>Ga0255753_1000831_pt1 | contig 38626 bp, 42 predicted proteins | sample 041ome_10_FD_179953 | JGI IMG/M metagenome (GOLD analysis project Ga0255753, IMG submission 179953) | Coastal salt marsh microbial communities from the Groves Creek Marsh, Skidaway Island, Georgia - 041412US metaG (version 2) | ecosystem: Environmental > Aquatic > Marine > Intertidal zone > Salt... | reverse complement strand
GGGAGAAAAGGGTTCAATCGCTAAAAACGTCCTCAATCTCTGCACGTTGAGGCTTCTCCAGATCCAACCTGTGGAATAGGGCGATGATGGGGGATAAAGAACCCTTGAATTGGCCCCTTCCATTCATGAAAAAACGTCATCAACTATAAATAGAAACGCCAAAAGGGATTAAATAGGTTCGCACAATTTAAGTGCACTGGAGTGGGATGATATGGACGAACAACAAGTAGAAGACATCGTGAAATGCAGCGATTGCGGAAGCAGATCGCTCTCAAGAGATGAAACCCGTGGTGAAGTGGTCTGCGACGACTGCGGTCTCGTGCTGGAAGACAACGTGATCGACCAAGGCGCAGAATGGCGAGTGTTCTCGCCCGAACAAGGGGACCAGCGCGCACGAACCGGTGCACCGATGACCGTGATGCTTCACGACAAGGGACTGTCCACCGACATCGACTGGCAAAACAAAGACTACTCGGGCAAGACCATCAATTCCCGATACCGTTCCCAATTCTACCGAATGCGAAAATGGCAGAAGCGAAGCCGAGTGAGCAACGCGACCGAGCGCAACCTCGCCATGGCTTTGGCGGAACTTGACCGTATGGCCAGCCGCCTCGAACTTCCAAAATCCGTTCGCGAAGCAGCGGCGGTGAACTACAAGAAAGCCGTTGACAAGCGGTTGATCCGTGGGCGTTCCATTGAGGGCGTCGCAGCGGCCTCCCTCTACGCCGCCTGCCGGCAATGTGGCGTGCCTCGTACGCTTGATGAAATCGGCCAAGCCTCCCGAACAGGACGCAAGGAAATCGGCCGGACCTACCGATTCATGGTTCGTGAATTGAAGATGAAAATCATGCCGACCGGTCCCGAGGATTACATCTCAAGATTCTGTTCAGGATTGGGCTTGGATGCCGATGTCGAAGCCAAGGCGTACGAGCTCATCAAAGCCGCTCAAGAAAAAGAACTAACCAGCGGGCGCGGCCCAACCGGCATCGCAGCCTCCATCATCTACATTGCCTCGGTGTTGTGCGGAAAGCGCCGCACCCAGCGCGAAGTTGCTGAGGTGGCCGGCGTGACGGAAGTCACGATTCGAAACCGCTACAAGGAACTCATTCAGAACCTCAACATCGAACTCGACATCTGAGGACCTCGCATCGAGAGCGAGACAATCGGAGGTTGAGAGCGTGAGCAAGAGTCGAACCGTGATTTCGGACGAAGCCTTTGAACGCGTAGCGACGGGTCTTGTGGAGGCACTTGAGCGGGGCACGGAGGCTTGGCCGTTGCCCGAACCTCCCATCAGCGACCCCGACTTCCCCGCCCTTCCACCAACTTCGCCGCATCGGCTGTTTGAGGAAGGCCTAGGGATTCTCACCATCGATCGGGGGATGTTTGACCGCCACCTGAACACGGTGGTTGACCTCATCGTCCCTCATCGGATGAACCTCACGGACGACCCCTTCGAGATTCACCAGAAGTGGCTCCGCCGGCGAATGGACGATGTTGCACACCGACTCCTGTTTCACATCGCTACCGATTGGCTGGCGCAGGCCTTTGACCCTCACGCACCGAACACCGACCGATGGTGGCTCAGCATTGCTCTCATCAACGGCTTGGCCACGGTGCCTCACGGCCAGCCGATTCACCAAGGCTATCATCTGGTTGAATCCATTGCACTCGCTGAGCGTCCCGGGACCTGGCACACGCAACCCGAGGCTGGACCGCAACACATGGATTGGAACCCCCATGCAGTCGTCCCTCGGATGACGAACACCGTCGTTGCCCACGAACGCGGCGTGGACGCCGCTCGCTGGCTGCTGGAGCGCTTGGAAGGAGGCGACCTCGACCGTCGTTTGTTGCTCTTGGAATGGGTTCGCCTCTTGCTTGAACGCCCGCCGCTCATCGAGCCTCTTGGCTTGAAGGAGATTCTGTTGCGTCGAGCCGCCGACCCCGTTGCCGAGGTGGCGAACCGAGTCACCCTTTGTTTGGCCAAGGCTATTGAGGCGGACCGGGAGTTTGGTCACCAATTAGCTCAACGTTTGCACGAACGTGAAGAGACTTTGGTGCAACGAGCGATGGCCGATGTGCTCACCCGTCTCTTTCGCCGTTTGACGTGGGACGCCTTGCCTTTTCTTGACGACATGCTCGCTTCGGAAGACGAAGGCGTACTGGCTGCCGCGAGCGCCACGGTGGGCGACGTGAAATTCCTGGACAAAGAACAGTGGGCCGACCGTCTGCGGCAATTGGTGAACCATCCTCTGCCCATCGTGCGTCGAAATCTTGTGCCCAACCTCCGGGAATACGTGGAATTTGACCCTGCAGACCGGCGGGGCTTGCTCTTTGCTTTGTGGCAGGACGGCGACGAGGTTGTGCGGATTCGCTTGCGAGAGCTGTTGCTCCGCATGGATGAGGTGGCTCCGGAACATTTTGCAAACCAAATCAGAACCCTCTACGAAGCGGACGCTGATTTGAACCCGTTGTGGGAGCCGATGCAGGTTCGTCATTCACAGCGCTGCGAGGGGTGGAAGGCGTGGCTTGAAGGGCGGGGTGAAGCCCCTGAAAGCTCCGAACGACGCCTCCACGAATCCTCGATGGAAGCCCCCGAAACCCTTCCTGATTTGGACGATGCTCTCCGTTCTTTGGACGGATGAGTTACTCTTCTTCGTCGTTCAGCGGACCTGCCGTGATGAGCCAGACATAGCCTCCGTTCATCAAGGCCAAAAAGCCGACCAAGGCAAGCAGGAGGCCAGCCGGTTCGGGGAAAAAACCCGAGTTATCAAAGAGGCGAATAGCTCTGGTGGCCAGCAAACACGCCAACCCGAACACGATGACGTTCAACCACGATGTTGTGGGCGAGGCCCAACGGTTCACGGTCGGCGCCACGCCGTAGATCCCAAACGTACGCTTGAACCAAGCGAGGTAGAGGGCCAACATGCCGAAAAGTCCCAGAACACCTCGGCTGAACGAGGCGGAATCCCACGGACCGTTCGGTGCTAAGTCGGTGAAGGTTTGACCCACGAGAAGAAGTCCTGCTCCGAAGAGGAGCGCATCCACATGCTTCTCCTCCATGCAGGATGGCTGGAGGGGGACGCTTGAAAGCATGCTCCTCTTTCGTCACGGTATGGGCGCAGTTCGCGATGCGGTGCTCGTGGCCGCTGGCATGGGGACGCGCATGTTTCCCAGCAGCGCTTTTCTTCCCAAAGAAACGCTTCCGCTCGTCGACGTCCCATTGCTGACGCACCTCGTTCTGGAGGCCAAAGTGGCCGGCATTGAACGCCTCCACGTGGTGGTTTCTCCGACCAAATCCTTCGACGGGATGTTCGAGGATCGTCGAGGCCTGCAAGCGTTGCGCAATCATCTGGACGTTCAGTTGTTTCACGCTGCGGAGGGCATGGAGATTCACACCCACGTCCAACGCGAGCCGAAAGGCGTTGGCAACGCCATCGAAGCCGCCCTCCACGCGATTGACGGCCCGTTTCTGGTGATGTTGGGTGACAATCTGCTGATGGACGACCATGCACCGACCACCGCTTACCGACCCTCCCTCGCCTCCAAACGCCTCATCGAAGCCCACGGGGACCGGGACGGTTCCACGGTGGCTCTGATGGATGTCGGTCTTGAGGAGGTTCACCACTACGGTATTGCAGCAATGCAGTCTGAGACCATCACCGCCCTCGTTGAGAAGCCAACCGCTGATGCTGCACCCAGCACCTTCGCCATGTGCGGGCGATACGTTTTCCCAACGGAAGCCAAAACCATCCTTGCGCAGTGCACCTACGAACTTCATGGCGACCTGCAGAGCATCGCCCTCCTGGAGCACCTCATGAGGCAAGAGCGCCTTTTCGGTGAGGTTTTGACCGACACCCAATGGTACGACTCGGGTTCACCTGTCAAGTGGTTGCAAGCCCAAGTTGACCACGCCCTGCGCCGCTCAGACCTCGCCTCGGAATTTTCCTCGTGGCTTCGCCACCGCCTCGAAGATCATCGCTGACCAGGTTTCCAGAAGGTCAGCGGCTCGGGGGGCTTTCCCATCATGTGGCGCGCAGCAAGGTGGTCGGCGCGTTCGTTCCACCGGTGGCCTCGATGTGCTTTGACGTGCGACCAAGCCAACGGTCGAAGCGCTTGGACCTCGTCCCACAAGGCTTGGACGTGCGCCACCAATTCCCGGTTTGCCTTGGCCTTCCAAACGCCTGTCGCAAGATTCCCTGCATAGGTTGAGTCGGCACGAATCATGGCCGGCTCATCACCGCCCTCAACCAGCAACCATCGGAGGGCAGCCGCAAAACCACTGAGTTCGGCGGTGTTGTTTGAGCCGACTTCTGCGCCGATGAATCCCTCGGCTTGTCGTTCCGTCACCACCGGCCCCGCCGCTTCATGATGAAGCTCGCCGGAACCCTTGCCCAGGCCTGAATCACCCACCACGACCACCAAGCCCCACGAGGCAGGGGTGCTTGCATCGACGTTCTGGTTGCCCATGCACGAACCGTCCACGTAGACGGTCCAGTGCGGGTTTTGGTCCAACCGACTCACTCGCCGATTTCTGCTCTGTAAGCGGCGGCGTCCATTAGATCGGCCACAGCGGCCGGGTTCTCAAGCGTCATCTTGACAATCCACCCGTCGCCGTATGGCGAGGTGTTCATCAAATCTGGAGCATCCTCGAGGTCCATGTTGACCTCGGTGATGGTGCCGGCAAGCGGCGCAAAAATCGGGGAAGCGGACTTGACCGATTCCACAACAGCAAACTCGCCCATGTCGCCAACGGTGTCGCCTTCTTCTGGCAGTTCAATGTAAACGATGTCGGTGAGCATGTCTTGAGCGTGGTCAGTGATGCCGATGGTCACCGTGTCACCTTCAACTCGCATCCATTCATGTTCTTTGGTGTAGTACAATCCTTCGGGAACGTCACTCATGGTCTCGCCTCGTGTTCAATGGACAAGCCGAACGCTCATCAATCCACCGATGGACAGACGTCCTAGGCTTCCTCGCCGAGGTCGTGGGCCAACACGTCCGCTTCAAGTCTCGCCCACTTGGCATTCACGGATTCCGAACGTTGGACCTCGTTGATTTCGTCGCTCACGCGTCGAGCCATCTCGGTCTCTGATTCATACGAAAAGCGCTTAGCCACCGGTCCAATCCCTCGGTTAACGCTCCAGGCCATCAAGAACATCAAGCCCGCTAAACCGAGGAATCCGAGGAGCACCGGTGGTTGTTCGGTTGGGGTCTGACCGGCTTGGAGCGCAAAACCCGCTCCCATCAACAACCCCAGACCGGTGCCGTTGAGGAGGCGAATGACTGTAATGGCGGGCGGATGCATACCACGACCAAGCGGCGGGACATCAAGAAAGAACCGATGACTCGAGGTGAACCTAGTAGGTTTCCCGCATCAATTTGTGAATTTTGTAGGGAAGCAACGCTCGGTTGACCGGCGTGACTTCGAGGATGCGCCCGTCGTCCCTTCGTCGGATGTCTTGGAGCAGGGGGTGGCGGCTCTTCTTGTGCAGGGTAAGCAAGGTTGGCATGTCCACCTCAAGGGCGCTTCGTACGGCTTGGACGAAGGCTTCGGATTCCACGGAAAATTTCCCGATTTCATCGATCACCAAAACCTCGCAATGATGTTGGGCATAGTCGATGGCCGGGAGAGCGATACGGTCGAGCTCTTCCACGTCAATGCCGTAGCCCAGCACACGGAGGCGGGAATCGATGGTTTTGTGCGCGATGACCCCCTCTTCGCCGGATACGATGTCAATGACCTTGTAGCCAAGACGTTCTCCGTTTTCCAGCAGAGGCTCCGTGCGCAAACCGCCCAAGATGGGTTTTTCACTCGTCCCGCCACGCATGGCGATTTCTCGCTGGCGCTCATCCGAGAGCATCTCGAGCACTTTTTCCATCACGGCCGACTTTCCACTTCGTGGAAGCCCCGTGATGCCAATCTTTGGATGAATACCCATATTCTTCCTGTCCTCCAATTGAACGTGCGAATTTAACCAGTCGGGTTTCTGCTATAAATTATCGGTTCCAAACAACCCACATGTGGCAATCCAGCGAGCCTTATTTCCCGTTCAGCCTACGAGACTGCCGAATTGCGGAAGGAACTCAGGGAGTTCAACCGGGAGCATCTCCAATTCGTAATTGTTGACGTTGTTGTTTGCAGCCCATGCCCTTGCCCACTCGTCAAGGTCCTGATTGTTCAAGTGGTCGCAAAGCCATTGCAGACCGTCCTCAATGGAGGGGTGGTCGTTGGTCAGGCGGTGTTCAATCTCCTCATGAAGTTCAATGTGGTTGACGCTGTTGCCCAAGACGCTGCCTTCCGGAATGACGGCCCAACGCAATCGGCGCTCTTGGTGAGCGTTGACGATGGCCTGGCAGGCCAGACGTGGGCCGTAGGTTGGATGGTCCTCGCCGACCCACATGGCCAACTGGCGTTCGCTTGCCCGGGAAGGAATGTCGGTCCGGAACGCGGGGTGTCGAATGAAGACCTCGCCGGATTCGCTCTCTGAGAAGTGGACACCTCGGATGAAGGGGCGACTTCGCTTCCCCTTGACCCACGTTTCGATGTTTTTTGCGTGGGCCGTCTGGTCGATTTCACCCACACGCACGCGAACGTGGTGTTCGTTGGTGGAGAGCGGGTGTTCGTCGTCGCTGAGGCGGGGCAAGGTTGCAAGCCGGTCAAGCACCTCGAGGGTGTATTTTCGTTCCATTCGGTCCCGGGGAAGGCGGGGCACGGCCCACGTGTCTCGGGCCCATGCCTGCCAACGCTCGTGGCTGAGTTCGAACACGGGCACGCGAGAAGAAAGCCCCTCCCCGCCTTTCCTCAGGTCGGCCCGGGTGATCGGGCCGTGAAGGTGGAGTGGGCATGGCTCGCCGTTGGCGGAAATACCGAGCACAACCACGCCCTGGGTCATTCCGGGGAAAAGCAGGTTCGCTTCCTCAATGGCCCACGCATGGGTCCATGCGTGCTTCGTCACGAGCAATTCCCGGAGCGGGTGGGAGGATTGTTCACGCAACAGGCTGTCAGGTGCAACGATGCGCAATCGTCCGTTGGTGCTCAGGATTTGGAGACTGCGCTCAATGAACAGCCGGTAGAGGTTCACGTTGCCTCGCATGGTGGAGAAACGAGGCGAACCGTTGTCGCTGATGGTGCGCAATTGCTCGCCGAGTTCTTTGCGGAGTTGACTGCCGTTGTCCATGCCTCGGAACCGGTCCTTGATGCGCAGCCACGGGGGGTTGGTCAACATGAGGTTCGGGGCTGTCCAAGGCCATTTTCCTTGCAAAGCGTCGCCCTGTTGAACACCCGCATCGAGCAAGGTTTCCATCTCTTTTCGAGAGATTTTCCCTGGTGTTTCAGGTCCGAAGCTGACGAGTTCGTGGCGGATGGCCTCAAGCAGCAAACGGGTCTTGGTGCTCGCCACGACCAGCGGGTCGATGTCGAGCAGTTGGATGTTGGAGAACAGACGGCGGGTGTCTTCCTTTTGCACATCGGGTGCGGCTTTTTCATGCGCTTCGGCATGAATTCGAATCAATCGGGCATGAAACAAGCCCCCGCCAGCAGCGGCATCGGCGACAGGGAGGGGAATGCCACTGAGGGTTCTTGTGCCGCTCTGAACAGCGCCCCTCTCGGTTGCATCGTCCACTTCGGCTTCTTGGGAAGCGTTTGGAAGGTTGAGTTGCTCAACGTGTTGTCGGAATCCAGGAGGCAAATTGCTCATCAAGAAACTCGAGGGTTGAACCGGCTTGGTTGGATTGACCAAACACTCCCGTAATTCGGAAGCGATGACGGCGTCGGCCAGACGGGGTGGCGTTGGGTGTGCGCCCCGAGGAGAGCGGCCGTCGGTTTCAGCATCGTGCCGAGCGAGAAGGTGGTCCAGAACATGGCCGGGGTCGGTCAAGAGGTTGGCCGGAAGGGTTGGCCAATCCTCGGGGAGAAGGGCGGCAATGGGTTGGAAGGTCTTGAGAGACTTTTCCCAAGTTGTGAGCCAAATGTCAATTTGTTGCGTTCGGTCAGCGAGGCACCGGTCCAATCGTGCATACCACCCACTTACGCCGTTTTGCATCATCCCCACCAAACCGTCCGGACGGCTTTCCCGCTTTGAAGGTGTCCTTTCGGACAAGGCTCCTTTGAGGCCGGTTTCACGGGTTGTTGGGAAAGATGCTGCTGAAGCCTGCAAACCAATGCCAACCCTCGGTCACCCAATCCAACACATCGGCTAACTCTGCGGTGGTGATTTCGCCAGCTTTGGCGATGGTTTTGAGCGCACGCATTTCCTTTCGGTCGTACGCACCGTCAACGGCAGCGACCAAGGCAGCATCCCGCAGGATGAGGCGAACGAAGGCAGCATCGAGATTGGCAAGTGATTGTTCCAAAGGCACGGGGTGCTCAAAGCCGGCCCGAACGGTCGTCCTGGATTCGGGATGAATCATGGCTCGCCCCATCAACGCCTCGATGACGGCGATTTCTTCTCGCACCAATTCCCCGTCTGCTGCTGCGATGTAAACGAGAATTTCCGCATAGCGAACGAGTTCCTGCGGCGTTCGATTCCCAATCCCGTCCGGGAACATGGCCTCACTCCTCAAGTGAGTCCAGAAGTTCGTACCCTTCCTTCATCCATTTGTAGCCCTTGACGGTCCATTTGAGCAACTCATCAACGGCGTCCTCGCGCAGACCAAGGTGTTCGGAGATGTCCTCGAGCGCATCTCGTTCATCTTCGTCAACGGTTCCGTCGGCGGCCGCCATCATCACGGCATCCCGCAGGGCAAGACGGCCGGCTTCGCCGTGCAAATCGTCCAAGCACTCTTCCAACGTGGGGGGGTTTTTGAGCGCAGCACGGATCATCTCCCGTTGATTTGGGGAGAGCAAGGCTGTCCCCAGGCGTTGTTCAAACATGGCCATCTCATCAACGGTCAATTCGTTGTCAATTCGCGCCATAAAGGCAAGCAGACGGGCGTAGGCAAATCGTTCCTCACGAGGGAGTTTGTGCACGGTGTCGGGCAGCATGGGACCGACTGGCGCGCTTCTTCCCAATGAACCCAACGGCGACGGTCCCGCACCACACCCCAATCTTGAAACCCGCGCAGAGAAGCGGAAAGCATGGTCCAGCACGAGGATGTTGAGGTGGTGATTTGGACCGGAAGAGGTTGTGGTGCCTGTGTTCAGGCCAAGCAATTTCTCGGCCGTAAGAAGGTGGTGTTCAAGGAGCGCCGCCTCAAGTCCGATGCTGCCACACAACGAGCCTTCGCGAAGGCAACGCGCGGTGCTCGGACCGTTCCGCAAATCTTCGTTGGCGAACATCATGTTGGGGGTTTTGACGACTTGTTGCAGATTGAGAAGACCGGGGAATTGGACGTTCTCCTAGGCCGAGCAACAAATCTCCCCCAGCGCTCGGTCGTGCAGCGGTTTCTTCGGTGGTTGGGCTTCTAGGTCTACCCGAACAACCCTTCATGAACATGAACCGCATGACTCCGTTCATGCATCCAAGGGTTAACGTGCTCGGAACACCGCTTGAAGCATGTTCAAACGACCCGTTGACAGGCTGGTATCGGGACGGATGTTGCAACACCGACGACAACGATCGTGGATCCCACACGGTGTGTTGCGTGGTGAACGAAGCCTTCCTGAACTTCGCCAAAGAACAGGGAAACGACCTCATCACGCCAGCGCCGCAGTTCAATTTTCCTGGCCTGAAGTCGGGCGATTCTTGGTGCGTTTGCGCCCGTACATGGTTGGAAGCGGTCAACGCCGGTCAGGCCTGCCCGGTCGATTTGGAATCAACCCATAGGCGAGCACTCGACATCATTCCTCTCGATGTTCTTGAGACGCATGCGGTTTGACCGGTGTGAATTGAAACACAAAGGTCCGCATGGTGAACCAAATCAGCACCCCCCATGCGAGCATGTTGGCGACACCCATCACGTGGATCAAATCTGGAAATCGCTTCGCCAGCCACCCGATGGAGAGGCTTGACCCAAGCAAACTCCCAACATAGACCGGAACAGCAGTGGGGAGCGTCCATGCCAATGATTTGTGGTCATCAAACGTGAACCATCGGTGCACGAAGTGGGCCAAGACACCAGTCAAACCCCAAGCCAAGCCCCAAAGAAGGCGGACGTCTGTTTGCGGGGAGGCCCACATTGAAACGGCCCATCCAACAAAGAAGAGCGAGCTGTTGAAGGCCCCTGCCAGACCAAAGCGGATGAGTGACCCTCGAGGCGCCCACCGTTGGAGCGCTCGGCTGAACACGGTGTCATTCGTCACGGCGACCCACGTTCCAACAGCATCCAGCCTACAGATAAACAAGCCTCAGGTTTGTTCACAGAAAGTCCTCACCGTTCTCTTCCTCTTGATGCTTCTTCATCAATTCGCGAACTGCACCCTCTTGTTGATGCTTTTCAAACCATCCGGATGCTACCAGGTCCCCGAGACGTTCAACACCGGCTTCGACCATGTCAGGGTCACTTTGCTCGGCCTCAATCCACCGTTTTTGCGCGGTTTTGGTGTAATTGGCGTTGGCTTCTTCCAGCAAGGTTTCACCGTGAAGCAACGGCCCCTCAAGCCCCTCATAGTTGGCCTCGTGCTCGGCAGGATCTCTGCGAGCGGAGGCCGTCGCAAACGGGCGCGTTCCGTCGTCAAACGCAGGACCTTTTTCGTCCATGCCCCGTTGACGACGATGCTCAAGATGAACCTGCTCAGCATCGGCAAATTGGTGAGTAAAGACGTGATGAAGCATTTCTCGTTCCGATTCGGTGAGGTCCATCTCCCCCAACCGACCCCAATCCATCTCGATGGCAGCCAACAGAGATTCCAGCCGCTGTTCAAGTACACGCCGAGCTCGAACGGTCCGACTCGCTCCACCGGCAACAACGAACAACGTTGCAATGAGAATCACCGCAAGCACTCGTAAGGAGGTGCCTTGCCGATAAGCAACAAAAGCGCCGACATTCAAAATCAGGAGAAAAAGCAACAATCGGCGAACAGTGACCCAACGGCGTTGCGTTTCCTCGGCGAAAAAAAGCTTCATGATCGCTTCATCGCCAGCGGGCATGCCGTTCACCTCGTGCCGCTGGCCATCCGCTCAACGGTCGCGAGGGTCTCTTCCGTCAATTCGGTGGTGGCTTCCCATCCCATCGTCTTCAAGCCGTTGGCAACGCCCGCATCAACGATGGTGTTCATCCGTTCGACCGCATACTGCAGGAGCATGCTGCACATCAGAAGCGTGGCGAGCGCGAATTCCCAACGAGAAGAATACGCCACGCCAACAGTTACCAACAGGATCACAATCCCAGCAAGGAGAACTCGAGCTTTCATTTTCTGCTTGGTGGCCAAGGCGTCGAGAACCCGTTGAGCTCCGTCTCGCTTCCCACCTCCCGCCATGGTGCTCGCAGCGTGGGCCTCATGGTGAAGATGCCGATTGGAGGCGCAACCATTCGTTGATGTCCCGGAGGTGCCGTTGATAGGCCTCACCGTCTTGACCCCCTTCTGAAACCATCACGCTGTCGTTCATTGTGAAGTGTCCCCGGGGTTGCGTGATCAAGTGTTGAAGCAAATTGCTCATGGCCTCTTGCATTTTCGCCGTTTGCTCAACCTGTACATTCAACAACCGTTCCATGCTGTTGAAAACCACATCGTTACGTTCTTGTCGGGCCTCAAGGGCCCTGGATGCCGCCGTCATCGCCTCCTCTTGCCGTTTGAGCAGTTCCCGCGCAGCTGGACTTCCCACCGCATCACGCCGGTGCAATTCGTCGATGGCCTTGTTCAATTCAAGGTGGCGTTGGGTAAGGGCCCGTTGCAGATCTTCGACATGAACGTTGGCTGCGCGCAATTGCCTCGAGACATCGTTCGCCTGCTGATGCATCCGTCGCAATTCGCCTCGATGGTGGGTGGATTCGGAGAGGAAAGCAACGACGATGGCGAATCCAAGAGCCATTTCGGGGTGAACCATCATCGAGGTCGCACCGACCCAAGCCATGCTTCCAAAGAACACCGAACGTACCAATCCCATGTTGAATCAATACGACGCCGTGACATAAAGTCCCAAGTTGGGGATGCCGCGGGGCCCCTAGGTTGAGAGCAAAATAAAGCAGTCATCGTCGACTTCCAACAACAGGCCGGTGGTGAGGAGATGGTCCAGCGCTTCGTCGATTTCGTCATCGTCGATGTTTGAGGCCCGGGCGTGATGGAAGATGGCTTCGAGCGTGGCCACACCCTCGCCCTTAGCCAACTCTAGTTCCACGGCGATGACGATGGTCTGGCAGGCGATAGCCAGCAAGGGGTCGTCGGTGTTATCGTGAGGGAGAAGGTCGAGGAACACGTTGGATGGATGCCGTTCTTCGTTCGCATCGGGCGTTGGCCGGTCCATCACCCGTTCGCCCAAACCACGTAGGCCATGCGGTTCGTTGAGGTCAAAGCAATCGAACAAATTGGTTTGATGGGGATCGGCCTCCTCGGCTTCGTTCGGCTCAACTTCGAGCCGCCGACCGAGGTCTTCCAACCGTTGAAGGCGCTGGTCGATGACGATCTTCTCTCGTAGCAAATCCACCGCGAGCAAATCCATCGCGAGGTTGGCTTGCTCGATCATCCAATCGTGGACGTTCCAGTTGGGATTGATGCCGAGCATCGTGTCAACGAGTTGGCGAACTTCGGCAGGCAAATCCTCCGCGGAGACACGGCGTTCCTGCTCGTTTTGCCTTTCGTCCGCCATGCTTGGTTTTCCATCGTGACGGCCTATGAAGCATCCCCTCGCAAAACAAAAGTCTCGTCTTCTTTCTTGGAGTGAAGCCGAGCAAAACCGACGCAATCCGTGGTTGGAAAGGGGCCTGAAGAACCGTTCATGAACGAGGGTTTTGTTCATGTAGAAGGTTCCATTGGGCCAAACCATGAGTGACCATCGCATCACGGTTTTGCCCGGCGACGGAACGGGTCGCGAGGTGGCCTTGGAAGCTCAGCGGATTCTTGATACGATCGAGGCGAACACCAATCACGGCTTTGAACAAACCGTCATCGAATGCGGCGGTCAACATTACTTGGCCACCGGTGAAGAATGGGCTGAAGGCTCCTTTGAGTTCTGCAAAAACGAAACCGATGCCATCTTCCTCGGGGCCATCGGCTACCCAGGGGCACGCCTTCCAAACGGCGACCTCGCCGGCGGCTCGGTGATTCTTGGTCTGCGAAGCGGTCTGGACCTTTATGCAAACGTCCGCCCCATCAAACTCTACGAGGGAGTGCCTCACAAAATCCACGGCGGTTTCCGACAAATCTGGCAGCCCGGCATGGTTGACATGACCATTCTACGAGAGAACACTGAAGGTCTCTACCACGCATTGTTGCGCCGGAGTGCCGACCGGGCCCAAGGGCGACCGGAATACGAACCTGAGCCCATGACCTTCCCCGGTCTCGAAGGCGAGGTTGCCTACGACCCTCGGCCCATCTCTCGTGCCGGCTCCGAACGTTTGATTCGCATGGGCTTTGAAATCGCTCAAACTCGAAACGGAGCACCGGCCGACGGGGTGCGTCGGGTATCATGCATTGACAAATCCAACGTCACCCGAGGGTGTCAATTGTTCCGTGCCACCTTCGACGATGTCGCCTCTTCGTACCCCGACACCGAGGTGGACTACGGCTACATCGATGCGTTCATGCAGTGGATCACCCGCTCTCCCGAACATTACGACACCGTGGTGACCTCCAACATGTTCGGCGATATCGCCACCGACTTGGGAGCCGTTCTGCAGGGCGGCATGGGCATGGCCTCCTCCGGCAACATCGGCGACCATCACGCCTTCTTTGAGCCCGTTCACGGTTCGGCTCCAAAGCACGCCGGTCAAAACAAGGTCAACCCCATTGCCACCATCAATTCCATCCAGATGATGTTGGATTACCTCGGTCGAAAGAACAACGACGAGGATTTGGTTTCCATCGGCCGTTTGATCGACGAAAGCGTCGCCGACCACCTCAAAGACGGAAAGATGCTGACCTACGATTTGGGCGGCACCGCATCCTGCTCGGCCGTGGGCGAAAGCATCGCTGCAAAACTTGGTGAAAAATTGAAACAACGCTAAGCGTTGTTGAGCCCCTCAAGCATGGCTTTGTGGGCATCCTTCAAAGTTGCTTTGTGGTCGTAGGGTACACGTTCATCGTCTTCCTTCCACGAGAGCATGGTCGACAACGCTCTGGAAAGTTCATCGACGACGGTGATGCTGGCTTGTTGCGCCGAGCGAGAGAGCGGGTTAAGGTCGATGACGATGACGGTTTTCCCCATCGCCACCAACGCTTTGCATCGGTCCCCGTCCTCAAGCGGCACCAAGATCACATCGCTGTCGAGAATGCCTTCCTTGTGACACGCGGCCCGAGGACCTTTGAGACCAGGGAGGGTCGCGTCGGGTGCATCACCGAGCACGAGAACATCCAGTTGCAACGCTATTTTTCGCTCCTCAATATAACGCAAAAGCGCCGCCATTCGTTCAGGTGTTCGGTAAAAGATGTTGATTTCAACCGGACAAGAGAGCCGAGCAGCAAGACGCAACATGTCGTCCGCAGCGAGGGCAGCAACGTTCCCGTTCAAGCTCAAAATCGGGCGCTTGGCTTGACTCAATCGATGCATGGCCTCGCCGGCAGCGATGCGAGCACTTTTCGTCGTTCGTTCCCCGAGAAGATAATCGAAGGCTTCTCCACGCCCGTGTGCGATCATTGCACTGTCTGCCAGCATCCCCCGTTTGGCCGCCGCTTCCAAGCGATGCCGCATCAACAGGGATGCGTAACGCGGGTGGCTTGGGTCGGCCGCAATTTCCTCCACGTGCTCACCTCAAGCGCCCTTCACGAGCATGCTGATGTCCAGCGGAGGAACCCCTCGATTGATGGCGCTTGTTGAGACGACGTCCAGCCCGCATTCGTGCCAGGATTTCAACTCGGAGAACACGATGCCGCCACTCGCTTCGAGGACGACGTGTTCGCGAATGCCTTGGTCTTCCATTTGCTGGCTGACCGACTTGCACGTCTCAGGCTCCATGTTGTCAAGCATCACGACGAGTCGGTCAAGCCCTTCAGCAGCACGTCGCTGCGCCCAGATCATGGCAGCAACAAGCGCCTCTTTCTCGGTTCGCACCTCGACTTCGAGGAAGGCACCGGTGTTCTCCATGTCGACGGATTGAAGGTAGGCCACCAGGCGTTGGTCATGCCCGTTTATCTCGGTGTGCATGGTCGCCAAATCGTTCTCCTTGATCATCGTGGCATCGCCCTTTGACAAACGATGCGTTAACCCACCGCCCATGTGGACGGCCCACTTGTCGAGCATCCCCCACACCGTTTTCCGAGTTGAGGCGATTTGTTTTGGAGCGATGGCCGACCAGCGCTTGGTTTCGGTGGCGATGCCTGAAAGTTGACCGAGCACGTTCAACATGCATCGCTCAATCGCCAAGACGCTTTCCCGGTCGCCGGTGACCACGGCGATCTCGTCCCCGGATGCCACGCGCTTGCCATCTCCAGCAAGCCAGGTGATGCGAACGGAAGGCGCCCAGATTTGAAGCAGATAATCCACAACAGCGCCGCCGACGACCAAACCGTCCTGGCGAGCGAAAACGGTGGCTTCAACAGCCTCTGAGGAACTTGAAAGCGGCATGTCAATACCGTCATCGCCCACGAAGGCGGTCACCCAGCGGTCGATGCTCGCCATGAGCTTCCGGCTTGCCCCGTCTTCCATGGTCCACAATTCATGCCCACGGTCGTGGGGAAGTCGTGGGGCTTCGGCCATGATGGATGGAGTGCCTACCTCCACTTCAAAGCACCCCTCCAACGACCTTTTGACGCAACCCGCTCTCCCTCAAACATGGCGCGGGTGACGGTGGTGGGCGCAGGTCTTGCAGGCCTTGCGACCGCTTTGTACGCCACAACCGCTGGACACCACGTCGTGGTGCTGGACCGTCGTGAGCGCTTGGGGGGATACGCGACCTCGCAAACGGTGGACGGTGCACCCTTCGGTCACGGTTTGCATCTTTTGCTTCGACGGGGACCGCTGTCGAACTTGGTCAAGAAGATCAGTCGGCTTCCCACGGTGCTCTCAGCACCCCGATTGGATCGGTTGAAAGCGGTCAAGATCGGTGCTCTCCGCCCCCGAAACAGCGTACGGAAAGCGGCCGAACAACGGCGCGCACTTCGTTCACGTTCATCGAACGAACCAATCGTTCAGGCCGCTGCTTTGTTTGCGGGTTCAGGCCATCCAAACTTTGGGTACCGCTACGAGGCCCTGCTGAAACAACGCCTGGCGGTCGTCGGTGAAGGATGGGCAGGCCTCGTGGGAAGGATGGCGGCTGCACTTGACGAAGTGGGCGTGTTGATCGAGGCGAACTGCGAAGTTGCTTCCCTTGACTCCGGGCGCGTCACCCTTGCTGACGGGCGTTCGTTTGACAGCGATGTGGTCGTCGTTGCGTGCGGCTTCAAGCAAGCTCGACGTTTGTTCAACGACCTCGGACATGACCTCTTTGAAGATGTTCGCCCGGTGTTTGCGAGCACCCTTGACCTCACGTTGTCCTCTCGCCCACTTGAGATGCTTCACGGCATCATCGATGGCGACGAAGGTGCGTATGCGTTGGATTTGAGCAACATCCAGCCGCGATGGGGCCTTTCGGGGGCTTACCTCTCGTCGGTCATGGTCGAGCGTGAAGGCGAAACAGGGGGTGCTCGCTTGGGTCGCCTTGAGGGTTTCTTGGATACCCACGCCCCCGGCTGGCGCACCCATGTCATCCACCGCAGCCATCAAACCCATGTCGCCGTGCAAACCGTCGGCCAAAAACCGACCTTTGACCAGCTTGCCGACCACGGCATTTTGCTCGCTGGAGAATGGGTGGAGAGCGAACATGTGCTGGCCGACGCTGCGGTCGAAACGGGACGGTTGTCCGGCCAAAACATCGCACGGGCCATGGCTTGAACGCTTATTCACCGGCTTGAACACGCAGCACCATGCGCTTCGTCTCTTGGAACGTCAACGGGCTTCGTGCTGCTATTCGCAAGGGCATTGACGCTTACTTTTCATCCCTTGAAGCGGACGTGACCATGCTCCAAGAAACCCGGACATTGGAAGAACAGCTTCCTCCGGGGTGGTCGTGGCCCTCAGGCTGGCATGTGACGTTGCATCCGGCCGAAAAGAAAGGGTATTCGGGCGTTGCAACGGCTTCCGTCAAACCCCACAACGTGCTCGGGCGAGGCAAGGGCGGTCGTTTGGACGAGGAGGATACGGAGGGGCGCGTACTCGTCTGCGAAATCAACGGCGTGGTCTGCATCAACACCTACCTTCCCAGCGGATCTGCGAAGGACGAACGCCAAGCGTTCAAGGAAGGTTGGATGGACGAATGGCGAGCATGGCTCAAACCGTTTACGGAAGACGAGCGCCCCGTGGTGGTGTGCGGCGATCTCAACATCGCCCACACGGAAGACGACATTTGGAACCCAAAAGGCAACACGAAGAATTCGGGGTTTCTTCCTCACGAGCGTGAATGGTTCACCGAACTGCTTGAAGACGGTTGGACCGATGCGTTTCGTCACCTTGCCGGGGACGGTGTCAAAACCTATTCATGGTGGTCAAACCGAGGCCAAGCGCGAGCCAAAGACCGGGGATGGCGTATCGATTATTTCCTGCTTAACGAAGCTGCAGCCAACGTCCTCGTTGATTGTTCAATCGTTCGACAGGGCGGCCTCGATGTCTCCGATCACGCTCCATTGGTGCTCGACCTCGACCTCTAAGCATCGGTTCTGCCGAACTTGTGGCGGAGTTTTGAGACCACCCAATAAACACCGTCTCGCAGCGGGAGCGGGACGAGCCACGCAAACGGGAACAACGCTGCATAGTACCAACGCATGGTCAGAAGCAAACGAATGGCGCCCGCAGACCGAACGTGGGTCTTTCCGTGACGAACCACGAAGAGCGTGTCGAGGGATTGCAGGCGTTCAGGGAAGGTCGCGATGAGCGCTTTCCCCTCCGGGGATTGAATGCCGAGAATGACGAGCTCACCTTCTGTGCGTTGACGGCGGCGGAGGAATGTGGCGAGCCCGTTGCACATCACGCAATGGGCATCGATGAGAAGGGTGGTTTCGCTCACAACATCACCCAAGCGCTTCCTCGGCGGCGCTCAACACGACCAGCAGAGCGTCAACTCGGTCCCGCAAGGCTTGAAGATCGGTATCGCTGACCGATATTCGAAGCGTCGTCAATCCGGAGGAGGTTTCTGTATCGACATCCAAGCCGTGCCCCTCCGCGGCGGCCTTGAGCACACCGGCGACCTCCGAAGACCCGGACCAGCGGACCTCCATTGCGTGCATTTCGCCCATGAACGGACCTTGAGGTGGGCTGATATGAGTCTAACCGTCCCACGAACCATGGCGCAGCCCTCCGGCGACCCGTTTACGCTTGCGGGCAGCGGTGGTGTGGTGCTCGGAGAGGCGCGTACCAGTCATGAGGGGCGAAACGCCGTCCTTCTCGTTCGGGGTCAGGCGGACACGAGGGAATTGGAAGCCCTGGCAGCGACCATGGGGATTTCGATCGTCGAAACCGTTGTGCAACCCGGTCGAGAAGACCCTCGGACCTTCTTGGGAAAGGGCCGGTTATTGGACATCGCCGACGAACTCCAAAGCCGCGTCCCCGGCCACCCGTGGGCGAAGGTGGACTTGGTGTTGGTGCACACGAATGCGACGGCTCGCCAACTCGTGGGCATCAGCTCCGTCATCGGTCTCGAGATTTGGGATCGGGTTCGCTTGTTGCTCTCGCTGTTCACCGCCCATGCTGCATCGGTCGAAGCGCGAACGCAGGTCCGTATTGCCCGACTCCAGTCGGACCGCACCGTGTTGCGTGAATTGGCGAATCAACAAACCACGGGCGAACGAGCGGGGTACGGCGGTGGCGGTGTGACCGCTCTGCAAAACGTCATCGCCAACCTCAACCGGGAATTGACCAACCTCCGAAAGCGGCAACGCAAGCACCATAATGCCCAACGAGAGCACCGACGGCAACGAGCACGGAGCGGGGCGATGACGGTCGGCTTTGTGGGATACACGAACGCCGGCAAATCGTCGCTGTTTCAACGCTTATCCGGAAAACAGGTGCTGGTTCAAGACAAATTGTTCTCGACGTTGGAAACCACCGTGGGCAGAATGGAGAAAAGTCCGAGAATTTTGCTGGTCGATACGATTGGTTTTATTGATAATATACCAAATGCTACTCTTGCAGCATTTAAAGCAACTATTGGTGAAGCAATAGATGCTGATTTAACCCTGCTTTTGGTCGACGCCTCCGACCCGTTCCTCGAAATCCGTCGAAAGGTCGAAACCACCCGGCGCGAAATCACCGAGCGGCAAGGCCTGGACGAGGAAGGTTTGAGCGACCGCCTCCCACCGTGTTTGGTGTTGACCAAGGCCGACAACGTTTCCCCAACCCACCTCGCAGCGGTGAAGGACATCGTTCATGAGTTCGGGTTTACCGAGCCGTTGGTCATTTCAACGCACGAAAACACGGGCCTTGACGCCCTGCAACTTCGTGTTCGAGAGCACCTGTTTGGCGCCCCGTCCACGGTTCTTGTCAAGGCGCCTCAGGCGCCGGACGACGATGCGAGCGAACGCATCGTTGCTGACATCCACGAAGCTGGCATGGTCGAAGATCATGAGGTGCTGAGGGACGGCACCGTACGCTTGGTGGTTTGGGCGGCGGAGGAACAACAAGCTCGACTCACACGGCGTTGGGCCGGGCGCATTGACATCAAGTAGGTCGGCCTTCACCCCTTCCCCATGGACGGGGATTCGGACGCTCCCGCCACCTATCTCGATGAGATGGTGGACGAAACCCCGATGCTGTTCGCGACGTCCGATACCGTCCTGACCGTCGAAGACCCACGAATGCACCCCGTCGGAAAAGCCACGGCGATTTTCCTCCTTTTCACCTGCATGCTCGGTTTTCTCAACGGCCTCGATTACGCCTCGCCCAACGACGGGTTGGTCCGCCCGGACGAGTTTGTCTACCGTCTTGCCCAAACGGCGCCCGACGACACGGCCACCTTCCGAGGCACCGTGCAGGACACGTCGGGAACCCCCTTGGTCAACGCTACGGTCTACGTGTCGTGGTTGGACGACGCAACCCAACTTTGGGTGGCGGAAGAGACTCTCACCGACGATTCCGGCGCCTACCTTTTCGAGGGTCTTGACCCCGGCCTTGTCAGGGTCGACATCATCGTGAGCCGGGACGGCCATCGCGACGTTTACGCCAATCGTGTCCTGTTGTCACCCCCGGCGTTAATCGAACCCATCGGGTTTACGACGCTGAATTTCACGTTCCCCACAAGCGAGACTTTCGCTGCTGCTCCGTGCGAATCGGCCAACGAGAGCGGGTGTGAAATTCGGACCATCGACAAAACGCCGTCGCAGATGGACCATCCGCTGATGGACCCGAGCGCAGCCACCGGCTACATTCTCGTTGGGTTCGCCTTCATGGGCATCTCGCTGATCTCCGCCGGTTTTGCGGTTTGGTCGCTCAAATCCGGTTCCGTTCTCGTGCTCCGCACCGCCACCGTCCTCGCTTTTTTCACCATGGGGCACTACTATTCGGCGTGCGTGTTCGGTCTCATGGCGTTCCTGCTCACCTTTGCCATTCCCCGCCGTCACGTGCCGCTGACCGGGGCGTGACGTTCACAACCAATTCACCAGGCCCGTGTCCACATCGTACATTGCACCGTGGACGGTGGCCGCATCGTTGAGCAACGGATGGGCCTGGAGTTGTGCAACGTCGCGTGCAAGTTTTTCCAGCGGTTCATCGATGAGCCGTGGTTCAAACGTTGAGAAATCCTTTCCGCTGCTCGCCGTCAGGGCCGCTTGCAAACCGTCGAGGGTTTGGCTGGTCATGGCGCATCGCGTGTGGGGCATGATGACGATGCACTCGCAATCCAAGACATGACTGGCGAGCACGATGTCGGTGAGAACCTCCGGGTTGAGTTGTCCGCCGGCGTTCCTGATGACTTTCATGTCCCCCTCCTTGAGGCCGAACAAGGCGTGGGGGACGATCCTCGAATCCATGCACGTGACCAACAACAAGCGTTGACCGGCTCTTCCTGGAACGGAACCTGCGGTGAATTGAGCGGCGTAGGCGGCGTTTGCGGCACGCAACTCAGCAAGGAGCTTCGGTTCATCGGTCATGGTTTGGTTGCCGAATCGGTAGCATTTGGTTGTTCCTTGGTCGATTGGAACGATTTCGGTGCTGGAGCGACGCAACCATGCGACCTCCTTATGGTGGTCCAAGCGGTGCAGGGGGCATGGACCTCAACAGCGCGACGTGGATGGTTCGCTCCTTGGACGAAGCCGTTTCCGCAGTGCTCGTTGATGACGAGGCCACGGTGTTCGCCGGAGGTTGGAACGGACGGGTGGCTTGTTGGGATGCAGAAGGCAACAGCCGATGGACGGTCCAAACCGAAGACAGGATTGGTGCTTTTGCGTTGGGGAAGGAGTTGCTTGTCGCTGCGAGCGGCCTCCATCTCGTGGCGCTTGAACGGACGACGGGCAAGCAGCGCTGGGCGGTCGCTCTCGAAGGCAGTGCTGACGCCGTGTCGTGGTGGGAGGGTGACCTTCTCGCGGTCTCTTCGGTGTACGATATTGAACACAACGACTTCATCGAATCGGCGATTTGGCGCTTCACGGAAGAGGGTGAACAGGTCTGGATTGAACGCATGGATGAACGGCCCTGGGCTCTTTTGGCCAGCGGTGAGCACCTGGTTGCGGGGCTTGGCCGGCCGAGATGCGGGGTCTTGGACTTGAGTGGTGGACCCCCGTTCACCCACACCAAAGCCCCCACCTCCTCCCCGACGACCGTTGGTTCGGTCTCATCAACCGGCGTGTTGTTTGGCCAAGCCGACGGAACCGTCTATGCGCTTGACGGGGCGGTGCGCTCCACGGAAGCGGGTTCAATTGAGCACCTGACGTGCATGGTGAAGGGGTACGTGGCGACCTCCGATGCAGGCCAAACCGTCGGTCGAACCGATGACGGAACGTTGTGTTGGGAATCAAAGGGGAACCCGGTGTCTGCTCAGATGGAAGCCTTTGCCCAGGACGGTGTTTCCATGTTTTGGATCGCCCGTGACCAAGGACAAAACAGTCAACTTGAGGTCTGGGGTACCGACCGAACCGGTCGATTGGCCCGTGGGAACATGTCCCGGGTTCTCGCCATGGACGGCACTTCCGAGCGCGCCGTTGTTGGTTGCGAAGACGGCAGCGTGGTCGTGTGGGACCGGGGCATGATGTTGCGCCGTCTTCAACAAACGTCTTCCGTAGCCGAGCCCGAGACCGACACACGCGCTTCGGCGTTGCAAGCCAAGCTGCGTGCGCTGCGTCAGGCCTCTTTGGACGATTGACGGGGGCCGGTCATGGTTTCAGGACGAACCCAGCGGTCAAATTCTTCGTTGGTGAGGAAACCGAGTTCAAGCGCTGATTCACGCAACGTCGTTCCTTTTTCATGAGCGTTTTTCGCAATTTTCGCCGCCTTGTCGTAGCCGATGTGGTTGTTCAACGCCGTCACCAGCATCAAGGAGTTTTCAAGATGGGATTGGATGTTGGCTTCAACCGGTTCAAGCCCTTCAACACAGCGTGTTCGGAAGGTTCGGCAGGCGTCGGTGAGCAGGTCCACCGAGTGAAGGAAATTGTGGATCATCATGGGTTTGAACACGTTCAATTCGAAGTTTCCTTGGCTCCCACCGATGGTGATGGCGGTGTGGTTGCCCATCACCTGGCAGCACACCATGGTCATGGCTTCCGATTGGGTGGGGTTGACTTTTCCTGGCATGATGGACGAGCCCGGCTCGTTGGCTGGCAGCGCCAATTCTCCGAGACCGCAGCGAGGACCTGAGCCAAGCCAACGGATGTCGTTGGCGATCTTCATCAACGACGCAGCCAAGGTGTTCAAGGCCCCTGAGGCCGCTACGATGGCGTCGTGCGCTGCAAGTTGTGCAAATTTGTTCTCGGCGGTGCAAAAGGTCAGTCCGGTGATGTTGGCGATTTCGTCGGCCACCATCTGGGCGAACAAGGGGTGGGCGTTGAGCCCCGTACCCACGGCGGTTCCTCCCAGGGCCAATTCAAACAAATCGTCGAGCGCGAAATCCAATCGACGCAGATCGGCATCCAATTGTGCAACCCATCCCGAAGCCTCTTGCCCCAACGTGAGTGGGACGGCGTCCATAAGGTGCGTTCGGCCGATTTTGACGATGCTTCGCCATGCCTCCGCTTTTTCTGCCAGCGCGTTTCGAAGGGCTCGAACCGACGGGAGCAAGCGATGCGTCATGGCCTCGGCCGCAGCGATGTGCATGGCTGTGGGGAAGGTGTCGTTGGAGGATTGCGCCCGATTCACGTGGTCGTTCGGGTGCACGGGCGTCTTCGAACCGAGCACGCCGCCCGCCAACTCGATGGCTCGATTGGCGATGACTTCATTGGTGTTCATGTTGGATTGTGTGCCCGAACCGGTTTGCCAGACCCGGAGGGGAAAGTGGTCGTTCAGTTCACCTTCCAGCACCTCTTGAGCGGCGGCGACGATGAGGTCGCCCACATCGGGGTCCAATTGTTTCAAGGCTACGTTTGTTTTTGCAGCGGCTTGTTTCAGCACACCGAACGCTCGGATGACCCCGGTGGGCATGGTGTCATGACCAATGTCAAAGTTGAGCAGCGAACGAGCGGTCTGACATCCGTAATACCGGTCTGCTGGTACTTTCAGTTCGCCCATGGTGTCGCTTTCCATGCGGATTTCGCCTTCGGACGCGTCGGCCTTTCGAGAGCGTTTTGCGGGTGCAGCAGGGCCCGGAGCAGGACTTCCGTCGAGGCTTTGTTGAATCAACTTTGCAATCGTTGCGGAACGGCCTTCGTCTCGTCCTTTCCCGACCTTTCGGTCAAGTTTTTTCGCGAGTTCTTCGGGAAGGCTGATGCTGATGATCCGGCGGTCGCCGGCGCGGTGTTTGGCCATGATTTGGCCTATAATTAGTTATTAATAAAAATAGCGAAAGCAGGGCATGGGGAGGGAATGATGAGAGAGGGAGGGGAGAGGAAAAGAGTTTCAAGCAGGCCCCAAATTATTCATTCAATCCTTTGAGAATCCGAAGCGTTGCACTTTCCCCTTTCGTCATGTTGGCCATCGCCCGCATATCGCTCACGGCCGTCCAAGCTTCGGCAAGCGTCCCCTTGGTCCACGCGTCGAGGAACCAGGGATGAATGTACGAGGAACGGCACACCGCCCGCGTGTTGCCCAAATCCGCCGCTACGGTGTCGATGACCGCCAGCATGGTTTTGTTTCGGGCGGTCTCGGTGGCGGGTGGCTCCCAATCGCCTTCCGTCCAGACGGCTTCCATCGATGCGGTTTGGGGGAGGGTGGCGAACCACGTCGCCATTTCCTTTGCATCGTGCGGCAGGGAAAGAAACGCCAATCGTTCAGCACAACGCGAGGTGGCTGCCCATGTTCGGAAGTTCTTGGCGGTGAACCCCTCCCCGCTCGTGGCCCGAATGTACTGGTTGATGTGTTCGGCCTTGAGGTCGACCTCGTTTCCCGCTTCTGAAACGTACATGAACAGGTCAGCGTCTTTCGCTCCCAAGCGGTTGGTTCGAAGGATCAAGTCAACCAGATGATCGTCTTCCACGGTGATGTCCCAATCTTTGCCCGATTTGCCCGTGAACGTAAACACCACGTCGTGCCGACCTTCGGCCTTCTCGCCCTTGATGTGCTTGACGTGCATGGATTTGAGGGTGGTAAGGCCGTAGGATTCGTTGGACCGAGCGTATTCGTCGGAACCGACGCGGATGTTGTAGAGGTCCATCAAACGAACCACCAGCGCAGCGACGGTGTTCAGCGACATCGTGCTGCCCTCGATGTCAACGGCTACTTGGCGTCGCAGCCGGGGCAATTGCGATGCGAAATAGGCAACATCGTCGTATTTCATTTCAGCGGTCATCTCCGTCCACTCCGGATGGTACCGGTACTGAAGACGACCTTTTGCATCCCTTCCAGTGGCCTGGATGTGGCCCCGTGGGTTGGGGCAAATCCAAACGTCCGTCCATGCAGGCGGCAGGCCCAAAGCGTTCCAACGGTCAATTCGGTCGGCCTCATCGATCGGTTCGCCGTCCGGAGCGGTGTATTGCCAGACGACCTCCTCTTCTCCAGCGGCGATGTTTTCCCTCGTCACGCCCGGAAGCGAAGGGTCGCTACGCACGAGGGTCGCCCTGCGAAGCGCTTCATCAGCGTCAACCGGCATGGGAGTGCTCCACCGCCAACGCTCAATGAACTTAGGGGGTGGGCCTCAAGCCGTCATGTCCGGACCGATGCCCACCGAAACGCCGCCGTCTTCTAGGTACAGGCCGCGATACATCAGCATCGTTTGGAACGGAAGCACGACATCTCCGTCTCTCGACACGGCGATGAGCCCCCCTCTTCCTCCCAGCGGTTGGACTTCGTCCAACACCCTTTGGGCGGCCTCTTCGAGCGGCATTGAGCGATGATTGACCGCCACGCTGTGCGCTGCAACGGTCCGGATGAAAGCTTCTCCAACGCCCGTGCAAGAAACGGCCACGTCCCCGTCGGCCCATGTTCCTGCACCGATGAGCGGCGTGTCGCCCACACGCCCGACCGGTTTTCCGGTCATGCCCCCGGTTGAGGTCGCTGCAGCGAGCACCCCGTCTCGGTCCAAAGCCACGGCGCCAACGGTGCCCCATCCGTCTCGGTCACCGTCGTGATCCAGCAGAGCGTCGTCTTCATCGGTAGCGCCCGGGCGAAGCCGTTGCCGTCGCCATTTCTCCCATTGGGCTTGGCGAAGGTCGGTTTTCAACCACGACGGGTCCACCGACTCAATTCCCTGAGCTTCCCCGTAAGCATCCGCTGCCTCTCCAGCGAGCATGACCGGCCAGCCTTGAGCGAGCAGGTGGTGGGCGATGCGAATCGGGTGGCGTGACCGAGCAACCCCGATCACTGCCCCAGCCGCTTTGTCATGCCCTTGCATGATGCTGGCATCCATGCCCACCTGGCCTTCAGCATCGAGCACCGACCCTCGTCCTGCATTGAACAACGGCTCATCTTCCATCGCTTCGACGGCGAGCGTGACGGCCTCGAGCGCTTTGAGTGACCCGTCCGCCAATCGCGCACCGAGTTCGTTCAATAGGTTGCGCATGCACGCCAATCGTTGCGGGTCTGCATCGGTCATTCCCCGCCAAGGCCCGTCGCCGCCTGCACCTCCGTGCACGGCGAGAACCACCATGTTTCCACCTCACTCGAGGACGGTGCAGCGAATGATTTGTTGAGGTTCAGCCGGCCGGTCTCCGGGGAGTTTGCGGCAGCGTTCAATGGTGTGGACAACGTCCATGCCTTCGCTGACAGCACCGAACACGGCATGATTGCCGTTGAGCCAAGGTGTGGCGACCGTGGTCAGGAAAAATTGCGAACCGCCGGTGTTGCGGCCTGCGTTGGCCATGGAGAGGACACCGGGTTTGTCGTGCTTGAGGGCAAGAGCGGAAGGCTCGCAGGGGATTTGCCAGCCCGGTCCACCGGTACCGGCTCTTCGGGACATGGGGTCTTTCGAGTGGGGACAGCCGCCTTGAATCATGAAGTCCTCGATGACTCGGTGAAAGTGAAGGCCATCGTAATGTCCCATCTCAACCAGCTTGACGAAGTTGGCCACGGTGTCGGGTGCACTGCCGTGAAAGAGGTCGATGGTGATGTTGCCTGCGCTGGTTTCCATGAGAACTTGCATGGTCGAACCACCAAGCGGCACTTCAAGAGGATTTGCCCACCTTGCACCGATGCACACCTTGATAATCCGGAGGGACGACCCATTGAATCATGACCTCGATTTTGGACCTCCCCATTCCCACCATGGACCAGGGCACGACCACATTGCGCGAACTCGGGGGTTCGCGTTGGCTGGTGGTCAATGTTGCCAGCGCATGTGGCGCTACACCGCAATATGCGGGGCTCCAAGCGCTCCACGAAGGTCAGGATGACTTGACCGTCGTGGGTTTTCCCTGCAATCAATTCGGAGCACAAGAGCCGGGGACCCACGAAGAGATTTGCGAGTTTACGGCCTCAAAATACAGCGTGACCTTCCCGCTGATGGCGAAGGTGAAGGTCAACGGCGAGGGCCAGACGGCGCTTTATTCGGCATTGTGCGCCGTCGCCGACGACGACGGGTACAGTGGTGACATCCGTTGGAATTTTGAAAAGTTCCTCATCGATGCAGAAGGGAACATCACACGCTATCCGACCCGGATTTTACCGACCAGTCTCCCCCTATGAGCAAGCCTGCACGAACCATCCTTTGGAGACGGTGAAGACCCTCGGTCTTCATAGGGAGGGTGCCGGAGGGCGCTTTGGGTCGGTTGGTCCGAGGACCACGGTCCCGGGGTGTTTGTCCCTGAGGCAACAACATGTCGACGTTTTCAGAATTAGAGTTGGACGACCGCCTTTTGCAGGCGCTCGAGGATGAAGGGTACACCGTACCGACCCCCGTGCAAGCAGAAACCATTCCTGCCTTGCTCGCCGGTCGCGACGTGTTGGGTGTGGCTCAGACGGGCACCGGGAAAACCGCGGCTTTTGCGTTGCCCATTCTCCACCAACTGGCTGCCGAAAACATCAGCAAACCTCGGCCGATTCGGGCCCTCATGCTCACGCCCACCCGGGAATTGGCCGCACAAATTGGCGACCGCCTTCGGGTCTATGGCCGTCACCTTCCTCTGTTTTCAACGGTGATTTTTGGCGGTGTGGGTCAATCGCCTCAGGTCAAGGCCCTTCGGCGAGGCGTCGATCTGCTCGTCGCAACGCCCGGGCGCTTATTGGACTTGCACGACCAAGGCCACGTGGATTTGAGTCGGGTTGAGCATTTTGTTCTTGATGAAGCCGACCGCATGCTCGACATGGGGTTCAGCAATGATGTGGACCGCATTCAAGACTTGATGCCATCCCGTCGTCAAAACCTGCTCTTCAGCGCCACGATGCCCGACAGCATCGCCTCCCTCGCCGGCAAGATGCTTGACGACCCGGTTCGCGTTGACATCAGTCCGGAAGAAGCGACCACCGACCGCATTGAACAATACGTGGCCTTCGTGCAAAAAGAAGACAAACGAGCGCTTCTCATCGATCTGCTCGAAGGCCAAATGGTCGCTTGCGGTATTGTGTTCACACGAACAAAACACGGCGCGAATCGTCTGGCAAAACAACTCTCTGCAGTCGGGATTCCAGCCGATTCCATTCATGGTGACAAAAGCCAAACCGCCCGAACCCGGGCGCTGGAGGATTTCCGGAACGGCGATGTGTTCATTCTTGTCGCTACCGACATCGCCAGCCGAGGCATCGATGTCGACGACGTTACCCACGTCTTCAACTTCGATTTGCCCAACGAACCCGAGGTGTACGTTCATCGCATCGGCCGCACCGCTCGGGCAGGAAAGGAAGGTCTGGCCTATTCGTTCTGTGATGAAACAGAATCGGGCTATCTCGTCGGCATTCAACAGCTCTTGGACGAAGAAATTGAGGTGCTTGAAGAGCAACCGTACCATTTCGAGAAAGCTCGTCCAAAGCCCGGTCAAAAACCTGGCCGGATGAAAGGATTTCAAGGCGGAGGTTACGCAAAGCGAGGCACGGGCCGTGGCAGCAACATGCGCCGATATGACCGTGGGGCGCCGAAGCGAAATCAACAGCAACGCAGCAATACTCGTCCCTCACGGGGTGGAGGTGGTGATCAACGGGGCCGACCTCAACAAGGACGCCCGAACCAAGACCGCCCCCAAAACCGACGAGGCCCTCAAAACCGGCCAAACCGTTCCACCCGGAGTGGACCAAACCAAGGCGGGCGGCAAGACGGCGGAAACCGCCATCGGTCGCCTCCTCGCCGGGACTCTTCAAAACGTGACCGTCGTTGACTGGTTTTAGGCAAGCGGAGCCGGCGCAGCAGCGTTGACTTCGGTGGAAACCCCGGCCTCGTAACGCTTGAAATTCTCCTTGAACATGATGGCCAACTTGTCGGCCGTGGCGTCGTAGGCTTCACCGATTGCCCACGTGGCCCTCGGCTGAAGCACTTCAGAAGGCACACCGGGGCAGGAGGTGGGGACCTCAAAGCCAAACCGCTCATCGGTGATAAACTCCACATGATCAAGCTCGCCGTCGAGCGCTGCGTTGAGCATGGCTCGGGTGTATTTGATCTTCATTCGGTTCCCTTCGCCGTAGGCACCTCCGGACCAGCCGGTGTTGATGAGCCACGCCGTGGAACCGTGCTGGGCCATCTTTTCGGACAGCAGGTCGGCGTAGACGCCGGGGTGCATCGGCATGAAAGGTTCACCAAAACAGGCTGAAAAGGTGGCTTGGGGCTCCTTCACGCCCATTTCGGTGCCGGCCACCTTGGCGGTGTACCCTGAAATGAAGTGATAGGCAGCCTGGGATGGGGTGAGGCGGGAGATGGGCGGTAAGACGCCAAAGGCATCGCACGTTAGGAATATCACGTTTTGTGGGTGACCGCCCTTTGAGTCTGCGGTTCGGTTGTCAATGAATTCGATCGGGTAGGACCCGCGGGTGTTTTGTGTCTTCGAGGTGTCGTGGAAGTCGGGAACGCCTTCAGCGTCAAGAACAATGTTCTCGAGGACGGTGCCATGCTTTCGGGTGGTGGCGAAGATGGCGGGTTCGTCCTCTTCGGAGAGGTCAATGAGTTTGGCATAGCAACCGCCTTCAAAGTTGAACACACCGTTGGCGCCCCATCCGTGCTCGTCATCGCCGATAAGGGCGCGCTTTGGGTCGGCCGAAAGCGTGGTTTTCCCGGTGCCGGAGAGGCCGAAGAAAATTGCCGTGTTGTCGCCGTTGGTGTTGGCGGAGCAGTGCATGGGCAGAATGCCTTTCTTGGGTAGGATGAGGTTCATCACCGAGAAGATGGACTTCTTGATCTCTCCCGCATAACGCGTGCCGCCGATGATGACCTCTTTTGCAGCATAATTTACGATCACGAAGCACTGGGAATTGAGGCCGTCAGCATCCGGGTCGGCTTCCAAGTGCGGTGCGTGAAGCACGGTGAATTCGGGTTCGTGCTTCTCAAGTTGGGCAGTATCCGGACGGATGAACATGTTACGAGCGAAGGCGTTGTGCCAGGCGTTGTGGTTGATCACCCGGATGGGGAGGGCTTCAGAAAAGTCAGCGCCGCAATACAGGTCTTGAACGAACAAAGCCTCTTGTTGCGAGAGGAAGTCAACAACTTTCGCTCGCATTTTCTCGAAGGTCGCTATGTCGGTGGAGACGTTCACGTTGCCCCAGTTGATGTCTTTGGACACCGAGGGTTCGTCGACGATGAATTTGTCGTTCGGAGACCGTCCGGTTCGTTCGCCGGTTTCGGTGACCAGAGCGCCGTGAACGCTGAGGATGCCTTCGTTTCGTTCCACTGCAAGGTGAACCAAATCGCCTACAGGGAGGTTCCAATAGACCGTTCCCGAAGGTGAAATTCCGTGTTGCTGAAGGTCCCCGGAAGGGGTCCCGACGATGCCGCCCATGCCGAGCGTTTCTGCCGCCCCTCTTTGTCCCTTTTGGCCCAAGGATGAGACATTCCAAGCGTTCAACGGTGGGGTGAAGGGGTGCAAGAACCCCATCGCCTCCTCGTTTTTTGCTCCAAAAGCGCTCGTTGTCTCCCCGCCTTTCGGTCAACTTGAAGTCATCACCCTGTGACCTACCGGCATGGAAGAGGGGGCTCCGCAGACCGATGCGCCAACCTCCTCCGAGGACGATGTGCTTCGAGAGCAATCATTCAAACGGCCGACGGGGCTTAATTTGGGCTCCTTCATGGTCGCTTCGCCCGATGAGGCGGTGCCCGATGAGGCGATGCCTGATGAGGCAGACAGCACCGCGGCATCCCCCGTCGATGCAGCGGTGGGCGAGGTGAGCGAACTCTTTTCGTTGACATCCGGCGCTGAGACGGAGCAAGACACCACCCAACACCTCGCCGTCCACGGGGAACAACAACTGGGCAAAGGCCTCGCCGTGGCGATGGTTGTGGTGTGGACGGCGATTGGAGCGCTCGTTGGAACGGTGCTTCCACCGGTGCTCGGGGCGTTGGGGTTGCTCGCCATGGCTGCGGTTGGATTGGCATTGGGCGAACGTTGGATTCAACGGGATGCCATGCACGTTCTGGGCATCACATGGGTGATCATATCGATGAAACTGCTCTACGGATTGGCCCTTGATGCTTGGCGTTGGGGTTGGCTTGACGGGGTTGGCCCCAGCTCAGGCCATGCACTTGGAGGCCTGCTCGTGGGACTGGTTGGCTTGAACGTCGCGCTCGCGTTTCGCCACGACGAGGACGCCGTTGCCGCGCAGTCCGCCCTGGTTCTCTTTGCGGTCGGCAGTTCAGCGGGAGCGGTCTACGGGGAGAACGGCATCGCCGTGATGCTCGTCCTTGCGATGGTGTTGATGCACGGGTTGGCTTGGTTGCGGTCCTCGGGCAACCTCGCAAGCCTCGGCATTTCCATGTCCTACCTTTGGGTGGGCGTTCATGCCCTGTCCGACGATTGGTCGATCGGGTCGTTGACCCTTGTCCGCCTTGACGACGGTCTCACCCTCTTCGTTTTGCTGGCGGTGGTGACGGCGGCGAATGCGGCGATGGCGACTCGCTTCGTCCATCATGAGAATTGGTTGAGCCAAGCCGTGAGCGCCGTTGGTCTCGGCAAACCCGGCCTTTGGGCGGTCTCGGTTTCGCTCGGCATGGTGGGCGCCCTGATGGCCATCGCTGCGCACCGGGACGAAACGGGTTATGCGCTTGCTCAGTTGATGTTGCTCACGTTGGCTTTCGTCGCCTCCTATCTGGTGGTCCGTGGTGTTCCTTGGCCTTCCTTGATGCCGTTTGTTTTGGCACCACTCCCTTTCATGTTGGCCTTTGTCGCCCTGCTCAACACCGGGGCGGTCGACATCACGCTTCCCTTCTCGTTGACCGAGTACGCCGTTTTCGCCCTCGTCGCATCGGTGCTTTGCGTCACGGTGCTGTTGATGCACCAAACCAATGTCTCCGATCATGTTCTGTGGTTGGGTTCGTTAACGGTGGTCGTGCTGCTCACCCTCTTGGTTCCCGCAGAGGATGGAGGGACAGGAGCCCGTCTCCTCCTCTTCAGCCAAGGCGTGGTGTGGACGGTCTTGGCCGGTTTGGCCGTCGCACGCGCCTCTCCGAGCATGGCGGGCGTGGCTGTGCTGGCCCCCTACGGGTGGTTGCTTGCTTTCGCCACGGACGTGGAAGCGAGGCTGGTCAACGCCGACGTGGTTCCCATCGTGCTTGGAGAAAGCGAAGTTGGGTGGTGGATGTTCCTGCTGGTGGGTTTGCAAGTTGGCGTTTGTTCGCGTTTAGGCGAAGCGTCGTTGAACCTCGGCTCTGGCCTGGCAGGTCGTAGCGAAATCAGCGGACGCCTGCGGGACAGCGAGTCGTTGAATTTGTGGAACCTCGGCTTCATCTCAGCGTGTTTGACCTATGTGGGAATGGCTCGACCCGACGGTCTGACATCGCTGGCGTTGGTTGGGGGTATGGGGGCGTTGCTCGTTGCGCATGCGGCGATGGTTCGTCTCAACCTTCACCGAGGTCGCCCCCAAAACCTCGTCCTCGTTTGGTCCGTTGCCGCCGTCTCACTTGCATGGCGCTACGGAGACGAGGCGACCTGGGCAGTGATGTTGACCGCTGGAAATTTTCTGTTCGTCCAGTCGTCAGTCCATCGACTTGAAACCGCCACAGCGGAAGGCACCGTGCAACGAGAGGAGCAATCGCTTCCCGGCCGCCTCTTAACCCTTCATCTCGGTGTGGTCACCGCTCTGTTTCTCACGATGGCGCTCGCTCCTGAACGGGGCGCGTTGCTTACGGGTTCGGCCTGGTTCACAGCCGAGACCAATGTACGTCTGTTGACTGCGATGGGAGCCATTTCCCTGGCACTTTATTTGCAACGCCTTAGCGTCTTGGACGTCTTGCTCCTCCCCTCGCTTGCCGCCGTTGGCCTCCTGGTCAGCATGGGCTTGGCCGGACAAGCGCTTGATAGCAGTGAAACAGTCCTTGCTGCAGGGGTCTTGTTTGTGCTTGTTGGAGCGTATTTGGCTTTCCAAGCCGATGTTCGTTCGGGCCTCAAATCGCTCACGGTTCGCGAGGAGCGCCTGGCGACCTACGCCGAAAAACGAGCGCGTGTTGACCGGCTCCTCGACGGTTCTTCCGATGCCACGTCAACCGCTCTCAAGAGCTTGGATGCAGAATTGTTGGCGCTGGCTGAGCGGCAGCGCAAGCGCGCCAAACGCAGTGATGTGGGACAGGAGGACGACTTGCTGGTGGGCGATATTCACTATCGCCCCGTCGTGCTGCTCTTGTTCCTGCTCGTGGCGTTCTTCGGCTCGGCTTGGTTCGCCTACGCCACCGCATACGGACTTGAAGCGCTGGTGTTTAGCGCCGTCTTTGCCGTCTTGCTGGTGGGGCTCGCTCGGTTGCGGGCGAACACCATCGGTTTGCGTTTGCCCGACGTGTTGGGCGTGGAACTCCCCATCGCCGTCGCTATGGGGGGTTTGGTACTCGTTCACCTCGCTGGACGAATGACGGTTGGCGTCCTGAGCGACGATGCGCTTCACCAAGTCGTTCTCATGGGTGCGGTGATGACGCTTGCCGCCATGGGTCTGGGCGGTCGTAACGACCTCGGTCTTCGCCTCCCAAGCGCGCTCGAATTCGTTTTTGTCGCTCTCGTGGCCGACCGGTTGTTGGGCCTGCTCTTGGGGGGGGAGGTCCCCGTTCCCTTCCAAACCGACCCGTTCGACGGCACGTGGTCGTGGACGGTACCGTTGCTAGCGATGGAAGGCCTGCTTCTCGGGATGGTGCTGGTGTACGATTGGGTCGAAGGCGAACGGTTGAATCGCGGTCTCGCCGACCATCGCACGGCAGGAGGGCGAACCGCTTGGCTGGTCGGAGCAGCGTTCCTCTCGTTAGGTTTGGCCACCGTCCTCGCATTAGCGACCGGTCTGCGTCGGGGGCGAGCCTGGGAGCAACCCGCCGTTGCCTTGACGGTCCTCGTGCTGGTGCCGTTCTCGGTCCAATCACTCACGGTTTGGGTGCTCTCCCCCGTTTCGCCGCCCTTGACGTTCCCGGTGAGCACTGCTGGAGCGGGGGTTGTCGCCGTTCTTTGGGCCGGTTTGGCCGTTCAAGGTCGGCACGGGTTGTGGCTGAGCTCAGCCCTTTGGGCCTGCCACCTTCTGCTCTTCCCGTCAGCCGTCATGGCTGGCTCACTCGTCGCGCTTTCCTTGGTGGGGCTGCTGGTTTCGGCAACGGCTTGGGTATCGGGAATATTGACCCGCAGGAAATCCTGGCGCGTGGTCGGTGCGGTCGATTTGGTCGTTGCGTGGTTGGTTGCAGCCGTGGCGCTGATCGGCGGAGCCACGGCGAGCTATGTGCTCGTGCTTCTCGTTGCTTCAGCGGTCTTGTTGTTCACCGTGACCGCTCTGACGCAGGCGAACGAAGTTGCCCTCATGGACGACTAAGCCTCGCACAGCGCAGAGGCGAGCAGATGCCGAACTTCGGTCATCAACCCCACAAACGGTTCGGCGGGCGTGCCCGGAGACAACCGAACGGAGAGGGTTGTTTTGGCTTGCGTCCCGCTGTTTCGAACCCCCACGGAGGCTGCTCCTCCGGGGCCCTCCGCAGCAATCAGCAAGAGGTTCGCTTCGCCTTCCACGGTCCTTCTCTCTGGAAAGCCAACGTGTTCCCGGAGGTGGGTTTCAATGCACTGAGCCACGGTTTCAAAGACCTCCGCCCGTGGATGCCAGCGTTCTCGATGGCTTTCAGTGACTGAAATGCGAGACTTCCAACCCCGCTCGAAGTCAACCGAAGCACCCCGGTCAGCGGCTTGCAGGACGGCGCACAATGTTGCTGCCCCGTCGCCCACGAGGCTCCAACGTTCGTCGTCCATAGGATGCGGGGCAGGAAGAATGAGGTGACCTGAATCTTCGATCCCAAGGCACAGGGGCATCGACGTGTGCTGAAGGAGCCCTCCTTCGGCGGGTCGCAGTGCAAAGGCCAGCCATCGGTCGCCCACGGCGGTTTCGTGAGTTTTGGCCGTGGGATCTTGAGTGCGGACAAAGGACGGCAGTGCAACATCGGATTCAATGCTCGCAGCGAACGACCACCCGTTGTCTCGGCTTGCCGCCATCAACACGGCCGCCATCGCATCACCGTCAACGACTTTGTAGCCCGTTGAGGTGGCTTGAATGAGCAGACATCGGTCCCCGTCCCCGTCCAGCGCTGCACCCACCCACTGCCCTTCGGGGGCGGGTTTGAGTTGGCTGATGAGCCGGTGCGTTGAGGCGGCCGCCTCCTCGTGGGTCCATCGTTGGGTTGGTGAGAAGTCGCCTGCCCCGCAACCGTCGTTGAGCAGGGCGACGTTTTGGCTCACTTCGCGACACGCGATCCCTCGTTGAGCGAACCACGGTGCGAGCCATCCTCGTCCAAAGCCGCCCGCACAATCGAGCAGAAGCGGGTCGGCGAAGGTGCCGTCAGCCAAGGCTTCGCTGCACCCTCCGAAGAGGTCGCCAAAGAGGTCCCATCGGTGGGTCAGCCATGCGGCGTGAGCCTCTGCAGACCACGTTTTATGGACGGCGTCGGGACGAGCGGCAGAACGTCGGTCAACCTCGTCCACTTCCCGATCTTCAGCGGCGAGCTGTCGAAGGGTACGGCTGATGTCCTCCTCGGTCTTGGGGGTGGATTTGTACCCGTTCGCATCGAACACCTTGATGCCCGAATCGGTGACTGGATTGTGACTGGCGGTGATCATGCACCCGATTCGAGCCCCAAAGGCCAGCACGGCGTGATGAAGGGTGGGCGTTGCGCACTCGCCAATGTGAACGACCTCACTTCCCGTAAGGCGCAAACCGAGTGTCAACGCCTCAACCAGATCGGGGTTGTGCGGTCGGCGGTCCCAGCCGATGACCACACGTTCGCCTTCACCGGGCAGGCCCGGTTGGACATGGGAGAGCGCTTCACCAAGCACCCTCATGAAGGCAGGTGTGAGCGTCCGTTCGTTGACGAGCAGATCGATGGCTTCGGCCTCGTCCACCGTCTGGACCGAGGTCTTTCCCCGAATCCCGTCCGTGCCGAAAAACGATGATTCCACGGGGCTCCCTCAACGATGTTCGCTCTTTGCTCCATGGACGCCCGTTACCGTGACGTTGGGCCAAACCACGCTGTCGCAACCCAAGATGACACCAGGGTTGGTGACGCAGTTGCAGCCCAAGGCGACGCCTTCACCCAACAAAGCGCCAAACTTTCGCAACCCGCTCGCAACCCGCTCGCCGTTGACCCGAAGGTGAACTTCACCGCCGTCGTTGCGAAGGTTGCTGAGTTTGGTACCTGCGCCAAGGTTGACGTCCTTTCCGAGAATGGAATCGCCGACGTAATTGAAATGGGGCGCTTTGGCGCCCGGCAGGAGGATGCTGTGTTTGACTTCGGTAGCGTGACCCACGACCGCATCGGCACAAATCCACGAATATTCTCGAACATAGGCCCCGCTGCGGACGACGGCCCGAGGACCGATGTAGCATGGGCCGATGAGGTAGGCCCCCGCCTCGACGGTCGCCGAGGCATCGATGATGATCCCCTCTCCGCGGACAAAGAAACCCTGGTTGTCAACATCAATTGCCCCGGAGAGGGCGCTCATTTGCGCCTTCAAACCGGTCGCCTCTTTCGGGTTGAGCAGGGTCCAGACTGGGCCCCTGACAGGCAGGGTCGGCAAACATCCGTCCTCGGTGCCGTCAAACGATGGGAAAAGAGCGGCCGCTGTTGTCATGCTCTGCCAGTCCATGGCCACGCCATGAAGCTCTGAGGCATGAAGGTGGTGTTTGCTCAGGCGGCGGCGTGGTAGATTCGCTTGCCGGTTGAAGCGTCCAAACGGAAATTGATCATGTCGGCCAGGTGCAGGGGGATGAACAAACCAACTTTTCGTGTGGTCAATCCGTGGTTTCGCATCTTTCGTTCGTTGGAAAGAAAGGCGACGATGTCCGCTGCGGATACGCCGGGGGTGTTCGTGACGTAATCGACGATTTCGTTTTTCAAGCGTTCCAAGCGAGCCTTTTTCTGGGAGCCTTTGCCTCTCATGATTTCTCATGTATCTATAGGTGAACATGGGCCATAAAGGTCGGTCGGGATGTCCGTGGGGTCCCGGTCGTAATCGTTTGAATTTTAAATCTGGATGTTGCGGATTTTAATCCAAAACAAAAGAGATTCCACACTAAAGATGAATACAAATCAAGAGGATACCAACGGGCAAGTCGAAGAAACGATTCTTCGAGAATTTTTAGCAGAAGGGTTACCATCAATCAATGACGAAGAATTTGCGGCGGCTGTACAACCGAAGAATGTCCAATTCATACGTGATTTGTGCAGCGACCGGACCGTTGGGCGTTTCCATTGGTTTGAGTCCATGGGGTTCGTCCTTCAGAATGGAGGGAATGGGGAGCTTCGTTGCATTTACCTCGTCGATCACCCCCACATAGAACTGGACCTTGCTTTCGTTCACGCAACCATCAAACACGTGGGGGCCAAACTTGTGTTTGCACCTTATACCGTGGTTGTTCCGTTCGATGAGGATTACGCAAACAGCATGAGCACGAAAGAGGATTCGAAACCACTCTCCGAAACCGCTCCCATGGGAATGGAGGTGGCCTGATTGCCAACTCATTCCAGTCGAAACCGACTCATTTCAAGTTTAGATCTCTCACTCCTGCCCGCATTGACGACCAGAGAAATTACGATAGCGCATTCCAAACACAACAAAACCTACGTTAAGAAACGATATCTGTCCCGACCCTCCGGACGAATTGTTTTGGAACTGGATTACGGTTTCATCGTTCAGGTCCTAGACAGTCATACCGTTCGCTGCATCGTTGCTATCTGCAGGCCACGGGAATTGGCGCTCTTGGCCATGGTTGCCGAAACGCTTCATTCCTTGGGGTGTCGCATGCAGATCGGCGCTCACACGATTCTTCTCACGGCTGCTCAATTCAAAGACGAATTCTACCCACCGCAGATGATGTCGAAGGAGGTGGTGGCTTGACAGAACATTTTCGGCGTTCGTGCAGGACCTGTGGCCAAACCATCCACATGTTGAAGTGCAACGATGGCAGGTGGCGAGCATTTGATTACCCCGAAAACACCGATTCTGGGGATTGGGAGTTTCACAACCGAGGAGGGAGTTGTTGAATGTGGCTCTACGTTTCCGGAGGCTTTCTGTCCATCGTCGCCCACCGCCATCAGCCCGACGACCTCCTCGTGCGCGCTCGCCACCCCGACCACATCAACGCCGTCTTCCCCGAGGCGCAGGTGATTCATCTTGCTGCGGCCGACTACCCCTACCGCACCGTTTTGCCTCGCGAGGCGGTTCAAGAAGCGGTTTCTGCGTACCTGTCGTCGATGGCGTATGACAATTTCAAAAACAGCATTCCAGACGACGAATATCACGACGTGTGCCTCGATGTTTGGCGAACGATGTGGGCGTATGGCAACCGCAACCGTCGAGGGGGTGTTTGAATGCGCAACAGCACCACCCATCCACTCTACGTGTCGTGGATTGAACTCGAAGGCGACGAGGGTGCCTTGGGCCTTACGTTGTGTCCGGGAAAGTACCAACCCGTTGCGTCCA
>Ga0255753_1000827_pt1 | contig 38649 bp, 29 predicted proteins | sample 041ome_10_FD_179953 | JGI IMG/M metagenome (GOLD analysis project Ga0255753, IMG submission 179953) | Coastal salt marsh microbial communities from the Groves Creek Marsh, Skidaway Island, Georgia - 041412US metaG (version 2) | ecosystem: Environmental > Aquatic > Marine > Intertidal zone > Salt... | reverse complement strand
TCGCAGTAATTGGTCAGATCAAATTGCAGAACTCCAATATGGGGCTGGATTTAATGAAGCCATACTAGAGCCAGGTGGTTGGTCTATAGGAATGACCGGTTTTGGTGAGTTTTTACCCTATCATGAGAATAGAATGTATCTGGATTATGAAAAAACAGACAAGTGGGGATTGCCGACCGTTACGTTCGATGCAGAATTCAAAGAGAATGAATATAAGATGCGCGAAGATATGAAAAATCAAGCAGCTGAAATGTTAGAAGTGGCCGGATTCAAAAATGTTTCTACCTTTAATAATGTGGGTGGGCCTGGACTTGGCATACACGAAATGGGGACAGCGCGGATGGGTAAAGATCCAAGTACCAGCGTGCTAAATAAATTTAATCAAGTACATTCCGTAAAAAATGTATTTGTGACCGATGGTTCTTTTATGACTTCTTCTGGCTGTCAAAATCCTTCCCTTACTTATATGGCATTTACTGCACGAGCGGCCAATTTTGCCGTTGAAGAGTTAAAGAAAATGAATTTATAGGAGAAGAGTTATGGATCGTAGAGAAGCACTTAAGAAAATGGGATTGAGTTTTGGGGTCATCATAGCCTCTCCAATCCTATTTAACAGTTGTACGAAGGAATCACAAACTTACTTTTTCAGTGAGTTAGAGCTACAGCTAATCAGTGATACCGCAGATGTGATTATTCCTGGAACTGATAAATTACCTAAAGCATCCGATGTTGGAGTAGCCCAATATATTGATCATTATATACTAGATATTGTAGACAATGATGAACAAAGTCGTATTAAATCGTTTACCAAACGCTATTTATCGGTAATCAACCCACAAAAACCTATTGAATTTTGGGTTGAACATACATTCCTTTCGCCAGAAGTTGAAACCGACAATTGGTTAAAAGAAATAGATAACTTTGGCAATAATGATTCAGACACAGATGCCACACTATCCGATAGCGCAGCTGTTTATACTCTTTTAACAAATCTAAAGTCTTTAATGATTAGAGCTTATAGGGGTAGTGAATTTGTCGGTGAGCAGATACTAGCCTATGATCCTGTACCTGGACGTCAGGTGGGTTGTGTTGACATTCAACAAGCTACCGGTGGTCGCATCTGGTCTTTATAGGATTCAGTTCAAGCCCTCCTAGCCTTTGTCGCATTAATTTGGCATTTATTTATTGCATATTTATTGATAAATTCCTCAAAACGAGAATAATAAAGCCTAGTAACCATTTGTTACTGAATGCTTTACAATAAATACTAGCCAAAATGAAATACCTACCTTCATGCTTGTTGCTTTTCATGGCCTTGTTCATTTCATCGTCGCTTCAAGCCCAAATTACGTACCCAGATAAAGCAACCTACGATTTCAGCCAAAACAGTACCCTCATCAATTTTGATGTCTATTCAGCGGCCTATCCAGATTATGCTTATGGTCCTGATGCTAGTATCTATATGACGCAAGAAAATGACAGCCTTGTCCTCCGTTTTGGTCACCCAACTAATTCAGTTATAGCAATAGCCAAACAATGGTCCGATTTTTCAAATCCAGCATCTGTTGATTTTAAGGTTTACAAAGACAATAGAGGACATTACTTAGGTTCTAAAGATCCAAATCCAGGCAATTATGACTATGAGCTTTGGCCCCATAAGAATGTTTTTGAAGGGAATGATGGTCATTTATATAGTATCGCCTACTTGGAATTCACAGGATGGACTGTTTATGGATGGAATACCCCTCAATGTCCATCTAATAATGTTAATTTTGTGGCTTTTGAATGCTGGATGAGCGCTGCCATCTTAGTTAAATCTACTGATGGTGGACTTACATGGGATAAGGCGGGAGATGACCCTAGTGAGTATGTGGTAGCGTCTTCTCCCTATAAATACCGGGAGCAAAATAACACCGAAAGACATGGGGCCTTCCCTTTTGGAGGTGGAGATGACGCAAACTACGGTTTAATGAAGATTGGCGAGTACTTTTACATAGGCGTTGAATTTTGGGGTGAGGGTTTCAAAATACAGAGCTATGCAAGAACTAATGACATTACAGATGCCTCAAGTTGGAGATTTTTTGATGGCACAGATTTCACCATTCCTAATGTAAATCCATATGCTCAAGAAGTCAGTGATCCCGCCAGTCACCTACCTCCTCCAATCGATAATTATTATCCACTCGATTTTAATAGTAATCTAGACCCTGTTGAAGGACTCACATATAGCAGCTATTTCAATAAGTATATTAAGCTTCGTTTTAGAAGCTTCGATTTTGCCCCTGAAATCACACCTGGTGTTTACTACTATTTATCCGAGGATGGTTTCAATTGGAGCGGAAATGCTTTAGTGCTTCCATTTGAAGGCAATTTTACAAATTATGATTATCCAGGTGATGATGAATCCCGTTGGGCTATAAGTTATATTAGCTTGATAGATCAAAACAATCCTGGAGGCGACATTGGTCAAAATGCTTATTTAGCATATGTGAGCCCTTATCTCGTAAATGGTGAAGAAGCAGGAAGCACCAATAATAAACGAGATATAAAGTATGTGCCGTTTAGCTTTGCCACCCATCAGGTATCGTCCTTCGAAGTCGGACATACTGGTTTAGAAATTCCAGAAGATGCCAATCCAGGTGATGGCTATTGCGACAATGGATATGGAAAGTGTTCGGTAATTACCGCGGTTACCGAGACCGAATCACGACCTTATTGGGTTGATTCATCGGTACCTTTAACCATTACTATTGGCCAATCGGCCCCTGATACTCTATTAGAAGATTATGTTTCTAGAATAACAAAAAGAACGCTAATAGACGGAAGTTCTCATGCTGGCTATAGTGCAAATTCCTCTGAAGTTGCCAAAGGCTGGAATGGTACTTATGGGGTTCATATCACTCCGGGTTTCAATTTTATGTCAGGTTCGGGTCATGTACTTAAAGGTATTGATGTAGCTTCTGTTTTGTTGGGAGGTGGTGAAGATGGATCAGAAACAACCTCAGTGGATATAACGGGCTCAAAAATTGGGTATTTAGAATTATACAACGCTCATACCGATGGTGTGCTGGTTGGAGGTTCAACAGCCGATTCTGCAAATATTATTGAACAAGTTGTATTCAAGGGATCAGGTAATATTATAAAAGGTAACCATATTGGTCATGATGGCACTGAAAGCCTTATTTCAAGCGATGAATCTATTATAGACATGAATGCCGGCAATACCCTAGATGGAAATGTGATTGCTGGGAATGCAAATATACTCATGAATTTTGGTTCCTCCGATGCCTCAGGTAACTCGGTTATCAATAATCATTTTGGTTACCTACCATGGAGCAATAGTTCAATGGGGTCAAGTAGTGCTGGTATCAAGCTAGTGGAAGCAGAAAACAATGAGTTTTCAGGAAATGTCATAAAATTCAGCAATACAAACGACCAAGAAGCGGCTATTTTTGTTCTTGATGCGAATGATAACAAGTTTTATTCCAATACCATCAGCAATAATACGGGGCATGGAATTCATTTTTCAGGCACGAGTACTGGCAACCAATTTGGAGCAATTAATTCAGGTAATATCGTAAAAGATAATTCGGGTTGGGGAGTTAACTTTTTAGTGAATACCGCAACAGGAAACCCGGTTTCAAGTAATCAAATTTATAATAATACCCTTGGTTCGATTGGGAACTACACCAACATCACACCTATCAACACCCCAACCTTACTAGCTGCCTACTCAAATTCAAGCAGTGATTCTATCATCATTAGGCATACTGATATTTCAGAAAATACATCTGCAAATTACCTTGTTGATGTATTCTCCAATGATAGTGAACCCACCCTTCCTCAGGGTAAAACTCTACTTGCTTCTGAAATTACTTTGGATTCGTCGGCATTGTCCTTAGGTAGGATTGCATTTCCCTACACGGGTAATGCATCGGGATATGTTTCAAGCACCTTCACAGATGATCGCCAAGTTACCTCCGAGTTTAGCAATACTGTCCCACTACTTCCTTCGAGTCAAAGTCCAGTTGCTCAGTTTAACTTAAATAGCATTAGTCGTGATCATACTGGTGATTGGTTTAGTGAAGTAACGTTGACAGTTACCAATACTGGAGCAAGCAACCTGAATATTAGCTTAGAAGAATCTCTAGAATGGCTAATAATTGAACCTAATTACGCAATCATAAGTAGTGGAGATAGTGCTTCTTTTGTACTCACCTTAGACTCAAGAGAGCTATCTCCTGAAATTCTGTCCCACACCGGTTTTATACAGATTGCCTCTAATGAGTTGACTCCCACACTGAATCGAATACCGGTTGAAATTACCTTTACATCATCCGAAGATGAGTGGTTACGCCTATCGGAGAGCTCGTTTGATCTAAGCTACAAGATTCCTAATCAGGACTCTACAATAAGTCAAACACTTCAACTAACCAATGATGGGACGGATGCCGTTAATTGGAGAATGACAAAAAATCAAGGCTGGATAATGGGCTTGAGTCCTAACAACGGTACCATTCAACCCGGAAACACTTCTGATGTTACGATTTCCTATGTACTAAAAGCGAATGATCCCGAAGGCACAAAATCCGCTATGCTCGTGCTATTTGCGGGAACTGTGCCGGAAAACGAGACGGTCACCGAGATTCCATTTGAGGTCACCATGCTAGCAAAGAATGCCGCGAGCGTTATAGTGGAAACAGAAGCTATTAATTTGCAAGTCCCGCAACCTAGTAGTAACACCCAAGTTTCATCGAGCATCAAAGTAATCAATACTGGGAATGCTGGACTAAACTGGTCATTATCGAAAAATCAGCCGTGGATTACATTTCCGCAAACCAACGGTACCATGGGGCAAGAGACAAAAGATCTTGCGGTTGCATTTCAAATCAACAGCACAGATCCAATAGGTCCGAAACAAGGTACCATTACCTTGACAACAGGATATACTGGAGGTGCTCAACAGACCTTTGAAATACCTGTAAGCGTTCAAATTACCGCTTCTGCTCCCGAAATAAGTTTAAATATGGATAGCTTATTGGTTAGCTTTCAAAAACCTACTGAAAATACAACTGCTACCGCAAGTTTTACCATTTACAGCCAACACTCCGATTCTGTTAATTGGATGGTGATAAAAAACCAACCTTGGATAGCTGGTTTTGAACCAGCGGGTGGGAAATTAAAGGATTCGGTAGAGGTTGCAGTGAGTTTTAATCTTCGTTCCAACGATCCTTTAGGATTTAAAAATGCCGATATTACGGTGGTTGGTTTTTTTGATGGTTCAGAAGATCAAACCCAGGTTATTTTACCCGTTCGTTTAACCCTAACCGAGGGTGAACAGGGAGAGCAACCGAAGGTTAGCTTCAACCCGAGTACCATTGCATTAATTGATTCCGTTGAATTAGGTGATTCATGGGAAACAACAATTGAATTAGATATTGCTAATGAAGGAAACCCAGGACTTAATTTTCAATTCCTTCAAACCGGGACATCCTTTGTAACTTCAAATCCATTCAATGGGCAAATTGAACAGATTACGAAAGTTCAATTAGCGTTTAGTTTCGCTGATATTCAAGAAGCTATTTCCATGGATACCACCATTACCTACCGAATGTTTTACCCGCAGCAGGAAGTGGTTGATGTGAGTATCCCCCTTAGTTTGGATATTGCAGTTATTAAAGAAGAAGTTGAACCGCTTCCTCAAATTATGGTCACCTTAAATCCCGATAGTTTAGTACTCAATGAGCAAATAAGCTTGGGAGACACCCTTTTTATTGATGAGAAGCTCTCCATAAAGAATAGTGGAGATATTGGACTTAATTGGGAACTAACCCTACCCCAAACGCCCTCTTCTGCTCCTAAGTTAACGGGGGTTATCAATGATAGTTTGATTCTTCCGATTCAATTGGAAGTATCCGATATTATAGAAAGTGCTCAATTTACCGAGGAACTGAGTTTGCTTCTCTGGTATGATGTGGAACGTAATGGTGAGAATATTCGGGTAGACAGCCTATTCAGAATACCTCTTATTGTGCAAGTAGATGTGCTTTCCGTTAACACAGAGTGGTATGGTGATCAACCAAGTGAAATCGTATTGTACCAGAACTACCCCAACCCTTTTAACCCGAGTACTCAAATAAGTTTTGCATTACCCGCTAGTGAACATGTAGAGCTGAGTATATATAATGTATCGGGCCAAAAGGTAGCCGAACTGCTAAATCAACAAATGAGTGCGGGGGTTCATCAAATTACCTTCGATGCACAATCGCTATCAAGCGGTACCTATATTTACCAGTTGAAAACTTCGGATGGCGTATTGAGTAAGAAATTAATGCTCATCAAATAGAGGTAGTGTACCTCTACTTTTGGCTGTGAAAAGCTACTAAATCATGGATGGGATGTTGTAAAACCTTTACTAAATCCCATCCATCTTTTGCTAAAATATTGCGAATCCGCTCTTCATGGTAATAGGCTACGGATCCGACCATACCTACTTTTTTTTGAGGTAAGGCATGAAAATATCCTAGTTGATATGTCACAAACTCATGAATGCCTCGTTCAATTAGATCTAAGATGTAGTCCTCTTCTCGGAAGGTTGCTAATATCTTTGCAAAAGATGCGATATAGGCATTACCATGCTTTTGACGGTAAGTGCGATCCAAAGTATGGTTTAAATCCATGCTAAAATGAGTATTCACATATTCTTCTATATGGGTAGGCAACCTTTTAAAATAATAGTCGCGTACAATCCATTTCCCAAAAAAACCCGCACTCCCCTCATCACCCAAACTAAATCCTAGTGAGGGGGCTCGATCAATAAAATCGATTCCACCATACAAGCCACAATTTGATCCTGTTCCCATGATACAGGCAATTCCAGATTCAGATCCAAAAAGCGCTCTTGCAGCAGCCAATAAATCGGTTTCAATTTGTACGTTAGATCCCGGAAAGACTTCTTGAAACGCTTCATATAAAATCTTTCTAGTCTCAGGGTTCCCATATCCCGCACCATAGAAGTGTATAGCCGTTACCGTTTCATAGGTTGAACCAAGGTGATTGCTCAAAAATCTAGCTACAGTGGTTAATTCAGATATCAGTTCTTCTTTTTTTGTGAAGTATGGATTCATTCCGAGAGTTTTAGTACTACAAAGCTCCTGATTCTCTTGTATGAGATGCCAAGATGTTTTGGTGGAACCACTTTCTGCAATGAGTTGTATCATAAGGGTAGTTGAACGATTAACTAATTAGTTGAATTTACTAATGTCAGAAATGACTTACCTTTCAATTTGAAGCTTTTTATACTTACCTAAAAAAATCACAAACTTAGTTTTATGTCCTATTCATTCGATGAAAAAGCAAAGGAATTAATTCCCCATTACCAACATTTTAAAGTGGATCAGAGACTGCTTTTCACGGGCCATTCCCATCAAGCATGGCCAGATGTAGCTCTTGAAGGACAAACTGAATATTTCCATGCCTCAGCCAATTTAGTTGATAAAAAATGGGATGCAGCTTTTGAAAAAACAGAGATTCTCAGATCCTATCTCAGGGAGTTTTACGACGATCCTGATGGTTTGTATTGTCGTGAGGAAAGTACTCATTTCCTGTTTGTAAGCTTGATGAGTGCTTGGGATTTAATTCAAAAGCCTAAAATCATTACAACCGAAGGAGAGTTTTATTCACTCTCTAGACAACTAGCACGACTTTCAGAAATAGGTCTAGATGTGGTTAAAATACCCACTGGAATTAGCGATGACTTTGTTGAGAACATAAGAAAGAATTTGGATGACAAAACTTCCGCAGTGATGATTTCAAGAGTGTACTTCCAAAGTAGTCTAATAAACCCTCATTTAAGTGAAATTGCTGAACTTTGCCGTAAGCATGGTGTGCCTTTAGTTATAGATGACTATCATGGGACTAATGTAGTGCCATTATCCATCCGGGATGAGGGTCTCGAGGATGCATTTGTTTTAATTGGCGGGTATAAATATTTACAATGGGGTGAAGCTAACTGTTTTCTTCGCTTCCCTAAAGACTGTTCCCTTCGTCCAGTTATTACAGGTTGGTTTGCCTCATTCGGCTCCCTTCAAAAAAAGCAAGATTTTAGTAAACCCGTTGAATTTGATCCTGGAAATCAACGATTTGCAAGTGGAACCTATGATCCTAGCTCTCAATATAGAGCAGCTAAAGTAGTGGAGTTTTTCAAAAGACAATCGTTAAGCTCTAAGGTCTTACGGGCAGGATATCAAGAACAAATTGGCCTGTTAAAAAGCTTATTCCTCGAACAAGATATCGACCCATCCATTATACGACTTACTCATAACGAAGATGTAAATAGGAATGGTGGCTTTCTTTCACTGTATTCAACACATGCTGTTGCTATCCGAAAACGACTACTAGAAAAAGAAGTTTTTACAGATGCAAGGGATACTATACTTCGATTGGGTCCTGCACCATATACGACCTCTCAGCAAATTTTTGATGTCATTGGTTTACTTTCTGAGACTGTTTCAGAAATGCAGAGTTAAATAGGTAAGTAATATTAAATTTAAGACTCTGCTAGAACAAAGGTACAAGGTATTTTTACAGATTGATGTTGAACTTATGCTAAATTTACATATATTGAACATATATAAAATTGTATGAAAATACAGTGACATGATGTGTCACCCTAACGGATTACCTTTTGTTAAACTTTTAATTTCATCTTATACATATGGCAGACAACCAAAAAATTAAAGCACTCGATATCGCCGTAGGTCAAATCGAGAAACAGCACGGAAAAGGGACCATCATGAAACTTGGGGATAAGGCCACCCAAGATGTAGATATTATATCAACTGGTTCTATATTAGTGGACTATGCACTAGGTGTACAAGGTGTGCCAAGAGGAAGAATCACTGAAATTTATGGCCCTGAAGCGAGTGGTAAAACCACCTTAGCACTACAGGTTATCGCACAGGCGCAAAAGAATGGTGGATACGCGGCCTTCATCGATGCTGAACATGCATTTGATCCACGTTATGCTCGTGCTCTTGGTATTAATACCGAAGAGCTACTAGTATCACAACCGGATAGCGGCGAACAGGCGTTAGAAATTACCGAAACATTGATTCGCTCTGGGGCATTGGATGTCATCGTGGTCGATTCTGTTGCAGCCTTGGTACCAAGGGCTGAACTTGAAGGAGAAATGGGCGATTCACACATGGGTTTACAAGCTCGACTTATGTCACAAGCACTTAGGAAAATCACCGGTATAGTAAATAAAACTCAAACCTCCTGTATCTTCATCAACCAGGTTCGTGAAAAAATTGGGGTCATGTTTGGTAATCCTGAAACCACTACGGGTGGACGAGCTCTTAAATTTTACTCATCAGTTCGCTTGGATATACGCCGTATAGGTAGTATTAAAAAAGGTGATGAAGTAATAGGAAACCGAACCAAGGTTAAGGTGGCAAAAAATAAGGTTGCCCCTCCTTTCAAGGTGGTAGAATTCAACATTATGTATGGTAAAGGAGTCTCACGAATAGCCGAAGTACTGGATCTAGCTGTAGAGTATGATATTATCCAAAAACGTGGCAGTTGGTTCCGATATGATGGGGAGCCTATTGGGCAGGGAGCGGATTCTGCAATGCAATTCCTAGAAGAAGATCCTGATTTGTTGGACAAAATCGAAAAAATGGTTCGCGCTCAACTAAACGGGTTAGACATCGAAATAAAAGGAGCAACAGCCGAGTTGGCTGAAGCAGATCAGTCCTCGGAACAAGTAGAAAAGTAAGACTTCATATTCATTATGAAGAAATCAGGTCTTAATGAATACGATGAGTTAATTCCATTATTACCCCTTACTATTACTGCAATTCAAATACAAAAAAAGAATAAAGAACGATTTTCATTATACCATGAAGATCGTTTTTTATTAGGTGTATCCACTCAGACCCTTGTCTCCTGCTCACTAAAAAAAGGGACTCTGTTAACTTCTGAAAAATTGGATGCTATTCTTAGTATCGAACAATACAGCAGAGCCAAAGAATACACTCTAGGTATACTGTCACGAAGAGATCACTCCGTAGAAGAACTCATTGTAAAAGGGATAAAAAAAGGATTCAACAAAGACGTTCTTGAACGTGTTACTCAGGAGTTACAAAAAAATAACTACCTTGATGATCAACGGTTTGCATCAAATTTCATACATGATGCTATTGAATTCAAAAAATGGAGCCTAAACAAAATCAAATTTGAACTTCGTAAAAAAGGAGTCAATAAATCCATTATTAGTGAATTATTTGATGGCTTCGATGAGGCTATATGGAAAGAACAAATGTACAGTTTAGTACGTAAAAATAGGGCTAAGTTCATACGTTCAGAAACAACGAAACGAAAGAAGAAAATGTATGACTATTTAGCTCGCAAAGGCTATTCATCAACTTTAATTTGGAGTGAGATGAATAAACTATTATCGTTAGTCGAAACCGATTAAAAAAAGTCCTAATCAGCAGTTCATGAAAAACATCACATTAGAACGTGTTGTTCGAACATTATTAGCCGTACTTACTACAGGCGTTATCATAGTCATAATGTATAATTACATTACCTTGGTCGCCTTCTTGTTACTAGCTATGATACTTAGCTATGTTCTTGACCCAACCGTTAATCGATTACAACGTATGGGGGTAAAAAGGACTATTGGCGTCACCTTAACACTATCGGTCATAGTGATGGCAATTGTGTTCTTTTCTACGAATGTTGTTCCAATTTTTGTTGAAGAAATGCTAGAATTAACGAACAACTTAAATATCGAAACTATCGAGCTAATAGCTGCTCGAATAGAGACACGATTAGTTCAAGAATATAGCTTTATACCAGAAGGCTTTCTAAGGGATAATATTACCAAGATTAGCGAGGAGCTTTTTGATCTAGGGAAACTTTCCACAGTACTGAGTGATGCAGTTGGTGTATTTACAAACATATTCTCTGCTGTTCTAGTAGTCCCATTTGCCGCTTTTTTCTTTCTAAAGGATGGCAGTAAGATTCGAAGAGATGTGTTACAAATTATCCCGAACAAATATTTCGAAACCACACTAACTATATTGGATTTAGTTGAAAAGCGATTAGGTCTGTACTTTAGAAGTGTTTTAGTACAGAGCACCCTAGTCACCCTGTTATCTTGGACAACCTTGAGTATTGCGGGGCTTGAAAACTCTCTTTCAGTAGGTATTTCTGTTGGTATAGCTAACACCATCCCCTACTTTGGACCTATCATTGGTTATGTCCTTTCCATTATTATCTCAATCGTTGAGACTGGGGATTTCAGTTTAGTTCTGTATTGTGTGGTGGCTATTTTTATAGTTCAGATGATTGATAACTTAATTCTTCAGCCCTATTTGTTTTCCAAATCAGCTGATATGCACCCTGTAGCAATATTGTTTATAATTTTGATTGGGGCCGAAACGGCTGGGATATTAGGTATGCTCATAGCCATACCTTTAGCTACTACTATTCGTATTACGATCAAACAGATTATTTGGAGTTTTAATAATTATCAAATATTTCGACTAGACCAATCGAAACAATTTTGAGTATATTATAGAAACCAAAAATCTACGTGAATACCCTTGAATGAACTGGTAATTTTTGCCTCAGGATCAGGTTCAAACTTCCTGTCAATTATTAATCACATTGCAAACGGCCATCTAAACGCTAAAATTGTCGGGTTAATCACGAACAAAGCTGAAATTGGGGCTATAGAAATTGCACAACAATACGGAATCCCCCACTGTGTACTATCTTCAGCCCAATTCACAAATAATAAGACGTACGAATCAGCCCTTTTAAATCAATGTGTACAATGGAACCCGCGTTTGATAATTTGTGCTGGCTACCTACGGAAAATCCCGACAAATCTAATCCTGGCCTATCCCAATAGAATTCTCAATATACACCCATCCTTACTTCCAAAATTTGGTGGACATGGTTTTTATGGCTTACATGTTCATAAGAGTGTATTAGAAAGTAACGAAACACACACAGGATGCACCATACATATTGTATCAGCAGAATATGACAAAGGCCCAATACTAGCTCAAGAGCGTTTAGCGGTTCACCCATCAGAATCTGCAGAGCATCTTGCTAAACGAGTGTTAAAACTAGAACATCAATTGTATCCAAAAACAATCGCATCCTATTTAAAACAATTGAATAATACTACTGAATAGGATTCCCACTAGATACTTTACAAAATAACTTGACTCACTGATCACACCATTATTTATTAATTATGTCCCTTAAACCATTAGAGCAACTACCAAAAACCCCACTTACCATTAAACGAGCGTTATTGTCGGTTTCCGACAAAACGGATATACTTCCTTTGGCAAAGTCTCTACATGCTGCTAATGTTACCCTTTTATCTACCGGTGGAACTTATAAAACATTACAAAATGCAGGCATTCCGGTAACTGAAGTAGCCAGCCTGACTGGCTTTCCTGAATGTCTTGATGGGCGAGTCAAAACACTTCATCCCAAGATTCATGGAGGCATTCTTGCTCGGACCTCCTATGAACCGGACAATACCGAATTAAAGCAACTTCAAATTGAACCGATCGAGCTAGTAGTTGTTAATCTATATCCATTTTCAAGCGTTGTATCAAAAAGCGATGTAACGATTGAAGAAGCTACAGAATACATAGACATTGGGGGGCCAACCATGGTGCGAGCAGCTGCTAAGAACTTTGCTCACGTTACTATTTTAAGTAATCCAGTACAGTATTCTACCTTTTTATCCGAATTCAACTCAGGTTTTGCGATTTCATATCAAACCAGATTACGTTTAGCAAAACAGGCCTTCAACCATACCTATGAGTATGAACAATCTATTTCAAATTATTTTGATGCCATCCTTCATGCCGAAACTAATGAATCCATGGAGGGTCATGCCACGAACTCAAATCAGGCACATAAAACAGAGCAAAGTTATTTTAATGTAAATACGCCACTACATAATAACCTACGATATGGAGAAAATCCTCACCAAGAGGCATCGATTTATGGTGAACCCGACAAATTTATCGATTGTTTTCACGGGAAAGAACTCAGTTATAACAACTATTTAGATATAGATTCAGCATTAAGATTATATCAAGATTTCCATGATGCTGATCCAACCTGTGCCATTTTTAAACACACTATCCCGTGTGGAGTAGCAAGTGGAGCTACTTTAAAAGAGGCTTACTTGAAAGCTTTTTCTACCGATAAAGTTTCCCCATTTGGTGGTATAGTATTATGCAACACTCTCTTAGATCTAGATACTGCAACAGCAATCGATTCTATTTTTACTGAAATAATAATTGCACCCGAATATTCAGACGAGGCCTTATCCTTACTGACTCAAAAGAAAAATCGGCGGTTAATCCGACTTATAACCAAACAGGGTATCTCCTCTCAAAAACAATTCCGATCCATTTTTGGTGGTACATTGGTCCAAGACCAAGACAATAAAGCTATTGATGAAGCATCATTCCAGGTGGTCACAAAAAGAAAACCTAGTCAGAAAGAAATGCAGGATATGCTATTTGCATGGAAAATTGTACGACATGTAAAATCCAATGCCATAGTGTTTGCAAAAGATGAGCAAACCCTTGGAATAGGTTCGGGCCAAACCTCACGGGTAGACTCTTCTGAAATAGCTGTTTCAAAAGCGGCAAAAGAGCAGCTTAGTCTAGTAGGATCAGCTATAGCTTCAGATGCTTTCTTCCCTTTTTCTGACGGAGTCGAGGCAGCTGCACATGCTGGTGCTACTTCGGTAATCCAGCCAGGTGGTAGTGTACGAGATCAAGAAGTGATAGACAAAGCAAATGAACTTGGATTAGCCATGGTATTCACTTTTACCCGACATTTTAGACATTAAAATAAATGGCCAAATTAAAAGAAAATAGTTTCAATATTGCCCAAAATACATCATATTCTGTACTTAGTGAACAACTACATTTTTGGCGAATATAATGAACGATTCAGTTACCGATAAAAAAGCTCAAAACAAGTCCAGACAAGGAAAAAAAGGCTTTTTTGATTTTTTATATACCGATATAGCTATTGACCTAGGCACTGCGAATACACTCATTTATTCGCGCAATGAAGGCATTGTTTTAAATGAACCCAGTATTGTTGCCCTTAATCAACAAGATATCCCTGTAGCGACAGGTCACGAGGCCCGCTTAATGCATGAGCGAACGCATAAAAAGATTAGGACAATAAGACCCCTTAGAGATGGAGTAATTGCGGACTTCGAGGTAGCCGAGCAGATGATTCGGGGCATGATCAAAAAGGTGAAGGTAAAGTGGTTTTCATCGACCCGTCAAATGGTTATCTGTGTACCAAGTGGAATAACTGAAGTAGAACGACGTGCAGTACGCGACAGTGCTGAACACGCAGGTGCAAAGGAAGTCTATCTGGTTGATGAGCCCATGGCTGCTGCTATAGGAATTGGTCTTGATGTTCATGAACCCGTTGGTAATATGATAGTGGATATTGGTGGTGGTACTACAGAGATTGCAGTCATTTCCCTATCAGGAATAGTGTACGCCCAATCCGTTCGATTAGGTGGTGACGAACTTAATGATGACATCATCAATTATTTTCGTAGAAATCATAACTTACTTATTGGTGAGAAAACTGCAGAAAAAATTAAATGCGAAATAGGTTCTGCAGCTCCCCTGGACGAGGAGCTTGAAATGATTACTAAAGGGCGCGATTTAGTAAATGGAGTTCCTAGAACACGCCATATTACATCTAAGGATGCTAGAGAGGCAATGGCTGAATCCATTAACACTATCGTTGAGGCTGTTACCAAATCGCTTGAACAAACTCCTCCTGAATTATCTGCTGATATTTTGGATCGTGGTATTATGCTAACGGGTGGTGGTGCTTTATTGAAAAATCTGGACAAACTGATTATGGAGACCACAGACTTACCCGTGCATATAGCCGAGGATCCATTAACCGCTGTAGTAAGAGGTACTGGCTTAATACTAGAAAACCTGGATTATTATAGACCCGTCATCTCTTAAACATGTTCTTCAATGAGATTTTTACAGTTCGACACGGATGGTATCTCTCATTACTTTCACACGTTCATTGTTCTGCTGCTTGCACTCATTCTTGCTTTTACTCGAAGTCAGGATGGTTTAAATAGCCTTCGAGCTGTCACAGTTACCGCCGCAAGTATCCTAGAAGAACCCGTTTCAAATGTACGCGTTTACAGAAATGCGTTGAAAACTAATGCTTACCTTCAACAGCAAAATATTCTGCTACAAGACGAACTAAGCAAACTTCGATCGATAGAGAAGGAAAATCAAGAGCTTAAATCATTGCTCAGATTGGAAGAATCCTATAACTATCCACTACAAATAACACGTGTTGTAACAAAGCAATTAAATACACTAAACAATAGTTTGAGTGTGAATGTAGGAAGCAATGAGGGTATTCAACTCGGTATGCCACTAATCAATTCCGATGGTTTAATAGGCAAAGTAATATTAGCAGCGAGCAATTATTCGCAAGTAATGCCATTATCTCATCCCCTCTTTCGAGTGAGTGCACAAATACAAGGCAGTAAAGCAAATGGAATTATTACGTGGGATATTTCGAGTCCTAGCTATCTTATCATGGATTTTGTTCCTAAGACAGTACCCATCGATACTGGGATGGTTATTCAGACCTCTGGGTTAGGCAATGAATTCCCAGCTGGAATTCCAATAGGACAGGTAGTCGATTTCCGATCACAAGAGGGAACCAATACCCAACAATTAAAAATTGAGCCATTTAGTAAGCTAAATGAAGTTTCTGAAGGTTTCATAGTCCTATTTACTTCAGATACAAGTTTAGTCCAATTGAACAACGAATTTAATCAGTTATTTGAATGAATTTCGATTGGACTAAATATCTTCTAGGTGGTCTAATTGTCATTTTTTTAGATCAAATACTCTTGCAACATCTTTCTCTTTGGGGGATTCATTTTGATGCCGTATTACTCTTTTTAGTTTGGACATTACCAGATCTAAAAAGAACCGAAGCCATCTATATTTATGGGTTACTCGCGATTCTTCAAGATGCACTCTACGATTCCTGGGGGCTTATGCTCTTTAGCAAAACCCTAATTATACTCTTATTTCACAATTATTTGGTGAGCCGTAATCAAGCCAAAATATTTTCTTCTCAATTCGCGGTTTTTACCTTAGCTATTGCATTGACTCATAACACTGTATTCTATCTGTTATCGTTGGTAACCGGAGGCTATGCAAGTGGTTTATGGCCATACACTGTACTTCTTTTAGGCGCACTATACACGACCGTTATATCTTTTACACTTCACAAATTGCTTAGGTCCTAAGACGGTGAACGACATAAGAAATCAACATAGAACCCAACTTTCACTACGTGTAATGCAAGTATTGTTTGCTACACTATGTTTGGTGGTGTTAGGAAGAGTTTTTTATTTGCAGGTCATCGAATATGAGAAATATTCGATGCAAGGTGAACGAAATTCTATTCGACAAGAAATTATCCCATCTGCCCGAGGACTTGTTTTTGATAGAAATGGTGAGCTCTTAGTTTCCAATGAGCCCATATTTACCCTAACTGTGAATCCTGCAACCTATGATACTTCAAATAATAAGCTGCTTGCTAAACTATTAGATGTAGATATATCCCAAATTCGAGAACAAGTGAAAACTGCAAGACGATATTCTTGGTATAGAAGTTCGCCTCTGTTATCGGATATTGATTTCACTCAATTCGCGGTTATCCAGCAAAACTTATGGCAATTACCTGGTATTGGCCATCAGCTTGAAAGTAAAAGAACCTACACTGACAAAATAAATGCCTCACACATATTTGGCTATCTTCGTGAGGCTGATACCAAAGATTTTGAAAACAATACTTCGTTATTCTTAGGGGATAAAATTGGAAAAAGTGGTCTTGAATTAATCTATGAGGAACGGCTTCGTGGTGAATCCGGCATAGAATTTAAACGAGTCAATGCCTATGGACAGGCTTTAGGTTCTTTTGTGGTGGAAAATGAGGGTACGAATCCTATTGAAGGGGCGAACATAATTACAACTATTGATGCTGACCTACAGGCATTTGCTGAGGATTTAATGATTGACAAAACAGGTGCAATTATTGTCATGAATCCCAATACTGGGGCCATTTTAACTATGGTAAGCTCCCCTAATTATCAAGTAGACAGGCTTGCAGGGCGTCTTGACAGAACCTATTGGGCTCAGATAAACAGTGACTCAACCCGTCCACTCTTCAATAGAGCCGTATCTAGTAGGCAACCACCAGGTTCCACATTTAAGCCATTAATGGGCTTAATTGGCTTAGAAGAAGGACTAATCACACCAACAACAAATATTCCTAATACGGGAGGTTACCAACGGGGACGATTGTATCGTGATATTGCCCCAAAAGGAGATTATAATTTAGAGAAAGCCATCACTTTTTCATCAAACACCTATTTCTACAAGTTGATGGATGATATTGCTAGTTCCGGTAGACTGAATACCTGGAGTGAGCGAGTTAAGGATTTTGGCCTAGGGGTAGATCTAGAAATTGATCTACCTAGTGCAACTACCGGTATTGTTCCTGACAGTGCATTTTTGGACCGTTGGTTTGGGGTTAAAAAATGGGGTCTAGGAGATTTAATAAATCTAGGAATTGGTCAAGGGGTTATGTCCGTCTCACCACTTCAGATAGCCACAATGACAAGTGCAATAGCCAATGGAGGGTACAGAATTACCCCTTATCTTGTAGAGCAATTAGAAACCCCTTACTCAACTAATTTTCCCAATAAAAGAAATCCATCGAAGATAGATTGGGTGCAAAAAAAGCACCTAGATTTGGTAAAAAAAGGGATGCGAGGTGTGGTTCAGGAAGGAAGCGGTAGATTTTATGTAAAGAATGATTCCATAGCCATTGCAGGTAAAACCGGGACAGCTCAAAATCCACATGGCTACTCACATGGTTGGTTCACCTCGTTTGCACCTTACGAAAACCCTGAAATTGTCGTAACTGTTTTTTTAGAAAATGCCGGTTTTGCCTCTATTTCCGCTGCTCCAATAGCTCGCCTATTACATGAATTTTATTTACGGGGTACATATAATAGCTACGTATATAATTACGTAAAAAACTGGGAACCGCGAGAAGATAATTCTAACCAAACCGCTGAATAACCCATGGCTTCTATTCAAAAAGATTTAGATTGGACGAGTATCTTACTTTGGATAGGCTTAAGTATTATAGGGCTCATAGCTATCTATAGCGCTACTCAAGGTCCGGTTTCTGAATTTTTACCTACATTCATTCAAAATAACTTCTGGAAACAGTTATTTTTTGTTGGAATTTCTTTGGGGCTGCTCTTCGGTATACAATTCATCAATCCCACTATTTTTAAAAATTTTTCTTATGTAGCCTACGCACTATCCCTACTATTGATGGTTTATACGTTATTTTTTGGACAAGAGATTAATGGTGCTAAAAGTTGGTTACGATTTGGTGGTTTTGGTTTACAGTCTAGTGAGTTTATGAAAATCACCACTATATTAGCTGCAGCAAACTTCTTAACCTCTAGGAGAAATCTTGCCACAGAACAAATACGCTACGCCTTAGTTAGTTTCCTCATTATCTTTGTGCCAACACTTTTGGTAATTACACAAAACGATTTTGGTACTGCCATAATATTTTTAGCCCTGATTCCTGTAATTTTATTTTGGTCTGGATTACCCTACGGTGTGGCCTTATTAATGGTAAGCCCAGCAATTATTCTGTATTTGAGTGTATTTAGTTGGGTTTATGGCCTCATAGCTATGGGGATTATCACTGCTGGAGTTCTTTTTTTACAACGCTCAAAATGGCTTACCATTGTTTCGGTAATTATGGGTTCTGCAACGGTTATCGTGGTACAATTAGCCTTAACAAAAATACTTCAACCACATCAAGTTGCTCGAGTAATTGCTTTTACCAATCCATCCTATGATCCAACAGGCGCGGGTTGGAATGTTATTCAGGCTAAAACAGCTATTGGTTCTGGTGGATGGACTGGAAAAGGATTCCTTGAGGGTACTCAAACTCAACTTCGTTTTTTACCAGAACAATGGACCGACTTCATATTTTGTGTAGTTGGAGAAGAGTTTGGTTTCTTGGGAGCTTCTATACTCATCATCGTTTTTATGCTTTTCTTACTTCGTTTATTACAATTATCTATTAATCATAAAAATCCCTTTGCACAATTGGTCACTCTTAGTGTCGCTGCGGTCTATTTTATGCACTTTTTTATCAATGTTGGAAGTGCAACGGCACTATTACCGGTTATAGGGATCCCACTACCCTTTATTAGTTACGGTGGATCGGCGTTTATCGCAAATACACTTATGCTTGCGATTTGTTTAAATATGGATTTGTATAAAAGGGAGTTCAGTATCTACAGCTAAGTAGATGGACTTAGACACAAGAACCCAGTTCATGGATTGTATTACTGAACCTGGTAAGAAATATCACTACCTGCATTGAGGAACCTATTGTTTAGATGAACGGGCCTTCGTAGTTCCTAAACTAAAACTAGTTCGATGAACAGGTGTATAGCCATATTTCTTCAATGCTTGCCTATGTGCATTGGTCGGATATCCAACATTATTATCCCACCCGTACTCTGGAAACTCTTGGTGTAAGCTAGCCATAAGTTCATCTCGGTAAACTTTGGCAATGATAGAAGCAGCACCTATAGAGGCACTTTTACTATCTCCCTTTACAATACATTGATGAGCTAAAAGTGTTGGGACATAACGATTACCGTCAACCAATAAATAGTCGGGATTAGCACCTGTAGATGTTGCGCAGTTATTCATAGTTTCTAAACTTGCCCAAAGTATATTAAGCCGTGCTATCATAGCTAAATCACCCTCTTGAATAGTCCAGTAGAGAGCCTTTTTCTTTATCTCTTTAGATAGACGCTTACGTTCTGATAAAGATAACTTTTTACTATCCTGAATTCCTTCAATAGGGCTATTTGGGTCCAGAATAACCCCTGCGGCCACTACAGGGCCAGCTAAACAACCTCTACCAACTTCATCCAGACCCATAATCCGTCGAAAGCCTTCTTGCCATAATGTACGTTCTATTTCTAGTCTACTCATATAGGCAATTAGATTGGATGTTGAGCTAGAAATATTGGTTTAATTAACAATATGAGGAACGAGTTAGAATTCATAAATGGTTGTCTTAATATGAAATACAAATATACTCATTGGAAACAAGTAAAACCTATATCGGGTAAGAACCCATTTGAGACCCTACTTGATTTATTTCAACAACTCTTGACTATTGCCAGTGGTGATGTATCACAATCACTTAAATGGCTAACGAATTTAGATAAGGAATATGAAATAACGGACAGTTTTGAAGAAAAATACAGCCTGGCTGATTTTATCCAAGATTTAATAGACAAGGGATATATCGATCAGGATGATGACAGCAATGCCATGGTCATTACTCCAAAGACTGAAAAAAGCCTACGAGATCGCTCATTAAATGAAATATTCAGCAGCTTGAGAAAAGGAGGACAGGGCAATCACAAAACTAATTTTAATGGGACTGGCGTAGAGCGACAGTCAGAAACAAGACCTTGGAATGGTCATGAAGAATTGGTCAACTTAGATACAACGGGTACAATGATTAATATGCTAAAACATAGTAGTATTGATGCATTGAATTTATCAGAAGATGACTTGCAGGTATATGAAACAGATTATCATACTCAAGTTTCCACCGTTCTTCTAATTGATTTGAGCCATTCTATGATTCTATACGGTGAGGATCGAATTACACCGGCAAAAAAAGTTGCCATGGCTTTGTCTGAATTAATCATGCGAAGCTACACAAAAGATACCTTAGACATTGTGGCTTTTGGAAACGAGGCGTGGCATATTTCAGTTAAAGATTTACCTTACTTGAAAGTGGGGCCCTATCATACAAACACCAAACAGGGTTTAGAAGTTGCTCGTCATATACTGCAGCGCAAAAAGTTTGCAAATAAACAAATATTCATGATTACAGATGGGAAGCCGTCTTGTATGTTTGAGAATGGTAAACTTTACAAAAACAGCTTTGGATTGGATAGAAAAATTGTCAATAAGGTATTAGATGAAGCAGTTAAATGTAGAAGAGAGAAAATCACCATAACTACCTTTATGATAGCTTCAGACCCTTATTTACAGCATTTTGTACGTGAAATGACCGAAGCTAATAAAGGGAAAGCTTATTTTTCTAGCCTAGATAATTTAGGTGGGTTTATTTTCGAAGACTATATAAAAAATAGAAAACGCCGGGTGCATTAACTGCAAACCCAGCGTTTTAAAAATTTTCTCACTTAAACTCACTTGAGCATGACCTCAAGCAATCACAGAAAAAAATCTAACCAACTTTCAAAATCTAATTTTTCAGTAGTACTTAGATTTAGTTAAACATACCAAGTTCTTCCATCACCGATTGAGTTATATCAAACTTGGCCCTGAAATCTTCCGATGCATATAAAATAATCATGTCACCAGAACTAGTGGTGGTGTTTAACACATAAGATAAACCCTGTTTCTGAGCAACTGCTTCTATAGCTGATCCTATTTGTTCTAGTAGTGGGCCCACTAGTTCATCCCTGCGTTGTGCAAGCTCTTGTTCAGCAACTTCTTGAGCTTGTAAAAGTTCTTGTTGTAATTGCCCCAAACGTACTTCTTCTTGCTGCTGTGCTTCTGCGGAAATCACACCAACCTTTTGTTGATATTGTGCAACTTGTGTTTGAAAGTCCTGCTCTAAGGTTAACAATTCCTGTTGCTTACGGGCGGTAAAATTTTGCAATCTTTGTTGGACAGCACGCATTTCTGGCATGTTGGCTAATATTGACTGTGGATTTACATACCCTATTTTCAATTCTGAATTGTTGGATTGCGCCTGAGCCTGTAGGTTAAGCACAATACTAAGGAATAAAATAACTGCAATACGTAACGTTCGCATGTGGATGGATTAATTTAGTTGATATTAATTTTCTGAATCATTTCCAGAAGTAATCATTCGAGAGAGTACTTCCTGGGTGATATTAAGTTCTTCGGCACTAAAAAATACAATAGCATCGCCAAGAGAGGTGGCTTCATTAAGTATTAAATCAAGGCCTTTTTCTTGTGCTACTTCTGCCATTACTTGATCCATTTTCTCTATAATTGGCTGAAGTAACAGTGCCCTTTTCTGGGTGATTTCGTTTAGATAATTCTCTCTCTCTTCTTGAAGTTGCTGATCACGGGCTAAGAGATCTTCCTCTCTTATGATTCGAGCTTCTTCGTTAAGCATACTTCTGGCCTCCTCATAGGCAACAAAATCTTGCTGGAGCTGATTGGCTTTGGACATTAATTCAGTGTCTCTCTGTTGAACAAGTTGCTCAATTTGTTGTTCTACAATCGCAACCTCGTCCAATTGGCTTAACACTACCGAAGGATTCATGTACCCAATTTTTATTTGGGCTTGAGCATCTATTGTGAGCAGAAAAATCCAAAGTAATGCGGAGAAAATAAAATGTTGTTTCATAGTCGTTTTAAATGTGAGTCAAAAAATACCGTAAATTTTGCTTAATTACCTATCCTTATTTATGCATCAATTATCCAAATCAATACCTAACTCAAACAAAATATCAGCAGTAATATCAAATTCAGCTCTAGCATAAATCATATAGATATCACCACTTCGGTCAAAGATGTAATCGTAGCCTTTTTCTAGGGCCACAGTCCTTGCCGCGCTGAATACTTTTCGTTGAATTGGTTCTAATAAATCACTTTGCTGCTGAAAATATTCTCCTGTTGGACCAAACTTTTGCTGAAGGAAGCTCTGATGCTGTTTTTTCTTTTGTGCAATTTCTGCTAGTTTTTGATTCCTGATCTCTTCGGTATATAGAATTTCTTTGGCTTGATAATCTTCTTCTAGTGCAGTTACTTCGTCTAGCATTTCCTGTGCTTCTTGCTGCCAACCACTGCTTAGTAGTTGCAAACGCTGTTCAATACCGCCGTATTCAGGTAGTTGAGCAACGACTATATCTGATTCAAAATAGCCAATCTTTTGATCTTGAGCTTTGCTCTCAGTACTAATTATTGCTATTATAGAAATACACACTATTAGTATGTTAGTGCGTGCGTTCAAGAATGATATTTTAAAACTATTAGTCATGTAATAAGTTAAAATGGTGCCCCAATATTAAACAAAAATTCCCATTCTCCCGCAAGCGTATTTGTTCCTTCAATTCCGTCTAATCGGTATCCGTAACTCAAATCAACCAAACCCAATACCGGTAAATATAAACGAGTTCCAATCCCAATTGCACGCTTTACATTAAATGGATCGAAGGTGGCAAAATCATTAAATGCATTGGCTGCATCATAAAAGGCATAGGGTATTAATTGGAGCTGTTCATTACTCACTGCGGGATAACGTAATTCAATGGAATATTTGTTATACACACGTCCCCCCACTTGCCGACCATCAATAATTGGTGCTATACTACCATCATTACCACCGGGATATCCTCGTAAGTCGATATTGTCGTACAAGAAGCTTTGCCGTTGCTGAAGTTGGGTTCCACCGACTAAGAATCGCTGAAAATTGGATCTTCTATCATTAGTGAAGAAGCCAATGAATCCAAAATTCACCTGACTGGTGAGCACTAATTTCTCGACGATGGGAATGTGGTATTGATAGTCTGTTTTAATCTTATAGTATTCGGAAAGACCCGGCAATGGCGGAGCTACTTCAAAGGAAAGTCCTAATTTCGAACCGGTATTAGGTGAGATGAAATTATCTAGTGAATTCCGTTCGAAAGTCTGATTTATTGAAATAATAGAAGAGGTTCCAGCCGATAAAAAGGATGTAGTACCCTGAACATCGTAAAGTTGATAACCTAAAGCCGTTCTGCTTGAAAAGTAATCATCAGGCCATCGTAATCGCTTCCCAAGTGATACAGAAGAAGAGAAAAGTCGATTTTTTTCAGAGAAGCCCCGGTATTGTATAAAGTTATACGATAAATTTACCCCAAGTGAGGTAGGCTTTCCGTTTAACCAAGGCTCCACGAATCCAAAGCTATAGCTTTGAAAGCCTGTCCCTGTCACCTGTACACCCAAAGAAAGATTTTGTCCATCTCCTGAGGGAAAGGGGGTAAAATCACCAGCTAAAGCTCGCTGTAGTGAAAAGTTATTAAAGTTGAGACGGGCAGAGATCAAAGCACCGATTGCGCGGCCACCATATCCCCCCGAAAATTCAAAATTCGATGTACTCGCAGATTCATCAACCAGAAAAGATACATCTACTTCTTTATCTTGGGGTATAGGTTGTACATCGGGAGTGATATTTTGGGGGTCAAAAAATCCTAGGGTACTCAGTTCTCGAACTGATCGGACTATAGCCTCACGGCTGTATGTGGCACCAGGAATCGTTCGTAAGGTTCTCCGAACAACGTCGTCATGAGTTTGCGTATTCCCACTAAATGACACCCTACGTATTGTTGCAATTTCATCTTCGTATATATCAAAGTGAATATCCAAGGAATCATCACCCACCTTGGAGATCGTTGGAATGGCTTGAAAAAATAAATAGCCTATGTTCTGATATAAACTATTTATGTCGGTCGAAGTTTTATTGAAGTTTAAATTTTCATCGTATCGAGTTTGATTAAATACATCCCCTTTTTCAAAACCTAGTGACTGTGTTAATTGTGCATCGGTGTACACGGTGTTTCCATCCCAACTAATGTCTCGCACTTTGTATTGAGGTCCTTCATAAATGGTAAAGGCTAAACGTAGTCCTTGCTCACCTTTACCAAAATCATCCACCCATAAACTATCAGAAACTATTCTGGCATCGACATGACCTTCCTCTTGAAAATGGGTCAAAAGATTGGTGACTCCTTCGTCAAAGTCTTCTTGCTTATAAAGCTTTTTAGACAAAAATTTCCACCACGCATCTTCTTTAATCGGCTTAATCACTTTTAGTAAATCTTTTTCAATGAACCGCTCTAACCCAATAAACTGAATATCTTTGATTTCTAACTTCTCGCCTTTTTTAACTTCAAAGTATAAAATAGAACGATTTTCAATTTCATCTGATGCTTCTACCCTTGTAACCACTTCCGTTCCCCATAATCCTTTTTCTTTAAAAAATCGGATAATGGTGCGCTTGGCTTGTTCTAAACTTGCATCCGTAATTGCGGCACCTTGAACCAAACTGATAAGATCTTCTAGGTCTCGGGCTTCTGATTTTTTAACCCCTTCAATCTTATACTCGAGCATTCTAGGCTGTTCAACTACCTGAATGAGTATGTCCAAGCTGGTTAGAGACTGATTCTCAATAAACACTTGAACATCGGAAAATAAACCTACACGAAATAGCCTATTAATTGCATCCGGTATGTCATCACCTGGATGAGTTATTACCTTTCCCTCAACCAATCCACTCGTGTTAATGATGAATTGAGTTCGTGTGCTTTCATTTCCCTGAACTCTAACCTGAGAAATACGATATTCCTCGGGATTTTCCAATGTGGGATCGGTTATTTGTATTTGCTGGGAGTAGGCGGTAAAATTACTGCCAAATAGCATAATAGCAGTGAGCGCAAAAACAATTATTAATGAACGTGTTCTTGCTTTTTTTGGGGTCTGTAAGATCTTGATAAACAATGTATAATCCTTCAAGCTGATAATTTTTTACTGTAACGAACTAGTTACTTATTTCGTCTTTATTTTTTTTGCGCACTTTGCCAAATCTTCGATCTCTTTTTTGGTAGGATTGAATTGCTTCATACAATTCGTTACGCCTAAAATCTGGCCAATATAATTCGGTTATGTACAGCTCAGAATAAGCCAATTGCCATAATAAGAAGTTGCTAATGCGATATTCACCACTGGTTCTAATAATTAAATCCGGATCTGGTATACTGGCGGTCGAAAGGTGATCCCCAATCATTTGATCATTGATTAAATTAGGAGCTAGTCTACCCTCTTCTACATGTTTAGCAATTTTTTTTACGGCTTCAGTTATATCCCATCTACCAGAGTAACTCAGGGCTAAGCATAATTCTAACCCTGTGTTATCTTTGGTTAACGAAATTGCCTCATCTAATTCCTTTATACAATCATCTGGAAAACGATCCATCTGACCAATGGTGACCAAGCGAATGTTATTTCGATGAAGATTATCCGCCTCTTTCCTTAGCGAGGAAACCAATAGACGCATTAACCCTCTAACTTCGGCACTAGGTCTTCCCCAATTTTCTGTCGAAAAGGCATATAGAGTCAGGAATTTAACCCCGATTTGAGCACATGCCTCAGTAATATCTCGAACGGAGTCCACACCTACCTTATGCCCAAAAAGCCTAATGTTTCCTTTGCTTTGAGCCCAACGCCCATTACCATCCATAATGATGGCGATATGTTCTGGAACGACACCTGAATCGATTAACTTTTTCTGTCGATTCTTGTCTTCCTGTGTCTGTTTTGTTTTAGTGAGACTAAGCTCTTTCAAAGGAATTATGGTTGGTTCTTTTCAATTCAGCAAATTAGAGCTTTATTGAAGCTTATTCAAGAAAAAAGCACCTAATTTATACCCACATAAGATGGCTTTTGTTTTGATCTTAGACTAGCTATTCCAAACATCCTATTTCCGATACTATTTCTGAGATGATAAACAATACATCATTTGGCCTAACTAAGCTCAGTTAAACTTCTACGTACTGTGATCATTTCAAGTAGGGCGAGGGCAGCTTCGGATCCTTTGTTCCCCTTATCCCCTACTCTATCTAATGCCTGTTGAACATCGTCTGTTGTTAACACTCCAAATGCAACGGGAGTTGAAAAGCGAAGGTTTAGCTCTAATACTCCTTGATTTACAGCTTCACAAACATAATCAAAATGTGGAGTTCCCCCACGAATGACGACACCTAAAGCTATAACACCCTCATAGCGCTTAGTTTCCAATAGCCACTGTGCGGTCAATGGTATTTCGTAACTACCCGGACAACGAACAATCGTAATGGAGTCTTTCTTTACTCCATTAGCCACTAAGGTAGAGATTGCTCCTTCTAACATGGCTTCAGTTATCATCGAATTCCACCTTGAAACCACAATTCCAACCGTTGCATCATCTACTACTGTGTTTGTTGAAACCTCTTGAATCCCTTGTTTATTACTCATGGCTTATTATTAATTAGTGGGTTTTAAAGCTTTTCTTTGTGTGGTCATTGCCTTCATTTTAATCACGTTGTTATAGGAAGTAGCTACCGTGCCAATGGGGGTATAACCATAGTCTGGATGCCCATGATAGTCACTTCCACCGGTTTGAAGCAAATGGTGTTTTTGGGCCCATTTAACAAAGTGATTATGTTGTTGGTACGAATGACTTGGGTGGATACATTCAATCCCATCTATCCCTAAGATTCGTATTTCTTCGAGCTCTTGATGAGTGAATAATTTTCCTGGATGAGCTAATATTACTGCGCCTCCAGCTCTCCGGATCAATGCAATGAGAGTGTTAGCTTCTAAAAAATAGGGTTGCCGCGTTTCCTCATGAGCAGCTACCAAGTATCTCTGAAAAGCTTCTATATGATTGGATACATAGTTTTTTTCTACTAATACCCTAGCTAAATGAGGCCGGGCTAATGTAGCGTGTTTGGATATTGCTTGAACTTCCTGAAAATCTATTTCGATATTTTTTTTATTGAGCCAATCTATCATCGATTTCATTCGTCTCCTACGCTGTACCGAACAAGCGGTCAAGTACTCCGATAGTTCTTTATGATAAGGATCAAAAAAATAGCCTAGCAGATGAATATCCCTGTCATTAAAGGTGGCAGTAAATTCTGCTCCTGTAATTAATTCAATGGGTAATTGTCCTGACTTCAAAATTTCCTCTGCTTTGAGATACCCTTTAATGGTATCATGATCGGTAATAGAAATGGCCTTTAACCCCTTAGCCACTGCTAAATTAAGGACCTCAAAAGGGCTTATTTTACCGTCAGAATAGGTGGTATGAATATGTAAATCGGCTTTCCCAGCCATGAATTAATCAATAATTGAATGATAATCTTGCAAGTCGTCCAACAGTTGTATTCCCGCTATAATCGCTGGATCAAAAGCTAGGCTGGCTCTTTTCCAGGCTTGGTTTCCTTTATAGAATCGGATTAATTCCAAACCCAAAACCATCTCTATTTCTGTGGTTTTTTCACTGAACTTGGATTTTGCCAATGTAGAAATCTGATCGGTTATCCGTTGTAAAGACTCATCTGTATTGGCATTCAACGCCTCACTATTTTGTAAAGAATAAGCCAATGAGTCCGTCAGTGACAACATATCATTCCAAATCTGCAATCGAGTAGGATCAAAATTTTCCATAAATCGATTGGTCATAATTTGAATAAGCTCATCATCAATTGTGGCAGTCGATGGTAGCTCAACTTGCTGAACAAAATCAGTTACCAAGCCTAAACGAAGCAGCTCCGACTGGAACGAACTCAGTAATTCTGTGGGAACCTGAAGATCGGGTTCAATGCCCATTCCTCCTCGTACACTTCTTCCATTCAAGGTCTTATATTCGGTATCATCCCCTCGTTGTAGTACACTGTTATTGGTATCGTGAGTGTATTCTAGACTCTGAATACTTCTTCCAGAAGGAATATAGTACCTTGAGATGGTGTATTTCATAGAGTTGTTGAATGGTAAGGGTTTGACTATTTGAACTAAGCCTTTTCCAAAACTTCGTTCCCCTAGCACAACCCCTCTGTCTAAATCCTGCACCACCCCTGATAAAATTTCACTAGCGCTAGCACTCCCTTGGTTAATTAGTATGACCAGTGGCCCTGTGTATCCAGCGTCCTCACGTGTTATGTATCGCGTGTTATATTCTTCTAACCGACCTATAGTTTCAACCACAGGGATATCTGCATTGACCAGAAAGTCTAACATCTGTACCGACTCCTGTAATAATCCACCAGGGTTTCCTCTTAAATCTAGGATTATTCCTTGAAGCTCAGAGTCCTGCCTTATAGCCTGTAAAGCTTGCCTAAATTCCGCATTTACCCCTTGTCCAAATTCGTTTATTTGAAGATAGGCTACACCCTGTTTAGGCTCGTTTTTGGTAGAGTCCTTAGATTCTAATACCTGGGTATCGTTATTTAACTCAAAGATTGGTTCCCCGTTTGGATCAAGTAAGGCTGCATAACCCAAGCTCTTTGGCTCAAATTTAGCACGAAAAAGTTGGAGTTGATCTACCGTAGCGTTTGGGGTTTTAATCGTGACGGTGACCTTCGAACCCGTTTCGCCCATCAACAAGCTTTCTATTTCTTCGGGCTCAAGGTTCTCAGTAGATAACCCATCAACCGATTGGATGGCATCACCAGTGCGAATACCTGCTCTTTGGGCTGGGCTCCCATCAATCACACGTACTACAATAGCCCTATTTTCTTTTTTATCGACCTGAATACCTATACCTGAAAAGTTACTCCGACTTAGGATTTCCGCCTGCTCATTACTACTTACGTCGAAATAATTGGTATAAGGGTCAAGGCTTTCAAACATCGCATTAAGCCCTACTCCCATTAGCTCAAGTGGATCTATATCGTCAACATACTCGAGTACGATTAAGCTAAATGCTTCGGAAAAAATGTCTAAACTTTGTTTAATCCGGAAGTAAACATCCTTATGTTGGTAGGCTATTGAGGAAATTCCTAGGAGGAAAAGAAGACCAATAAGTAGCTTATTTCGCCCATTTCGTAAAAAATTGTAGGGCTTTTTTACCATTACTATCGAACTTTAAGTACTTGTCCAACATAAATAGTGGATCCGGATATCTCGTTTAGCTCTCTCAATTGTGAAGTGGATATGCCAAAACTACGAGCAATAGCTGTCAACGTATCGTTACGCTTAACCACGTAAGTAGAGGCGTCTTGTTCGCCGAATATGTTTTCGCCTCCTCTTTGTCGACGTTCTAAATCTTGTTTGTCGTTAAAGCTGAGACTATTTATCGCTTTGTAATGCTCTTCACGATTTTTTGGCACATACAATGTTAGATTTTGTCCTACCCGAATGGTATTCCCAATTCCGTTCCAACTTCTTATTTCCCATGCGCGCACATCATGCCACTCGGCGATATGGCCTATGGTATCTCCTGTTTTTACTCTATATAATACCTTAACAGAGTTGGCCGGGACCGAACTACTTGAAGAGCTAGCACGAGTAGTAACTGTTCCACTTTGTTGATTGGTGGGACGGTTAACGGATAATTGATTCACCGATCCTGCTGGAAGTGGCACAGCAATTACTTGACCAGGGTATATGATATTGGACAGATTATCATTACTTGCATAGATACCACTAACGCTCGTTCCATATGTACGTGCTATCAATCCAATGGATTCTCCACTTTGAACAGTATGCATGGTGATACTTTGGTTTTGACTTTCTCGAGGCAAACTATCATAGATGGCTAATAGGTCATTCCCCTTGCCAACCGGCACTTTTAAAGCATACTTAGAGCCTGGAGGGGTTGCCCAACGCAACAGTTCTGGATTATATTCTTTTAGTGTTTCTGTGGATAAACCCATGGCTTCTGCCAATATCTCCAACGACATAAGTCCATCAACCTCGACAGTCTCATAGGAATATGGCTCTTGGTCATAGTTAGTTTGAAAGCCAAATTCTTCTGGGCTTAAATTAATCATAGTAGTTGCTATAAAACCAGGAACATAACCACGTGTTTCTCTCGGCAAATAAGGATAGGCCGCCCAATAATCCTTCACACCACCCGCACGGTTAATGGCCCTATTTAATCCACGTGGGCTAATATTATAATTGGCCATGGCTAGGTGCCAGTCCCCCCATACATTGTACAGATCTTTTAAGTGTCGTGCTGCTGCTCTGGTAGCTTTTTCAGGATCTCTTCGCTCATCTACCCACCAATTAATTTCAATTCCATAAACTCGTGCAGTGGCCGCTATAAATTGCCACATTCCCACAGCCGACGCCCAACTCCTAGCCGTAGGGTTTAATCCACTTTCAATAAAGGCTAAATAAACCAATTCTTCGGGCATTCCCTCCTCTCTAAAAATCTCTACCATCATGGGCTTGTACACCTCTGCCCTTTCTCTCCATTTTTCCATCACATCTGGCCTTCTCAACGTGTAATAAACAAGATGTCTATTTACTTGTGCATTTTGTAGTAAGGGCACCGTTGTTTTAAAAGTTTCGGTGTCTTTTGGAAAGTTAAAGTCCTCAGCCAAGGTGTTTTCATCCTCTAGAAAATCTTCTTGGATGGCAAATATTTCTCCTTGAGCGTGATCTTCTTCTTCGCTTATCCCATAAAAGTTTCGATACTCCGCAACAACTGCCCTAGAGAGTTGAGCAAAGCGTGCATTAGTTCTCATTTCTGGGTACTCATCCAATAAATCCTGTGAGGCCTCAACAGACTCATTAATCAACCGCTCGGCTTCTACTGGCTCGTTGTTTACTTGTGCTTTTAAGGCCTGCACATGAGTTCCATATATATTAGCGATGCGAAGCATCATATCCCTCTCAAAACTGTCCAGTTGTAGCTCCAACGGAATCAATTCTGTTGTATCACCAGCTGCAATGTCGGTAGTGGACGAAGACCAAGCCTGCATAGGATTATTATAAGGGAGATATTTGGTTTTTATCTCTTGGTATTCTACCGTGGGCGAAGCCTCTTGAGCATGGACTGTGGATGTGTTACCCCAAGAAAGTACCATCAGTAACATTAAGGTCGCCGTTGGAAACGCCTTACATGCAGGTAGGTGAAAAATAGACTTCAACAAGCTATTTGTGTCTATTGAACGTGTATCTACTGAACGTGCTTCTGATGAATGTGTACCTGTAGAATATAGGTGCATAATGGGCAAATGATTAGATAATGGGCTAACAAAGAATGTTTGTATTGAATAATATACTAAAAATCTCAAAAAGGACGACCCAATCTAAAGCCCGTCCATTGCTGCACTATTGGACGCCTTCTCCCAACACCAAATGCCACATCTGAGACCTTTAATCCAGGAGCTGATTGATATCGCTTAAACTCATTTAAGTCTACTTTTTTGAGAATTTCTTGCACTAAATCCGAATCAAAACCCATATCAACAAGTTCAGACAATTCTTTAGCCTGTTCAATATATCCCTTTAAAATCGCGTCTAAGATGACATAATCAGGTAAACTATCGGAGTCTTTCTGATCGGGACGTAATTCTGCTGAAGGTGCTTTGGTCAGAATCGCCTTTGGTATTACTTCTCGATTGTAATAGTGCTCATTCATCCACTCAGCCAATGCATAGACTTCGGACTTGTACAAATCAGAAATAACGCCCAATGCCCCGTTCATATCACCATACAATGTGCAGTACCCAACAGCATATTCGGATTTGTTACCTGTATTTAATACTACCGCTCCAAATTTATTAGCCCATGCCATTAAAATAGAACCTCTGAATCTACTTTGAATATTCTCCTCGGCAAGTCCAAATTCAGTCCCTTTAAAATATTCCGCCATGCTACGGTCAAAGGCCTTTACCATGTTGTTAATGGGAATCTGATGACACTCTATACCCAAAGACGCCGCAAGTTGTATTGAATCGGCAACACTACCCTTCGATGAATATTCAGATGGCATAGTCACTCCGACAACCGCATCAGACCCCAATGCTTCTACAGCTAATGCAGCCACTAAAGCCGAGTCTATCCCTCCACTAAGGCCCAAGCATACCTTCATTGGTAGCCCACTTTTGACAATATAGTCACGTATCCCTAAGGTTAACGCTTCAAAAATGTAGGCCTCCTCCAACTGTGCGGTTCCGCTGCTCCTTTGGGGTGTTTGTGCGCCTAATTGATGTGTTTCGGGTTGATGTGTAGTAGGGCTAGGGCTTCGATTTTCATCAGGGTCTGAATGTGGGTGTTTAATCTGAACTCCCTCATTATCCCTAATGCATTCCACATCAAAAAAGGCTTCCTGAAATCTATTAGCCCGATTGATTTCATTCCCCAAGGCATCCATAGCTAGTGAATCACCATCAAAAATAAGTTCGGTTTGCGCCCCTACCTGATTTACATATAACAACGGGGATTGAAATTCTTTGCAACGTCGGGCTAACATATCTGCACGTTCATATATTTTCCCACGTGTAAATGGAGATGCCGATATATTTACCATGATCTCAGCTCCCTGTTGATGTAACAGTTCTAAAGGATTGACATGATATCGCATATAGGAATTATCATTCTGCCAAATATCTTCACATACACTCACACCCCACTTGATCCCGAATAATTCAATGGGTTCAACCGACGTAGCTGGTTCGAAATACCTCACGTCATCAAATACATCATAATTAGGTAGAAGTGACTTGTGTTGTATGCCAATGATTTTACGATTTGAAACTACAAAGGCAGAATTATAACAAGGTCTTCCGTTTTGGTCATTTGGGCTAATACTACCAAATATAAGTGCAATGTCAGGACTTTGATCAATAATCGTTTCATTTGCTTTATATATAGTCTCCCTAAACTCAGGTAGATTCAATAAATCCATAGGTGGATATCCACAAACGGCTAATTCAGGAAAAATTAACAGTTGTATGCCTTGTTCCCGAGCACGCTCTATTTCTTTAAAAATACGACTTGTATTTCCTTGAATATCCCCAACGGTGGGATTCATCTGGGCTAATCTAACACGCATAAAAACTAGATCATGAATTTAGACAGATTCGCTGTTGGAGCCATCGAATCTACCCTATTTAACCAATAACATGGATCGACTTTGTAGCTGATCATTGACTCGTAATGTATAAAAGTATACCCCCGAAGCCCAATTATCCGCATTTAATTGATATTGGTAGTTACCTGCTGCTTTCTGACCATAATTAATTCTAGTTAGTTCACGCCCCATAACATCTACCACTCGAAACTCCACATTAGCTGGAGTTTGTAATTCAAAACTAATAGTAGTACTGGGATTAAAGGGGTTTGGGTAGTTGGGGTGCAAAATAAAACCCATTTCATTTTTGTTGAGCTGAGATTCGGCTTCAATATTGGTTGGTGTTCCATATTGAAATCGTGTCCAAACAGGATAATGGTCGGATGTTTCACTGAGATAGTTGCCAATGTAATTGGGATTTTCCACTCGTTGGGTTCCTTCTAACCACTCGTCTTCTAACTCTGAACTAATTAGAATATGATCTAGCATGGAAAATCGGGAGTAGGATGTATAGCCGTTTTCTTCTAGACTCTTGGTTATAATCGTATATTCGGTATCATCATCAAAATTTTTATAAGGAGAGGCGAAATTATTGTAGGTGGATTGAAGTATTTCATCATTAAAATCACCTAATACCATAACATGTGCACTTCTTCGCTGATTATCGAGAAAGACCTTAAGCTGCCTAGAAGCATTTATTCTTTGGGTATAATCACTTTCTTCGCCAAATGCTTTGGCATGTATATTATAGAGGTACATTTCTCTGGTCTCCCCATTTATAGTCGCGTCAATGAACAATTCTAATGGAAAGCGGCCCGCTGCCCAGTCCGAATAATTCATCCCGCTAGAAATCAATTGACTCTGATATACATTAATGGTTTCCTCCTTATATATATAGGCAGTACGCTGTGTTTGATCAAAGGTAGCCAGTGTACCACTATATCCTTCTAAATTCTCTACTAAACTCTCAAAGAGAATAGCATTGGATATTTCCTGTAAGGCATATATATCCGCGTCCATTGTTTCAATGAGTGTTTTCGCATTCTGCATTTGGAGGTTATCATCATCTGGGCCATTAGAAGAATCTCCAAACCACTCTACATTCCAGGTGACTATATCCAATGTGTGGTCTTTTGGTATGGAATCACTTGGAAAACTAACCGCTTCCACACTTAAATCGGAGGTGAAACGGGGTAATATTTGATAAATACCGGCAAATTGGCCCACGACTCCAATCATTTGAATCGGTTCTGATGGGCTCATAGCACCTACTAACTCACTATCATTATCCACCCTCATTTCTGCCGTAGCGCTAGGATCTGAAATGGAGTAATTAGTATTTCCTTGAAAGGCTCCTTGATGGTCAATAACCGTGTTGGGAATTTGTACAAGTTGAGCCTCCAAGCTACCCGAATTTACTTGAGCTAATGTGGCGAGTTTAGGTTCTGGGATTCTAGACTCCACTGCTAAAATCTCATAATTAATGGAATTATCACTATCGGTAGCTGAAATTTGAAGTAAAAAATCAGAATCTTCACCAGCTATGGGTCGAAATACATTCAGGGGACCCTCTACTACAATAGAATCTCCAATTACGGCAGCCATATGTAAAGGCTCATGATACACCGCTATTCCAGCGGTCTTGTCTTGAAGGTATAATGGTCCTCCAAATTCGTTAGCTACTGTGACGCGACCTGCAACTCGAACCCGAGTTCCCAAGCTCAATGTTCGAGCATTTGAGATGGGAAGTACGTCATCTGCCCCAAATGCTTGTGCAGTAAGTGGTATAGTGAGGGTACTTTGATTGGGATCATTACTCCTTATGCTAAGTTCACCTGAAAAAACCCCCACACTCGTTGGATTAAAATTTACCATAAGCTCAGTAGTAGCTTTGAATGCTAAACTGCTGTCCTTCAGAGCATCTACCGAAAAATCTGTACCCGTAACATTTACCGACTCAACCGTTAATATAGGCGTGCCCAAATTGGTTAACCGTAGCGGAATGGACTTACTACCGCCCTCCACTGTTGGTTCAAAATTCATTCCATTTTCTGCGGTAAGTATACGCCCATTTGCGGTAGCCTGAATAGTTTGAGTCTCGTTTGCCTCTATAAAATCGGTGATAGCTACATCATCCAGGTTAATACGTCCATCACCTGACTGAATCCATCGAAATCGAATAGGCCCTGAGACCCCTACTTCAATCTCAAACAATTCTAAATCCGAACCCGGTGAAACGGGTTCTCCCACCGAAGTCCAAGATCCCCCTTGATCGGTTGAGTATTCAACTTGCAACGAATTTCCGGTGTTTGAACCATAGTTTGCACTAACAAAACTGATTACATCCGCTCCGTCACTCTTATCAAACAACATGGTAATTGAGCCCGATTTACCATTTCTGCGGTCCATTCTAACTCCTTGTGAACCGTTGAATTTATCGTTACCCAAACTACCTAGTAGAGCGTCATTAAAATACCAAGTACCAGAAGCTAAATCCACATTGGCACCTGTATAGGAAGCTTTTTCTCCATCCTCGAAATTTTCAGTTAACTGCGCACGCAATGGTGAAACTAACATTAGTAACAGTACTGCATAAGCGGTGATCCGCAGACTGAATGCGGTGCGAATACGTGGAGATAAAATCATAGTGTCCTTTAGTTTTTTTAACAGTAAAGCAATATACGGAGAATGCCTTGCTAAAACTCAAAAAACCATGACTCGATTCGTTCCTTAAATTAGGTTAATAAATCGTAAAAATGCTCACTATTGGTGCAGATGCTTTCCTTTGGAGTGCTAACTCTTTGGCCAGTGAGTTTGGGGTTGATGAGGCATATGTTGCCTTAGCAAATGGCGGTGGAATCCGCAATGATAATGTATTAAGTGCGGGTCCAATGACCGAACTCAATACATTTGAGATGTTACCTTTCCTTAATTTCATATCAATCGTAGAAGGAGTTACTCCAGAACGATTCAAAGAAATAATGGAAAACTCAGTAATTCGAATAAGTCTAGAAGGCGGTGAGGCCGTTGCTTCAGGAAGTGGTACCGGACGATATGCTCAATTTGCTGATTTCACTATGGAATTCAACCCAACCACTCAGATTAGCTTTAGCTTACCTGAAGCAGCTGAGGTTCAATTGAATGTATACAATATGTTAGGACAAAAAGTAGCGTCTGTTATGCATCAGCGGCTAGATGCGGGGTATCATACCGTTCAGTTTGATGCTGCCAATCTTGCAAGTGGTATGTATATCTATCGCTTACAAGCTGGAACCTTTATAAGCACCAAAAAGATGATGCTTATTAAATAACCGATATACCCTATAAGGGGATAAAAATAAAGCCCGTGCTCATTGAGTACGGGCTTTTTTATTGGGAAGAAATACCTAATAAAGAACTATCCAATAATTAATCTAGAATAGAATAAAAGTTGAAATCAACGGAGTCCGTTTGGCAGACCTTTACAAATTCTACTAACCGCGTCATGACTATGTAGACTTTCTAGGTGTGCACAACGAACCACAAAGTCTCTGATAGAGTTATAACTGTCCAACTCTTGATATAAAAGTCTCGCAGCATCTTCTACAAACTTCTGATAAGCTCCATTTAATTCAGCAAAGGCTTGCTCATCTTCCCGCTTAACCATTACTTGAGTTTCAGTTTGTAATGCTTCTCTACAAATCTCAACCAGATCTTCTACGTAAAAAGTGTCTTTCAAAGCTACAGTAATTTCAGCCACACTGCGTTGAGAGTGGGGAATAGCCGCAACATTGCGAACTTCACGTGCATGCTCGGCTAACTCATATGAGCAGGGGCAAGCACTACTGTATACAAAATTCAAGTGCATGAATTTATTGAAGCGTCCATAGGAATCTAAATGACCTTCGAGGGAAACCTCATAGTATTGATATCCTTCCATATCACTACGAAGACTAGTTTTGAGAAGAGGAAAAGAAAAATTGAGCCTTAAAAATGCCTCCTGTGCTCCCAAATCTTCTTTGTAAGCCGTCAAAACTGCTTCAAGGGTATCTAGGGTAAAAATCTCATCCTTGAATCGATAAAATGTTCGCATGATTCGACTCATATTAATGCCTTTCTTATTGGCATCTAAACTAACGTATCCGTCTACAGATACTTCAAGTAGATGGGTCTTCCCGTCTCTCTTTTTAATATGAAGGGGTAGCTTGAAATTAGAAATACCCACTTGTTGAATAGGTACATTAGCTCCTTCGATTAAGGAAGCAGGGCCATTCTGTAAATCGGGTAAAGATTCTTTGTATTCCGGGCTAATGGTGAATGTGGGATCGTAAAATCGTTTTACACTTTGTGATAACATATCGTGTTAATTATTAAGGTTGCTTCTCTCTTTAGCTTGATTTATAGAGCTTTATAAGGACAGTATTCAGCGCTATTTCGTTCGGTTTCATACAATTTTACCGAATATAGTACACTTCCCTTGCTGGCTTCAGCTTCGACTGGTTTCTTTAATTGGTCGTAAAATGCCTGTACTAAATTTTCAGAAGTTGGAATAATATCGGAGAGAAATGGTACATCCATATTCAAATTGCGGTGATCACATGGTTCTAAAATGTACTGCTCAATAATTTTTTTTAATCGCCCTAAATCAATTACATAACCAGTATCTGTGTCAGGAACTCCTGCAAGTGTTACCTCAAGTACGTAATTGTGTCCATGCCAATTGGGATAATTACATTTACCATAGGTGTCTTGGTTCCACTGGTCAGATTTATTGGGGTTAACCAATCGATGTGCTGCATTAAAGTGTGTTTTTCGAGTTACAAATACCACGCTTATCCTTGTTTTTAG
>Ga0255753_1000825_pt1 | contig 38787 bp, 34 predicted proteins | sample 041ome_10_FD_179953 | JGI IMG/M metagenome (GOLD analysis project Ga0255753, IMG submission 179953) | Coastal salt marsh microbial communities from the Groves Creek Marsh, Skidaway Island, Georgia - 041412US metaG (version 2) | ecosystem: Environmental > Aquatic > Marine > Intertidal zone > Salt... | reverse complement strand
TCGTGGCAGCGATTGCCGCCATCGGCGTGGCTGTTTGGCTTTTCCTCCCGCGTGGACCGGTCGTGTTGAACGTGCCCGATGTGCGCGGCCTCACCCTTAACGAAGCCCAGAGTCAGCTGGGAGATGCCGGTCTGGTCGTCTCCGCACTCACCGACGAGACCTTCGACGAAGAAATTCCTGTGGGCCTGGTGGTGGGAACCACCCCAGAGGCGGGACTCGAAGTGGTGGAAGGCACCGACATCACCATTGTGGTCTCGATCGGCGTCGAACCCACCGAACTTCCCGCGCTAGTGGGGCTGTCGCTCACTGATGCGACGGCTCGGCTCAGCGATGCGCGCTTGGAGCTCGGTGAAGTCACCTACGAATACTCCGACACCGCCGAGAAAGACTCGGTCATGGAAATCAGTGACGCCAATGGCGCCGCTCTCGCTCCCGCCACGGAATTGGAGCCGGGGGCAGTTATCCACCTGGTTGTGAGCGCCGGGGCACTTCCCGAAGTCACCGGACTGACGGTGGAAGAGGCAGAGGCGCTGCTCTCAGACGCCGGGCTGATTGGTGTGGTCGGCGGAGACGGCCAGTTCTCTGACACCATCGTGGAGGGTCTCGTCATTGACTACGTCCGCCCCCAAGGCATCATGTTGCGCCCGGGAGACACCGTGACCATCACCATCTCGCGGGGGCCCGAACTCATCGCTATTCCCGACCTCGTGGGCGGAACGATTCAAGACGCGGTGGACACCCTCAAAGGCCTTGGCCTCACCGTCGAAGTGCGCTCGGAATACCCTGAAACGGCGTGGGATGAACCTTTTGCTCGCGTCACCAGCGTGGATCCGGCCGAGGGCCAGCAGGTTCCCTTGGGAACCCTGGTGATTATCCGAAGCTTCGTCTAGGCGGTAGCGCCCGCGAGCTCCTCAGCGACCAAGAACGCGAGCTCCAACGACTGCTGGTGGTTCAGACGCGGGTCACAGAGTGATTCGTACCGCGTTTCCAACCCCAACTCGTCAATCTGTTGGGTGCCACCGAGGCATTCGGTCACGTCGTCTCCGGTGAGCTCGACGTGGATACCTCCGGGGTGAGTCCCCACTGCACGGTGTGCCTCGAAGAAGCCCTTCACCTCGTCAACAACATCGTCGAATCGACGGGTCTTGTATCCCGTTTGTGTGGTGATCCCGTTGCCGTGCATCGGGTCGGTCACCCAAATCGGTGTTGCTTCTGAGGCTTTCACCGCTTCTAACAGTCCCGGCAGCACTTCGCGGATACGACCTGCGCCCATGCGGGTGATAAAGGTGAGACGGCCGGGGATGCGCTGGGGGTCCAACACGTCGATGAGTTTGTTCATGTCCTCCACCGTCGTGGTGGGCCCCAGCTTGACCCCGATGGGGTTTTGCACCCGGGAGAAGAAGTCCACGTGTGCCCCGTCGAGCTCACGAGTGCGCTCACCGATCCACAGGAAGTGAGCGGATGTGTCGTAGGGAAGACCCGTCCGCGAATCCAGACGGGTCATTGCCCGCTCGTAATCCATCAGAAGACCCTCGTGGGAAGCGAAGAAGTCGACCCTCTTCAACTCATCAAAGTTCGCACCAGCCGCTTCCATAAAGCGCACCGCACGATCAATTTCGCGGGCGAGACCCTCGTAGCGGTGGTTCGCCGGGTTCTTCGCAAAACCCTTGTTCCAGCTGTGGACCATGCGCAGGTCTGCAAAACCGCCCTGGGTAAACGCCCGGATCAAATTCAGCGTGGAGGCGGCCGTGTGGTAGCCCTCCAACATGCGCTCGGGGTTGTGGGCGCGGGATTCTTCGGTGAACTCGTAGCCGTTGACGATGTCTCCGCGGTAGGCAGGAAGAGTCACACCATCGCGAGTTTCCTCGTCGCTCGAGCGCGGCTTGGCAAATTGGCCGGCCATCCGACCCATTTTCACAATCGGCAGCGACGCACCGTAGGTAAGCACCACCGCCATCTGCAGGATGGTTTTCACGCGATTGCGAATCTGGTCGGCCGTGGCACCGGCGAAGGTCTCCGCGCAGTCGCCGCCCTGCAATAAGAAGGCGCGACCTTGGGCGACATCGGCGAGTTTTTCCCGCAACTGGTCAACCTCACCCGCAAACACCAGAGGTGGGACGCGCAAGAGTTGCTGATAGACCGACTCGGCCTTATCCGAATCGGGCCACGACGGCTGCTGTTTAATCGGAAGAGTCCGCCAGTGATCGAGCCCTTCGACAACGCCGGGCTGGGGGTCAACGCTCGCCTCAGTGGGGTCGAGCATGGTGGGGACGTTCATTTTTCTCCGTGTAATCGCGCGCAAACCAACAGACCCCCAAGCCTACCGACTCCGGCCTATCGCTTTGCCCGCTACGAGACGACGGCTGGCTGGTTGCGCACCGTCGACGCATAGACATCGACGTATTCTTGGCCGCTCAATTCATTCACGCGATAGACGATTTCATCGGTAATGGCGCGCAACACGAAGCGGTCGCTCTCCATCCCCTCAAATCGTGAAAAGTCCATCGGCTCCCCCACGGTGACAATGACTCGCTTCACCTTGGGCAGCTTCGCCCCCAAAGGCATGACCTCATCGGTGCCGCGCACAGCCACCGGAATCACGGGAACGTGGGCTTCCAGAACCATCCGGGCGACGCCCGTGCGCCCCCGGTACATCCGACCGTCGGGAGAACGCGTGCCCTCGGGGTAAATCCCTAAGACGCGACCCTCTGCCAGCACCGCCAAACCAGTGTTCAACGAGGCTTCTGATGCCTTGCCGCCGCTTCGGTCAATGGGGAGCTGTCCCGCTGAAGTCATGAACCATTTGACGATGGCGCCGCGAATTCCTCGCCCGGTGAAATAGTCACTTTTGGCCAAAAACGTCATCTGGCGGGGAATGGCGAGGGGTAAGAAAATACTGTCAACGAACGACAAGTGGTTACACACGACGATGGCCGCGCCTTCGCGGGGGACGTGCTCCAACCCGGTGATTCGAGGGCGAAAAACGGTCGCCATAATGGGGCCGAGCACCCCATTTTTCAGCCACCAGTAAAAGAACGACACCCTGCCACCTCCGGGGACAAGGCTAGTACCCCGGCGAGATGGCTCGTTTTGGTTTTCGTTCACCATCAACAACACGTGGGGCCGTTTATCCAGATAAGGCCAGTACAGTAAACAAAATTGTCCAACGCTAACAAAGGAGTAGGCGTGCGCGAAATCCATGTCCCTGCCGTCGTCCCCGCTGACCCCCAGGCAAACGCCACCGACCTGTTACTCGACAGGCTTCGCCTCACGCCCGATCTCGCGCTCTTTGCCCTGCCCGACGGCTCGGGCGGTTGGAAGGACAAGAGTGTCCGAGAGTTCTACAACGAAGTTGTGGCTCTGGCCAAGGGATTTATCCACGCGGGTGTCGCCCCAGGAGACCGGATCGGGTTTATGTGCAAGACCCGCTACGAGTGGACACTGGTGGACTTTGCCGCGTGGTTTGCTGGCGCCATTTTGGTGCCGGTGTACGAAACCAGTGCTCCTGCACAGATTCAATACACGCTAGACAATTCCGGCGCCACGTGGCTGATCGTGGAAACCGCGGAACATTTCACCCGGTTTGACGAGGTGAGAAGTGAGCTTCCTGCGATCAAAGAGGTGTGGAAGGTCGACTTGGGCGACCTCTCGAAGCTTGCGAAGTCGGGAACCTCGATTAGCGACGAGGATGTGGAAAAACGGCGCAGCGCCGCGGTCGGTTCGGATATTGCGACCTTGATCTACACTTCCGGCTCGACGGGAATGCCCAAGGGTTGTGTGCTGACTCACTCGAACTTTGTCGAATTGGTCCGTAACGCTCAGGTGGCGATGAGCGACGTCGTTCACACCGGGGCGTCCACACTGCTCTTCATCACCACGGCGCATATTTTCGCCCGCTACATCTCGGTACTCGCCGTGTCAGGTGGGGTCAAGATCGGTCACCAGGCCGACACCAAACAGCTTCTTCCCTCGCTCGGGTCGTTCAAGCCCACGTTCCTCCTCGCCGTGCCGCGTGTGTTTGAGAAGGTGTACAACTCGGCGGAGCAAAAGGCCGAATCCGGTGGCAAGGGGGCAATTTTCCGTAAAGCGGCCGAGACCGCCGTCGCCTATTCGAAAGCCTTGGACGCCGGACACGTCCCGCTGGGTTTGAAGCTGCAGTTTGCACTGTTTGACCGCCTGGTACTGAGCAAGCTCAAGGCGGCGATGGGTGGGCGGGTCGAATACGCGGTGAGTGGGTCTGCTCCGCTGAGCACCCGCTTGGGCCACTTCTACCGCTCGATGGGCATTCGCATTCTCGAGGGATATGGGCTGACCGAAACCACGGCACCGGCAACCATCAACCTCACCGACAAATTCAAGATCGGCACGGTCGGCCCCGCACTTCCCGGTGTGGGTATCCGTATCGACGAGGACGGTGAGGTGCAGGTCAAGGGCATCAACGTGTTCGACGGCTACTGGAAGAACAAAGAAGCCACGAAAGAAACGTTCACCAAGGACGGCTGGTTCCGCACCGGCGACCTCGGCGTGATTGACGACGATGGCTATTTGAGCATCATCGGCCGCAAGAAGGAAATCATCGTCACTGCTGGGGGAAAGAATGTGGCCCCCGCGCAGCTGGAAGACCCGATTCGTGCGAACCCGATTATTTCCCAGGTCGTGGTCGCCGGAGACCAAAAACCTTTTGTCTCCGCCCTGATCACGCTCGATGGTGAGATGCTTCCGACCTGGTTGGCCAACAACGGTGTGGAGGAAGAACTCTCGCTCTCCGACGCCGCCCGACACCCCGTCGTTCTCGCCGAGGTGCAGCGCGCCATCGACGCCGCCAACGAGCGAGTGTCTCGAGCCGAATCGATTCGTAAGTTCCACATCCTTCCCGTGGAGCTGACGGAAGCGACCGGACACCTCACCCCGAAGATGAGCATCAAGCGGCAAGTGATTCTGACTGACTTCCGAGCGGAAATCGAAGCTCTCTACGCCGATGCGGTAACCGAACCGATTAGCACCCAGAAGTAGTTAGGGGCGGTTGAACCACTCCGACTCGCGAATGGCCGCCATGGCCTCGCGCTTTGTCTCGGGTTCTAAGCCTTCGATGTACAGGTGCCCATCAAGGTGGTCACATTCGTGCTGCAGCGCCTGAGCCATCAGGCCCTCGCCCGTGAGAGTCACCGGCGAGCCATCAAGGAGAACGCCGGAGACAGTGGCTTTGGGGTAGCGCCGGCGAGGGTAGCTCAACCCCGGAACAGACAGGCAGCCCTCGTCAACTAGTTCGGCCTCTCCTTCGACAGATTCCAACACCGGGTTCAACACGTACCCCACGACACCATCGACGTTGTAGCTAAACGCCCTCAGCCCGACTCCGATTTGGTTGGCGGCCACACCCGCGCGCCCGGGCACTTGGACGGTATCAATGAGGTCTGCCACTACAGCGGCTGCTCGTTCGCTCGAAGGGTCAACGGGGTCGCAGGGACTTCGCAGAATGGGGTCTCCAAAAAAGCGAATGGGGCGAACCGCCATCGGCTAAGCCTCGTCGCTCTCGGCAATCCCCTCCACCAAGAGGGCAGCGAGCTCTCTCACCGATTCGCGCGTCAGCGGAGAGAGTTTGTCCCACTCAATCACCGAGCCAGCCGCGAGAAGCGGGTCGTAGGGAATGCGCACCACATCGCGCACGCGCGAGAGGAAATGCTCTTCAATCTCATCAAGCTTCACCACGTTGGTGCCTTGGGTGGCGGTGTTGAGAGCAACGACCGCATTCTTCACAAGATCACCCCAGCCGTTGGCTTCTAGCCAGGTAAGAGTTTCAGATGCCAGACGCGCCTCGTCGATACTTCCCCCCGAGACGATGACGAGCCCGTTGGCTCGCTCCAACGTGGGCTTCATCACCGAGTGCACCACACCCGTTCCACAGTCGGTGAGGACGATGGAGTAGAAGCGGGCGGCCTGGTCGGCTACAACGTTGTAGTCGTCTTCGTCGAATGCTTCAGAAAGCAGAGGATCAGTGTCGGAGGCTAGGACGTGCAAACGGGTTTTGTCTTTGGAGAGCAGCTCGACAAAGTCGGTAAAGCCGCGAATACCCGCGGCGAGTTTGACCACGTCGCGAACGGTGGCTTGGGTGGAGCGCGGAACGCGCTCTGCCAGCGTGCCCCGGTCGGGGTTTGCATCCATCGCGATTACACGGTCGTCTCGCACTTCTGCCAGCGCCATGCCCAACAAAGTCGTGACCGTGGTTTTTCCCACTCCACCTTTTCGGGTGAGGATGGGAACAAATCGCGCTCCGCTTTCAAAAGGTGTGGCAATCCGCCGGCTCATCGCCTTGTAGGCACGAACCTTGCGGGAATCACCAACGTTGATGAGGTGGAAGGAGAGTTCGTAGAGGAGGCGTTGGAAAAATCCCTGTGGAACGTCAGCCGTCTTTTTCTTGTCGAGCAAGCGATCCTCGGTGAGCATGGTGCTGGGTTCAGGAGTCTCGCTGACTCCTTCGCTGCGGCGCTGGTAGAGAGCGTCCGAGGAGACGGAGACCGCGAGGCTCTCGACCTCGTCGCTCTCGATCGCGCTGGGGTCGACCGCGTCCTCGAGATCGGTGGTGGCTTCGATCTCTTCCACGTTGTTCACCTGAGGCTCCTCGTCGGGAGCTGGAGCGCCAGCGGACTTAGTGGACTTACGCGCCATTCGAAAGAACTCCAATTCATAGACAAATACTAAAGCTGATTTAGCGCCACGGCGCTATTGCGGCGCGGCGTAGAGAGACTATCCCGGCTGGGCGATGACCACCAACAGGTCTCCGGCCTCCACCGCCTGGGTAGTGCTCGTCGCCAGACGCTCCACCACTCCCGACACCGACGCGGTAATAGCGGCCTCCATCTTCATCGCCTCAATAGTCGCCACCACTTCGCCCGCTTCCACCGATGCGCCGACCTGCACTTTCAGCGTGGTGACACCCGCGAAGGGGGCCTGAACATGGCCCGCATTATTGGGGTCGGCCTTTTCGGCAGTGGGAATATCGACGCTGACGCCACGGTCGGGCACGGTGAGGGGACGGGTGTGTCCGTTCAGGCTCGCCAAGACGGTGCGCATTCCGCGGTCGTCCACGTCGGAGATGGCTTCGAGCTCGACGTAGAGGTCCACACCCGGCTCCACCGAAATGATGGTTTCCTCCCCCACTCGCAGGCCGTAGAGGTAATCGACGGTGTCGATGACGGAAAGGTCGCCGTATTGCTCGCGATTCGCCACGAATTCCTTCGTGGGGCCAGGGAAGAGCAGCTCGTTGAGCAGCTGCTGTCGCTCGCGGCCTTGTGGGGCGAGACCCTCGCGTTGCTCGTCGGTCAACGGCGTGGTCTGAGGTGGTGTGGGACGTCCGGACATGATCTTGGAGCGGAACGGCTCCGGCCAACCGCCCGGAGGGTCTCCGAGCTCACCGGCCATAAAGCCAATGACTGAGTCGGGTATGTCGTAGCGGTCGGGGTGGGCCTCAAAATCAGCCGGGTCAACGCCCGCGGCGGCCATCTGAAGGGCGAGGTCGCCCACGACCTTGCTCGAAGGGGTCACCTTCGTCGGACGACCAAGAATCTGGTTCGCCGCCGCATACCAGTCTTCAATCGCCTCAAACCGATCCGCCAGGCCCAGGGCAATCGCCTGCTGACGGAGGTTGGAGAGTTGACCACCTGGAATCTCGTGGTGATACACCCGGCCCGTGGGTGAGGGCAGGCCAGATTCGAAGGGGCGGTAGACAGTGCGGACCGCTTCAAAATAGGGCTCGAGCGAACTCACCGCCTCCAGCGAGAGCCCTGAATCACGCTCTGTGTGTTCGAGAGCTGCCACTAGAGCCGAGAGTGAGGGCTGGCTGGTGGTACCCGATAGTGGCGCTGACGCGGCATCCACAGCATCCACTCCAGCGCGCGAGGCCGCGAGCAGGGTTGCCAACTGCCCACCCGCCGTGTCGTGGGTGTGCAAGTGAACGGGTTGGTCGAAGCGCTCACGCAAGGCAGTGACGAGCTTTTCGGCGGCCTCGGCGCGCAACAGTCCTGCCATGTCCTTAATGGCGAGTACGTGCGCCCCCGCGTTCACCACATCCTCGGCAAGGCGCAGGTAGTAGTCGAGGGTGTAGAGATCTTCTGCAGGGTCGAGCAGGTTTCCGCTGTAGCACAGGGCCACTTCGGCGAGGGCTGAGTCAGTGGACAAGACCGCGTCAATGGCGGGACGCATCTGGTCGACGTTGTTCAGCGCATCAAAAATGCGGAAGATATCGATTCCCGTTGCGGTGGCTTCGGCCACAAACGCGTCCGTCACCTCGGTGGGATATGGGGTGTATCCCACGGTGTTGCGCCCGCGCAGAAGCATTTGAATCGCCACGTTGGGCAGCGCTTCGCGCATGCGTGCCAGACGTTCCCACGGGTCCTCAGCGAGGAATCGCAATGCCACGTCATAGGTGGCACCACCCCACGCTTCAACCGACAACAACTGCGGGGTCAATCGCGCCACCGCCGGCATCACATCGAGCAAATCTTTGGAGCGCACCCGAGTAGCCAATAACGATTGGTGGGCGTCGCGATAACTGGTTTCGGTGATCGCGAGGGCTTTTTGGGAGCGCAACTGGCGGGCAAATTCGGCCGGCCCCAGCTCCAAAAGCTTCTGGCGGGATCCAGCCGGGGCGGCCGCCTCGAGGTCACAAGGGGGCAATTTTGTGCTCGGTCGCACAAGCCCTGCGCCGTCGCCGTGAGGCTGATTGACGGTGACATCGGCGAGCCAGGTCAGAAGTTTGGTTCCGCGGTCCTTACTGGGGCGATGAGCAATGAGCTCAGGACGCTCATCGATGAAGGAGGTGGAGACATCCCCCGCGAGGAATGCTTCGTCGGCGAGGACTGCCTGCAGGAAGGGAATGTTGGTGTGCACACCTCGGATTCGGAACTCGGCGAGCCCTCGACGCGCGCGACGCACAGCTTGGGAAAAGTCGCGACCACGCGTCGTCATTTTTGCGAGCATCGAGTCGAAGTATGGCGAGATCTGAGCACCCTGGTTGACCGTTCCACCATCCAGACGCACCCCCGCGCCACCGGGCGAGCGGTAGGTGGTGATTTTGCCGGTGTCTGGCCGGAAGTCTTGGCTGGGATCTTCTGTTGTGATTCGACACTGCAGCGCCGCCCCGCGGACCTGAATGGACTCTTGGCTCAGGCCTAGCTCTTCCAGGGTCGAACCCGAGGCGATGAGCATTTGTGACTGGACCAAATCCACATCGGTAATTTCCTCAGTCACCGTGTGCTCCACCTGAATGCGGGGGTTCATTTCGATGAAGACGTGCTCCCCCGCACGCGGGCCTGCCGTGTCGAGCAAAAATTCCACCGTTCCCGCGTTCACGTAACCCACAGAGCGCGCGAAGGCCACCGCATCGGCGAGCATCTTCTCGCGCACGGCCGGATTGAGATTCTGAGCGGGCGCAATTTCAATCACCTTTTGGTGGCGCCGCTGCAACGAGCAGTCACGCTCAAAAAGGTGAATCGTGCCCCCTGCGGCGTCGGCCAAGATTTGTACTTCAATGTGGCGCGGGCGCACAACCGCCTGCTCGATGAACATCCGGTCGTCGCCAAACGCGCTGGCGGCCTCGCGCATTGCCGCTTCTAGGGCAGCGCGCAGGTCCTCGCGCTTTTCCACGCGACGCATTCCTCGGCCACCGCCTCCAGCGACCGCCTTCGCGAAGACCGGAAAACCAATGTCATCGGCGGCTGCCACCAACGCGTCGATATCGGTGGTGGCGTCGGATGAGGCCAGCACGGGAACCCCCGCGGAGCGCGCGGTTTCTTTTGCGGTGACCTTATTGCCGGCAAACTCCAGGGCAGAAACGGGTGGTCCGATAAAGGTGATGCCGTTTTGTTCTGCTTTGCGCGCCAACTCCGCGTTTTCACTCAGGAAGCCGTAGCCGGGGTAGATTGCGTCGGCTCCAGAGTGGAGAGCGACCCTGATGATTTCGTCGACGTCGAGGTACGCGCGCAGCGGGTGGCCCTTTTCACCGATGAGGTATGCCTCATCAGCTTTCATCCGATGCAGGGAGTTGCGATCTTCATGCGGGTAGACCGCAACGGTCTTCGCGCCTAATTCATAGGCTGCGCGGAACGCGCGAATAGCGATTTCACCGCGATTGGCTACAAGAATTTTCGCGAACACAAAGCTACCCCTCCAGTGAAGCCCAGCGTCCCGGCGCCCCGTGCCGAGTCAGTCGCTTCTAGCCTAGTGAGGTTATGCTTGAGCAAATGCGCGTGGTCAGTGTCAGTTCGCTCAAGGGTGGCGTCGGTAAGACGACAGTAACCCTCGGTTTGGCGTCTGCGGCGTTCGCCAAAGGCTTGCGCACCCTGGTCATCGACGTCGACCCTCAGTCTGATGCGTCCACCGGCATGGACGTTGTGGTGGGTAACCACCTGAGCCTCGCCCACGTGCTCCAAAACCCGCGTCCTCAGCAAGTGCGGCAAGCGATTGTGTCCAGTGGCTGGACAAAGAACCACTCCGGTCAGGTGGACTTACTCTTGGGCTCTCCTGCGTCGATGCAGTTTGACACTCCCCTGTTGACCAAACGCGAAATTTGGCGGATTGAGGAGGCCCTGGCGGCCGTGGAATCCGAATACGACATTGTGCTCATTGACTGCCCACCCTCACTCAATGGGCTCACCCGCATGGCCTGGACCGCGAGTGACGGTGTTGTCGTGATCACCGAACCCAGTCTGTTTTCGGTGGCAGCCACACAGCGCGCCTTCCGCGCAGTGGAGGAGCTTCGTCGCGTGGTGTCCCCGCGCCTCCAACCCCTCGGGGTCATTGTGAATCGTGTGCGGCCTCAGTCGGTTGAGCACCAGTTCCGTATCGATGAAATGCGTCAAATGTTCGGCTCGGCGGTTTTAGAGCCGGCAATGACCGAGCGCGTGGTGTTGCAGCAGGCCCAGGGCTCAGCAACACCTATTCACCTGTGGCCTGGCGAGAGCGCAGAAGAAGCAGCACGCACCTTCAGCACGCTGCTCCAGCGCATCCAGTCTGACTTGAGCGCAGCGGCCTAGCTGGCGCGCTGATTACGCCGCGCGGCAAGCTCATCGCGCGGGTCGACTGTGGCGTCCACGGTTTCGGCGCTGACCAGGGTCGACTCCACCTCGCGCAAAACCTTGCCCACGGCGATTCCGAAGACGCCTTGACCGCGGGAGACCAGGTCAATGACCTCGTCGTTCGAGGTGCACAAATACACGCTCGCCCCGTCGCTCATCAGCGTCGTCTGGGCGAGATCGTTCACACCGCTTGAGCGCAACTGCTCAACGGCAACACGAATCTGCTGAAGCGAAATACCGGTGTCAAGAAGTCGCTTCACCAGCTTCAACACGAGAATGTCGCGGAAACCGTAGAGACGCTGGCTGCCTGAGCCCGAGGCGTTACGCACGGTGGGTTCGACGAGCCCGGTGCGGGCCCAGTAGTCAAGCTGACGGTAGCTAATTCCCGCTGCACCCGCCGCGACGTGGCCGCGGTAGCCGTGCTCGTCGTCGAGCTCGGGAAGTCCATCAGTGAACAGCAATTCTCCGGGGTACTCCCCCGAGCTGATGCGTGTTTCGTCCATCGAAACCCAACCTTCATCTTCTAGTTGATGGTTAAGCGTGCCCACCAACACTACTGGCCTGCCCGCGGAAAACCGGATTGGCCCGAATCTCAACGCTTCGGGCGTGTCGTGCGACCGGCTCTTACGACTCTAGCCCGTCGAGGGCTTGGCGCATAAGGACCTGCCGGAGCGTCCCCACCACCTCGGCCAACTCCCGATGAGCCTCACTCGATGAGCGCTGCTGCTTGGGATTCGCCGAACGATGAGAACCCACTGCCCGCACAACCAAGTCCACTTCCCTCTCCACCTGCAGGCTCAAACCACGCAGGTGGCGAGGAGTTAGACCAAATTCTCCCGCCAACACCAATGTTTCGACGATGCGCAGGTGGTGTTGATCAAAAAGTTTTCCGGCCGGAATGAGTCCTTGAGAGATAGCCTCATCCACCAGAGCTACGCTCGCCCCAGTCTTCTCGCACAGCTCTTTCTTCTCCATCGCTCCCACGCGGCCCACGACTGCGGGCTGGAGCAACTTGGTGACTCCGGGTAGTTCTGGGGACAGGCCAGCATCGACCTCATCGAGGTATTGCTTGATGACCTTGAGTGGAAGGTAGTGATCGCGTTGAACGCCCAAAATGAAACGCAGCCGGTCCACGTCTTGGGTGGAGTAGGTGCGGTAGCCCGCCGGGGTGCGACCGGGCTTAATCAGCTCACGATCTTCGAGGAATCGAAGCTTCGAGGGTGAAAGGTCGGGAAATTCTCCGGTTAGTCGCTGGAGGACTTGCCCAATGGACAAAAGGCTCTGGCCGGCGCTAGTGCGCAATGCGGCCGAACGTGCAGCCGCCACCTACGACCCTCTGTCCGGGTTATCGGCGGGCGACGGGTAGAACGTCATCCGGAACTTACCGACCTGAACTTCCGCGCCTTCGTGCAACAACGCCTGGTCAATCAGCACACCATCAAAGTAGGTGCCGTTGAGTGAGCCCAAGTCCCGCACTTCAAACGAGGAGCCGTGTCGAACAAACTCAGCATGACGACGCGACACCGTCACGTCGTCGAGAAAAATGTCGGCATCGGGGTGCCGGCCGGCCACGGTGCGGTCCTGATCGAGCAGGAACCGAGCACCCACGGCAGGTCCGCGGCGCACAATCAGAAGTGCAGAGCCTGCGGGGAGCGCGTGAACAATCTCTTGTTCCTCCTGACTCAAGCCACCCTCGAGCCCCTGAAGTTGTTCTTTGAATTCGGGGCCAAATCGTTGGGTGGTTGAGGCGTCGGGAGTGTTCTCTCCGTTGAGCTCGTCCGACATGCCCTACCCCACTTTCGTGGAATTCAGCGTAGCGGAATCGGCGGGGTGCTTAGGACCAGATTCGCGGACAATTCGCAGCGCATCGAAGAGATAAATGAAGCCGACCCACCAATACAAAATTGTTCCCGCCAGGGCAACCGCCCACGCGAAGGGAACCACCACTGCGACCACTCCATCCACCAGCGCCGCCAACAGAAACAGCGGGAGGGAAGCCAGTAGCGCAAACGTCGCCCACTTCCCCATCCACTTAACCGGCAACACTCCCACTCCCCAGTGGCTGAGAATCGCAGCACCAAGACCGAGCAGCACATCGCGCAGCACCACCAAAATCACCAACCACAGCGGCACCACCTCCCTCATCGCGAGAGCGACGACGACCGCGGCGATGAAGAGGCGGTCGGCGAGGGGGTCGAGGAACATCCCCAGTTTCGAGATCTGATTGAGCTTGCGCGCGACGAGTCCGTCAACGAAGTCCGTGGACACGGCAACGACGAGGACGATGAAACCGATGAGATCTTCGCCCGCCCACACCAGCCACAAGAACACGGGGATGGTGAGCAACCTCACAAAGCTGATGATGTTGGGAATCGTGAACACACGATTGGAGATTGTGCCACCTTCAGCCACGTCCTCATCTTATTGCCGGAGGGAAGCTCCTAATTGACTGAAAACTGCGGGTGACACGCGCGTCGAAAATGGATTCGACCGCTTCGGTGTTCTACCGTGTGAAGCATGTCGTGCATCCGATTCAACACCTCCCCCCAGCGCGAACAAATGCGCGCCCTCGTGGATGAGAACCGCAGTGACGACCCGGTCGCGCAGTTCCTCTCACCTGCTGTCACCGACTCCAAGATCACCCGCCTCCGAGCAATGGCGAAGGACCCCAACCGCAAGATTCGCGAGAGTGCGGCTCTGAGCTACCACGCTCCCGACGAGGTGTATGAGGCCCTCGCGAAGGACCCCGAAGAGTCGGTGCGGGAGTGCCTCGCGCGCAACCCCAAAGTGCCCTGCGACGTGTTGCGCACCCTGGCCACTGACCGCAGTGAGCGGGTGCGCTCGTTTGTCGCCGTGAACTATTGGGTCCCTGAAGACGCCATGGAAAAGCTTGCCGAAGACCCCAGTGAACTGGTGCGTTCCCTCGTCGAGTGGAAAACCTCTCTCAAAGACGAGGTTCTGCAGCCTGCCTAATGGGTGACTGAGGTAAGTGACCTCTCCCAGCGGATCAGACCAAACACAATCACGGCCCCCGCAACAACCAACCCGATGAGGGCCAGCACGTTCTCACTCGGGGCGAGCAGCACGCGCTCATCGGTTTGCCACGGCCACAGTGCCCTCGTGGAACCCGCCATCAGCCCCGCCATCACCAGCAGAGTCACTCTGTGGTGATGGGCCAGTAGCCACTGCAGGACTACGACAAAGCTCCCCAGCCCCACAATTGCCCCCAAGGCGAACACCCCGAGGAAGGCGACGTCGCGATTATTCACAGCCTCGATGGTGGGCTGGTAGAGGCCAATGCTGAGTAGGAGAAATGATCCGGACACGCCCGGCAACACCAGTGCACACACGGCCACCGCGGCGGCGAGAGCAATCATGAATCCACTCGGAGCGTCGAGGGAACTTGGCGGCAATCCGGTGAGCACGAAAGTCAATGCGGCAGACACTCCGACGAGCGCTACGGCCCCCACCGACCTCACTCCCCCCGCCATGCGAAGCGGAATGGCAATAGAGGCGAGAATCAAGCCGAGGAATACCGCACGGGTGTGCTCAGGAAATTCCTCAATCAATGGCTCGAGTATTCGGGCGGCAACCACGATGGCACCCGCCATGCCCACGAGAATGACCATGAGACGCCACCACGGAATCTCGGCGACGGCTCGCCACCGCGCGCCTCGACCCTCCGAGCGAAATGACCCAATGACCGCTCGTATCAGGGTGGCGGCAGATCCAATCAAGGTGTCATAGACGCCAGTGATAAGCGCGATAGTCCCCCCGCTCACCCCAGGAACCACTTCTGCAGCACCAATCAGGGCTCCACGCAGAAAGTCCGCCAGCCGACTGCCGAAAGCTCTCATCGTCCCAGCGCCTTTCCGATTGACCGTCGCACTCTGCGCACCGCTTTTGATAGTTGGTAGCTCAGTCGGAATTTTTTGACACCGAGGCCACGCGATTCCACGAATTCTTCGTTGGCTCCTTTATCGAGAAACACATCGGCCGGGTGAACCAACGGAAGGATCGGGAGCGCCGGCTTCGCCGCCCTCATCGAATTGCCCGTGGTGTGAGTCGCATCGGGACGGTTCCAGCCAATATTGCTCACCAGGTTGACCCGCGGTACGGCAACCAAGCCGCCGTGAGTTTGCACGGTGTACTTCCATTTGAAGCCCCAGGCATCCACTCCAGCCAGATAGTGATCGAAATTCTTTCGCCGGACCTTACGCTCCACACGGTCAGGGAACATTTTCGAAAACTCTCTCGAGGAGCGCATCTGCGCCCAGCCGTCCATCGTGTGATCAAAGTGCTTCCACGCTCTTTTCCACGTGGCCCAACCCCAAATCAAAGGGTCGCGAATGAAACCGTAGCTCGCGTCTCCTGAAAAAGTCAGCCCTGCAGAGTTATCGCCGGAAATGCACCACACGCGCGCATCGTCACGGTATCGATCGAGCAATTCGTCGCAGTAGCCAAAGAAATCAGGGTGGGGCACGCAGTCGTCTTCGAGGATGATGCCCTCGTCGACGTGTGAAAAGAACCAGTCGATAGCACCCGACACACCTTTGAACAAACCTTGATTGGTGTCGCAATAGAGGCGGTGAACCTCTGGACCCCAGTCGAGTGCTTCTTCCATAACCGCTCGCGTGCGCTCGACGAGCTCCGATTCACCGGCGCGTCCTGCTCGCGGTCCATCACTAAAGAGAAAAATCTTGCTAGGACGATAGGACTTGATTTGAGCGAGGACCTCAGCAGTCGTGTCGGGACGATTAAACGTCAGCACCAAGACCGGACTTGTCTGATTCATCCACTCATTCCTCGACTCGGAGGAAAGTCTAGAGGTGGGTGGCTAGACAGACTGCGCACCCGCCTACAGTAGCCTCGAGACCAGTTGTCATGCGTGTTGGAGGGCTCGTTGAATCGATCGCGGAGGGGCTCGCAAGCTCTGAATCGCCGCATCCGGCGGTTCTTTCGCCGCAGAGTCTATGAGTCCGGAGGTCAGGTCTTTTTCAGTAGCCCTTGGCCCAGGCAGCTCACTCTTCGCGGCTTCGGGCTCACTCCTCGCTTCGACAAGAAACGACACGGTGCGCGCGTATTTGTCACGCCGTTTGCATGGCTCGGAAGCTTTTTTAGTCGGCCTTCCCGAGTGTCGGCGATTGTCGTGCGAGAGCCTTTCGGCCGGATGGGAAATCAAACCATCCAACTCGTTCACGCCGTGGCCTACGCGATGCGCTGGAGTATCGACAAAGCCCTCCTTCCCGGTAACACCATCCTCACCGACACCACCACTCTGAGTAATGGGCTGAGCCTCTCTCCCCAGGTCTCGGATGTGAAGAGCGTCACGGCGTCCCGCGCGATGAATCTCACGCTCTCCCCCGGCGCTCCTCGAGAGCACCTTGTGATGAACACTTACTTCTCACGAGAGTTGGATACACCCTTCTCTGATACCGAATACGCCGAAGCGTTTGACTCCATCGCCAACGTGGCACCCCTCGCCCCCACAGCTCGGGCGCTGCCGGAGCGGCACCTGGTGATTCATTTGCGAGGCGGTGACGCCTTCGGGCCACACCCCCATATGGACTACGCCCAACCACCCCTCGCGTTCTATGACCTCGTTCTCGAGCACCAAGCGTGGGCCCAGGTCACGATCGTTCGAGCGGATGATTCTCACCCCCTCGAAGCCGAGCTCGTGGAAAAGATTCGTGCACGCTCGATTTCGGTGAAGTTTCAGTCAGCCAGCGCGGAGGAAGATGCAGAATTTCTTGCTCGCGCTCGCTCCCTAGTGTCATCCCGGGGGTCTTTTGTGCCCGCCATCGTCGGTAGATCTCGCCACACCACCGCCCTGTACCTCTTCGGTGACGAGCGCCGTCTGAGAGGAAACCTCGATGTGTACCGCGTCACCGACCACACAGGTGAATTCTGGGAGACGTGTTGCCGCCGCAATTGGCACGATACGCCCCAGCAGCGCGAGCTAATGAGGAGCTACCCGGCCTCGGAGCTTCTGCTCTCCCACGAGCGCCGCTAACGCCCGGTGGGGTGAAGGCCCTGCTCGTATTGCCAAATCGCTCGAGCAATCACTCGTCGATCGCGGGCGTGAATCACCGCCCGCAGAAGCGCCGCGAGGATGAGGCCTCCGATCGCGCCTGCGGAGTTGGCGTAGACGTCGTAGATGCTCGCCACGCGTTCACTGAGGAACTCCCGCTGAAAGTTCTCAACAAACGCCGAGAAGGCGGGACCCACCAACACGGTGAGGAACGACAGACGCTGAGGCAAAAGAATCGCGACTAAGAACCCGAAGGGGACGAACATCGCGACGTTGGCGAGAAACTCCACTTCGCCATAACCAAACCACTGGGGCACGCCGTTGCGATGGAGAGCATCGAGTAGGCGCACCACGGCGTTTTGATAGTTCACGTCCATCTGCGTGGGCGAGAGAGTGACGACCAGGATGAAGGCGGTGTAGAGAACGAGAACGCTCAGCCCGAACACCATGCGCATACCGGAGCGACCTGGCGCCCGCTCACGATGCTCCGACATGTTTCCCTCTCCCCTTGTCCTCCCGAGCGTAGTCGCAGCGTAGTCTGGACGCGCTAAAAGAGGGGGCCCGAAGGCCCCCTCTTCCGCGGGGAGGGAGTTAGACCCGCTCGCCCTCGAGGGCGTAGCCCTCTTCACCGTGGACGATGGTGTCGATTCCCGCAATCTCGTCTTCGTTCGTGATGCGGAAGCCCATGGTCTTGTCGATCGCGAAGCCCAAGATGAGGGCGACGACGAAGGAGTACACCAGGACACCCACAGAAGCGATTGCTTGAACAACCAGCTGACCGAAGTCTCCACCGGTGAACAGGCCCGTGTCGGTGGCGAAGAACCCGAGGTACAGGGTTCCGACCATTCCCGCAACCAGGTGGATACCCACCACGTCGAGAGAGTCGTCGTAGCCCAGCTTGAACTTCAGCTCAACCGCCAGAGCAGCCAGCACACCAGCGACGATTCCGAGAATCACCGCGTAGGTCGGAGTCAGGTTGGCACAGGCGGGGGTGATGGCCACCAGACCACTCACGGCACCCGATGCGGCTCCCACGGAGGTGGGCTTGCCGTCCTTGATCTTCTCAACAACCAACCATCCGAGGATGGCGGCCGCTGTTGCAGCCAGGGTGTTGAGCGAAATCAGACCGACGAGTGCCATGTCGTTGAGGAACTCAGCTCCAGCGTTGAAGCCAAACCAGCCGAACCACAGCAGGGCGGCACCCAGCATCACCAGTGGAACGTTGTGAGGCTTGTGCGCTCCCTTTTCGAACACCACGCGGCGTCCGAGAACGAGGGCCAAGGCAAGAGCGGCCGCGCCAGCGTTGATGTGGACAGCGGTACCACCCGCGTAGTCGATGACCGAGGGAAGGCCCATGGCGTCACCCAGACCCATGATCCAACCGCCACCCCAGACCCAGGCAGCCACGGGGAAGTAGACCAACGTCGACCACAGACCGGTGAACACCATCCAGGCGCCGAACTTGGCGCGGTCGGCGATTGCACCGGAAATCAGTGCGGTGGTGATGATCGCGAAGGTTGCGCCGAAGGCGGCACCAATCAACGATTCGTTATCGGTTGCGATACCCGCCAAGCCAAAGTCGCTGAAGGGGTTACCTGAGAAGTCCCAGGTCGAACCCACAGCCGACATGTTGAAGCCGTAGAGCACCCACAGCACTGCGACCAAAGCGAGTGCGCCGAAGCTCATCATCATCATGCTCACGACGCTCTTGGCTTTCACGAGACCGCCGTAGAAGAAGGCAACGCCGGGCGTCATCAGCAGCACCAAAGCGGTGGCGGTGACGGCCCACGACAGTTCGCCAGTATCCATTGTTCCCCCTCAAAGTAGTAACGGATTTTGGGCACTCATCCCATTGGTGCCCACAACTGCGCTCCAGTGTGCGGGGGGAACGTTTCGGCGAGGGCAACGAGAGCGTTACGGCAATGTTTCCGACGGCGTCGTTGTGTTAAGACTGTGTTTCAGGCTTTTGGAACACATCGGGGATACCGTCGCGATTCGCATCGCGCGTCTCCGCGGCAAGCTGGGCCTGGTAGCGACGGTTTCGCGCCCCGAGCAACAGTGCCGCGAGGAGGGCGGCGCCCAAGCTGCCAAAGAGAATGCCGATCTTGGCCTCGTCACCGAGCAACGTGCCGGGTCCGAAGCTGAGCTCACCAATTAACAACGACACAGTGAAGCCAATTCCAGCCAGCAGTGCGACTCCTACCAGGTCGACCCACGCCACACCCTGCGGGAGTTTCACTCCCGGCAACAACACGACCAGGGCGGTCCCCAGGGTAACCCCCACGGTCTTGCCCACAATCAGGGCAAAGATGATGCCCAAGGTGACGTCGTCGAGAAGGAGGTCGAGGAACTGATCGGCCGCTCCGAGGCTGACGCCGGCGGCAAAGAACGCAAAGAGGGGAACCGCGATGCCGGCTGAGAGCGGGCGGAAGCGATGTTCAAAGATTTCCGCGAGGCTCTCGCCGTGTTCTTCCGCTAGCTCACCGGGGTCATTAGCGGAGGGTTTCACAGGCACCGTGAGTGCCAGCAAGACACCGGCGATAGTGGCGTGAACACCGGTTTGATACATAAAGCTCCACACGACGATGCCGATGGGAAAGAGCACCACCCAGGCGGCACCCGGACGCATTTTGAAAAACAGGCTGTAGCGCTGGGCGAGGAAGCCAAACACGGCGAGACCCAGAACGACACCCACCATCGGCACCCAGTTGATGTCGTCGGTGTAGAACACCGCGATGATGGTGATTCCGATGAGGTCGTCGACGACCGCCAAAGTCAGCAAGAAGGTGCGCAGAGCGAGCGGCAGTGAGGTTCCCACCACGGCGAGCACCGCGAGTGCGAAGGCAATATCCGTGGCGATCGGGATCGCCCAACCGCGCCCCGCTTCCGGCACGCCCTGGGTAAACCACAGGTAGACCAGGGCGGGAACAATCACGCCACCAATCGCGGCGACGACGGGGACGAGTGCCTGGCGGGGATTGCGCAACTCTCCCGCGACAAATTCGCGTTTGAGCTCTAATCCGACCAGGAAAAAGAAGATTGCGAGGAAGCCATCCGCGGTGAGGTGACCCACCGAAATCTTGGCGCCCCACTCTCCGATCGAGAAGGACACGTAGGCGTCGCGCAGACCAAAATAGGCGTCGGCGAGGGGCGAATTTGCGGCTATCAGTGCCAGTGCGGCCGCCGCGAGGATGATGGCACCACCGATGGTTTCTTGGCGCAGAATGCGCTCAATCCACAGTGATTCGAGGTAACGCTCACGTCCAACACCGCGAGGAACCGCCGTCATTTTCGCCACGCTGGCTCTCCTTTCACCCGCGGCCAAGTCTAGGTGTCGAGCCCGAGCGAGAGCTGGTAGCTACTGGGCCATCCGAGAAAGCGCAATCATGCGCGAGGCGGCACGAAGATACTTCTTGCGATAGCCACCCGAGAGCATCGTGTCGTCAAAAACTTCATCCAGCGGAAGACCACTGGAGGCAATGGCTACCTGTTGGTCATACAGCCGGTCCACGAGCGCCACCAGTCGCAGCGCTTGGGCTTGGTCGTGAAGCTGATACACGTCGTCAAAAATGACGGCGTCGAGGTCTTCGACCAACCCGACGTAGCGGCTGGGGTGAATGGTGGCGAGGTGACCGATGACGTCCCGGAAGGAATCACGCGTAAGAGTGCCTCGAGCCTGGGCGCTAAAGTCATCGAGCCCGGCAGAGTCAAAACTCACCGCGTGACCCTCAAAGTCGCGGCGTCGGTAGTCTTCGCCCTCGATCCGAACGGTCGTGAACTTGTCGGAGAGCGACGTGATTTCCCGCAGGAAGTCTTCCGCCGCAAACCGTCCTTCACCCAGTGCGTTTGGTGGAGTGTTCGAAGTTGCGGCAAGCCGTGTTCCACTCGCGACCAATTCGCCCAAGAGCCGCGACATCACCATGGTGTCGCCGGGATCGTCGAGTTCAAATTCGTCAATAGCGAGCAGCGCCGAGCCTTTGAGGTGGTCGACCGCCCCGCGATAGCCCAACGCCCCTACCAACGCGGTGTATTCGATGAAGGTTCCGTAATAGGTCCGCCCAGGCGTGAGATGCCACAGCGCGGAAAGCAGGTGAGTTTTCCCGACACCAAAACCGCCATCAAGGTAAATGCCTGGGCGGTTGTCTTCCGCCGAGCTCTTTCCTCGCGAAAACCAACCGCCCTTTTCCCGGAAGGTTCCCCCCACGGCAAAACGACGCACCTTTTCCAACGCCTCGGCCTGAGAGGGGAAATTGGGGTCGGGAACATAGTTGTCTAGCGAAGCGTGCTCGAACTGGGCCGGCGGAACAAAATGGTCGAGCATCGCCGCAACGCTCAACTCGGGGTGGCGCTCAACTAAATGGCCGAGCGCAGCAGACACTGACATGGCTGGTGGACTCACCTGCTCCCGAGGATTTCCAGCATTGCGATGCGACAATAGACTCCTTGAGTCTACGACCGCTCTTCCTGAGAAGACGGTCGCACATCATCACTTTGGGAGGTCTCCGTGGCTGTTGGGCCCGATTCGGCAGAAGAACTTCAGCAGTACGCCCACCCCGAACGGTTGGTGAGCACTGAGTGGCTGGCGAACAACCTCAACACCCCCGGCGTCGTGGTAGTGGAATCCGATGAGGACATCCTCCTGTATGACACGGGGCACATCCCCGGTGCCGTCAAAATCGACTGGCACACCGAGCTCAATGACCCTGTGGTGCGCGACTACCTCGACGGTGAACAGTTTGCCCAGCTGATGTCACGCAAGGGCATATCGCGCGATGACACCGTCGTGTTTTATGGCGACAAGTCGAACTGGTGGGCGACCTATGCGCTGTGGGTATTCAGCCTTTTTGACCACCCCGACGTGCGCATTCTCAACGGTGGCCGTGACAAATGGATCGCTGAGGGTCGTGAACTGACCAAAGAGGGCCCCTCCCCCGCACCCACCGACTACCCGGTGATTGAGCGCGATGATTCAACTCTCCGAGCCTTCAAAGAAGACGTGCTGAAGCACTTGGGCAAGCCTCTGGTGGATGTGCGCAGCCCCGAAGAGTATTCCGGTGAGCGCACCCACATGCCTGCCTACCCCGAGGAGGGGGCGCTACGTGGAGGGCACATTCCGACTGCGGCGAGCGTGCCGTGGGCTCTTGCCGCGAACGAAGATGGGACGTTTAAGTCCCTCGCAGAGCTTCAGAAGATTTACCGCGATGACCACGGAATCACCGGTGACGAACCGGTCATCGCCTACTGCCGCATCGGTGAGCGCTCGAGCCACACTTGGTTCGTGCTGCGACACCTGATGGGTATTGAGAATGTGCGCAACTATGACGGCTCGTGGACCGAGTGGGGTAGTGCGGTGCGGGTTCCGATTGTCCACGGCAGCGAACCTGGTGAGGCACCCGCGCGCTCGTGAGTGAGGTGGACACGCTCTCGCCAGGCCTCCCCCAGGCTTTGGCGGAGATTCGCGAGGATTTTCTGGCGTTGAGCATTTCCGATCGTCTGCAGATGCTCTTGGAGTTCTCCGAGTCGCTCCCTGAGGTGCCCGACGGCATCGTTCCAGACGACGCGTGGGAGCAGGTCGTGGAGTGTCAATCGCCGGTTTTTATTCACGTCGACACCGACGAGGACATCCCCGTGATTTACGCCACCGCCCCCCAAGAAGCCCCCACTACTCGAGGATTCGCGTCGATTTTGGTCCAGGGCCTCTCGGGTCTCGACCGGCAGGCCATCCTCGCGGTTCCCGGTGATTTTCCGCAGTCGCTGGGGTTGAATGAGGCCGTCAGTTTCTTGCGGCTGCGGGGCATGTCCGGGATGCTCTCACGAATTCAGCGGCAGGTTGCTGAGGCCGCGTGAACCTCTATCGGGTGTTTCCCGAACCGCGGGAAATGCTCCCGCTGGATGATGTCGAGACCCAGACCACCCTGGAGCAGTGGTACCGCCCCGAGGGTGAGAGGTCTGTTCGACTCTCCCTCATCTCCTCCCCCAGTGGTCGCCTTGTGGGGCCCGACGGAACGAGTACCTCGCTCTCTAACCCAGGCGATCGCTCCATTCTGCTCACCCAACGTCGACTCGCCGATGCAGTGGTGTGCGGAGCACAGACGGTGCGCTCCGAATCGGTACCCATTCCCGCTCACGCGCCTCTAGTAATCCTCAGCTCGAGCGGAGATCTTCGCGACCAGAAGGTCACCGAGGCAAGCTTCCGCGCCGGTGGTGTGATGATTCTGACCGGACCGAGCCCCCAATCTGACCCGCGTTCATTCTTTCCCGAAGGTGTTGCCTCACACAGCGAGGTGGGGCACAGCGAGAGAATGTCGGCCGAGGACATCCTCGGAGTACTGAGCGACTTGTCCTACCACCACATCTTGGTGGAGGGTGGGCGCAGTGTTGCAGAAGCATTCGCCCACAACGGCGTGCTCGATGAAGTGTGCATGACGTTGACAGGGCCACCCCTGTCAGAAAATCATCCGCCGCTGCCGTGGTGGCAAGCGCAGTGGGGCGAGTGGTCCGCTCAACACGTCCTCACCGACGACCTGAAATCCCTGTATTTCCGCTACCGCCGCATTTCCTGATTGGGACACCCCCGGCGCGCTTACTCGTGAGGCTTTTCGCTCCGGCATACCCTAAAGCCATGAGCCCTACCGACCACAGCGGTTTCCCCCAAGAGTTTCAAAACGCCTTGGGCGACACCTCGGCTGTCTCGTTTCGAGAAGAACTCGACGTCGCAGAGATTCCGGCACCAGAAGGCATCGCCCCCTACGCCGTCGCCTGGTCAGCCACGGTCGATCCGAAGGCGGGAGGGGACCACGGTATTTCTCGGCTCGTGGTTCTCTACGACCCCAGCGAACCCGACGGTTGGTCGGGCCGATTCCGCATGGTGTGTTTTGCCAAAGCCCCGCTCGAGCAAGCAATGGGCGAAGACCCTTTCCTGCCGAAGGTGGCGTGGACGTGGCTCACCGACGCCCTGGAGGCATCAGGTGCGAGCTATCAGCGCGCGGCGGGAACATCGAGCACCATCATCTCTACGGGTTTCGGTGAGCTTGCCTCCGATGAGGTGGGGACCGAAATCGAAATGCGCGCCTCGTGGTCGCCCACTGGTCCGCTCACCGCACATTTGCAGGCGTGGAGTGAGTTTGTGTGCATGTTGGCGGGCTTCCCCCCTGAGGTCGAAGGAGTCACCGCGCTTCGTGCCGGTCGCAACCGCTGATGGGTGAGTCAGAAACCCGTGAGCTCACTCGGCTCGATCGGCCGCAGCACGGAATTCGTCTGATTCGCTCCGCGAGCGAATGGTCTTTGGCTCTCGACGACCTCGCTTCAGGAAGTGGGCCGCTCGCTATTGACGTGGAACGCGCGAGTGGTTTCCGCTATTCGCAACGCGCCTACCTGGTCCAGGTGTACCGCCGAGGAACCACCAACTATTTGGTAGACCCTCTCGAAATCCCCGACCTGAGTGACTTCACCCACCACTTTGGCGAGGAGGAGTGGATTTTGCACGCCGCCCGCCAAGACATCGCGAGCCTGCGCGAAGTGGGCATGCACCCCCAGCGTCTCTTCGACACCGAATTGGCGGCGCGTATTGCAGGCTTATCGCGGGTGGGTTTGCAGGGTTCGGTTGAAGATCTTCTGGGGATGAGCTTGGCGAAAGAGCACTCTGCCGCCGACTGGTCAACCCGCCCTCTTCCCGAGGAGTGGCTACACTACGCGGCACTCGACGTTGAGGTTCTCCCGGATTTGCGCGACGTTCTCTTTGCCCAACTGAGCGAGGCAGAAAAGTGGGGCTTCGCGGAGCAAGAATTCCACGCGATCATCGAAGAAGAACCACCCACCCCCCGCAAAGAGCCGTGGCGGAGACTCTCGGGCTTACACCAAGTACGCGGTGCTCGTGCGTTGGCGGTGGCTCGTGAGCTGTGGCTCGCGCGGGAAGCGCTCGCCCAGGAACGGGATGTGGCGCCGGGGCGTCTGATTCCTGACCGCTCCATTGTGCACGCTGCGGCGAAGAATCCTTCTTCACTCAAAGCCCTCCTAGCCCTGGAGAATTTCCACGGCCGAGCCAGTCGAAAAGAAGCCGAGCGCTGGTGGGAAGCGATCCAACGCGGACAGACCACTGACGATCTGCCCTCCCCCAAGGCGCCGGGTGATTCATTGCCGCCGCCACGGGCGTGGTCAGACCGCGCTCCGGAGGCCTACCGCCGCTTCGTGATTGGTCGGGACCTGCTCAATCGTGAAGCTGAGCGAATGGACATTCCGGCTGAAAACGTACTCACGCCCGAATATCTGCGGCGGTTGTGTTGGAACCCGATCGACCCCCATTCGGTGGTCGCCATCGACCAACAACTCCAAGAGTTGGGGGCACGACGATGGCAGCGCGACATCGCGGTTCCGCTGCTGGTTGAAGCGTTTGCTCACGCGGAGCAACTCAACGCTCCAGAGGCTTAGCCCTCTTTTTCTGCCTCCGCGCTGGAGTGGCGCTCAAACTCGTCGTGGGTGTCGTGCTCTCCTGGGAGGGGACGGGCAATCGGCACCTTCTTACCCAGCACCTGGGCGACGAGGTTTCGCGCAATGTCTTGGGGGGTCAACCCTGCTTGGGAGAGGATTTCTGAGCGCGAGCCGTGGTCGAGGAACTCGTCGGGCAAACCAATCTCATCCACCGCGGTGTCGACGCCTGCGCGGCGCAGCTCCTGGCGGATGCGGGTGCCGACTCCTCCGACACGGGTACCATCCTCGATGCTCACGACGATGCGGTGATCTCTCGCCATGTCCACCACGCTCTGTGCCACCGGCACTACCCAACGCGGGTCGACGACCGTCGCGCCAATACCTTGGTCAGCTAAGCGCGCTGCAACATCCATGGCCAACGCCGCCATCGGTCCTACCGCCACAATCAAGACGTCTTTGTGCGCAGCCTCGCGCAGGACGTCCACACCGTCGTCGGTCCGACGCAGAGCGGGAAGCTCTGGTGAGACAGAACCTCGTGGGAAGCGAATCACGGTGGGTGCGTCGCCCACCGCGATAGCTTCGTGTAGCTCTTCGGCGAGACGCTCACCATCGCGCGGTGCGGCAATTTTGATTCCCGGCACGACCTGCAACACTGCCAAATCCCACATTCCGTGGTGGCTAGCGCCGTCCGGTCCGGTCACGCCCGCACGGTCGAGAACAAACGTGACTCCCGCTTTGTGCAACGCCACATCCATCAACACCTGGTCGAACGCACGGTTGATAAATGTTGCGTAGATCGCGACCACAGGGTGGAGGCCACCGTAGGCGAGACCTGCTGCACTAGCGACCGCATGCTGCTCCGCAATTCCCACATCCAGCACCCGCTTGGGAAACTTCTGCGCCATGTCGTAGAGACCGGTGGGTCGGAGCATGGCGGCGGTGATGCCCACCACCTTGTCGTTCTTTTCTGCCTCAGCCACCATCGCCTGCGCGAACACATCCGTCCACCCTGGGCTTCCCCCCGAAGACTTGGGCTCACCCGTCACCGGGTCAATCTGGCCCACGGCGTGGAATTGGTCGGCCTCGTCGTTGCGAGCCGGTTCGTAGCCGCGCCCCTTCTCGGTGATGACGTGCACAATCACCGGTTGGCGATAGGACTTTGATTGCTTCAGCGCCCGTTCGAGATCGGCGAGGTTGTGCCCATCAATGGGCCCCAAGTATTTGATGTCGAGGTTGGAATAGAGCGCTTCGTTGTTGGCAAAACGAGAGAGGAAGCCACGCACTCCCCCTCGAATACCTCGGTAGAGCGCCTTACCGGGGGCGCCGAAGAGGCCAAAGAGGGTTTCCGAACCGCCACGCAAGATGCTGTAGCTGCGTCGAGTACGCACACTGCCGAGGAACCGCGCCATTCCCCCGATGGTGGGAGCGTAGGAGCGGCCGTTGTCGTTGACGACGATGACGAGGTTGCGGTTGTTGTCATCGGAGATGTTGTTGAGCGCCTCCCAGGTCATTCCACCAGTGAGGGCGCCGTCTCCTACGACCGCGATGACGTGGCGGTTCTTCTTGCCCGCAACATTGAATGCTCGCGAAATACCCTCTGCCCAGCTGAGCGAGGAGGAGGCGTGTGAGCTCTCAACAATGTCGTGTTCTGATTCGGAGCGCTGAGGGTAGCCCGCGAGCCCACCCAGTTGGCGTAACTTGCTGAAGTCTTTACGGCCGGTGAGCAACTTGTGCACATAGGACTGGTGGCCGGTGTCCCACACGAAAGGGTCGTCAGGAGAGTGAAACACACGGTGAAGCGCGATCGTGAGCTCCACCACACCCAGGTTGGGACCGAGGTGTCCACCCGACTGGGCCACTTCGCGAATCAGGAAATCGCGAATCTCCTGCGCGAGAGTTTCCAACTCGTCGAGCGTGAGACCATCAAGGTCGCGCGGGTGGTTGATTCTCTCCAGCATCGGCATCCCCTCAGCCTATGAGGCGTGAGCTGAAAAACTCCAGGTGGTTTAGACCAGCTGTCGCAATACGTAGGGAAGGATTCCCCCGTTGCGGTAGTAGTCGGCTTCACCGGGGGTATCAATTCGCACCACCGCGTCAAAGGTCACAGCCTGACGACCCTCAGCCGAATGCGCGCTTGGGGTGGCCGTCACGGTGAGAGTTTTCGGCGTGGTGCCCTGATTCAACGCCTCGATGCCTTCGATGCTGAACACCTCGGTGCCATCAAGACCCAGAGAAGCGGCACTTTTACCGGCGGGGAACTGCAGCGGAATCACGCCCATACCAATGAGGTTGGAGCGGTGAATACGCTCGAAAGACTCCGCGATAACGGCCTTCACGCCAAGAAGTTTTGTTCCCTTGGCGGCCCAGTCGCGAGAAGAACCCGAACCGTATTCCTTGCCCGCCAGAATCACCAACGGCGTGCCCTCAGCGCGGTAGCGCTCGGAGGCGTCGTAAATGAAGGCCTGGTCGCCGTCCGCGGTGGTGAAATCACGGGTGTAGCCGCCCTCAACACCATCGAGCAGAAGGTTCTTCAGTCGAATGTTGGCAAAGGTGCCTCGAATCATCACTTCGTGGTTTCCACGACGCGAGCCGTAGGAGTTGAAGTCGAGGCGATCGATACCGTGTGCGGTGAGGTACTCTCCTGCCGGGCTGTCTGCGCGGATGGAACCCGCGGGCGAGATGTGGTCGGTTGTGACCGAATCACCCAGCAACGCGAGGACATGTGCGCCGGCGATGTCAGACACTGGCTCCGGCTGTGCGCTCATGCCCTCGAAATACGGGGGCTTACGCACGTAGGTGGACGCATCTGCCCACTCGAAGGTGTCACCGGTCGGGGTGGGCAGTGAGCGCCAACGCTCGTCACCATCGAACACTGCGGCATATTCCTTGTCGAACATGTCAGTGTCGATGGAGGCATCGATGGTGCTTTGAACTTCGGCGGCGCTCGGCCAAATGTCGCGCAAGTAGACGTCGTTACCGTCAGCGTCAACACCGAGCGGCTGGCCTTCAAAGTCGAAGTCCATCGTTCCCGCGAGGGCGTAGGCAATGACCAATGGGGGGCTCGCCAGGTAGTTCATCTTCACATCGGGGTTGATGCGCCCTTCGAAGTTACGGTTACCCGAGAGCACCGCGGTCACCGCGAGGTCGTTGTCGTTAATGGCCTGTGAGATCTCGTCCGCGAGCGGCCCCGAGTTACCAATACAGGTGGTGCAGCCATAACCCACGAGGTAAAACCCAAGGCTTTCGAGGTCATCCATCAGCCCGGCTTTTTCGTAGTAGTCGGTGACGACTTTGGAACCCGGCGCAAGCGTGGTCTTCACCCACGGCTTGGACTTCAGTCCCTTCTTCGCGGCGTTGCGGGCGAGCAAGCCGGCCGCGAGCATCACTGAGGGGTTAGAAGTGTTGGTGCACGACGTGATCGCCGCAATGGTGACCGCGCCATTAGCAAGCTCGAAGCTCTCTGAATCCATCGCGACCGACACCGACTGCTTCTCCTTGCCGGGCTGGACATAGCCGGGCAGGTCGGCAGCAAACTGGTCCTTGGCTCGCGAGACCTCGATGCGGTCTTGTGGGCGACGCGGGCCGGCGATACTGGGGACAACGGTGGAAAGGTCGAGCTCGAGGTATTCACTAAACGAGGGCTCGCGCGAGGGGTCGTGCCACAGACCCTGCTCCTTGGCGTAGGCCTCGACAAGTGCGAGAAGGCTTTCGTCGCGTCCGGTGAGAGCCAGGTAATCCAAGGTCACCTGGTCGATGGGGAACATGGCGGCAGTTGATCCAAATTCCGGGCTCATGTTTCCGATGGTGGCGCGGTTTGCCAACGGCACCTCTGCCACACCGGCTCCATAGAACTCCACAAACTTGCCGACCACACCGTGCTCGCGCAGTTTCTGGGTAATGGTGAGCACAACGTCGGTGGCGGTGACTCCGGTGGGAATTGAACCGGTGAGCTTGAACCCCACAACCCGGGGAATCAACATCGAGACGGGCTGGCCCAGCATGGCCGCTTCTGCTTCGATTCCTCCGACACCCCAGCCGAGCACACCGAGACCGTTGACCATGGTGGTGTGCGAGTCGGTTCCGACGCAGGTGTCGGGGAAAGCTTGGAGCACACCGTCAACCTCGCGGGTGTAGACCACTTTGGCGAGGTGCTCGATGTTGACCTGGTGAACAATTCCGGTTCCGGGGGGAACGACTTTGAAGTTGTCGAAAGCGTTTTGGCCCCAGCGCAGGAACTGGTAGCGCTCACCGTTGCGCTCGTATTCGATTTCAACGTTGCGCTCAAAAGCGTTTTCTTGACCAAAGAGGTCCGCAATAACCGAGTGGTCAATCACCAATTCGGCGGGTGAGAGTGGGTTGACCTTTTGAGGGTCGCCACCCAGATCAACGATGGCTTCACGCATGGTGGCGAGGTCGACGATGCAGGGAACACCGGTGAAGTCTTGGAGGACGACGCGTGCCGGGGTGTATTGGATTTCCGTGTCGGGCTCAGCAGCGGGGTCCCAGTTGCCGAGGGCACGAATCTGCGCTTCGGTGACATTCTTTCTGTCTTCGGTACGCAACAGGTTCTCAAGCAGCACCTTCAGCGAGAACGGCAGCTTGTCGGCGCCGGGTACCGCGTCGATGCGATAAATCTCGTGGTTGGCACCCCCCACCTCGAGGGTGCCGCGGGCTCCAAGGCTGTTGAGACTGGGCATGAAAACGTCCTCCAAATTATCTTGACGTGAAGCTAAATTCTATCAGTTGATGGTTGCGCCTGACCGCGATAGACCGAACGCAGTAGCAGCCAGGTCAGCCACAGTGTGGCGCCATACAGCGGCACCCCCATCAGCAGACGGGCCGTCGCCAGCGCTTGAACAGCCTCGGCCCCAGCGAGATACAGCGGGACTTGTACGACGAGACGCAGACCAAACATGGCCACCCACAGCAGCGTCGCCACAGTGGCCATCACCCTCTTCGCTCGGTCCTCACGCCAGCGACCATCGGAGGTGAGCACCCCGGCGATGACGCCGATCAGCGGTCTCCCCACCAGCAACGACACGACAAGCGCAGCGAGAGAGATGCCGTTAACCCACAGGCCCAGAACAAAGTTGTTTTCCGGGCGGCCCGAGAGAATCGCGACAGCGGCGGAGGCGGCGATTCCCGCAAAGCCGACCAAGGCGGGCTGGATGGGGCTGCGCTGAATCAGCCTGGTGGCGATAAACGCTACCGACACCGCCACGGGGACACCCACGCTCCACCACAGCGACTGCGTCAACGAGTAGACCACGAGGAAACTCAGACCAGGCAGGAGTGATTCCACTAACCCTCGCGGACCCCCCAGCGCCCCCCAAATGTCCCTAGCACTCGGTGTAGCGCCGGGAGTGACGGAGGCGAAAGGAGATTTTTCGAGACTCTTTCGCAGCGCCTCTGACGCTGATGGCTCTGAAGGGGAATTCACGCCTCGCTCGGGGCCTGATCAGCCCCTCCCCCTTGCGGGACTTTCAACGGCAGGAGCTCACGTGGGGGCATCGGAGTCACACCACGCACCACGACGATGCTGCGGAAGATTTCGTGGATGGCTTCGGCAGCTTCTGATTCCACCGCCGCGGGACCCCCAATCACACCGCGGAGGAACCATCGGGGCCCGTCCACGCCAATGAACCGCACCGTCCTCTTGGAATATCCCTCGCCACTTTGAACCGGAACGGTCGCGAGGAGCTCGGGACCGAAGGCGCCATCGCGTGGGGTCACCTCGCCCCCCTGTTTGGTGACTTGGGAGGAGATTTGGTCGCGAATGCCGAGCCACAGACCCGATGAGCGCGGCGCCGCGAAGGGCTGGACCTGGATGGTGGAGCCTTGAAATTCGAGGGTGACCGCGACGACGCGAGAGGACCCCTTTTCGACTTCCAGGCGCATCTGCAATCCACGGCGGGGTTCGACCCGGAGTGAGCCCAGGTCAATGGCGGGTTTGACGCTGCCGCTTTCTTGATCATCGAACGGGCCATTATCGGCGCGGTCTGAGGGAGCTGACTTGGGGTATTCGAAATCGTCGGCAGCAAGACCGGCACTGATATCGGTCACTGTGCGCTCCCTTCTGAGCGAATCCCGGTGGAACCAAAACCACCGCGACCGCGTGTTGACCCGGGAAGACTATCAACGCTGGTCATGAGTGCGTGAGAAACGGGCATCACGAGAAGTTGGCCGATGCGATCCCCCGCCTCAATATCGAAGGGCTCGCTCTGGTCGGTGTTCCACAAAATCAGGCCAATCTCGCCGCGGTATCCCGCGTCGATCACTCCCGGGGCGTTCACCATGCTGATTCCGTGTTTCAGCGCCAATCCGCTGCGGGGTGTCACCAGTCCGACGTAGCCCTCCGGCAACGCAATAGACACGCCAGTGGGAACCAGTGCCCGAGCACCCGGTTGCAACGTCAACGCCTGCGAGGCGGAGAGATCCATGCCAGCATCGCCCGGCTGGGCGTAGCGGGGCGGTTCACCGGTGACGAGGACCCGAACCTGGTCAAGTGGCTGCATGCTCCCAGGCTATACGTGGTGCAATAGCTGTGTGTCGGAGTATTCAGAGCGCCTCTCACCTTCGTGGTGGATGGTGCTCGCCGTCTTTCTCGTGGTCCCCACCACGGTGTTGATTTTCCTTCCCCTCTCCCTCCTCGTCGGTGTGGTCACCGGTGTGGTGCTGTGGCTGGGAGTGGTCGGCATTCTGTGGTTCTCAAGCCCCACTCTCACCCTCAGCTCTCAGGGTTTCCGAGCGGGCTCTGCCCAAGTGGAGTGGTCACACGTTCAGAGAGTCGAAGCCATCGCGGCAGAGAACACTCGAGCTGAGAAGGGCATCAAGCTGGATGCCCGCGCCTGGTTGGTATTGCGGCCGTGGGTGGGCCCGGTCGTGAAAGTCGTATTGAACGACCCCAATGACCCAACGCCCTACTGGCTAGTCTCCACGCGTCGGCCGGAGGCAGTCGCCTCGGCGTGGAAAAAACTGATGTCGGCTTAGCCCGCGCACTCCGCGCAGACAGGACCCAACTTAGTGTCGTGGTGACGCTGAGAACGGTGCTTCACGATGAAACATTCGACACAGGTGAATTCATCGGCCTGCGGCGGCAACACAACCACGTCGAGTTCGACATTGGCGAGGTCCTGACCTGAAAGCTCAACGCTTCCGGGGTTGTCCGCGTCGTCGGCGTCGACCTGGCCGGAGAGCTTGTCAGGAACTCGTTCCTGCAGCGCTTGCAGCGATTCGGTGTCGTCGTCGGTCTTTCTTGGCGCGTCGTAGTCAGTGGCCATCTCTGGTGACTTCCCTGCCCTTCGCTTTTTCCTGTTCGAGTCGACAGACACTGTGTCTGATGACCCCTAGAGTTTCCCCGGAATTATCCCCATAACCACCGACAACACGCGAGGGTCCGAGAATATTTCCGTTTTTCGCCACGCCCCGCCAACGTCCACGACCCCGGCAGGGCCATGCCATCCTAGTGGGGAGATTTCCGGGAGGCGTAATGCACACACTCACTGTGGTCGGAGTGGAAGGTGACGCGCTCATCGTCGTATCCGACTCAGGTGAGTGGTTCCAGATCCCCATGACCTCTCCGCTCATCGACGCGGTGAAGAAGGCGACCAGCGCGAAACCCAGTAGCGCCAAGCGAGTGTCCCCGCGAGATATCCAAGCGCATTTCCGCCGAGGCCTCAGCGCTCAGCAGGTTGCGGACCTCACCGGAGAAACCGTTGAGTATGTCGCGTTGTTTGAAAGCCCGGTGCTGGCAGAACGCGAATTCACCATCGAGCAAGCGAAACTCATTTCCTTTGGCTCGCCCACGGGAGAGCGCGATGGCTCCGGAACGTTTGGTCATTCGGTCTCCGCTCGATTGGAAGAGCTGGGAGCGAGCGAACCGCAATGGTCGGCGTGGAAAGAAGACACCGGCTGGATGGTCGAGGTGCTCTTTCACGAAAACGATGTGGAACACCGCGCACTGTGGGCGTTTGACCCGCGCAAGCACATTTTGACGCCGCAAAACGACGACGCGACGGTCCTGAGTCAAGAACACCCCATTCAGGGGCCCCTGATTCCCAAACTTCGACCGGTGACCACAACCGAAGAACACCCAACGGGTGATCGCTTCGACACGGAAATCTTCGAAGACATGCCCCTGAACGAAACGGGCCCGCTGCTCGAGCCCGTCCCCTACGGCCGGAATACCGGAACATTTCCCGCTCAACCCGAGGACGCCTCGAACAACACCGCAGACCTCCTCGAAGCGTTGCGTCGACGCCGCGGTGAGCGAGAGCCCGCCCCCGAATACGACGATGACCCTCGCAACGCACACCCCTCCACCGGGAGTATCCGAATAGTTCCCGAAGACTCCCCTGGGGCATCCGTGCACCACTTGAGTTTCAGCTCTGAAGATGAACCTCTCGATGAGGAGGTGCCCGACCAGCCGGTGCCCCCGAAACCGAGCAGCCGCAAAGATCGACCCGAGATGCCCAGCTGGGACGACATCGTCTTCGGGACGAAGTCAGACGACGACCCCGCCTAAGCGCTCCCCAGCCCTATCGCGGGAACGGCCAGTTCCGTAAAGGTCCACGACCCATGCTGTCCAACCATTTTTGCGGACGTCTCCGTGGCCGTCATCTCGTCATAGAGCGCGTGGGAGCCTTCAGAGAACACCACGACGTCTCCTACCCGGCCGGAGTTCACAGGGTCAACCGACCCAAACACCCCCCGGTCGATTACCTCCGAGCGGGTGAGGACACTGGCTCGCTCTCCCAAAAACTCCCCAGCTGCCAACGCAAACTCACTCACGTCGACATCACTTTGGAGGTAGAGCTGGACGAGTCGAGGCTCCCCCGCCCACTGCTGAACCTGTGAGCGCAACGGGTGATCAGACGGCCACCAGACCTGGTGGTCCGACATCACGTCAACCATGCCGTGGTCGGCGGTGAGAATCATTCCTTCGTCGGGCCGGAGCGCTTTGTGCAACTGGGCGGCGAAATGGTCCACGGTTTCCAATGCGTCCACCCAGTTGGAATGGGTCACACCTAACTGGTGGCCAATCCGATCCAATGCGGGCCAATACAGATACGCCAGACCTTCGTCCACCGAGTCGAAGAACTCTCGAAGAATCTCGAGGTGGTTGTGCAGCGAGGCGGAGCCACGGAATTCGGCGCCACGCAGAATGGCGCGGGAGAAGTCCGTGCCAGAAAACCGAGATTCTCCCACCGCCACCGAGGGGATGGAGCGGTCGGCGGCCTGCTCAAACAAGGTCGGGCGTGGTTGCCACTGCAGTGGGTCAACCCCCGGGGGGAAAGGTTTGAGGTGGTTGACCACCTCACCCGAGTTGGGGTCTCTCACCTGGTAGCCCAGTAGGCCGTGCTCTCCGGCACTGACCCCCGTAGTGATGGACGCGAGAGCGGACGCGGTGGTGGAGGGCATCCCCGAGTTCACGATTGCGCCGGAATCGCGCAAGACACCCGAGAGAAACCTGGCATGACCTGAGTAGTTGAGCAGAAGGTCAGCGCCTAAACCATCTACGACAACGACCCCCACTCGCCGGAGTCTCGGCTGACCGTTTTCGGCCGACACGACCCGGCGAAACATGCCCGAGAGGGTGTCGGCAAGCCGCCCAGAGGCGGCGGGGTTCGCCGGTAACATGGTCGCCATCTTATGACTCCCCCACCTTCATCCCCGGCGTCGTCGTCTGCCAACCCATCCGGGGAGGAACGCATCGTCGATGTGGACCTCACCGATGAAATGTCAGATTCCTTTCTGGAGTACGCCTATTCGGTGATTTACCAGCGGGCCCTGCCGGACGCACGGGATGGTCTCAAGCCGGTGCAGCGGCGCATCCTCTACCAAATGGCCGAAATGGGGTTGGTTCCCGAAAAAGGCCACGTCAAGTCCGCTCGTGTCGTGGGCGAAGTCATGGGCAAGCTCCACCCCCACGGCGACTCCGCCATCTACGACGCACTGGTGCGTCTCGCCCAAGATTTCACGCTGCGGGTGCCGATGGTCGATGGCCACGGCAACTTCGGGTCCCTCGACGATGGCCCCGCCGCCGCCCGCTACACCGAAGCCAAACTGCGTCCCGAAGCCATCGCGATGGTCGCGGATTTGGACGAAGACGTCGTCGACTTTGTGCCCAACTACGACAACCAGCTCACCCAACCCGAGGTCCTGCCCGCGGCTATCCCCTACCTCTTGGTCAACGGCGCCTCCGGCATTGCGGTGGGAATGGCCACCAATATGGCCCCGCATAACCTCTCGGAGGTCATCGCCGCAGCTCGACACGTGATTGACCACCCCGAGGCGGGTCTGAAAGAACTCATGAAGTTTGTCCCCGGGCCCGACCTCCCTGGTGGGGGCATCATCGTGGGCCGCGATGGCATCAAAGACGCCTACGCCACCGGCCGCGGGAGCTTCCGCACGCGAGCCAAGGTCAGCGTCGAACCGGTGGGCCCGCGCAGCACCGGGCTCGTGGTCACCGAGCTTCCCTACCTCGTAGGACCCGAGCGGGTCATCGAGAAAATCAAAGAAGGGGTCCTCGCCAAGAAGATTCAGGGCATTAGCGACGTCAATGATCTAACGGACCGTAAGCACGGTTTACGCCTCGTGATTACTGTGAAATCGGGCTTTGACCCTCAACTGGTTCTCCAGCAGCTCTACCGCCTCACCCCATTGGAAGAAAGTTTCTCCATCAACAACGTGGCGCTCGTGGACGGTCAGCCTCGCACCTTGGGGCTGATCGAACTTCTTCACGTCTTCATCGAACACCGCATCCAGGTCACTGAGCGGCGCAGCAGATTCCGGCTCACCAAACGCCAAGACCGGTTGCACCTTGTTGAAGGGTTGCTCATCGCCATTGTCGACATCGACGAGGTGATCCAAGTTATCCGCGGTAGTGACGACACGGCGACGGCGAAGAAACAGTTGTGTGCGGTGTTTGATCTCTCCGAGCTGCAGGCGGAGTACATCTTGGAGCTTCGTCTGCGCCGGCTGACCAAGTTTTCCCGCATCGAGCTAGAGACCGAGCGCGAGAGCTTGATGGCGGAAATCGACGAGCTCACGGCACTGCTCGCCGACCCGCACAAAATTCGCCAACTGGTCTCCACGGAGTTAGACGACGTCGCCAACCGCTTTGCTACGCCGAGGCGGACCGAGATTCGAAAGGCAGACGACCAAGAACCCCTCACGGCGAAGAAGGCCGCTGCTGTTTCGCTCGAGCGCCAAGACGTGCCCTGCCTCGCCGTGCTGACCTCAACCGGCCTCGCCTCTCGAATAGACGCGGAGTCAACCCAGGTGCTCACCGGGGTAGAGAAGAGAGTGGCGCATGACGCGATTCGCTCTGTCGTGGCCACTCGCACCCGAGCGCCCCTCGGAGTCGTTCTCTCCAACGGCGAGCTCGTGAGAATCGAAGCCGGAGACTTCCCGGTAATCGACCCAGCCAAACCAGTCTTCAAAGAGGGCGTGGGGCTCACGGACTTCCTCGGAGTCGACAAGAAAACCCAGATTCTCGGGCTGTTCCCCCTCGGTGAAGGGGCTCCGACCATTGCACTGGGAACCACGAGCGGCACGGTGAAGAGGGTGAATCTCGAAACGGTTCCCGAGCGGCCGCACGTCGAAATCATTTCGCTCAAGCCCGGAGACTCCGTCGTCGGCGCCGCTCAGGCCGCCGACTCTGATTGGCTGTGCTTCATCACTGACGACGCGCAGCTTCTTCGCTTCCCCGCCGAGCAGGTGCGCCCGCAGGGTCCCGCCGCGGGCGGCATGGCGGGCATCACTGTCTCTGACGGGGCACGAGTCATCGGATTCGACAGCGCTCGCGACGAATCGGTGGCGTTACTCACGGCGTCCTCGTCGAGCCAGACCCTCAAGGGTGTGGGGTCGCAGCGGGTCAAGCTCACCCCCCTCTCCGACTTTCCCTCCAAGGGTCGCGCCACCAAGGGTGTTCGTGCGCATTCGTTCCTCAAAGGCGAAGATTGTCTGGTGAGCGCCGCACTCGCCTACCAGCCACTTGCCGTGACGGCAGGAGGAAAAGCCATTGAGCTACCCGCGGAGATGGCAAAACGGGACGCATCCGGCACGCCCCTTTCCGCCACCATCGGCGCGGTGGGTGAACCTCTGGACGTTGCAGGGCAATAACCATGGCGCCATCAATCGACTTCACTGACCCACAGTTCATCGAGGACCCCTATCCGGGTCTCGCCGAGCTCCGAGCTGAGGGAACTCCGGTGTGGAGCGAAGAACTGGGGATGTTCCTCGCGGCCACCCACCGCGACGCCAATGAGGTGTTGCGCACCCGAACCCTCGGTCGGATCCTTCAACCCAAGACTCCCCCCGATGAGTGGGACACGTTCAACTACCTCCACTCAGATTCGCTGCTGGATTCCGAGCCGCCCAAACACACCCGTCTGCGCTCTCTCGTCACCAAAGCCTTCAACCCTCGTCGCATCGAGCAATTGCGCCCTGTCGTCGCCGACATCGTGTCTCGGCTGCTCGATGAGATGGACGATCACGAAAGCTCCGGCGACGCTGACCTGATTGAACACTTTGCCGAACCTCTTCCGGTGAAAGTCATTGCCTCCCTATTGGGCTTCCCCGAAGAAGACGAACACCTGCTGCGACCCTGGTCACAAGCAATTGTGAAGATGTATGAGGTCGCACCCGACGAGACCACCCGCGCCGAAGCGCGGAAAGCCGCCGACGAATTCGCCGCCTATGTCGAGGGGTTGATGGCCGAGCGGAAGATTCACCCAGGAGAGGACTTAGTCTCCGAACTCGCCGCGGTCGAAGACGGCGGGGACCGCCTGAGCGCTCGCGAATTGATTGCCACCTGCGTTCTTTTGCTCAACGCTGGCCACGAGGCCAGTGTGAACGGTTTTGGTAACGGAATGGTGGCCATGCTGAGGCGGGAAGACCAAGCGAGCGTGCTGCGCAAGGATCCCGATCGCTACGCCGCGACTGCAGTCGAAGAATTCGTCCGATTTGACGCCCCCCTGCACCTGTTTGAGCGCACCGCCACGGCAGACACCGAAATCGGTGGGGTGCAGGTCGCTCAAGGCCAGAAGATTGCCGCCCTGTTGGGTTCGGCTAATCGCGACGAGAGCGTGTTTGACCGCCCCGATGAGATGGAGATCACCCGAGACCCCAACCCTCACATTGGCTTTGGTGCAGGTATCCATTTCTGCATTGGAGCGCCTCTGGCGCGGATGGAGATGCAGACCGCGCTTCCTATGCTGATGAAGCGATTTCCCCGCATCGAACTCGCGAGCG
>Ga0255753_1000823_pt1 | contig 38907 bp, 50 predicted proteins | sample 041ome_10_FD_179953 | JGI IMG/M metagenome (GOLD analysis project Ga0255753, IMG submission 179953) | Coastal salt marsh microbial communities from the Groves Creek Marsh, Skidaway Island, Georgia - 041412US metaG (version 2) | ecosystem: Environmental > Aquatic > Marine > Intertidal zone > Salt... | reverse complement strand
TCCAAATGAAGATGTTATTGAGGCACTGAAAAAGTCTCATATCTTCCTTTATCCAAACATTTGGCAAGAAACATCATGTATAGCACTTATTGAAGCTATTAGATGTAGCTTATTGTGTATCCATCCAAACTATGGTGCACTTCCTGAAACCGCGGCTAATGCTACCGTGATGTATGATTATAATGAAGATCCTGCAACTCACGCTAATTTAGCATATGCCATTACCAAAGGTGTATTAGAACAAATTAAAAACGATCCAAATTTCCTAAATAGATTTACAAAATCAGATCGCTTTGCTTTGATCCCAAATGATATTACTACCTATGGCAACCTGTGGACTAAACTTTTAAGGCAAAAGGCAAGTTAACAGTTGACAATTTCAAATACTTGTGTTATTATGGTATTTGTAAATTAATTGAAACGAGAAAAATTATGGCAATATTAGTAGACTATAACCAAGTTATCCTTGCCTCGCTATTTGCGAGCATTGGAAAACATTATGACGTGGCTGTTGATGAAAACATCATCCGTCACATGTTTTTAAACTCTTTGCGAGCTAATCGTAAAAAGTTTTCAGAAGAGTACGGTGAAATCGTTGTTTGTGCAGATGGTAAAAATACCTGGCGCAAAGAAGCTTATCCATACTATAAAGCAAATCGCAAAGCCGGTCGTGATAAATCAGAACTCGATTGGAATGCACTTTTTGAAATTATGAATAATCTTCGTTCTGAAATTAAAGAGTACTTTCCATACAAAGTAATTCACATTGACCATTGCGAAGCTGATGATATCATTGGTACAGTAATACACGAACATGGATCTGAACTTAATATTGGTTCTGAAAAGTTCCTTATTCTTTCAGCTGATAAAGACTTTATTCAACTTCAAAAATACGCAAATGTAGATCAGTATGATCCCATTCGCAAGCGTTGGATTCGTCATGATCAACCAGCGCAATACCTAGAGGAGCATATCCTTAAAGGTGATACTGGTGATGGCGTACCAAATATTTTGTCACCAGACAATTGCTTGGCTGTTGGCGAACGTCAAAAAGCTATGACTAAAAAGCGACTAGCTTTGTACTCAGAAGGTACACAAAACATGGACGAAGAAACTCTTCGTCGTTTTTATCGTAACAAAATGATGATTGATTTATCTGAAATTCCTCAGAAATATCAGGATCAAATTCGTGCAGAATATAACGAAGAAAAAAATATAGGTAGAGAACATCTGTTCAACTATTTTATCCAGAAAAAACTCAAGCATCTCATAACCGATATACAGGACTTTTAATATGGCGGTACACATATCAATTAGCGAAATTATAGCTGAAACTGGTAAATTGAAAACATCTAAGGAAAAGGTTGCAAACCTACAAAAGCATGACAACTTTGCATTACGTACGGTCATTCAGGCTACGTATGATCCTGCTATCGAGTTTTTAATTCCTGATACTCCTCCACCTTGGAACAAAAATGATTATGAGGATGAGGCTAAAGCTATGCTTATATCTGATTCTCGTCGTCTTCGCATATTTGTAAAAGGTGGTGGATACGACAACATTAAACCAATAAAGCGCGAATCGCTTTTTATATCGTTTTTAGAAGATATTGATAATGATGATGCAGACTTGTTGGCTAATTACATGATTTGTAAAAAGCCCTTTAAAGGTATTTCACTTAAAGTAATCAAAGAAGCATTTCCACAACTAATTAACGAAACAACAAACGGATAAAAAAATGGGCAAGCGTAGATCCTTCCGAGAAACATGGGACGATGACGAATGGGGAGATAAGGACGATTATTCTTCAAAGAAAGAAAATCGTAAAAAGCAACGCAGAGAGAAGCGAAAATCAAAGCTTTCTGAGCGCTGGTTAGAGGACGATTTTAATCTTTTGAAAAAAAATAATAAGTAGTTGGTTTTAAACGATTCTTTTTTGTAATTAAATCAAATTAACTGTTGACAAACCTGTTTTAATATGTTATATTGTTTATATAAGGTAAAACGAAAAAGGAATCTACCAAATGAAAAAAGTTACAAAATTCGACAAAGCAACTCTTAACTCTCTTCGTACTGAAATGCAAGCTGTGCTAGACAAATTTGGTGCTAACCTAGAATTTGAAGTTGGTAACATGCGTTTTTCTGATGCCGAAGTTGAAATTAAAGTTTCGGCAAAAGTAAAAGGTGCAACTACAATGGTTGACCGGCTTTTACAAATGGAAGTTGCTCGTCTTGGTCTAGTTATGGAAAACAAACATGGTGAAAAGCTTGTTAAATACAAAACACGCTCACCAAAGTATGCTTTCGTATATTCCACACCAGATGGAAAAATGTACAAGACTGACGAACGTGGAATTAAAGCTCGGTTTGGACAACTTCAAGCCGCATAAAAAAATTAAAAAAAAGGGGGTTGACAATCAATCCCCTTTTTGTTATAATACGAATATAAAATGAAAGAAAGTGAAAATATATGCTAAACCAAAAAGTAATCTTAACCGACGTAGACGGAGTTCTACTTGACTGGGTCCACTCATTTACACAATGGATGGAACGTCACGGTTATACCCAAATAGATAATGGAGAAAATGAATACGACATTGGTACTCGTTATGGTTTGGAGTTTGAAGAAAAAGAACGTCTAGTTCGGATGTTTAACGAGTCAGCTTGGATTCGTAAGCTTCCACCTCTTCGCAATGCTATTAAGTATGTACGTAAATTACATGAGGAACATGGTTATGTCTTTCGTGTAATCAGTTCACTTAGTACTGACCCTTATGCTGGTCACCTTCGTACCAAAAACTTAATTGAAATGTTTGGTCCTACCGTATTTGAGTCTTATACTTATATAGATACTGGTGCTGACAAGGATGAAGTCCTTGAACCATATCGTGATACCAAATGTTGGTGGATCGAAGATAAAGTTGAAAACGCAATTCTTGGTAGAACTCTCGGTCTGGATAGTATTCTAGTTAACCACCCGTTTAACATAGATGCATTTGTTGGCGATATGCCACGTTGCAATAATTGGAAAGAAATTTACGAAACAATTGTTGGTTAGCATACAAATTATATAAATATAAGCATAGGTGATATACTATGCGGTAAAGGAACCGTAATTTGGTTCCTTTCTTTGTAATAAAATAGGAGAATTAATGCCTACTTATACTTTTGAAAACACTGATAATGGCGAACGCTTTGACAAAATTATGTCAATGGCGGAACGTCAAGAATACCTAGACAATAATCAAAACATTAAACAATTGATAGTGAAAGCACCGTCTATCGGTGACTCTGTTCGCTTGGGATTAAGAAAGCCTGACGACGCGTTTCGTGATGTTCTAAAGAATGTTAAAAAACATCATCCCGGTTCATTTCAAAAGGATGGTGCAAAAAACAAAATTAACACATGGTAATACACCATAAGGAGGTTTCATGGCAAAACAGCGAAGACTATCCAGGAAAGAAAAAAGAAGAGTAGAACGTGAACAAGATTATATGATGCACATCTTAAACAATAAGTTTGGAATGCGCAAAATTAATCCACTCACACCATCGCAAGGTGATTTATTTTCTTCTTATCAACAAGGGTACAATATCGCGGCCATCGGAACAGCAGGTACAGGAAAAACAATGTGTGCTACATACTTGGCACTCAACGATGTACTACAGAAAGGAGAGTATGAAAAAGTCGTCATAATTAGATCTGCGGTTCAGACAAGGGAACAGGGTTTTATGCCAGGTTCTCAGGCACAAAAAGAGGCAGTGTTTGAAGCACCATACACTGATATTGTTAACGATCTATTTGGAAGAAAGGATGCTTATCAAGTTTTAAAAACAAAAGGAATGATAGAGTTCAAAACATCATCGTTTGTAAGAGGACTCACATTTGATAACGCAGTCATCATTGTAGATGAATGCCAATCAATGACATACCACGAGCTTGATAGTATTATTACGAGGGTTGGTGAATCATCAAAAATTATTTTCTGTGGAGACACGAAACAAGATGACTTACAGCAATCACGAAATAGAGCAGACATTACAGGGTTGCACGACTTTATAAAAGTTTTAGATGCGATTAGAAGCTTTGACGTAGTTAGATTTGGCGTAAACGATATCGTCAGGTCTGGTTTAGTAAAAGAATATATAATTGCAAAGGAACAATTACTAGAAGCAGCTTAAGCTTTTCAAGGGTGCCCGCTCAGGGCATCCATTTTATTAAGGAATAACTAATGACTATTTGCACAGTCACGCCAAATGCCAACCACCAAATTGGCAAATTATGTAAAGAAAACAAATGCTACGCTATCACATTGAGCGTTAAAGGTGGTGGCTGTGCTGGTTTTGAATATGAGTGGGGCACCGCAAAGGTAGAAGATTTAGAACCAGGAGACGAAGTAATCGCATGCGATGAAGGATCTTTTGCAGTAAAATCTCACGCGGTTATGTTTTTAATTGGAACAGAAGTAGATTACGTTAAAAGTTTAGTTGGATCGAATTTTGAAATTAAAAATCCAAACGCTCATAGTAGCTGTGGATGTGGTGTAAGTGTTAATTTTGATATGGATAATTTAGTACCACAATTATAGGAAAAAGAAATGCCACTTGTATCCACAACAGCTGATAAACATATTGGCCATGCATGTAATGGTCCACCACCAGGACATCCAAAACCTTTTCATCAAACAAAGTATAAAGCTTCACAAACCAAAGTGAAGGCCGGCGGAAACCTAGTTATCCGTGACGGAGATGCGACTGGCTGTGGAGATCCAGTGAAGGGATTTTCAACTAAAGTTAAAGTCGCAGGGAAAGGTGTACATCGTATGGGAGATGCGACAAAAGGACACGACTGCCATTTTGTAGCTAACGCCTCAGCATCTGGGCATGCCAAGGTAAACGCAGGCGGATAAAATGTCTATTAAAGGTAACTTTACCGGTACTATCGGCTTCACAAGATCTAATCCAGATTATTTCGCTTTACTGACTGCTTTAGCACAAGAAACAGATCCAGTATTAAGAGCAGCTATTGAAGCTCAAATAGTATATACGTCTCCTTTGAGAAGAGACGAAAAACAACTTTTTGAATATGCTTATTTTGATTATATCGAAGATAACCCAGGATACATCGAGCCTTATGCTGTTGACGATTACTCGTACATGTATGCTCTTCCAAATTATGTGGTCGATGGTTATATAAATATACAAAACGGTAACGCACAAGATTTGTATGTGTTGGCCGGCTATGTACTTGACGACTATGTTTCATCGAGTGGAGTATCCATCGGAAGCGGTTGGAGTGCATATGTTGGTGAATACTACAACCAAGACGGGGAAACAACATAATGGCAATTACTAAACGCAGCGATAAGGGTAGTGCTTTAACATATCAGGAAATGGACGATAACTTCGATGCCATTGCTCCAAGAACAAGTGAAACAGGTGCTGTTCAAATTCCTGCCGGTACTACGGGCGAGAGACCAACTGGTTCAGAAGGCCATTTGCGTTTTAACACTGCATCTAAACAATTTGAAGGTTTCCAAGGTACTGTTTGGACTAGCGTAGGTGAAGGCGGCGGTGGTGCTGGAGCCCCTGGTCCTCAAGGTGTACAAGGTCCTGCAGGAGATGGCTCAGGCGACGGAATACAAGGTGAAAGAGGTATCCAGGGTGCTGATGGTATCGCTATTCAAGGCGCTGACGGTGGACCTGGTATACAAGGACCAGCAGGTTCTGTACAAGGTTTGCAGGGTACAGATGGTAACGATGGTTTAGGAATACAAGGTTCAGCTGGCACGCCTGGCGCGGCCGGTCCACAGGGTACTGCTGGTGAAGATGGCGACCCGGGTGTTCAGGGTCCTGCAGGTTCTGTCCAAGGTCTACAAGGTTTGCAAGGATTTCAAGGTGCTGGCGGATTACTTGGCGGCCAAGGTGTTCAAGGTCAAGCTGGTTCTTCTCAGGGTATCCAAGGTATTGAAGGTAATCCTGGTGATGAGGGTACACAAGGTTTTCAAGGTTTCCAGGGCCCAGCGGGTTTGGCGCAGGGTGTCCAAGGTGTCCAAGGTGGTGACGGTCCAGCAGGATTTGGTTTCCAAGGTATTCAAGGCGGCGGTGGCCAAGGTGTTCAGGGTTTACAGGGTAACGATGGTCCTGCAGGTTTTGGATTGCAAGGTCTCCAAGGTCTCCAAGGTGAAGAAGGACCTGGCGGTACTGGTCCTCAAGGTGTTCAAGGTGTTCAAGGTAATCCGAGTAATATTCCTGGCCCGCAAGGCGTTGAAGGCCCAGAAGGTCCACAGGGTACTCAGGGTGCACAAGCATTCCAAGGCGTTCAAGGTACGCAGGGTGCTGATGGTGTAGGTGACGAAGGACCACAGGGTATCCAAGGTGTAATGGTTCAAGGTATTACTGGGGATGAGGGTGTTCAGGGTTTACTTGGCCTACAAGGTATTCAAGGTACCGTAGGTGTTCAGGGTGAAAGTGTTACAGGTGATACCGGTATCCAAGGCTTGCAAGGTGTTCAAGGTTCGCTTGGAGAAAACGGTTTCCAAGGTGTACAAGGACCAGCGATTCAAGGTACTGACGGTGTTCAGGGTTCAGCCGGTGCTGGTAACCAAGGTGTTCAAGGTTATGATGCACAAGGTGTTCAGGGCTTGCAAGGTATACAAGGTACTACATTTCAAGGTTTGCAGGGTACAGAAGGAACGCCTGGTTTCCAAGGTGTACAGGGTATCCAAGGCGTAACACTTCAAGGTGTGCAGGGACCCTATGGTATTCAAGGCCCAGCTGATGGTGTTCAAGGTCCAGAAGGTCCTCCAGGTATTCAAGGTCCATCTGATGGCGCACAGGGTATTCAAGGTACTGAAGGTGCTGATGGCATTGGTGTACAAGGTTCTTCTGGATCACAGGGTTTGCAAGGTTTACAGGGTCCTTCTGACGGCCCACAAGGACCACAAGGTGTTCAAGGGTCTGGTATCCAAGGTACTACCGGAGCGGGTACTCAAGGTGTACAAGGTATCGGCGGTATCCAAGGTCCATCTGACGGCGCTGATGGTAACCAAGGTATTCAAGGTACTGAAGGTTTCCAAGGTGCAAGTGGTTCTTATGGCGGTACAGAATTTCCATACTCTTGGAATACATCAACATTAGGTGGAGATCCTGGTGCTGGTAGATTTGCTGCCGATGCAGCCAACCTTCAATTTGCTACGGTACTATACATTGACGACACGGATTCAGCAACAGTAGATATTCAATCTTATTTAAGAACTACCGATGATCCCGCTGGTAACGTTAAAGGACATATTAGAGTGTCTCCTGCAGGTACACCAAATCAATATGTTTTATATTCAATATCTACAGTTACAGAAGAAACTGGATTCTTTGAAATCGGCGTGGTTTGGGAAGCTGGAAACAGAACATCATTTACAAACCAAACTGATTTAATTATTTCCTTTGAAAGAGCTGGTGCTATTGGTACACAGGGCGTACAAGGTCTTACGGGCGCGGGTGTTCAAGGTTTAATCGGTCTACAAGGTATCCAAGGAATGCAAGGTGTTCAGGGCTTGCAAGGTATAAGTGAAGCCGGTACGCAAGGACTACAAGGTGTACAAGGACCAGAAGCGCAAGACCCAGATGTTTCTGCTGATACATCACCTCAGCTTGGTGGTAACTTAGATATTAACTCAAAGAAATTCCTTAACGCTAATCCAATTAGTTTTGTTGAAGATGTCGCTAACCCAGCAGATATTTCTACTGATGCAAATATTCAAATTAACCTTGAAGCTACAGATGGTTCTGCATATCAAACGCGGGCAACTATATATTCTCAAAACAACTTATTGAGAATTTTATCGCATGATAGAAATAACAGCCCTTCACAAAATTATGTGCAATTAGCAATCAGGCCAACTATTAATAGTAGTGTTTTACAATTATCAAGCGTTGTAGGTGGTGCAGCAACAAACTATGAAGTTACTACTGAATACAACGCAATGACTCATATTGCACAAAACATGGAATACCTAAGTAATCCAGTTAGATTTAACAAAATTGATACTACAGCAAGAGATGCGTTAACTTTTCAAGCTTCAGGCAATATGATTTACAACACATCTACTAACCGTATTAATGTATACGATGGATCTAATTGGAAAGAAGTAGCTGACCAATATGAAGACTTTAGTGTTATAACTATAGGGAACGGTGTAGAAACTCACAATTTAAATAATGGATCGGTATTTTATCATGTTAGTATCGGTGGAGATATTACGTGTAACTTTACAAACGTAGATACCACAGATAATAGAACAACTTCAGTAAAAGTAATTATTCCTCAAGGTGGTATCGCGCAACCCGCATATATGCCTACTGCAGTTCAAATCGATGGTACAGCTCAAACAATTCTTTGGCAAGGCGGATCTTCAACAAGTGGTACTCCAGGTGGTACAGATGTGGTTAGTTTTACTCTTATAAGATTAGCAGGCGCCGGCTGGTCAGTAATTGGTTCTACAGCGAGTTACTCATAATAATAGGTTGACATTTTTCTAATTATGTGATATAGTATACACAATGTTACTAAAAAGGTTATATTATGTTTACACATGTAGAACACGACATCGTGCTTCCAAAACTCACTCGAAAAACAACAGAGGAAGGTCGTAGGTATTTTACCCCAGATGGTAATGCCTATCCTTCCATTACTACTGTTCTTAGTGTGCTCAGCAAGGATGGAATTATTGCTTGGCGAAAACGCGTTGGCGAAGAAGAAGCTAATAAGATTTCTCGTCAAGCGGCAACCCGTGGTACCGCAGTTCATAAATTAGCTGAAAATTATTTGGATAATTTACCAGACTGGAACAAGGGTGCGATGCCTGCTAATATAGCATCGTTTAATGACCTGAAAAAAATCTTAGACGAACGCCTAAACAATATATATTTCCAAGAGGAATTTCTGTATAGTGATAGACTTAAATGTGCAGGACAGGTTGACTGTATTGCAGAGTTTGATGGGCAACTCTCTATTGTTGATTTTAAAACAAGTAGGAAACCAAAAGAGGAAGAATGGATTACGAGTTACTTTATCCAAGCATCTTTTTATGCCGCAGCGTTTTACGAACGAACGGGTATTCCTATTAAACAAGGAGTGATTTTGATTACTGTAGATGGTCATGAACCTCAGGTTTTCAAAGTAAATACCTACGATTACCTTGAGCACTTCTTATCAGTCAGAAAAAAATACAAAGAAATTCACAATATTTGAAATTAACTGTTGACATTCCTTTTTGAATGGTATATAAAGAATATATCAAATAGGAGATAAACATGACAAAATTCAACCGTAAAGATTTCAGCTACCACGGTGGATATCTAATGTACACAGGTGACTACGAAGGTCGTCCTGTATACGAAGACAGCGAAAGAGTTCATCCTTCAAACGTTGGTCGTGGTATTGATCTTTTTATCGCTCGCTTCAAGTACAGTGGAAGCCCTATCAAAATGGGTGCTTTCAAAAAGTTTCTCGTTAACAACTTCACTGTTGAGGAATATGCTGAAGCTCGTAAGGCTGAAGGAATTGAAAGTTCACCTCTTAAAATCTTAGAATCGAAAGGTTTTGCTATATGAACATATTCGTCCTAGACAAAGACCCAGTTATATCAGCACAAATGATGTGCGATAAGCATATACCAAAAATGATCGTGGAGGCAGCGCAAATGCTGTCTACCGCGCATCGTATGCTTGACGGATATATGGAAAAGCGTCCATCTAAATCAGGTAAACGCATGGTAAAATACTATGTCCATAACAATAGTAATTTAGAAAATGTGTTATATAAAGCAGTACATCACTACCATCCATGTACCGTATGGACTATGGAGTCAGATGCCAATTACGAATGGCACTACAGGCACTTTCTAGCCCTCTGTAGTGAATTTAAATATCGTTATGGTAAACCACATATGTCAGAAGAGAAGTTATCTGACCCGCTGAGAAGCCCTCCAGGAAACATCCAGAGTCTTGGTTTGACACCATTTGCACAAGCCATGGCTCAGTATCCAGAGTGTATTGTTGAAGGTAACGCCGTCAAAGCATATCGGAATTATTACCATGCCGCTAAGAGTTTTGCCGTATGGAAAAAGGCTAGACCTGCGCCATCTTGGTGGGAAGGCTTTAAAGGGTATCCTTTAATGGCAAACTAATAAATAATCTTAAGGAAATAATATGGAAATTACTATATCTATGTTCGAAGCATTTTTGTTTATAACCGCGATTTTGTTCACTTGTTTTGGCTATTATATGGCCAGGGATAAAGTAAAAAATCAGATTGGAACTATAGTTGAGCATACAATTGACGGATTAATTGAAGCAGGTTACGTAAAAATTCGTAAAAATAAAAACGGCGAAATAGAACTAATAAAATTGGATGATATCTATAAATGAAATACATGATAGTAGATCCAGAAGAAGGAATTTTTCTTGGTACCACAAGAGAAGAACCAAATAGTATGTTTGGAGCAAATTTAACTAAAGCTGATAGAGATTATGGTACACCACGTGTTGCCCTGTTTTCTTCTCATAATATTTTTGATATTACAAAAGCGGTTGCTTTTTTAAACGAAAAAGATGCCGTTAAGTATATGAATACATATATTAAAAAAAGATGTCCAGGCGCTCAGGTAGTTCCAGTGTTTTCAGAAGTTGAAAATAAAGATCCATACGTAGATGTGGTCGATATTGTAAAATCTGGTTATGGTGAGTTTGCTTGGGATTTAATTGATGCAATGCCGATGCCGAGTCAATATTTTCATTAAAAAACTTGAAATTAAATGAAATTAACTGTTGACAAACCCTTTCGAATAGGTTATATTGTTTATATAAGGTAAAACGAAAAGGACCTACATTATGGAAAACCAAGCTGTTAAATTTTGGATCGAAACACCTCTTACAAATGTAGCTAAATTGGTTGCTGATTATCGCGAATATGCTCAAGATGGTGACGATCTTTCTGAGATGTACAACGACGACGCTGACGATTTTCATAAAGCTATCAGCTTGTTCCGTCAATCAGATGCCGAAACCCTTTCACAACATATTCAATTCATGGATACATCACCTCGTGATTCTTTGGTTATGGCTTTCTTCCGCGATTGTGGTAAAGACTTCGTTGAGCATGTTCTTGGCTATTCAATCCGCAACGTTTAATAGAATATAAGGAAAAATATTATGGGTACTTCAGCAAACATCGGCATTTACAATCCAAAAAATGACTCTGTAATCGCAAGCTATTGTCACTATGATGGCTATGTAGAGGGAGTTGGTAGAACTCTCGTAAAATCTTATAACTCACAATACGATGCTGAAATCGTAGCGAAAGGTGGATACCTTTCAAGTCTTTCAGATGATTACCTCGAGTCAAAAACAAACTCGGTAAATTCTGACGCTCCTATTGAATATGAAAACATCGCGCACTTTTTGAAACAATCTTTTAATGATACTGGTGCTGAGTATGCTTATGTATGGGATGGCAACGCATGGTTTGTAGCTACAGAAATCATGGCATTTGAAGAAGTTCAAATTAATTTGAAAAAAGTTGCATAAGGAAACAACATGTCTATTCGGAAACTTATCGATGAAACTTATTGGCATATCGAAGCGGTACATGCAGAGTGGCTTGTAGATGTGTACTACGCTGATATTGTTAATTTTAAGGCAGTGCAGTATATGATTGATTCTAATGACATTGATGGTGCTATAGCAAGAATCGACCGTATGGATACGGAATCACGTGATCAACTCATATTAGCTATTGCTGATGAGTATGGTAATGGATATGTAGAAACTGTAATAGGTCACAAAACTGTCGCATAAAAAACTTGAAATAAAATGAAATTAACTGTTGACATTCCATTATAGATATGTTATATTAATCTTATCAAATGAAAACAAACTAGGATATATACTATGCACGAACTTGAAATCGTAAACGGCGAAGCACAAATGGCATACCGCGCATCAGCGGGTAAACCTTGGCATGGACTAGGTGTTCCAGTTTCAGACGACATGACTCCTCAGCAAATGATGGAAGTTGCTGGTCTTGACTGGGAAGTAGAAAAAGTCAATACAGTTTATCGTCACAAAGGTGACATGTATGAAACCGGCCAGCAAGCTTTGGTACGTTCAACTGATAGTAAAATTCTTACACAAGTTGGACCAGGTTGGAACCCTGTACAAAACTCAGAAGCTTTTGACTTCTTTACAGATTTTGTATCTAATGGTGACATGGAAATGGATACCGCGGGTTCTTTAAAAGACGGTCGTTTAATCTGGGCTTTGGCCGATGTTAAAGATGGTTTTTCATTATTTAATGGTGACGAAGTAAAAGGCTATTTGCTCTTTTCTAATCCTCACCAGTACGGCAAAGCTATCGACATTAAATTTGTTATGGAGCGTGTAGTTTGCAATAACACTTTGGCCGTTGCTTTGAACGAAAACAATCGTGTTGGTGTTCGGATTAACCACCGTTCTCAATTCGATGCCGATAAGGTAAAAGAAATTCTTGGTATTTCACACAATAAAGTTGGTCAGTTTAAAGAAGCGGCAGAGTTTCTTGGTTCTAAACAATACGATCGTGAAAAGCTTATCAAGTATTTTGGTGACATCTTTGGAGAAAGCAGTCGTGATAACAAAGACCTTTCACGGACAGCTGAACAAGCTATGGGTTATGTAGAAGACCAACCTGGAGACAACTTCCGTCCAGGTTCATGGTGGAATGCATACAATGCTGTTACCTATATGACAAACCACAAACTGGGTCGTTCGGCTGATACCCGCATGAGTTCAGCGTGGTTTGGTGGTAACGCAAACAGAAACATCAAAGCCCTAGACCTAGCGCTAGAAATGGCTGATGCGTAAAAACAAAATCACAGGAGATTTTTAAATGAAAATATTAATCTTCGGCTTGCCAGGTTCTGGAAAGACCTGGCTGGCTGAGCAACTTCAAGCACGACTAAATTGTGCTTGGTTCAACGCAGACAAAATTCGTGAAATGGCAAATGACTGGGAATTCAGTGAGGCCGCTCGGTTACGTCAAGCTTATCGTATGAAAGGGATTGCTGATTACGAAAAGGAAATGAAACGAACTGTTATTTGCGATTTTGTCTGTCCACTTGAAGAAACTCGTAATATCTTTGATGCTGACTATACAGTGTGGATGGATACTATTCAGGAAGGCCGGTTTGCTGATACAAACAAACTGTTTGAAAAACCTTCAGTAGTAAATTATCGTGTATCTAAATGGTACAATGATACGGATGAAACTCTAGCTAATGCTATAGAACGGCATTTAAGGATGGAACATAATGTTTGACAAACCACAATTTGATTGGAAAAAACCAACCACACAAATGTTAGGCCGATGGCAACCTTGGCATGACGGTCATACAGAGTTGTTTAAACGGGCACTCGCTGAAACCGGTCAAGTTATTATTATGATACGTGATGTGTTTAACTTTGACGGCGATGCTGGTGCAGGACGAACAGCATCACAAAACGATAATCCATTTGGAATGATTGACGTTATCGACAATATAGAGGAAGCCCTTGAAAAAGAGGGATATCACGATGGGCATGAGTACATCATTATGGAAGTGCCTAATATTGTAGACATCAGTTATGGTCGTGGTGTAGGTTATACCTTTACCGAACACGATCTTGGCAAAGATATCCATGATATCAGTGCAACTAAAATTCGTCAACAAATGCGAAAAGAAGGAAAACTCTAATGGAAGCCCCAGTCTTTGAAAAGGGATACCCAAGCTATGAAGCCGTTAACGGCATGGGTGATTTGAAATTTACAACTGCAGGAGATTATTTAATGCAACAGAATCCAACTTCATTCGAATCAGTAACAGCTGATCAGCTACGCGCCTTTATTGAACGCGTGGAAACCCTAGAGTCTGAAAAGGCTGAAGTATCTGACCAAATTAAAGAGGTTTTAGCTGAAGCTAAAGGCCAAGGTTACGAAGCAAAAATCATTCGTAAAATTGTTTCAATTCGTAAACGTAATCGCGACGATGTTGAAAACGAAAACGCTATGACTCAACTTTATATGGATGCGTTAGGAATGTAATGAAATCAGGAGACAAAAAAGATTTGGAGATCATGCAAAGAATGGCTGAACTTACTCAGCCTATTGACCGACAAATTATGATGTGTGATGACTCAAATGAAATCCTTATGTTAGCCTCAGCTATGTTGACAACATCTATAAGGATTTTTGATGAACAGATAACGCCTGAAGGTCGTAATCATATTCTTATGTCATACATTACAGAATAAAAAATGGGGAGCCCGAAAGCTCCCCAGTTCAGTACCGTTAACCGGTATCTTATTTTTAGAACAAGTTGCTGACCAATACTCGTCTGTAGTATTGGTTAGTGTTGTTAGTGATCGCACCATCGTTAGCTGCTGCGCCGCCACGAGCGAATGGATTTGCAACCATGCCGTAACGAGTTTTGAAGCCAATTTTTGGTTGAAAGCTGTTTTCACCAACTGCACGAACCATTTGTAGCGGTACGTATGGGCAGTAGAATAGGCCAGCATCAAATGCGCTTGAACCTTTATATCCAACAACCATGTAGTTTGCACCTGCATATGGGTCGATATACACTTTGTAGCGACCGTTAAGTACACCGGCGAAGGTGTTACCTGTGTCATCCACTTGTAGTGAGTTAGAGTTAAGAGCTGGTGTGTAATCAAGTACACCGGCCATTTGCAACGCTGATGCAACATCAGAGGAACAGATAACCATGTTACCTTTACCACGACGTGTACCTTTTGCGATTGCGTTCGCTTCTTGTTCGATTTGGAACATTAAGCCTTTGAACTTCTCAACTGACCAACGACCGTTTGCATCGACGTCTAAGTCGAATGTACCAGGAGTTGCTGTACTAGCTGCACCAGTTACGGCTGATGTATAGATTGAGCGAACTAATTCACGGTTGATTTCCACGAGGATTTCAGACTGTAGAATGTTTGCTAGTTCTGTCTCAGCGTCTAAACCGTGTACGGCTTTAAGATCCTGAGCAAGCTCTGTAGTGTATTCTGCTTTCAACGCGCGTGATTTAGCAGCAACAGTAACTTTTTCGATTGAGAAAGCCATTTCAGCAAAGCCGCTACCAACACCGTCACCGAGTGCTTCAGCAGCTGCAGTTGTCATGCCTTGACCTGTTACAACGTCACCGAATGCAGATGCACCAGTTGATGTACCATTTGGATTAGCCGCGTCGCCAGAGAAGCCTGTATTTGCTTCGTTGAAGAACGCTTCTGCACCAGCTTGGTTTGTGTACTTCGAACGCATTGCGAAGATAAGACCGGTTGGTCCTGTCATTGGCTGAACGCCAGCAATGTCGTATGCCATTAAGTTTGGCATCGCACGACGTACGAGACTGATAAGTACTGGATCATAACCAGCAACTGGACCAGTTGCGGTTGCACCAGATGTGAAGCCGTCGGCTCCAGCAGCGTTTGTTGGTGCTGCTTCTGAAAGAAGTGAACTCATTGAAGCAGACATGTCGCCTGATTCCATAAGTGCTTTCTCTGTGTTTTCAAGAATCGTAGCAGTTACGCTTTTACGATGCTGATCTGTAATTGCAGTGAAAGAGTCATGCTCGAGAACCGGGCCCCATTTTTCCACTAGCGCTTGATAGTTTGACTGTGCCATTTGATGTCTATCTCCTTGGTTAATAAAGTTCTATCTGGGTATATTTATAATTATGTGTTTTTACCGAAATATTAATTACGCGAGTTTAAGAATGCTGTGATAGCGTTAATTGAGGAATGCTCAGAAACAGGTTGTTTAACTTCTGATTCTTCTGTGAGGATTTCTTCTTCAACGACTTCTTCAGCAACTACCTTAGGTTTCGCAAAAAATGATTCTTTGAGTGTTCCTAAGTCAGCCTTATACTCATCAATATTTTCAGCGTCAAGCTTTTCAGAAAGAACTTTTAATCTCTCACGTTGTGTGATTGTGAGATCTTCAGTCATTTCTTCGAAAACTCTTTCCGCTTTAAGTGAAGCGAGGTGCTTTTGAAGTTCTACATTTTCAGTAATTTTTTCGTTTGCCGTGGCTTTAAGGGTTTCAACTTCTTCTTCCAAGCCTTTTACCACGTCAACTGTCTCTGCGTCAACTTCGATATTGTGCTCTTCAAAAAGACCTTTAAGACCGTCCATTAAGGATTCTGCCATTTCTACTTTAATGCCAGCCTCAATAGCTAGTTCGTTTTCTTTCATCCACTCTTCTACGACGTAGTCGAGATATGAATCAAGGTTATCAACGATACCATTAACGCCTTCTTCAATAGATTGATTCATCTCTGTTTCGAGACGCTCTGTTGTTTCTGCGATAACTAGGTCAGCCTTGGCTGTTGCAGCTTCATTTACTGCAGCTTCGAAAACAAGTGTTGCCTTGTTTTTGAAATCTTCTGATAGGTCCATGCCTTCAAACATTGCTGCAATAGATTCGTCGATAGAAATTACTTCTTCAACGATTTCTTCTGCTTCAACTTCTGGCGCGGCGTCCTCTTTAACAGAGCCACCTTGACCTGGAGTAACAGCGTCTACTTTATCTGCAGAGCCGTCAACAGATTTTTTAACATCTGCTTTCTTTTTCTTTACTGCGCCGCCAGCACCTGCTACTGGTTCTGCAACTTCCGCTGCTGGAACACCTGCACCGCCGGATTTTTCGACGAACTTTTCGTCTAGCTCATTTGACATATGTTCTACTCCTTTTAATTAAGCTATTCTATATGTTTACTATTTATTAAAAAATCAATTTCTAAGCGAATTAATAAAGCGTTCGAACAGCTTAGCTGCCGTGGACTCATCAACCCTTCTAACTACTCTTCTGACTTCTTTTTCAATTTCCTCTTGAATTTCTTCAATGACTTCTTCTACTTGTGGAGCTGACGGTAGCCAGTGTCCTGAAGCAATGTCATAATAAAATTCAGCGTTTTCCATAATGCCGTTTACAAAACAGTTAGGGCCTGAAGGATCTGTGACAATGTCCACTGTTGATAAGTGAAAATCATCTTGAACTTCCATAATTCCAGATTTCATTGGTTTAACTGATCCCAAGCCTCTTGTTGAAACCCCAATTTTAACATCCTCGTCCATGAAAGTTTTAACGATTTCTCCCATTGGAGTACTTAAAATTTTGGCTTTTCCAACAAAGTCGGACCCATCTCTTTTCATTTCAGTGATAAGGTGTGATACTCTATCACCATTAATGGTTGGAGTTTCTGGGTGACCAAGTTCTCCAAGGGCTCGTTTAGTTTCGATGAAGTCTTTATTATAGCGATTCATCTCATTCTCAAGAATCCCAGCAGGATAAATTCTCCCGTTACGATTCTTGATGTCTCCTTGCATAAAGATACCTTCAATGAAATAAGACTTTTTCCCAGTCGCTTCATTGAGCTCTGTAGCAATTTGAAGATCTTCTGTTACTTCAGTAATTAATTTCATTAGTTCAATCCTTACCTAAATTACAATTATATTTATAATAAATTATAATGCTTCTCTGGCAAATCCAAGAATCTCTTCAAATCCTGATTTGTCTTTTTTAACAACTTCACCTAATTTTTTTTGGTTTTGCCTTGACAAGTCCTTAAACATTGAAGTCAACGCATCAGCATCTTCCTTTTTAAGAATTACTTGAGATCCGTCTTTGAGTTTCATAGCACCTGCTTTGAATTTCATAGCTTCGTCTAATAACTCTTCGGTAACTTCAACTTCTTCCTTACGAACTTTTTTTCTGTTACGAAGCATTGCAAAGTCGTGTCCGTCAATTTTACCATTTTTATTATGGTCAATTTTCTTTTGCTTTGCAGATAACTCTTCGTCAGTCAATTCTGTTTCCTCTTTTTTCTCCCAAGGAGCTTTTTTCAAAGTAACAGCTTTTTTACCTTTTTCTGATGAGGCAGAGGCCTTAGCGAGTTTTTTCGCAAGGGAAGCTTTTTGGCTTTCGTTTACAGTTTCTTCAGTAGCCATACCTGTCATTGTTTCAGCAGTAGCATAACTATAAAGTGTTTGCATCTCTTTAGCAACACCAGCTAATTTGTTTTGGAACCATTCTTCTGGATCATTTGTTGACTGAACGTATTTTGCAATACCCATCATGTTGTGAGACATCGCGCGAAGTGCACCCATCATCATTGGTTTTTCTTCCATTGGGTTTTCTGTCAATTCTACTTCTTCTTTGATATGAGCAGCTCGGTATAATTTCATTGCTTCTTTATACTTTGGATTGTTCATCATCTGCTTTGACTCGCCAGCATCTGGGTCATCAGCAATCATGCGAACGGTTGGCTCATCAAGACTATTCTTTTTCATATATTTTTTATATGCATCAAATTTCTTTGGATCAACTCTGCCGCCGAATTTATTTTTCATAGGAGTCATGCTACGAGCAATCTCCCACATCTGCTCCACTTCTTCGTTTTTACCTTTATAAGCTAAACGCTTAGCAGCCATGTCTGAGCCTTTTCCACGTTTGTGGAATGTTTTGCGAGCATCGTCGTATGCTTTCTTTTTTTCAGGCTTACGAGCTTTTTCAGTATCGGTCATGGTATTCATAGATTTACGCATAGAATCCTGTGATTTACTATAATAGCGCTGCGCCAGATCCTTTGAAATCTCGTCCATTTGCTCCACTTCTTCGCCGATTTTTTCGACGGCCGGTTCTTTTGCAGCATATGCAGCATCGTATGTAGATGCATCAGGCTCTGTAGTTTTAGATGGCTTGCCTGCAATATCACCTGTGAACTGATGGTCTAGTGCGACAGGATGTTTCTGAACTTCGTAAGTATGCTGGTCGATGAACCGTTGTTCATCCGGAGAAATAGGTTTAGCTACTTCACTGACCATTTGCTTGAAGGATTTCATTTTATTTGTCTCCTAAGAAAAATTTAGTTTTATTAATGTATTTATCCATTTATATTATTTGCTGACGCTTCCTGCTCTTGTTCAGGCTCTGAATCGTCTTCCGGTTCCTGGGCTGCGGCTAACTCAGCTTCTTCTTTTGATTCTGATTCTATTTCTTTTTTCATGTCTTTTATTTCATCTTCGGTCATGCGCAATACGTTTTTGCGTACCCAATCTCTAGAATAATAAACGCCAATGGCATCTTCAACGTCTCGCAACGTCGTGAGCCTTTCACGCTGAATTTCAGCCTCTTTTAATTCTTCAAAATAGTTATCTTGGATAAAGTCATATCTAAGATCGTTTCTGATTTCCATAAATTCTTCAGGAGTCATAATACCTTTAAGCACTAATTGCTTTTCAAGTACTTGAGTAAAGAGAGTAGAAAAACGAGATCTTACTCTTTTAACGAATTTACCGAATTTCATTTCATCACGAGTAATTTCTGAAACGCGACCAAAGGAATACATTGTCTCTGGCTCTAAACGTGATAAAGGAACTTTAAGCGCTTTAAACAATTTGCGCTGGAAATACTGAAGATTTTGATCATCTGTTAAACCGGCAGCGGATCCGCCTGGCATCGTATCAACTTCAGTTGTTCTTTCACCACCGCGACGAGGAAACCAAAAGTCCTCAGTCATTGTCATCATTTTACGCGAGTCTGTAACTTCGCCGGTTGAAGAGTTATATTGCAGTTTATTCTTATGGCGAACCATCATGTCTTTTATATACTGCTCAGCTTTCGATTTAGGTAAGTTACCAACGTCAATATAGAAGACTCTTCTTTCAGGAGCTCGTGTAATTGTGTAAATGATTGTCGCATCTTCCAACATCCTTAACTGATTTAATGGTTTAATAGCGCCATGTAGGTACGATAAAACAAGAGCGTTATTTTCGCTCATTAAACCAGATGTTACTCGAGCTATTGAGTCTTTTGCAATTTTAAAGCCTTGCGTGCCTGATTGCATGGTACCTTTATTACCGCCAAAGCCATTTTCAGAATACATATAGTATTCAGCTTTAGTTCTCTTTACAGGAATACCTGAGTGTGGATCCTTATCTTTCTTATCCATTTCACGAATAAGTTTAAGTTTACGAGGATCCACGTAGCGCAATTCCTTGATACCGTCTTTAATGTTTTCGTTATCAATAATTACGTGGTAGCTGATTCTTCCGTCAACATAGAATTTGCTAAACATATCGTAACCTTGAGACGTAAAGTCAAATAGTTCCATTACGTTATCAAATTCTTCTTGAACTTTATCTTTTACTTTGTCGGGCAGGTCAACGCCATCTAATAGTAATTCAACGACTTTATCGTCAATGTCAACACTAATAGATTCGTTTACGATTTCATCTACAGCCTGTGCAATTTCTGGATGCATAGCTAAAGCACGATAACGACTGACGAGTTCAGACTCTGTTTTAGCAGTACCTTCCATATCCAGAATAGTACTATAGAATCCACCCATAGCATTACCGCTGACAGTGATAGCACCATCATCGTTAATAGGTTCCGCGAATGAGGTTAATGGTTCAACCTCATCCGCTTCACGTTTAATCTCAAAACCAAAAATTTTCATTTTGTCACTTTCTCATTATATATTATGTAGTTGGTACGCCGGTGTTTCCTTCAACTCTCCATAAATCATACTGGAATGTTACAGAAAACTCTTCGATTGAATCTGTCTGTGACCAATCCATTTGGATACCTTCGACGCTAATTGGGAACATACCTTCGAAAACGTATGTACGCAATGGCGAACCGTCTTTGCTGTACTGGGTGATTTGCCCAGTGGATTTATATTGTTGTGGTAACCCTCTTGAGTTTGAATCATGAGAGTTAATAAAATTCATCCATTCTTCCATAGCGTTACGAATGGCAAAATCTTCGTCGTTGATAATTGTGACCGTCCAGTCAGCAAATGTTCTATCACCAGCGTATTTGACCTGGCGCCCAAAGTAGGGCACCGTGTATTGGCCAACAGTTGATTCCGGAATTCCTGCAGCTCTAATCATAAATGGAACTTTGATGTCTGCTACATTGGAAATCGGGTTAGTGACTTGACATTGGAAGAGCGTTGGACGTGCACCGCCACCTACGAGTTCTGATTTGAACTGGTTGATATTGAATGCCATGTTTTTCTTCTCCTATTTTAAACTATTTATTACGAGATCTGACCAACGATTTCGTCAAACTCAATACCTGTTCTCGTAGCTACGAACGTAAGTTCGATAACATTGATTGAACGGGCTGGCTTGATGAAGATACTTGCTCGGAATTCATTACGATCAATGACCTCAGGAGTATTGACTGTGGAATCAGATATAACTCTGAAGTCAATAATACCACGACGTCCTTGAATGTCTCTTAAGAATGGATCAACGATGTTTCTAAACTGTGTTTGTGTAAATTCATCGTTAAATTCGAATAAGAAACTTTCAGCTGCTGTAGCAATTGATTTTTCAACCGCAATAAACAATCTACGTACATTGATACGGTCAAATGCGCTTGCCATTCCAAGACCGGTTTTATCACCGAAGAGAACGATTCCGCGACCCGTCTGTGACATAACTGGGTTAATGTCTGCGCCGTACAACTGATCTCTTTGTGGTTTACTTGGATTAAATGCAAGTTTAACAACGTTTTTAATAACGCCTTTTCTGAAACCTGCTGGTGATTCCCAAGCATCCACCCTTGAAATAAGGCCTGCCATGTCGCCGTTTAGAGGAGTCCAACGATACACATCATTATATTTGTCGTAACGATATTTGTATCCACTGTCCATAAACATGTATGAAGAGTTTTGGATTTTATTACGATGCGCAATTGCGTTCGTAAGTTTGGCATTTGTTTTAAGTTCATCTACGACTGCTTCTTTTGAAGGTGATACCAACATTACGCAATCTCTACGATAGTCTACAACGTTTGACAAAATATAATTTGCTCTTGTTGCTGCGTCGTCGTTTTTACCAACCATAACCATTGAAATGTCGAGCTCATTTGAGTTCTTCAATGTATCGTAAGCAAACGCCATAGCGGCCAATGTTGCGTTAGATTCCGTTGCTGCATCAGTACCATTTACCATGGATTCATATACTGCAACCGAGCTAGACGCCTGTGAACTAACTACTGCTGTATTTGCTACCTTTACCCAAGAGGAGAAGTTTTCAATTACGTTGCTGTAATAGTTAGTTTGACCTTGCGGGCCGACCGCGCCGACTGTAGTTGATAAGTTTTCAAATCTTTCAACAACTGTACCTGCTGCACCTGTTACTGATCCGTCTTCGTCAATTACCGCGACGTGAATGTGACCTGCGCTTGGGGCTGATCCAAAAATACCATTGTGTTGCCACTTTTTAGTAAATCCGATTTCGTCTAATTCTGTTTCTGCTAAAGTATATCTTGACGTAAAGCTAACATCGTATTGATAAGCTGTAGTCACCGTAACTGCCGAGTTACCAGTTCCAAAAGTAGTTTCAAGCTCTGTTTCTTCAAACGTTGAAACAATTAAGTCTTGGTATCCAACACTATCGTTACCAACTGTAAGAACATCGCCAGTAGCTAATGTAGCTAATTGGTTAGTGTTTGCAGTTTCAAACGACATAGAATTGGCGTTAAATGTAATCGTTTGTGTTACTGCGTTATTTGAAACTTTGTTTGAAGGGATTTCAGCTTCGCCGATCCAAGAACCGCTAAAGCCACCCGCAGTAACCCAAGCTACTTGTAATGAGTTACCAATATCGCCAGGATACTTTGCATCGAATGCACCATACACTGTATTGTCTGGATCAATATCGTTGTTTGCAAATCGTACAATATTTGTACCAGTTGCTGTTGCAGACCCGTCATCTGCTCTTACGACAAACAAAGCATTAGAATATGCTAAAAAGTCTGCTGCCGTGAAAAATGTTTCGTAGTTATCTGCGGTCGGTTTACCGAAGCGGTCAACTAAATCATTTTCCGATGTGATGAGAATCGGATCATTAGTCGGACCCCATCTAAATATTCCAGCAATGGCCGCGGGTGGAGTTGTAACGCCAGGTACTGCCTGACTCGCATCCACTTCACGAACAATGACTGAAGGACTTACGGAAAAAGCCATGTTTTTCTCCTTTATTAATTAGAAACGCGTTTTCAATATATCACTGTTTCTATTTATAAAATTTCCAATTTACTTTATTACGAGCTTTTTCATAGTCTTATCCCATCGTCATCGAAAGATGTATCATCTCCAATGTCTACGAAACCAAATGGCAACATTTCTTCTTCAATTTGCTCTTCTGTCTTTTCTCTTAACCTTGTTAAGGTATTTATATCAGTCATATCTTTAAAGTAAGCTTGCTCTGTCATCCAAGCAAAGAGTACTAAATTCATAACTAAATCATCATGAAAACCTGATTCTGCCTCATACGAGTTAGCTTTTTTAGAAAACCTACTCAATTCAGCTATTGTATCATAATCTCTAATCAATAGTTGTTGTTGCTCAACTAACATTTTAAGCATAGAACAGCCTGTACCCTTTACAAGTTTAGTTGTTCGTATTCCACTATCTACGTTTTTACCAAAGCCGCCGCTCAAAACCTTACCACTCCTACCAGAGTTTTGTGTATAAAGTAGATTTTCGTATCCATAATCAATATGCAATACATCTACAACCTGCTCGCCGATATCGTTAATTTCTACTAAAATACCTGCTGTATTATATATTAATCCTACTCTGTGCAAAACTGAAGCAAAGTCAATAGGTCCAATAAAATTATCTCTAAACACAGCTACTTGTCTGTATGGCATTTCTGAAATATCAAACACAGTAAATGTTGAATAGTCTAAACCTTTACCTCTTGCAACGTCTGCAGTTATAACATATTGTTTGGATTTATCAGCGACTTCGTATTGAAGTAAACCTTCGTTTGAAGCAATTGGAAGATCGTGCGCTAGAGTTTTAAGTGCAGGTCCACTAATTAAAGTACCTGAACTGCCTAAAAATTCACACTCGTATTCTTGAGCAAATTTTGCTTGGTCATGATCTAACGCTTCAATAGTTTCTTTTTTCCATCTTTCGTCTCTGCCTGGAACATCATGCCACATCACCTCTTCGTATTCATAACCATTAGTTCCCTCTTTAGCACCTTTACAAGTTTTCCAAAAATGGTTTAAGCCGTTAGGTGTTGAAGTCATTAAAAGCTTTGTTGACTCACCAGACGAAATAGTAGGATAAACAGATGCGAAAAATTCGTCGTACCCTTCAATAAATGCAACCTCATCGAGATATAGAAAATTAACAGACTTACCACGAATTGCTGATGATGATGTCGTTCCCGCAAGAACTTGACAACCATTTTCAAGCGCTATGTTTCCTTTGTTCCATTCTTCAACCCCTTGCTGCAGCCACTTCGGTAATGCTTCATAAGCTAATTTAACGCGAGCCATAACCTCACGTGCAGCGTCACCTTTGTTAGCTAAAATAGCAACTGTTTTAAATTCATTAAATAAAATATAATGCAAAATAACAGCAACCGCAGTTGTGGTCTTACCAGACTGACGAGCTGTTAATACAGCCATTCGTCTATTATCTGTAATTTTTTTAACGATACTTTTTTGGTAATCGTACATTTCAAATGGCACTAGACCTTTATCAACGTGAACAATTTTAATATACTCTTTGGAAAAATAAACTGGATCATTGGAACATTTTAAATATTCCTTAATAAGTTCCGGGGTAAATTCAATTTCCTCTTGTACTTTTTTTAGATGTGAGTTGCCGAGATAACCATCACCCATCATTATCACCTTTAATCAATTTAAGCAGGTCAGCAGTTGACACAATTAAATTATTATTTACAGTATTTGTTTGCGCTGCTTCTCTAGGCGCATTTATTTCTTCTTGAGCAAATTTCTTTTTAGATGAAATATCAGCAAAATCTTTGTTGGCGTCAAGCATTGTTTTCATAAGAGTAGACACAACCTCAAATGCTCTTGGCTGCTCAGATTGTTTAGCTATTTCTAGCATTTCCTGCATAGCATCTTGACCCGTGGCGATAACACCTTGGATATTAGTACGAACAGTATCTAAATCTCTAAGATTTTCATCATTTTCCTCTGATATTACAACCGGAGGATTATACGGTTCAACATATTCTATTTCTGTTGAGATTTCGTTTTCATCTATTTCTGACATAGGTCTGATACCTAGTGCTGAAGAAATTTTATCATCACTCATTATATATCCTCAATAATTGTAATAATTCCCCAATCATCGTCAAACTCTACTTGTTGATATGGAATAGTATTTGCAGATGCTGGGGCCGCTATTGTTACGGTTGGAGCTGTTGAATAACCAGCCCCTGGGTTCGTAATATTAATTGCAGATATGTCGCCAGACGGAGATACCGTCGCGCTGGCAGTAGCTGTTATAGCTGCAGCAGGGTCGATAGTAGTATTTGCCGTTAGGTAAAACTTACCAGGGTTTGTAATGTTAACAGCAGTCACCGTACCGTCCGTTAGAACGGCAGTTGCAGAGGCTTGGAAGTCAGCAGGGGTGCCGTTTGGATCGGTAATAGTAATTATAGTGTTTGCGTTATAGTTTGCCCCAGGTGCCACTACGGTCAACCCAGTAACGACTCCGTCAGCTACCTGGACTGTTGCTGTAGCCGTTTCTTTCTCAAAATCACCAGTAAAATCAGATCCGGTTTGGGCCGTGGTGGGTACTGTGTATGATCCAACAGCCGTAAGACCAGTAATTTGGTCAATGATTACGTTATCTATCGCACCTTTAAATGCAGGCGTTGCTCCACGTTGACCTGCAATAACTTCAACACCACCACCTAGAATGAACCCTTGTGGTGCGTTTCCACCTTGATCTACTACACCGTTAATTAACCATCTTGCCGTACCGCCAAAGTGTTCTAATCTGACGTGATTCCATTGGTTTAAATTAAGAACTTCAGGTGTACATCTAATTGGTGGGCTATTAAAGTTTGGTCTGTAAACGATTTCTGAGTCAGGCTCTATTTCAATTCTCATTGTCGTGGTATTCCAGTGGATAACGTTATGAACGCCTGAAGCTGGAACTTCTTCTGGGTAAATCCAAAACTCAACCGCAAAGCCTTGACCTGCGGTGATAAGGTTTGTCGCCATTGTGTGAATTAAAACTTCATCTGTGTCTGCTTCAAAATACAAAGCATCGTCGCCAAATTTAATATAGGGTGACTTAGCAGGTGGATCTGGAATAGTTACCGTAGCTGAATTATAATACGTTCCAGGCTCAGTAACAGTAAATGAATCAATAGCTCCACCGGCGCCTGTTACCGCACTGGCAGTAGCTGTGGTTACTGGGCTGTCTGGTTCGTTAATAGTAATAGCTGGTACTGATGAATAATATCCGCCGCCAGTGTCAACATTAATTGCTGAAATAGATGTTCCGGTAATAAGAGAACTAATTACAGCATCAACCGTGGATGGCGAAGAAATGTCAACGGTGATAACATTGTTTGCGTTATATATTTGACCGTCGTCAGTAATGTTAATGGCTGATACTTGGCCTAACGTAATTTCTGCGGTAGCTGTCGCGGTTTCGCCTAATTCATAAACAGGGTCACCATTGCTATCCAAGCCTGGCTGAATAGTAATTCTTTCTTCAGGCGCGGTATTAGCTAATGTGCCTGTTGCTACACCAATATCAATAAACTTAATAACCTTTTTCTTTTTCTCAGGACCAAAATAATATCCTTTGAGTGTAAAGTTTAATGTATATAATATTGATTGTCGTGTTTCAAAGTCGCCTTCATATAAATCCTCGGTTGTTACACTATTCAATATGATAGGAATATCGAGTGGATCCATGTCTGCTATCATTTTAACAGAGGCAGTCCAGTCAGGAGTAAAAAATGGAATGATCTGTTCCATGATTTTTGTTGCGTCTTCCTGATATTTTGTCATAATATACAAAGAAAAATCTATATTGTACGGAACCGGGGCGTACTGAAAAGCTCTGCTGCCTGATGATTCTGCCGAACTCTTACGAATTTTCGTTGTAGAGTTAACCTTTCTCACTGGATCATATAACAAGCTCGTGATTTCAAAAGACATCCGCGGTAAACGAATAGATTGAGTTCTACTATTCAGCAGGTCAGGATCTTGAGCAACTCTTGCTAATACTTTTTGGAACGGCGCATAGGATATTGGAACAATCATAGATTGAACTAAATTTCCGGCGTTATCTTTTCGTTCAATTTTAAGCTGATTAAAAAGAGTACCAAATAAAGCTACATATTTTCGTGTGGTTTCATTATAGAAATAATTTGCAATTGCCATTTTAATCGCCTATACTAATTGATTCACTGAATGGATCAATTTCTGAAAAGTCAAGAATATCGTCAGCGACTGATTCAAAATCAAAGTTTTGAGATATAGGATCAGTATTTGCTAATTGGGTAAGAGTAGTTACTGCGTTATTCCCGGTCATTACTGTTGTTACATCATCAAAATAATGATCAATTTCATATCTGCCCGTGTCAAACCTCTCGTTAGAGTATTCCATAAGCTCGCATTTCATATCGTAAACTTGCAATGCGCCAGACTGATAGAATACAGACTCGTGTTCAACATAAGTAATTCTGTACATCTTCTGATTTAACGGCATCCAAATAATATCGTTTTCTTTTGGACGAACCTTTTCAGCGTCTTTGCGAGTAACGTGTCTTTCAAAAGTTCTGATTGCTACCGCAAATGTTACTGTGTCTCGTATTTCCAAACCAAAGCGAGACATGAAATCGCCTTCGCCTTCAAACCCATCTACGTTTTTAACATATACTTCAAATTCATACATTTCATCATATAGCGGGGTGTCATTTTCGTTAAAGATAACATCTCTATTTTTATTAAACTCGCCGCTTATATAATCAATGTCAATGCCATAAACTTGAATAGACTCAATTACTAAATCGTCTATTAAGTTCTGTTCATTGAAATTATCGTAATTTCTAAAATATACGTTCGTTGCCATAACTTATCCAATAAAATTGTAAGTGAGAGGCTGTAGAGAATTAATTGCGTCCTCTTCCATTTTTTCTCGTTCAGCGCGCGCCTCTTGTAAAATCTGTTCCCCATTAAATTGTACACCACCAACAAGCTGCATGTTTGTAAATTTAGTTAGGTTAAGACCCCATTGTTCTCTCACGAGTACTGAAGCGTAATTTTGTAACCAACGATCTGACCAAACATCGGCGTATTCGTCTGGATCAATAATATCATATGCTTCAACGATAATATATTTTCCAACACTTAAACTTGATTTTGAAACATCAATATAAAGCTTATTGACATGCTTATTATATCGTACCATTTGTTTTCCTACAAGCATCTCTTGTAAAAACTCTAGGTGCTGCATAGTCATATAATAGTTGGTAATACCATATGATGTAAGGTCCGTAAGGTTATTTAAAACAAATTGGTATTGAACATTAAACATACCAGTACTTGCTGAAATAGAAGTGTTCAAATCAAACACTTTTGAAATTCCAAGAATATTTGGCGGTAACTTGATATATCCGTTGTCTACGTCATTTTGTGTAAGCTCGTGTTTTAAGTAAACCATTTGAGAACCATTGTAATGGTAATCTCTCCAAAACGAAACCGCCTCGTCTACTCTATCTTCAATCTGTTCTTCAGAAACGTTAACTTGAATAACCGGCGCGCCGATTTTTCTTAAGATATAATCTTTAAATTCTTCTCTTGATGCTGGTTGTGGCATTATGCTATCTCGTCTTTTATGACTACTTTAATATAGCCAGTGTTTGGAAAAGTTTCAATTTTACCACTGTTATAAGTAATTTGAAACTCAGCGCTATGAATACCCGTGTTTGCGGTATCGCCAGTTTGCCATTCATATGCAACAATACCTTTTGTACCATTAACAATCGTGCCTACACCGTTTGTGACTAACGCATTATTTTGCTCGTCTCTCATGTGGAATCTAACCAATGACGCGTCAGCCATAGATTTTACACGACCGTTAGAATCTGTAAGCACAGCTTGAAGCGATGGAGCAGTATCGTTTTGTTTTATATAAAAGCTTGCCGCCATTATTTTTCTCCGCTTTTTCTTATATTTATTAATATTAATATAGTAAAATTTCTACGTCAGTAGCACCATCGCTTATAATTTTTACTGCGTTAGATTCTTTTGGTATCAAATAACCATTAAAGTCGTTATCTATAAATTTCAAAGAATTATCACCAGTTGTACTAAATAAATGCGTGGATAAGTTTGTTCCTTTGCCCTCAACACTAAAATCAAACCCTGTAAGACCATCACCAAGAGAAAATACGAATATGTTTGTATCAAGGGTAAAGGGAAGTGTAATATCACCAACACCGGCAACAACAGTTTCAGCAAAACCATTTGCGCTAAACTCAATTCTATTAATCCATTCTGAGCTTAAAAAGCTTTGGATACCAAACTCTAAAAATGAGTTTCCGGTAAATCCAAATGATAAGTCAGCTGAAGCCTGAATAATAGGGGGAGTAATTGCCGCTGAAAATACGAAATCCAACGGTAGTGTTTGCATGTCACCGGTAATTGGAACAAATACATCTGAGTTAAGTGTGTAATCTATCGTTTGCGCAGGCACGCCACCTGTCACAATAGAAAATCCACCTGCAAAAAAGGTGTAATCTAAGCTTGATGTAAATACTCCGTTTGCGGACATTTAACTAGTCCTTTATGCACCGCCGGCAGTAATTGTAAACGCTGTAATTGTGATTTGCTGACCGACTGCAATATTAGTATTATCTAATTGCATGTCTCCGCCTGCACCAGTAGCTGTAATAGTACCTTGCATATGGCATGTTGTTCCGCCGTTGTCATGCAATCTAAAATATCCAGCAGTTCCTGAAGCATCAGCTGATAAGTCTTGCCACGTGCCAGATAGAACAATTGATCCCAAAGCAGGAGTGTCAAGCCAATTAGCAGGTAATACCATAGTTGCTAAAACCGTACCTGTATTTGCTGAACCGCAATCCGCTGGAACTGTGCCCGAGGAAACTGTCATAATTGGATTAGTGCCGATTGTAGTTTCTAGTGCTTGAAGCGTAGCATTCCTAGTGTCTACTGATAACTGAAAAGCCATCCTTTTCTCCCTTTTATTGAGTAAATTATTTCATATATATTTATAAAAATTGCAATATAACCGTTGACAATAAAAGAGAGTATGTTATAATAGTCTTATCTACTATAAAATAATATGTTTATCTTCTTTCAATATCTTCTTCAGACAACAAATCACCCATCCAAACCTCAATTACTTTAACAGGTCTGTCTCCAACGTTTGTTGCTTTATGCCATGTATTGGTAGGAATGTCGATACTGTCACCGGTTGAGTAAACCTTAGATGTTTTGTATCCATTTGGAAACTCAAGATTCATTTCAAGTTTACCATCAACAATATGCCAGTGTTCTGAGCGAACAAAATGTCTTTGGTCTGATAGTGATTTTTTAACATCAATAGACAACTCCTTAACTTTCCAATGACCATTGTTATCAAGGTTACGATATTTACCCCATAGTCTTTGTGTTTCAGGTTTATCCCAGTTTTCAAGCAACCACGATGAGCTATTCTTTTTATCATTACCACCAACACCAAATATAAAACTAATGTCGCATTCATCTTTAAGTTGACGTGCATATTCTACTTCAGGTGTTGTACCTTTTTGACGATCCCCGCCATTAGCAAATATGATTTTAGAGTTTCTAGGAAATGTATCTTTGATATGTCTAATAGCTTCACATGCATGGTTTTCGCTATCGTCAAACTCAAAAACACCACCAACACATTTAATTTCTTTAACGATAGCAGATCGTTCAGACATAGGCATAAATGGTTTACCTTTTTTACGAGATAACCATTCATCAGAGTTTAAACCAACCATAAGAATATCTCCTAGCTCTTTGGCAGCTTTAAAATATTCAATATGGCCTGAGTGAAGCGGGTCAAATCCCCCGGTTGTTACAACGACTTTCATTCCCATTATAATTTCTCCATCATATAATCCCAAGCAAAGGTAATACCGCTCTTGGATTTCATTTCCTTTTTCTGATGTGCTATTCTAGGATGCACCCACCAGTCTTCATAAGGTGAGCTAGGATCTACCGCGACATCACTTACTAATAGTATATATCCAAGTTTACCTAAAATATCTCTGGATTCTTTTCTAAAATCGTTTCCCCACCAAACTGCGTTATGTTGAAACTGAATAACATCAAATTCGTAATTGTCAAATGGTATATTTTTCAATGCATTGACTGATGCCTTTTCTGCATTAATTCGAAGAAAATCAATTTTTCTTTCAAAGCAATGTCTAACAAATAACGATTTATAATCAATAGTTTCTGCATCATCTAATATCACATTGCTATTTCTTCTACGAGAGTATATATGGCACATACGCTCAGAGTTATCAAGTGATATTCCCTTCCATCCAAACTCTTGTTCAAGCAATAATGTATTATTAAAGAGTTCCGGATGGCCCGCACCAAGCTCTATAAATGTACCATTTTCTCTGCCATTAAGTGCAGATAAAACAAACATATCTTGGAAATGACGTGAATGGTTTCCTGTGATTCTGTCTAGCCCATCGAATTTATATTTATATCTATCTTCTAATGAACTGTCATAAGCTAACGTACTCGGATACCCGTGCTGAATAAGTAATGCAGTCGCTTCCTTATCAACCTCTTTGTTTAATTTATTCTTATATTTAAGGTCAAACGCAAGATTTTTAGAACTATCTCTACCATCAGTTTTCCATTTAGCACGTGCATATAATAACTCGAGCATATGATTACCTGGATATTCTAAATCATTATCAGGTGCTACTTCATTAGTAATATTTAATAAACCCATTTTAGAATACATCATGCTTTCTCGCCAATCATTACGGCCAGCTTTAAACTTTGCCATAAAATAATATGCTTCAGGTCTTTCAGGCATAGTTTCAATAGCAATTTTAAGTAGACCTTCTGTAGTGTGATCCCTATCTTTGCTTCTATCAAAAATATGAGAACCGAGAATCATTGACTTGTATTGCACCCACCGCTCGTCAAAAATTTTACCTTCAGCCATATCAGCTGCTCTAAGGTAGAAACTAAAAGCCGCGGCACCTTGTTCTAATCTATCGTACTCTTGCGCTAATTTAAAAATTTTAAATGGGTTTTCAAAATCCATTACAACATCAGTTAAAATACTTGTTTTTGTAAAATTCATAATATCAACCCTTATCCATTAAAAAATTATAGAATACATTCTGAGGAACTCTTAAAACAAAGCACGCATTATCTTGGAATCCAAACGAAATAAGAACATCGTTTTTATAGAAACACATTCCAGTTACAAACTCAATATTATAGTCTGTATTTGTAACATGATCATAATAAGTTCCAAGGAAGTGGAATTTTTTAGACGCGTGAACTAGATTCCAATCATTATCCCAAATTAAAACTCGGTGACTATAATCTCCATCCTTACGACCAAAGGGATCTCTTAATAAATTTGTTTCGTGGATAAACGCCATTTGCTGATTTTCGTTAATACGAACAACTTGAGATCCACCTCTAAAATCTCTTTCAAATGGTTGACGCTCATTTTTGTCTACAAATACTTCTTCAGTTGTACCTTCGTCAATATTAAATTTAACGATTTGAATAGGGTTACACCATTTAACAAAGTGAAAGGGTTTATCGTTAATTGGCATCCAATTCTTTTCACAATAAGAACTATCATCGCCAGGGGCTGGAATAGGATGGCGAGATATTTCTCTCCATTCGCCTTCAACAAAATCAATTTGACATAGCTCCATACGACCTTTGCCTTTGTCATCATAACAATCTCGACGTACACCACACAAATAATACTTATCATCCCAATTAAATAAACGCGCATCTTCCAAACCAATAAAGTTCCACGTAGGCTTTCCAGTATCGAGAGCCATATTTACTCGTTGGGCATTTAAAAGATTTAAATTGGAATCCAATTCACACATTACGTTATGTGTTCTGAGTGTTACATCATTTTCAGGATGAACATAGACAAGCGGTCCCCACTGATGCGGGAACTTTTTGCCTTCGGAATGATAAAGGATGTAATTAACGTGTCGTACGTTGAGATGTAATTTTCCATCTTTTTCAAAAATAGATGGATTCATAATACCAGCTTCGTTTCCTAAAACCGATTTTGGTAATAAAATTGGATGTAGTGATCCGCCTCTTTTTAAAGCGTACGTGGCAAATCCACCCATGTGCAAATCATGCATATTAACTCCATAATATAATTTTTAAAAAGTTACCAACCAGGTTTAACTAGGCGAACCTTTTTCCTCGCAACCTTCCCTGCTAGCGCAGTATCAATCTTATTTATCTGTTCTTCACCTAAAGATTCTTCTAACCAAGCTAATGCAAGAACGTTAGTTACGTCGTTAAGTGCAATGAAATCTGCTGCAGCTTTAGTTTTAGCAGAAAAATAACACGTCCCAACGTAACTTGATGTGGTTCCATCATCATCGGTCGCTATTCTTTTATAATGAATTTGCACAATAGAGTTTTCTAATAGGACTCCGTCGTTATTTAACTCGTCGTCTAACCCTAATCTAGCAATTTTCCAAGAATAATTCACGATAAAATTCCTTTATTCTGATACATCTACTGCAGCACCTTCAGCAGCAACTGCTTCTGGATCTGGTGTGACATCTGGTGCCCAAGGCATTGGTGTATCAGTCGGGCTGCTGTCATCAATCTGGCGTTGACACTGTTCTAAGATGTGCGCTTTATAACCTGCGTCAGCTTCAACAACAGCTGAAATCCATGCAGTAACATCTGATTCCTGCAAGTCAGCAAAGGCTGTAAATGATCCTTCTGAAACAGTTGCGGCACTAAATGGTGTTGCGCCTGAAAACTCTCCGACGTTACCATCTGCGTCTTCACCATGCGCTTTCCAATAAGTTTGTACAACTGCGTTTTGTAATGTTACCCCGTCCGCATTAACCTCATCTTTTACTTTGAGACTTTGGACAGTGTACGTTAATGTAAGAGCCATAATATTTCTCCATTTCTATTATTTCGTGATTATATTTATCTATTTATATGTTTAGTTGCTATGCAAATATAGGTCTACCGGGATTGCTATCCTGAGTTTTGAATAGTAAGGGTTGACGTGATGATAAGTAAAGCTTGGGAAAATAACATATTCGCCAGTCTTTGGCATATGTCTGTACTTTTCAAACATAGATTCAAAATGTTCGTCGTAACCTCTGTTTGAATTAGATCTAGGATCGGAAAATACTATATCACCACCTGAGTTTTTATCCTCTGCTAAAATATAAAACACTGCAGATAATTGAGCCCCAGAATGATTGTGTATTGTCATGCTATAATTTTCACCGTGGCCAGTGATCCAACCTTTCATCTTATAAGAAGTCCAGTCGGTTATTTTATGTCCAATAGTTTTTTGTAAATAATCATCAAACGCATTATAAGCTATTTTTTTAAAATTCTGAATATATGAAGTATTATCTTCAAAAATATTATAGCCTTCTACTTCACTTTTAACATTATCAACATCATAGCTTGATAGCATATAATGTGCTAATTCTAAACTTTCAAAATTACCAAATCCAACAGGCGTTGGCCAAAGTGATTTGACTTCCATAATCATCTCCTCATAATGTATAATGTTATTTATATCCATTTTGCTATTGACATTTGATGTTCTATATGTTATTATAAATACAACTGAGATGGTTAATAGTATGGACAGATTGATATGAACTTTGAAGAATTTGAAAAGTTTCTTTTATCGCAGGAATGCTACGATAATCATGATGTGTTTATTATTGACTCAAATCAGTGTATGCATCATATTACTATTGATAACTTTATTGAGTATCAGGCTGAAATGGCTAAGCACCTCTTTAAAGAAGAAGTAACCATTAAAGTCCACCAAATGGAAAGGTACTTTAATTATAACTATGGAACCATCCACGTTTTCCATAGTCCTAAAAATGGACCAACATTTCCAGAGCATACAGATCTTACAGACGTTATGATCAAATGTTTGGATGGTGTAAAGACTATGGAAATAGAAGGCAAACCGTTAACTTTAAAGCCTGGCGAAGATGTAACAATAAAAACTAGAACGTTTCACCGAGCATTAAATTATGAAAAGGCATTAATGGCATCACATGGGATTGGCGACACAGAGACACTTAAACGTTTACATCAAAACAACTGAGACCTGTAATTTAAATTGTTCGCACTGTTTTACTTCTGGTATTAACGGTGCAAAAATATATTTTGATCCAGTTAAAACAGCTGCTTGGGTAAACCAACTCGACCGAGATACTATATTCTATGAATTTCACGGAGGTGAGCCTATGCTTGCTTCCGTATCTTCGTTACGAAAATTTGTTGAGTTGACTCAAGGTGACGGTGTTATGTATGGGACAACTACAAATTTAGTATATAAACTTACTGAAGAAAGATTGCAATTTTTTGACGACGTTTTAGAAAAACGTATTGGAACATCTTGGGATCCTACTATAAGATTTTCAAACGAAAAACAAAAAAAGCTTTGGGAAGATAATGTAAAACTATTAATTGCGCGCGGCTATCAAATTAAATGTTTTGTGAGTTTGAGTAAAGATGTTGTTAAAATGGAACCACGAGATATTGTAAAATATATGACAGATCTCGGTATTCAAGAGCTTGACTTCGAACGTATTACCATGGATGGTAATGCAAAGGGTAAAATGTGGCCGACCAATTCTGAATTAGACGAGTGGTTTTTACGTTACCATTCTCAGATAGAAGACAGAGATTCAATTTTCCATGTTATTATGGAAAACATATATGCTAAATTTGAAGATAATAATCCATCGCGAGGCACCTGGTGTAGAGATTGTGAACAAAAACTATTGACAATTAACGCAGATGGTAGTATAGCTGGTTGTCCTAATACTGCTCCTTCAAAAGCCTATGGGTGGATAACACAACCAGCCAGTGAAGTAATGAACTCACAAGGTAGATGTGATGTTATTATCAAAGAATTAAATCGTAACCCAATATGCTTTACCTGTCCAGTATTTGATGTGTGTGGTTCAGATTGTCACCAATTAGAATGGGAAGGCGATATTTGTCCGTCACCAAAGTCCTTAATGCAGAAGCTAAAAAGCGATTATAAATAAGATAAATAGCATTTCAATTTAGAGGTTAATATAACATGGTATCATTAACAAATAACGTTTATAACGGAAACGTTGTAGACCGATGGGAAGATTATGTAGCAGAAGCTGCACGATCTGGTATTGCGTGGGGATACAACAGGAAACCATTTAGCCAAATGTCAAACAGCTACTTTGGCGGAAACTATAACAGCCCTCCTGGCCGTGCGTCATATTCTAGTGATACAATGGTTGGAAATAGATATACAACAATTGTTGCGTCAACAGTACGAAACGGATTAGTTAACGCATCAAGAAACTGGACTCACCTACGATTAATGAGAGCTCGAAGATATTATAACAGCCAAGGGCGATGGGTTCTTCAATACAACTCTACTCAAAAAGCTTATCAAACCACGGGTGTTCGTACAAACGTTTCAGCACCGAGTATTCCGACAAATGGCCCATTAAACAATGGTTGGTTAATTACCCGAGGATCAGATAGTTCTAACACGGGTATGGAAGAATGGTTGGCTAGATTGAGATCAAACTATTATGGTATTCAAAATAGCCCAGTTAACAGATATGTATATGTGTGCCATTATAGTTGTCACTATAGTTGCCATAGTTCAAGAGGACGTAGATAATGAAAATAAAAGATACAGTAGCTCCTATCCCTATTGAATTACTTAAGGAGTATTTTAGTGATGATAGTATCGTTTTTAATATAGATTATTCTAAAAGCCTTTTAAAGGGCGATAAAATTATTACTTATTTGAGTAATCTTGATGTGCCTTGTAAATTAACAGGCTGGGATAAAGTTTCAACAGAAGATAAATTATCTTTTGTTAAAGAATATATGAATGCTAAACTCGTAATTGTAAGTCCTGAATTGGAAGTGTGCGTTTTAAAGATTTTATACGAAGCCGCTGAATACTCGTTCTTTATAAGTTACGAAGACTATGTTGAAAACATTCTTGATAAAGACGAAATCGAGCAGTTCATTAAAGAAAATAAAGAAATGATTGATAAATGGTTAATCATGATGGCAAGCCTTTCTTTATTTGGAGTATACACAATTCCTGAGTTTCAACAAATGGTTAAAGATGAATATGAGATGATTGATGATTACGATTATTGTGGGGTAAATTTTGCTAGATTATTACATCACGAAATCGCGCAAGAGTTAATGGCAGCTGAAACTGATGATATATACTATTTTGAAAAACAATTCAACGAACCAATGTTTAAAGGTAAAAATTTGTTTGCTTATTGGGAAAACGACGCTAATTCATTAGCTATTATGTCTTGGGCAATATCGTCGGGTGAAGCAACATATCAACAATTTCATTCTGAAATAGAAAAGGGATACGAAGATGCTTCTGCTATTTGACAGAGTTTATGTCAAGCATGATTTTATGCTTGATAATAATGTAGACACGTTAATTATAAGTCCAAACCTAACAACCATGATATGGGACGAATTGGAAGTAGTCCACTCAAATATCGGTAATTGTATGCACAACGTTGATATGTATGAGCAACTCTTTACTGGGTTTGTACCACCTCTTACTGAACCAGCGGAAGAAGGTCAACCTGCGCCAGACCAACTTGAGGCTATTGAAACACCATATGAAAATGATTTAGCTTTCTTTCAAGCGCTCCTTGACAAAGGTAAAGTTAATATCCATGTTGATCCTACGGGTTATGACATCCTCTTTTCAAAATTCATTAAAATATTTTTTCCAAATATGACTAGAGACGTTGCCTGGAAAACATATAACATTTATAGAACTAACAGTCAAGTATTAAAAACAACAAGCTTTGTTTGGGGTACTGAAGCTGGGGAACAAGCACAGCACGATGGTCTTGCGGCGTGGGTACCTAGAACTAAAGCAGAGTTTCTCGCGGTCTACGATACCATTTCAAGGGATTTACCTGATGCTGATTACGCAACATTATTAACCAACGCCAGACAAAAAATCGGTGTTGAATTTATGATTGCGAATAGATTATCTGGCGATGAAACCTACGATGTTTTCCTTGGCGAAAAAATGTATAAACTTATGGAGCAAAGAATTAATTCTGAAGTATTATTCATTAAAGCTTCTTTGTTTAATAACCTATGGCGTCCTTGGGTACAGACAGTTTTAGGCGTTAGTTCTATTGACGCTGCAAACGATCTGTTAGATTTAGAAGAAACAAACGATAAGACTCGTTGGCTATTTGACGACGACAGCGCGTATTTCTCAAATGATTATCAAGCAAGACATCCAAATATTAACTTTAGGGCTATCCGTACTTCAATCATGGAAGCAGTAACTGAAACCACGACTCCCATGGAAGAAGCTCTTACTGACGAAATGATGGATTTTGTTTACAATAACGTAGCGGTTCGCAATTTTACTTCTGCAGAAATCACTACAATATTGAATAACGATAAAACACATCTTGGCCCATCAGTATTTGAATGTGATGATAGAATCAAAGTAAACGCATTGTTCCTTAATTATATTTACAAATTAAGTAACGATACTGATAGCGAGTTAGGAATGTTTACTATATGATTAAACATTGCTATGAGTCTTCGATATGGATAAAACAATTTGAAAATAGCAACGAATTCAATCAAGACGTTTTAAACACAACTAAAGCAATCCAAGCTTCAACCCCAGAGCCCATCGCAGATCATAATGTTGATTTGTGGGTAAGTGGTAATATGCATACCATAC
>Ga0255753_1000816_pt1 | contig 39066 bp, 34 predicted proteins | sample 041ome_10_FD_179953 | JGI IMG/M metagenome (GOLD analysis project Ga0255753, IMG submission 179953) | Coastal salt marsh microbial communities from the Groves Creek Marsh, Skidaway Island, Georgia - 041412US metaG (version 2) | ecosystem: Environmental > Aquatic > Marine > Intertidal zone > Salt... | reverse complement strand
CACATCGTTTAAAGCCTTGGAAATGGGGTAAGGCCTGCGGTTTCGCCGGCGACATCCCCTGCGATCCCACGATGCTTAGTGTATCATGCCGTCGAATTTGAAATCACCTTTCAGCCGCGATTTGCTATGAATTTAGGTGATATCGAACATAACCCAGCGTAGCAATGAGACAGCAGAGGTAGATGTGGAAAGAGAATCCATGGAGTTCGACGTTGTAATCGTGGGAGCGGGTCCTGCTGGGCTCAGTGCCGCGATCAAGATCATGCAATTGGCCGAAACTCAGGGCCGTGAGACCTCGGTGTGTGTTGTAGAAAAGGGCTCCGAAGTAGGCGCTCACGTGTTGTCGGGGGCCGTGCTGGAACCCAGAGCGCTGGAAGAATTGATTCCTGACTGGAGAGAGCGTGGCGCGCCACTCAATACCCCGGTCACAGGGGATACTTTTTACTTTTATACCGGCGAGTCCTCGGCCATCAAACTGCCTGGCTTCGCCATTCCCCGCCCGACCCATAATGACGGCAATTTTATCGTCTCAATGGGAAACGTCTGCCGCTGGCTGGCCGAGCAAGCCGAAGCCTTAGGGGTCGAAATCTATCCGGGCTTCGCTGCCGCGGAGGTGCTTTTCCACGACAACGGGGCAGTTAAAGGCATCGCAACGGGAGAGATGGGGGTTGGCGCTGATGGACAGCAAAAAGATTCCTACGTCCCCAGCATGGAGTTACATGCTGCCTACACGATTTTTGCAGAGGGCTGTAGAGGCCATCTCGGGAAGCAACTTATTGCGCATTTTGAACTCGACAAGGGCAAGGACCCTCAGCACTACGGTATCGGCATCAAGGAGGTGTGGAAGATCGCACCTGAAAATCATCAGGAGGGCCTGGTCGTCCATGGGATCGGGTGGCCGCTTTCGGAATCCGGTTCCAGTGGTGGCGCCTTTCTATACCACGCAGAAAATCATGAAGTTTACGTGGGCTTGATCGCCGACCTTAACTATAGCAATCCCCACTTGAGTCCCTTTGAGGAATTCCAGCGATGGAAAACCCACTCAAAGACCCGAGCGGTGCTCGAGGGCGGAGAGCGAATCGCCTATGGCGCGAGAGCCCTGGCGAAAGGCGGGCTGAATTCTCTGCCGGAGATGTCTTTCCCAGGAGGGCTTTTGATTGGCTGCGACGCGGGCACGCTAAACAGCGTGAAGATAAAAGGCAATCACACCGCCATGAAGAGCGGGATGTTGGCCGCTGAAAGTATTATGGCTGCCTTTCAGTCACCCGAGCAGGCACCAGTTGATCTGGATTTCTCCAATCGTTTGCGGGATTCTTGGCTGGGAAAAGAACTGTACAGCTCGCGTAACTTCTCCGGGTTTATGCACAAATTTGGCACGCTACTGGGTGCCGCGATGGTGTGGATTGATCAAAATATCTTCGCCGGGCGGCTGCCGTTTACGCTGCACGATACCAAGCCCGATCATGCATGCTTGGTTGAGGCCGATAAAGCCGCGCCTATTTCCTATCCCAAACCCGACAATGCCCTAACCTTTGATCGGCTCTCTTCTGTATTTCTATCCAATACCAATCATGAGGAAGACCAACCCTGCCACCTCACTTTACGAGACGGCGGTATTCCGATCACGGTGAATTTGCCAAAGTATGCCGAACCCGCGCAACGTTACTGCCCGGCGGGTGTTTACGAGATCGTAGAAGAGTCGGAAGGGCCTCGATTCCAGATAAATGCGCAGAACTGCGTGCACTGCAAGACCTGCGATATTAAGGATCCCTCGCAGAATATCACTTGGGTGACGCCTGAGGGCTTTGGCGGGCCGAACTATCCCAATATGTAACGCTGGTTAGGCCAGCGAAAAGGAGACGCCGCCGCTATTCACGCAGTGGTCATCATTGGCCATTGCGACCAGCCGATACCAAGCGGCTCTGGAGCAAAGCGCGGTGAGTCCATTGGTGATGGCGATGTAGGCCGCGCCACTCGCTCTAGGTTCAGGGTTAAGTGGGTAGCGCGTGGAGACGGGGAATTGCCCCCCCGCGTTAAGGCAAGCCCGAATCACTGTATCGCCCTGCTCCGAATCGAGTTCAAAATCAGTGATTATTAGAGGGTGAAGGGCAACAGCAACCCGACATTTTTCAGCCGGCGTGACCAGATAATACTCACCGTCGTCCTCGCGTCTGAGAATGCCGGCGAACAGCTGCCACAACTCCTTGCGTCGAATGGGCCGACCTTCGTGGTACCAGGTGCCGTCAGCGGCAATTGCCATGTCGACTTCACCGCAGTAGTCGGGGTTCCATTTATCAAGCGGCGCGGGCGCCCTTCCGTTAACAGAAGGCACTGACGATGCCCGCAGTTGCCCATGGTGTCGATCCGGGATACTTCCCGCCAACTCGCGCAAGCGGCTGTCTTCGTTTCGGCCGTTCTTCATTCCTAGAAGCGCTCGCCGTCAACTTATCGAACGATAATTTCAGCCGTTTCGCGCTGATACTTAAGATATTCCCCAAAACTCAATCTTTGTTGCTCCGAGCTTCGCCGAGACATCAAAGTTTCGGCCTCCGCAGTGGTGAGGCTAGCGAGGGACCCGGGCGTAACCCGCGCCAATTGAATCAATGCGTGCCCCGCTCCAGGCACTGCCACCGCGCGCAAGCGGGCTGCATCGCCCGCTGGCATGGCAAAGGCAGCTTCGAGTACCGGCCGTGGCAGTTGACTCGCAAGACGAGTAGTCGCAAGCTCCACCCGCCATTCGAGGTCCAGAGTCCTCGCGATATCCTCGAATGTTCCTTCGCCCTCGAGTTCCTGCTCCGCTTGCAACTGCATAGCTCTTAACGCATCTGATTCCAACTCGGCACTCAATTTCTCGGCAATGTCTGACTCAACTTCATCAAAGGGCGCCACCTGCGATGGCGTGATCTCAGCGATGCGAAGCACCGCGAAGCGTTTGCCCGAGAGCTCCACAACTTCACTGTTGATGCCATCCTCAAACACCTCAGGAGAAAATGCGACATCACGCAGGGCAGCTTCAGCGAACAGTCCACGACCCAACTCCCGAGAGAAGGCCTCTGAGCGCTCAACTTTGGCACTGACCGCGGCGGCGGGACCAGCCAGATCGGGCGCGTTAAATACGAGGTCACGCAGCTCTTCTACTGCCAGCAACAAGCTTCGCTCCGCTTCGGCGGATTCAATCGAGCTCCGGAGTTCATCTTTAACGTCTTCGTAACTCACGGAATCGCCGTCAATTCTCTCTTCCAACCGGATGAAGTGAGTTCCTGCATCAGTAACTACTGCCGTCGATACCTGACCCGGCGACTGCAGACCTGCAATTGCTGCTTCCATTTTTTCTGGAAACGCCGTGCCATCGGTAAACCCCAAGGCACCGCCTTGGCTGGCCGAACCAATATCATCAGACAGTTCCCTTGCAATATCAGAAAACTCCTCATTCAGATTCAGCCGCTCAGATACTTCAGCTACACGACGTGCAAAATCCGAATCCGATTCTTCGTCTTCGGGGGTTAGGAGAATATGTGAAACTCTCGATTGGGTGGATACCGTGTACTCATCGCGCACGGACTCAAATTGCTGACGGACCGTCTCTTCATCCGCCTCTACTCGAAAATCCTCTGGCGCCAAGAGGATGTAGTCGACGGCAACTTGCTCGGGCTGTAAAAAATCCGGCTGATGCGCATCGTAGTAAGTTCGCAGCGCGTCGTCTGAGAGCGCGTCACTCGGCACCAAACGACCTTCAGGAATCACCAAGTATCTGACATCTCGCTCCTCACCCACGAGGTTAGCCATCGCCGATAATTCACGCTGGGTGACAAACTCGCTCTCACTCACAGCAGTTTGCAATTGTGTAAGGACGATATCCTCCGCCTGCAAGCGTCGGAATCTCTCTGGCGTATATCCGGCATTTGCCAGTACGCTTTTATAGGCCTCGGATGAGAAGTTGCCGTTAAGTTGAAACGCGTCAATCGAAGTAATGGACTTGCCTATCTGCGCGTCAGATGCCACCAGGCCGAGCTCAGCAGCTTTTTGTAAAAGAAGCGAGCGCTGAATCAGCGACTCCAGCGCACGAGGCTGCAACCTCTCGTCGTCGAGCATCGCCGGATCAATGTCTTCCCCCAGGACACTCACCAACTGACGTTTTTGCTGCGTCACCGCCTCCTGAAGCGCAAAGGGTGAGATTTCTTCACCATTGACCTCTGCTACTGAGGTGCCCGCTGCGCCTGGCAAAAGTGTCTCTAGGCCAAACGCGGCAAAGGACAAAACGATTAAGCCAATAATGATCTTGGCAGTGGCGCTCTGGGCACCCTGACGCATGGACTGAAGCATGGCGGTTTATATCTCCCATGATGACTGCTCTGAGCCCCCTACCCCTGCGGGGCGGCTAGACAGACAGTCACGATGTGTAGGGTTATTACGTAAAGAAGGCGCACTGTGGCGCCTTCTCGGGTCCACCGCTCTTAACGGCGGAAAGTAGTTTGGTTTACTTGTTAACGGCGTCCTTTAGCGCCTTACCCGCTTTAAAGCCCGGCGTATTCGAAGCAGCAATTTGAATGGTTTCGCCGGTACGAGGATTACGACCCTGTCGCGCCGCGCGCGCTTTTACCGAGAATGTACCGAAGCCCACAAGCGAAACGCTGCCGCCCTTGGCGAGAGCACCCGTAATGGCGCCGATCGCAGCGTCAAGTGCGCGGCCAGCCGAGGCCTTTGAAAGATCCGCATCTGCGGCGATGGCGTCAATCAAGTCATTTTTGTTCACGTTATACCCCTTGAGTCTATTGAGCTAAATTGCGTGGCACCTGCCTAAGCGCCCCATGTAGCCTACTCCTCACACCTTTGAGGGTCAACGCATGTGGCGCCTGAAATCAGTGGGATCTGGGCCGTTTCGTCTCATTTGCCTCGTCTGCGGGATCCTCTGGCGCAGAGATTGCTCGAGAGCCCTTCATATAATCTTCGTCTGATAATGGCTGGGGCGAGCGCTCAAGCGCGATGGAGAGCACTTCATCGATCCATTTTACAGGCCGGATCTTGAGATTCTCCTTAATGTTATCGGGTACCTCTTGCAGATCACGCTCGTTCTCGTGAGGAATGACCACCGTTTCTATACCGCCCCTGCGCGCCGCGAGTAGCTTCTCCTTCAAGCCTCCAATGGGAAGTACTTCTCCGCGCAGCGTGATTTCACCTGTCATAGCGACATCTGCTCTTATCGGTATATTGGTGAAACTGCTGACTAATGCGGTACACATGGCGATCCCCGCACTGGGACCATCTTTTGGCGTGGCACCCTCGGGGACATGGATGTGCACGTCCTTAGCGTCGTGCAGCGAGGCGGCAATGCCCAACGATTGCGATTTCGCTCTTACGACCGTCATCGCTGCTTGTATAGACTCCTGCATCACGTCACCCAAGGATCCGGTTTTGACTATTCGACCTTTACCCATGGTAGAGGCGACTTCAACTGTGAGCAGCTCCCCCCCTACGGAGGTCCAGGCCAGGCCGGTCACTTGGCCCACCTTGTTCTCTTTCTCGGCGGTACCGAAGTTGAATTTCCGGACTCCCAGCACGTCCGCGAGCATCTCTGACGTCACCTCCTGCCCAGGGGTTCGCTCTTTTAGAGCGAAGGCCTTCACCATCTTCCTGCAGACCTTGGCTATCTGTCTCTCCAGTGCTCGGACGCCGGCCTCGCGGGTGTAGTACCGAATAATGTCTAGGCATGCCGCTTCGGATAGTGAAATCTCTTCTTCCTTCAAGCCATTGAGTTTAGTCTGCTTTGGAATGAGGTAACGCTGGGCAATATTGAGTTTTTCGTCCTCGGTATAGCCCGGGATTCTAATGACTTCCATACGATCCAATAGTGGACCCGGTATGTTCATCGTGTTGGAGGTGCAAATAAACATCACATCCGACAGATCGTAATCAACTTCGAGGTAGTGGTCGTTAAACGCATGATTCTGTTCGGGGTCTAATACTTCCAACATGGCGGAAGCGGGATCGCCGCGGTGGTCCATTCCCATCTTGTCGATTTCATCTAGGAGAAATAGTGGGTTCCTGACCCCCGATTTGGCCATTTTCTGCAATAACTTCCCCGGCATGGAACCAATGTAGGTTCGCCTGTGACCACGGATTTCAGCCTCGTCTCTGACACCACCCAAGGCCATCCGAATAAATTTTCTGTTCGTGGATCTAGCAATAGATTCTCCCAGAGAAGTTTTCCCTACGCCGGGAGGGCCGACCAGACACAACACAGGGCCTTTAAGCTTTTTGACTCGCTTCTGGACTGCCAAATATTCGAGAATACGCTCCTTGACTTCCTCCAGACCGTAATGGTCCTCGTCTAACACCTGCTGCGCCCGACTCAGATCGTGGCGCACCTTGCTGCGCTTGAACCAGGGAATGCTGACCATCCAATCAAGGTAGCCCCGCACCACGGAAGCTTCAGCGGACATCGGCGACATCATTTTGAGTTTGCTGAGCTCGGCGTTGGCCTTGTCGAGAGCCTCCTCTGACATTCGTGCCTCGGTGATTTTCCGTTGCATATCGTCAATTTCATTAGGGGCATCGTCCATTTCCCCCAACTCTTTCTGAATGGCTTTCATCTGCTCATTGAGATAGTACTCTCGCTGACTCTTCTCCATTTGCTTCTTAACACGCCCACGAATCCGCTTTTCCACTTGGAAGAGATCGATTTCAGCGTCCATAAGAGACTGAAGATGCTCGAGTCTCCCGCGGATATCCGCGATTTCCAATATGCGCTGCTTCTCCTCAAGATCAACGCTCATGTGGGCTGATATGGTGTCGGCAAGGCGTCCCGGCTCATCAATGCCAGAGAGCGATGTCAGTACCTCTGCGGGGACTTTTTTGCTCAGACTGACGTACTTTTCAAACTGCTCTACGGTTTTCCGCACCAGCGAGGCCGCATCCTTGTCGCTCAGTGATTCGGACTCAACTTCACGCACAGATGCAACCGCAAATGCGTCTTCTTCATCGATGGCGAGCACCGCCGCTCGGTAACTCCCTTCAACCAGCACCTTTATGGTGCCGTCGGGTAACTTAAGGAGCTGCAGGATGTTCGATACCGTACCGACCTGATAGAGATCATCAGCGCCTGGCTGGTCGTCTGAGGCGTTACGTTGTGCGACGAGCAGGACTTGCTTGTTGTCCAGCATGGCGTGCTCAAGTGCCTCGATAGACCGCTCTCGACCCACAAATAGAGGCAGTACCATATGGGGGTAAACAACCACATCGCGCAGGGGCAACAATGGCAATTGGTGATCTTGATCAGTCATAGACTCCTCCGTCTATGCAGGGATATGGGGTCAGAGTAGCGGATTTAAAACCCCACGCGCTCAAAAAGCGGGATTACACAGGATGATACATTGAAGAAGCCCGTACGGATTCACCGAGGGGCAAAATAGACTGACAGGTAGTAGCCACTCAGGTGTTGGCGTCAATCCTCAGCGCCCGCGGCGGCAGGTGCTGGAGTCTCGTAAACCAGCAAGGGCTCTGAGTCGCCCTTTACCACTGACTCGTCGATAACGATCTTGGCGACATCAGGTGCAGAAGGGATCGTATACATCGACTCGAGCAGTATTCCCTCAAGGATAGATCTGAGGCCACGAGCGCCGGTCTTGCGCTCCATCGCCCGCTCTGCAACCGCACGCAGTCCATCTTCGCGAAAATCGATCTCGACGCCTTCCATGTCAAACATCTTCGCATATTGCTTTGTCAGCGCATTTCGGGGTTCGGTCAAGATGCGTATCAGGGCTGGCGCATCCAGCTCCTCAAGCGTTGCGATGATGGGTAATCGGCCGACAAACTCGGGAATGAGGCCATACTGCACAAGATCTTCGGGCTGCAGATCCGCGAGTGTTTCACCAAAATTTCGGGCTTCACTTTTACTCTTTACCTCGGCCCCGAAACCGATCCCGCCTTTTTCGGAGCGATTGCGGATCACTTTATCCAAGCCCGCAAAGGCGCCACCACAAATGAAAAGAATGTTGCTGGTATCAACCTGCAAAAACTCCTGTTGCGGATGCTTGCGCCCTCCCTGTGGCGGCACAGAGGCGACGGTACCCTCAATCAGCTTCAGCAACGCTTGTTGCACGCCCTCTCCTGAGACATCTCTCGTGATCGAGGGGTTATCGGATTTCCGTGAAATCTTGTCTATTTCATCGATGTAGACAATGCCCATTTGGGCGCGCTCCACATCGTAGTCACACTTTTGTAGAAGCTTCTGAATGATATTTTCAACATCCTCACCGACGTATCCCGCCTCGGTCAAGGTTGTTGCATCGGCGATGGTAAACGGCACGTCTAGCAAGCGCGCCAGGGTCTCTGCCAGCAGGGTTTTACCTGATCCGGTGGGGCCCACCAGCAGAATGTTGGATTTACTCAGCTCCACCTCTTCTGGGTCTCGCGAGCTGGGAGCTGCATTTCGCAATCGCTTATAGTGGTTATAAACCGCGACCGCCAGAACGCGCTTTGCCTGTTGCTGGCCGATCACATACTGGTTCAGGATTTCATTAATTTCTTCTGGGATAGGCAACTTCGAGCTGTCGCTATCAGTTGTCGTTTCCTGGATTTCTTCGCGAATGATGTCATTGCAAAGATCGACGCACTCGTCGCAAATGAACACCGACGGCCCTGCAATCAGTTTCCGCACTTCATTCTGGCTTTTGCCACAGAACGAGCAATATAGAAGCTTGCCACTATCGCCTGATGTGCTGTCGTCCGCCATCAATCATTCCCACATAGCCACTGGCTCTCGGTTACCAACCTTGATACGTTTCGAGCGACTTTGCAAGTCGCCTCGGTCGGTCTCGTCAGGCCTTTCTACCTTGAGGTGATAACCTCGTCCACCAGCCCATATTCAACGCTTTGCTCAGAACTCATGAAGCGATCACGCTCGGTATCTTTCTCTATCACCTCGAGGGACTGGCCCGTGTGCTCGGCAAGTAAGGTATTCAGACGCTCCCTCAAGAACAGGATTTCCTTGGCTTGAATTTCAATGTCGGTGGCCTGGCCCTGAGCGCCGCCACTCGGCTGGTGAATCATGGTCCGCGCATTGGGCAAAATGAACCGCTTACCTTTTGTGCCACCGCTTAATAGGAACGCGCCCATGGAGGCAGCCTGACCAATGCACATGGTGCTTACGTCAGGTTTGATGAAGCGCATGGTGTCGTAGATCGACAAGCCCGCAGTGACCGAGCCGCCCGGGCTATTAATGTATAGGTGCACGTCCTTGTCTGGATTTTCCGACTCGAGAAATAACAATTGGGCCACCACCAAGTTCGCCATGTGGTCTTCGATAGCTCCCACAATAAAAATCACTCGCTCCTTGAGCAGTCTGGAGTAAATATCGAACGAGCGCTCTCCTCTTGAGGTTTGCTCGATCACCATTGGTACTAACCCCAGACTTTGAGGTTCCAAACTGCTCTTCACGACGGTCATTTCTCTACTGCCTCTCAAATTAGGCGTTAGCGGCTGGACGCGCCTTGGCCAACGCGTCCTGATAACTGCATTCCACTTCGACAATGGCTGCATCGGCCAAAAGCCGCTCAACCACAGCATCCTCCAACACTCTTGATTCTATACCTGCGAGCTGCTCATTTTCAGAATAGTACCAATTGATCACTTCCTCTGGATCCTGATAGGTCGACGCGATGTCTTCTATGAACGCTCTGACTTTGGCGGGCTCGGCCGTCAAGTCGAAGTGCCCTATCATCTCCGCCACAACGAGCCCCAGTTTCACCCGGTGTTGCGCCTGGTCAGCAAACATTTCATCGGGCAGCACTGAGGCTAAATCCAAGTCTTGCGGTGCTGCTCCGCCGAACTGCTGGAACATCTGTTGTCGCATGGTGTTCACCTCTCGCCCGATCAAGGCGGCAGGCAATTCAACATTCTCGTGCGCAGCAACGATGGCATCCATTACCTGAGATTTCACTGAGGCCTCGATCGCGTTGCGCAATTCTCGCTCCATGTTTTGCTTCACTTCCGCGCGAAAATCCTGCTCGTTGCCCTCTTCGAGGCCGTATTTTGAAAACAAAGCCTCGTCCACTGGCGCCAATTCAAGGGTTTTCACCTCTTTCACAGTCACCGCAAACTGAACGCCTGCTCCCGCGAGCTCTTCCTTTTGGTAATCTTCAGGAAACGTTAGGTCGAGAACTTTTTCTTCGCCTGCGCTGACGCCAATCAGCCCATCCTCAAAACCGGGTATCATGCGACCGGATCCGAGCTCCAAAGAAGTTCCCTCGGCCGAACCACCCTCAAATGTCTCCCCGTTCTTAGTGCCCACAAAATCTATGACCACCGTGTCCCCGTCTTCGGCAGCCAGCTCTGATGTTACCCACTCACCCTGCTGCTTTCTGAAAACGTCAATGATGTCGTCAATATCTGCATCGGTCACGTCCGCAACTGGCTTCTCGATAGTGAGATCCTCGAGTGATTGAATCTCAACAGTGGGAAACACCTCGAAAGTTGCGGTGTACTCAACATCCTGCCCCGCATCCAGTTTTCTCGCCTCGATGCTTGGCTGACCCGCGGGACGCAGATTTTCAGACACCACGGCCTCCTGGAAGGATTGACTAATGACTTCTCCCAGAACCTCTTGCCGAACCCCTGCGCCAAAGCGCTGCTTCATGACCTTCATGGGTATTTTTCCGGGACGGAAACCTGGCAACCGAGCATTTCTAGCCGCATCTTGCAGCCGCTGATTGACAACCGATTCCACTCGGTCCGCGGGCACTCCCACGGTTAACCTTCGCTCTAATCCAGATGTTGTTTCTACGGAAACCCGCATGGTGCTGCTCCTACCTTACATTCCAACAGTGAGTGGCTCGGCTACGCCAAACCACCGCACGACCGCGACCCCTGATTTCGGTGACTCCATCAACGGACCGGAAAGTGGTGCGGAAGGAGAGACTCGAACTCTCACGTCGTTAGACACTGGAACCTAAATCCAGCGCGTCTACCAATTTCGCCACTTCCGCACATGACGCGAATCCCCGCCAAAGCGCGACCCAACGAGGCGCGCGATGGTGTCATAGAATCTGAGCGGTTTCAACGCCGCTGAGCAGCGGCGAGGCGCCGTTATTGGGTTAGCGACCGGCTACTTTAGCAGCGAGATCAAGAATCCACATTAACTATAATATATAAATATAAAACAATAGCTTGAAAATTATAGTTCAAGCTTAAACTAAAATAGTTACGGGCCTCTTGCGGTAATATGACAGATTGATCTAACAAACGCTCGCGCAGCACTGGCAAAAAGTCGGGAAACAGGCATAATAAAGTGGTCGCAGTGCCCCTCAATAAGCCTGCTGACAACGGGTATCCCAAGTACCCGTAATGTGTGCCTGCAGGTGTGCCCGCAGGCGCACCACTCCTAAAAGTCTATGACTACGGGCCCTTCGGGGCCCGCTTTTTTTGTGCGGCCTCTCTGCTGGCGCGACTGCGATGAAGGCGTACGTCGTCGGGGCTCGCTTCGCGTCAAATGACCTGCACGGTGGCCCGAATCATGGGGCCTGCTATCCACTTGGCGCCCAAAAAACGGCTTAGAGGGTATGCGTGGCCCTCTCCGACCCAAAAAGGCCCGCAAGACACGCCTCAATTTTTTGATTGAGTCCCGCGTCTTGCTCCGAAAATTCAACGCCAATTCCTGCTTGTCGGTGACCTTGAGCGCCGGCAGGCGTCATCCAAACCACCCTGCCACGCACCAAGAGCGTTTCGGGCTCATCCATTAAACGCAGAAGAAATTGCACCTCATCGCCAAGTTGAAAGGTGCCCTGTGACGGGACAAATAAACCGCCTTTCTCCAAAAAAGGCATGTAAGCGCTGTGCAACGCAGCCGCGTCACGGATCGTTAAACTCAATCTGTCTGAGTGCAGATCGCTCATCAACCAACCCTAACCAGCGATGCCGTGTTTGCCAAGTCCACTTAAAAACGACTCTGCAACAGTTTTGAACTGTGGATGCGGCAAACTTCTGCAGAGCCGGTAGATCTCGGTAGTCAAAATTTCCTTTGCCGGCGTGGCTCCTGCCCGCAGTCGACCCCACAGTGCCGTTAAGCAGCGGTGCAACAGCAACCAGCGCTGCCCCTGCGAACGCAATTCACGCAAGTCAGCAGCTCGAACTTTTTGCTCGCACCAGCTCATCATTTGGTAAACAAGCACAGAGGTATCGGCTTCGGCCCACACGGCGGGAATCGAAACACGACTGTCGCTCGCCTCTGTAACACCTGCGAAAGACTCGCGTAAGGCCAGCAGCATCTCCTCCACTGCCGGGGCTTCAATCGCGCTTGCAGACACTGCACAACCGTGATGCAAAGACAGCACGGCCGCCGCTCGCTCGAGATCAAAGCCATGGTCATTTATTAACCACGAAACCGCATCATCGTGACGGGGCAATGCGAGATTAACGAGCTGACAGCGAGATCTGACTGTCGCGGGGAGTCGCCAGACTTCCCCCACGGAAAGCAGTAGCAGGCTGTTCCCGGAGGGTTCCTCTAGCGTTTTGAGCAGGCTATTCGCCGCGGCAAGCGTCATGGTCTCTGCGCCTTCTATGATCAGGATCTTTATCTGGCCATAGAGTGCAGTTTGCTGAAGAAATCTTGATGCCGCACGAATTTGATCAATACCGATCGCAGATTTCCCGGATTCCGCCCTCACCTCCAGCATGTCGCCATGGGTGCTCTGGCGAAAACTTCTGCAGCCTAAACAGCTGCCGCAAGGTGACTCGCCCGATTTTTTACAAAGCTGACGCGCCGCAACCAATTGACTAAAGAGAGCCGCTTGCAGCGGATCCTCTGCGATCACCAAATACGCATGACCCAGGCGATTTTGAGCCACCAATTGGCTGAAATTGACAAGGGCGGCCTTCATCCAGGCAGGCTCAACCAGCAATTGCAACTCGTTGGAGTCGTTTCCTGCCTCGCTCATTCGCTGAACCATTGCTTTACGAGAGCCTCCAACTGAGTCTCCACTCCGCTGAGGTCTTGCCCGGCATCAATAACGGTGTAGCGTTCAGGAAGATCTCTTGCGCGAGCTAAATACCCGCTCCTGACCCGCTCGTAGAACATGATGGACTCACGTTCGAAGCGATCCAAGGCTCCTCTCGAGCGAGCTCTTTCCAATCCGAGCTCGGGAGGCAAATCGAGGAGGATCACTTGGTGCGGCTGTAAGTCCCCTTGAACGATGTTTTCGAGCTGCGTAATAAGGTCAACTGACATACCTCTCGCGGCTCCCTGATAGGCGTAGGTAGCGTCAGTGAAACGATCACAGATGACCCATTCCTCTCTCTCAAGCGCGGGCTTTATTACGGCCGCGATATGCTGAGCTCGGGCAGCAAACATCAGTAATAACTCGGTCATCTCCACAGGGGTCTCGCCGTGCGGGCTTAGCAGGACTTGCCGAAGCGATTCTGCCAATGGCGTTCCTCCCGGTTCTCGGGTAAGTGTTACCGCTTGACCCACAGATTCTAGGCGCCTTGCAAGATACTGTTGCGCAGTCGACTTACCCGCCCCTTCTCCCCCTTCTATTGTAATGAAGCGGGCCACAGCTATCGCTCCTGCGTCGAGCGCTCGGGTGTCGACCGATAATCTGCCCGTCTTGCGAGCTGGTATCGCCGAACATTTTCCTCATGCTCTTCGAGTGATTCGCTGAAGGCATGGGTACCGTCGCCCTTTGCCACGAAGTACAGCGCATTAGAGTCATCAGGATTGAATACGGCCCTCAGAGCGGCCTCACCGGGTAAGGCAATCGGCGTGGGAGGTAACCCTTTGATCACATAGGTGTTGTAACTGTTACCAGAATCTCTCAAGTGAGTTCGCCTGAGGTTGCCGTCGTAGCTCTCTCCTAAACCATAAATGACGGTTGGGTCTGTCTGCAATCTCATTCCTTTCGACAATCGACGCATAAAAACGCCAGCGATTTGGCTTCGCTCCGAGGGGGCAGCCGTTTCTCGCTCGACAATGGATGCCAATATGAGTGCTTCGTAGGCCGATGCCAATGGCAAAGTGCTTGCTCGACTACCCCACAGATTTAACAGCAGCTGCTCCATGGCGACATGCGCCCGCTTGAGGATATCGGCGTCAGTATCGCCCGCGGAGAAAGACCAGGTTTCGGGCAAAAACCAACCCTCGGGAGAAAGCGAGGGCGATATCCACGAAGAAAGCACGGCGCTCAATTCTTCGAAGGGCGTTGCGATTAATTTCGGGTGCTGCTGTAGCAGTGCTATCGCGGTCCGAAGGGTGACACCCTCCGGAATGGTAATTTGGTATTGGACGACTTGACCGGTTGCGAGGTGCCGAATGAAGCTTTCCACGCTCATATCGTCTCGGATGCGAAATTCACCCGCCTGCATTTTGTCATCTAGCCCTTGCCACTGCGCGAGGCGGCCAATCCAGCCTGCGCCGCTCAGCCATCCCTGATCCTCTGCGCGCCGGAGTACCTGGTTAAGGCTCTCACCTGACTCTATTGTCAATAGACGTGATGCTTCACCGAGGCTGAGTGTTTGGTGCCACAGCGTCGTTACATAGACCACGCCGCCGCTCAATGACGTCAGAACCAAGGTCGTAGCAAGGAGGAAACGGCGGAAAATCAACGTATATGTTGCTCTAGCGCATCTCGGATCACGCCGACTACGCCGTCATTCTCCGTGTAAATATGGCGCTCGATAGATCCCACTGTTGCGATACCCACCAGCGTATTGGTGATTAGCACAAGGTCTGCGCCGAGCAGGTCATCCAGGGTTATGGCGCATTCTTCAACCTCATAACCCAGGTCGGGTAGGACTGATTCGATCAGCAATTGGCGACGGGTTCCCGCGATACCAGCGCGAGTAAGAGAGGGTGTCAGCGCCCGCTGTCCTGTAATCATTAAAATATTCCCCCTGCTGGCAGAGATCACTTGAGCTTGATTATCCAGCATTACAACATCATCCCAACCCGCAAGGGCTGCCTCGTGGGCCGCCAGCACTTGCTCCGTTCGCGCCAGTAGCTTTAACCCCGCCAGTTGAGGTTGATCTTGCCAATGAGCTGTCGCGATGCCACAACGCCAAGAGAAAGTCGCCGGCGCGAGGGGTGCGGTAGCGGTAAGGATATAGCGTGGCGACGGTCGATGAGGCGGTGCGTACCCGCGCCGTCCTGACCCTCGCGTCACTGTGAGTCTTGCGCTACCAACGTGTCTGACCTTCAGGAGACACTGTTCAGCCTCCTGAACCGCTCTCTGCGCTTCGATATGTGGCTCGTCGAACTGCAACGCAGACAGTGCCTTCGACAACCTCTCCTCGTGCAGCGGCCGGCACAAAATGCGACCGTCTCGGCAAAGAAAAGTTTCAAATGCGCCATCCGCGTAGTTAAGACCTCGGTCATCAACCGGTATGGCTGATGCCTCCTCGCCGTCCACCCAGCTATGGCCCATCATCGTTCGGTCTGTCAGGTCATGCGACTAAAAATTAAAGAGCCATTGGTGCCGCCAAATCCGAAGGAATTAGACAGCGCGTGCGCCATGGCTCGTTCCTGTGCCGCATGGGGCACATAGTTGAGATCGCACTCAGGGCTGGGGTTATCCAGATTGATTGTTGGCGGAGCAACGTTATCCCGCAGAGCCAAAATGGTAAGAATCGCCTCAACCGATCCTGCGGCACCCAATAAGTGGCCAATCATTGATTTCGTTGAGCTCACAGCGAGCTTATAAGCATGGGGGCCAAAAACTGCCTTGATTGCCTGCGACTCAGCCAGATCGCCTGCCTCAGTCGACGTTCCATGCGCGTTTATGTAACTCACGTCCTCTATTGCAATTTCTGCGTCTTGCAATGCCTGGCGCATGGCAGCAGCCGCGCCGCGCCCGTCAGAGGGTGGGGAAGTCATGTGGTACGCGTCTCCGCTCATGCCGAATCCGGTCACCTCACAATAAATATTAGCGCTGCGGGCGATGGCAGCATCCAGAGATTCGAGCATCAGCATGCCCGCCCCGTCTCCCAGCACGAAACCGTCACGATCTTGATCCCATGGACGAGACGCTCGCTCAGGGGCGTCATTTCGGGTAGAGAGGGCCCTTGCGGCGGCAAATCCGCCCACCCCAACTGGCGTAGTCGCCATCTCAGCACCTCCGACCAGCATTGCGTCGACATCGCCGGAAGCGATCAGTCGAGCACCCAAGCCGATGTTATGTGTACCCGTGGTGCAGGCGGTGACAACAGCAAGGTTTGGCCCCTGCAAGTTGTACATGATCGATAGGTTGCCCGCGATCATATTGATGATCGCTCCGGGGACAAAAAACGGTGAAACGCGCTTTGGGCCCTTCTGATCAACCAACATCGCGGTATCTTCAATCGATCCAATGCCGCCAATGCCTGACCCGATCGCACAGCCAATACGGGGAGCATTTTGTTCCGTAACGACGATTCCCGAATCTTTGAAGGCCTGAATGCCCGCGACCATTCCGTACTGTATAAACGGATCCATTCGCCGAGCATCTCGGGGCTCCAAATACCCCTCGACACTAAAGTTCTTTACGCTTGCGCTGAATCTTGTGGTGAAGGCACTGGCATCGAATTCCTCGATCAGCGCTGCACCGCTTTTACCGTCGCAAATGCCCTCCCACGTGCTGGCTACGTCCAGTCCCAGAGGCGTCACCGCCCCGAGACCCGTCACTACCACCCTATTGCCCTTCATGCTGTGCTCCTGCTGCCCCTGCGGAACGCTTTTACTTCTCTTCTATCGCTCGTTTATCGCAACGCTTAATCGGTAACAAATTAACGGCATCGCCGCTTGACGCTACTGGCCCATAAAAGACAAAGGGCCGCGCTGTAAAACAGGGCGGCCCTCTCTCCGTTCCGGTACTGGATTTAAGAGAGGTTGTCGTTGATGTAGTCAATAGCGAGTTGAACGGTAGTAATCTTTTCGGCCTCTTCGTCGGGGATTTCAGTCTCGAACTCCTCCTCGAGTGCCATCACCAGCTCAACTGTATCGAGGGAATCAGCGCCCAGGTCATCGACAAACGAAGCCTCGGCCTTCACTTCCTCTTCCTTGACGCCAAGCTGCTCGGCGACAATCTTCTTTACTCGATCTTCAATATTGCTCATGGTGTAGTCTTTGCTCCCCAAATTGTCGTCGGACCCGAAGTCCAAACGCCGTGGATTTTACTGGTTTTTGCGGTGAGGAAAACCCTTTTTGACACGTGAAAAATCCTTGATGCCGCACTTTATCCCATGTAAAGGCCGCCATTAACATGCACGGTCTCGCCGGTTATGTATTGGCCGGCATCACTCGCGAGAAACGCGACCACGGCAGCTACGTCCTCGGGTTGCCCTAGCCGCGCGAGGGGGATCTGCGTGGCAAGCGCTTGTCGCTGGGGTTCATCAAGCGCCTTCGTCATATCCGTATCAATAAAGCCAGGCGCTACGCAATTTACGGTAATTGACCTAGAGCCGAGCTCCCGGGCGAGAGACCTCGCCATGCCCTCCGCACCCGCTTTTGTCGCTGCGTAGTTACTTTGTCCGGCGTTCCCCATAGATCCAACAACAGACGTGACGTTAATAACGCGGCCCCACCTCGCTTTGGTCATACCTCGCAAGCAGACTTTTGTGAGCCGGAACAGGGCATTCAAATTGGTATCAATTACCTCGCTCCACTCATTATCTTTCATGCGCATCAAAATATTGTCCTGAGTTACCCCTGCGTTATTGACCAAAACCAATGGATCTCCCACCTCAGATCGCATGGACTCCATCAGCTGGGTGATACTGTCAGGATCCCTGACATCGAGCACCTTGCCCTTACCGCCCTGATCGCTCAAGCGCTCGCTTATCCTGTCTGCTCCAGCCTCGCTGGTAGCGGTACCAACCACACGACAGCCGTGATCAGCCAACGCGGTGGCGATAGCAGCGCCAATGCCGCGGCTGGCGCCTGTCACCAATGCTATTTTTTGAGTTGGCTCACTCATCGGTTTTAGCCCTTTGCAGCGTCTCGCAGTATGTCTGGGTTCTCTAGTGGCGTACACACCGCCAGCTTGTCAATTCGTTTGATGAGGCCCGTGAGCACCTTGCCCGGCCCGCATTCGATAAAATTTTGGCAACCCGCCTTTAACAGCGTCAGCATACATTGCGTCCACATAACGGGTTCCGACACCTGACGAACCAGCAGCCTTCTGATCTCAACTGCTTTGCGATGAGGTTGTGCATCAACGTTGCTGACAACCGGCATCTTGGCGTCTTTAAGCGATACCGCCTGAAAGGCCTCTGCCATCACCACCGCCGCCGGCTGCATAAGCGGGGTATGAAAAGGGGCGCTGACCGGCAGTGGTAACACGCGCTTGGCACCCGCTTCTTTCATGAATTCAGAGGCAGCTGCGACCGCCTTCTCGTGCCCGGCAATCACGACCTGTCCGGGGGAATTGTAGTTTACGGCGCCGACATAGGCCTCATCGTCGCAGTGCGTCACGCAGACCTCGTCAATTACCGCGTCACTCAAACCCAGTACCGCGGCCATTGCACCCTGCCCTGCTGGCACGGCAGACTGCATTGCTCTTCCCCGCGTCTGAACCAGGAGCGCGGCGTCTCGCAACTCAAGCGCTTCAGCGACCACGAGAGCAGAATATTCTCCAAGACTATGGCCGGCCACAAACTCCGGAATCGCGCCCCTCTCCGCTAGCCAACAACGATACAACGCCACGCTGGCGGTCAAAATGGCCGGCTGAGTAAACTCAGTAAGCGTGAGTTGCTCCTCAGGTCCTTCAGACACCAATTGCCAGAGGTCATACCCCAGAACATCGCTAGCTTCGGCAAAGGTTTCGCCAATGACAGGATAGCGCTGGGCCGCGTCGCCCAACATACCTACTGATTGTGACCCTTGCCCAGGGAACAAAAAGGCGCGACCAGACAAGAAGCGTTACTCTTCGTTGCCCGTTTCGACGACCTTCTTGCCTCGGTAAAAGCCATCGGCACTGACGTGATGACGGCGACGGGTCTCCCCTGAAGTCTCATCAACTGTCAGGGTTGGGCCATCAATGGCGTCGTGCGCCCTTCTCATTCCCCGCTTTGATCGGGTCTTTCGATTTTGTTGAACAGCCATGCTATGGCCTCCTCTTTGATGCTTCCTTACCGAAAAGGGATCGGTTATCCCTACCGCTGCTATCCAGCAGGACCTACTTGTACCTGCTTATACCCGCGTACTCCTTATACACGTACTAGCCCTCGTCAGGTTCTTAATTTTTCCAACACTGCAAAAGGACTCTTTACGCCCGGCTCTGGCGCCACCCCGGGCTCTCGTTCTGGCGCAGGCGGGTAAAGCCTCTGCTCTGTCAGGCAATCTTCCTCATGGGTAGCCGACACCGGAACTGCGAGAAGCATTTCCTCCTCTGCAATCTCATTGAGATCCGCCGTTTCTCCCACCATAAGCGGCTCGAGCCAGCCAGGCAAAGCCACTGCATCCGAATCACTCCACACGCACGCCATGCGTGACCCTGCCACCAGAGGCAAATCCATCTCCTGAAGGCACCGTTGGCAAGTCATTGTTAACGTTGCCTCGACTTGGGTCTCAACGATGTAGCGGGCCTCTTCGTCTAGACTGAAGTGAAATTCGGCAACTGCCTGTCCCTCTAGCCCAATGCCAGCCCCCCTTAGGCGTGGCAAGGCCTGTATCGATGCGGTACCTTTGATCATTACACCGCGCGCAGCTAGACCGCGAAGATCGAGATCCTTTGGAAGCGGTCCAATTTTCATGGCCGCGGATCATACGGATGGCGTCAAACACTGTCAAAGTGCAATAGGGGCAATATCGCCGATTACACGCTCGGGGTACTTTCACCAGACAAACCTACCGAACTGACTATGAAGCTTATTCTGGCATCGACCTCCCCCTATCGTTTGGCGCTGCTACAGCGGCTACGGGTCCCGTTTGAAACGGTTGACCCAAAAGTTGACGAGACACCGGTGGAGGGCGAACTGCCAAGTGATCGCGCGCGTCGCCTCGGTGCACTGAAAGCCGCGGCTGTCGCAACCCAGCCTGCGCTTGTATTGGGATCTGATCAGGTGGCCTGTCTTGACGGCGCTATTCTGCATAAACCCCGAACGTCAGCAGCAGCGATGCAGCAGCTGATTTCTTGCTCGGGCCGCACTGTGCGCTTCTGGACGTCGGTATCTGTCAGGAATACCGTGACCCTCTGGAGGGGTGATCGCGTTGTGACCTGCGATGTCAGGTTTCGAGATATCACAGCTTCAGAGGCCGAACGCTATGTCGAACTGGATCAACCTCTGGGCTGCGCCGGCAGCTTCAAGTGGGAGTCCCTTGGGATTACTTTATTTCGTCAGATTGAAACCGATGATCCAACGGCGCTTGAGGGGCTCCCGCTGATTGCCGTGTGTGACTTATTTCGCGAGGCGGGATTACCGTTGCCACTACTGTCTGAAAAAATGTAACACCGCCTCCAGCTCCGCCGAGAGCGGACATTCGAGGGATATAGTTTCGCTCGCCACCGTAAAGGTAATGGCCTGAGCGTGCAGAAACAGCCTTTTGATGGGCGCATTTTCGCAACAGCGTCGAGCGAGCTCTGTTTCGTACTTGCAATCACCCAGTATGGGGTGCCCGCTGTGCTGGGTATGGACCCGAATCTGGTGGGTTCTGCCCGTGACGGGCTTGGCCTCCAGCAACGTGGCATTTGCAAACCGCTCGAGCACCCTGAACCGTGTCTCCGCTTGTTTACCATTCGCATCGACTCTAACGATACGCTCGCCGGAGGCCGTGTGGTGCTTGGCCAGGGGCGCTGCTACCGAAGCCCGATACGCCGGCCACTTTCCCGCGACTAGCGCCAAGTAACGCTTATCGACTCGGTCATCACGTAGCTGATGATGAAGTTCGCGCAATGTTCGCGCGTTTTTAGCGACGAGCACCAGCCCCGAGGTGTCTCGATCCAAGCGATGAACTAATTCCATATACCGTTCTGCAGGAAAAAGACGCCTGAGCGCTTCTATTAGCCCTAAACGGACACCGCTGCCGCCGTGCACGGCCAATCCTGTGGGCTTGTTAATTGCAATAAAATCATGCGTTTCGTGAATAATGCTGTCACGGATACGTCGCTCCCATGCTAGCGAGGGCTTGTCGGCTGATTGGGGGATTCCCTCCGACAATGGCGGTATTCGAATCTCATCGCCCGCCACCACCTTATATTCTGGCTTGGCCCGTCCTTTATTTACCCGCACCTCTCCCTTACGAATTGCGCGATAAACCCGCGTTTTGGGAACACCCCGAGTGTGACGCAGCAAAAAGTTATCCAGTCGCTGTCCGGATTCTTGGGCGGTAACGCGCTGCACTCTGGGGGCAGGCTTTTGCTCAGAAGTCTTCATCTAGGTACTTTATGCACACAATCTATTGATTGAATCCGATGCTTCTTGGTGCTAAGTTTCGCGCGTCGGGACAGAAGCGCCCCGGCGGCGTTGATCAGCGCGTCCATTGTGAGGGCCTGCTCAACACCCCCTGCCTTCTTCTCAGCATGCCTAATAAGCGTGCTGCAAGCCGAGCCCTTCCCGCTCTCGCTTACCCGATATGAGATTCGAGAGTCTACCGTGCAATCCCCTCCAGACCCAGCATCTGTTAGAGCGGCCCAGGGTAGACACCATAAACCCGCGACAGTGATTGGCGCGGTGCGAATTGCGAGTCAGGATTCCGGCAATGCAAACCGGGCCTGTGACCACACAACGGGAGCCGTTAAGAGCTTCCCAGGATGATCACCCGCGTTTTTGAGCGGGCACGCAGTACAGGAGAGCCTCAGGCCTCCGCACCGCCCAGTTGCTTCGCTAACTGGATAGATTCATGAAAAAGATATTAATAAATGCTACGCAACCGGAAGAGGTGCGCGTGGCAATGGTGGACGGACAAAAACTTTACGATCTCGATATCGAGAATCGACAGCGAGTCCAGACCAAAGCCAACGTCTACAAAGCAAAAATCACCCGGGTAGAGCCTAGCCTTGAGGCTGCCTTCGTCGATTTCGGGGCCGATCGACATGGGTTTTTACCTCTCAAGGAAATTTCCCCCGACTATTACCGAAGCCGGGCCCCCGAGGGTGAAGGCAAGATTCGTATCAAAGATGTGCTGAAAGAAGGCACTGAAGTCATTGTTCAGGTGGATAAAGAGGAACGTGGCACCAAGGGAGCGGCGCTAACGACGTATATCAGCCTTGCTGGACGTTACATGGTTTTGATGCCCAATAACCCTAAGGGCGGGGGCATTTCTCGCCGGATCGAAGGTGAGGATCGAAGCGAACTGAAAGACTCTCTGTCGCAACTGACTTTGCCAGATGGCATGAGCGTTATCATCCGCACAGCGGGCGTGGGGCGCACCACAGAAGAATTACAGTGGGACCTGGACTATCTCCTACAACTCTGGGACTCGATAGCGAAGGCCAATGAGGAAAATAAGTCGCCAGTACTCATCTATCAAGAGAGTGACGTAATCATCCGCGCCGTCCGCGACTATCTGCGAGATGATATCGATCAGGTCGTGATCGATGATCCTGCGGCTTATCAGCGCGCGGCCGATTTTGTCGGCATGGTGATGCCCAGATACAAGAATCGGCTCAAGCGCTACGAGGATCCGCTCGCGCTCTTTAATCGCTTTCAGATTGAGGGCCAAATTGAAACTGCATTCCAACGAGAGGTTCGGCTACCCTCGGGAGGATCCATCGTCGTAGATCCCACCGAAGCGCTGGTGTCGATAGATATCAACTCCGCGCGGGCAACCAAGGGGAGCGATATCGAGCAAACTGCCCTACAAACCAACCTAGAAGCGGCTGACGAGATTGCACGCCAGCTTCGGTTGAGGGACATGGGCGGATTGGTCGTGATCGACTTTATCGATATGTCTTCGAATCGTAATCAACGTGCCGTAGAGAATCGAATACGCGAAGCACTGGAGCTGGATCGCGCGCGGGTTCAAATCGGTCGCATTTCCCGGTTTGGTCTGCTTGAAATGTCGCGTCAGAGGTTGCGTCCGTCACTGGGTGAAACTAGCGGCATGGTCTGCCCTCGATGCACTGGGCAAGGAACAATTCGTGATACCAAATCTCTGGCTCTCGCCATTCTCCGACTTATTCAGGAAGAAGCTTCAAAGGAACGCACCGGTGAAGTTCAGGCGATTGTGCCGGTTGATGTCTCAGCTTTTCTGCTCAACGAAAAACGCGCAGACATCAATGACATCGAGTCGCGAACTGGCGTGCGAACCGTAGTTGTGGCGAGCCCCTATCTGGACACGCCTCACTTTGAAGTGCGCAGACTTAGAGATGACGAGGTAGACCAGTCTCGAAGGCTCAGCTTTGATATTGAAATGCCGTCGCCCTCAGAGCCAGCGCTGGAAGCGGCTAACGAAAGTCCGACGAGCGCACCGGAAGCCCTGGTGAGAGACATTAAGCCTGAGGGACCGGCCCCGGTGACCACCGATACGCCTCGGGAATCTCGCGGGACGAAGAGGAAGCAACAGCAGACCACTTCTCCCGATCCAAAGAAAGCAGCAAGTCCCGGTCTGCTTGCTCGCTTGTGGGCCATGCTCTTTGGTGTGCCAGAGCCTGAAAAGCGCTCTGGCAACAACAAGAGTCGTCGTGGTGGCGACCAGAAAGACAATCGCCCGAGGGGACGCAACCGCAATCAGGACTCGCGCGCCAAAGGGCCCAAGAGCGGTGACGAACGATCCGGTCGCGAAGATCGCAATAGCCGCCGAAGAAAATCCAACCGACGCCCAGCGGATGATGAAGCGCCAAATAACAATACCACTGACGACTTGCAGTCAGAGCAGACCGCTGCGCAAAGTGGTTCCGACGATCAACCCAAGCGCGGACGACGGCGACGTGGCCGGCGTGGTGGTCAGCGCCGCAGTGAGAACGGCACCGCAGAGGCGTTGGATGCTGCGACAGAAGTCGATACCAGTGATGAGGAAAATATGTCGTCGCCGGACAGGGAGGTAGACTCGCATCGGCGCCGGCCAGCAGAAAAGCGCAGCGAGGGGCGTCGACGCCGAGAGCGGAAAACAGCTGAAGCCGCGGGTTCAGAGGACAACGAGATCGCGACCGAGGGTGAATTGTCACCGACTACGGCAGACAGCGATGCTATCACTGAAGCTGTCGAAGTGGCCTCTTCTGAGGCATTGAGCGCAGCATTTGAGTCAATTGCCGAACCAGATGCGGCTGCGCAAGCAGAAGCGTTGGTCGCTGTCAGCGTTACGGCTGAAGTCGCCGGGGTCACCGCCGAGGCTCAAGCGGACGAGCCGGCATCCAAGGTGATTGATGAAGCTGACACCCAGCGCAGGAGCGCAGAGGTAATTGGTGATGTCATTGGTGCACTGGTTCGGGATACAAGTGGCATTACCGACTCAGGGCGTGCAGTGAATGACCCCCGCATCGCGCCGAAGCCGATTATTGAGACGCAAATTGTTACTGAGCAGGCTCAGCTCTTCGCGCGGCCGGAGGCGCCGGCAGTATCGGTTGTGCACCAAGACGTGCCAAGAGCTAGCAACGACCCCAGAGGTCCCCGCGCAGCTTGATCGGTGGAGCGATCGGTAAATAGGAAACTTGATCAGACAGAACGCGGCTATATAATGCGCGCTGTCTGCCGAGGGAACCCTCGGCACAATTTTTGGTGGGCTGGCTGAGTGGTCGAAAGCGGCGGTCTTGAAAACCGTTGAGGGGAAACCCTCCGTAGGTTCGAATCCTACGCCCACCGCCATTTTAATGCCTGATTTATCAGGCTTTTTTTTGCCTTTTGGAAGGGGTGCTAGTTGGTCATGTTATCCCCTGTGTGCATTTTGTGTGCATCGAGATGAAGCGAATCACACACGACGAGTATCTAGCTCAGGTAACTGAAATTAACCCCAGAATTGAGGTTATCGGTCGTTACACCAAGGCGGCGGAGAAGATTCTTCATCGATGCACGGTTGATGGGCATGAGTGGTTAGTGACACCCAACGCAATTAAGAGTGATAGCGGTTGTCCGATCTGCGCAAGAAGAAAAGTTACCAGAGAGTGTCTTAATGCGGAATTTAGCAAGGTTGTTAACGTGGCTTTGTCATTAGCCGAATAAAAAAGCGCCGCGAGAGGCCAGACAAGGACGAAGTCGGGCGAAAGGCTCGCAGGAGGCTCTCAACAACAAAGCCCCTAACCCGCAACAGCGGGCCTGCTTATTCGCGGGAGGTGCCAGAATTGCTTCACAGAAATCACTTCATAGCGAATTGATGCTCAACCATCTTCTGCAACTTGGCTATCTGTTCTTGTTGCGATTGAACAAGAGCGAGCAGCTCTTCCTGCTGGGATTGCAGTTGTTTTTGGAGAGAGGCTATCTGTGCATCTTTCGCCTCCGATGCATCATCCAGCTCCTGAATCGCTCTAATCATGGGCGCCATCAGGTCGTTGTAGCGTAGGGACATATACGCCTCTTCCGTCGGCTGATGCACCATCCCGCTGTTACCCAAGCCGTGTTTCTGCAAGGTGGCTGCAACCTCTTGCGCCAGCAGTCCCATCTCGACATCGGGTGCATCATTGTTGATGCGGTGATAGACCACAGGTTTGAGATCGTTAATGAGGCTGAGTCCACTGCTTACTGGCTCAATGTTCTCTTTCAAACGCTCATCTGAAAAATTTGACCAAGCGGCTGCACCTCCAATGACCGTCACTGAGTCATTACCAATGCGGACTTTATTGCTGGCATCCACGTCTGCTTCAAAGCCAACTGCGGTGGCGTTGCTGAGATCGCCGGAGGCCACATCTGCAAGGTAGCCAATAGCGGTGTTGCCACTGCCCGTGGTGTTGGTTTCGAGAGCTTTGAAGCCACTGGCGGTGTTGTTGTTGCCCGTGGTGCTGTAGCGAAGGGCCCAAATGCCACTGGCGGTGTTGTTGTTGCCCGTGGTGCTGGTGTAGAGCGCCGCACTGCCACTGGCGGTGTTGTTGTTGCCCGTGGTATTGGCGCGCAGAGCATCGTTGCCACTGGCGGTGTTGTCGCTACCCGTGGTGTTGTCAAAGAGGGCATTCTTACCACTGGCGGTGTTTCTGTAGCCAGTGGTGTTGCGAAACAGAGCACTACGACCACTGGCCGTGTTTTCATAGCCCGTGGTGTTGTTATGGAGGGCGTTCCGCCCAATCGCGGTGTTTTCATAGCCTGTGGTGTTTGCGAACATAGCGGTGCGCCCAATGGCGGTGTTTTGATAACCCGTGGTGTTGTCCCGAAGGGCACGATAGCCGTTGGCAGTGTTGTCGCTACCCGTGGTGTTGCTGATTAGGGCATCTTCACCAACGGCTGTATTGAAATTGGAGTCAGTGTGCGAAGCAGGGGTATCCGCACCATTCGCGCCAGCGGGTCCCTGTGGTCCGGTAGCTCCGGTATCGCCCTGCGGCCCCTGTGGCCCCTGTGGTCCGGTAGCTCCGGTATCGCCCTGCGGCCCCTGTGGCCCCTCTGGCCCCTGTGGTCCGGTAGCTCCGGTATCGCCCTGCGGTCCCTGTGGTCCGGTAGCTCCGGTATCGCCCTGCGGTCCCTGTGGCCCAGTAGCACCAGCAGGGATATTGGCAATATCAGCCTCGAGCTTTTCAAAGTTGTGATTGAAATCGTCTGCCTCGATGACATCACCATCGTTGAACTCAATCAGGTCGTCAGCAAACGCATGGAAGCTGGCAACAACCGATAAAACCGTAAGAAATCGAATCACCTCAACTCTCCTTGGAACGCATCAGATAAGCCACAGCCCACAGAGCGGCTGCGAGGGTAACGGTTGCCCATAGGGGCATGAAGGGAACGGGTAGCGCATCAGCGCCAGTGGAAGCCTGACCGAAAACGGCCTCACCGAATCGTGCAGTGCCGAACCTTGGTAGACCCTGAGCAACAGCCAGCCCAGAGAAGAACACAGCGGATAGAACAACGAGCTTTTTCATGGGAACCCCCTTTGGCTCTATTAAAGCGCAGGGGGCTGAGATTAACTAACGCCTCCTCCACTCCCAAGGCGGCATGGGGATAGCCCCTAACCCGCAACAGCGGGAGCATTAAAGGGTAAATATCCCAGCCTGCGACGGGGCACTTTCAACGACCCCGCTATCGCCAACATCACGCATACCGCGCCGTCGATCTTAAAAGCACCTCTCCGCGTCTCGGCGGGTTTGGTCAACGAAAGACCCCTTCCCCGTTCGAGGGCTATGTAAGTGCAAACTGACCCTCTGGAATTCAACGGTTTTACATACCGCCGCTTTCATCCGGCGGGATTTTGTGTGCATCCTGTGTGCATCGCGACCCACTTTCGCGCTCGCCAAAGCGATTTGTATTACCGAGTGGCACCACTGAAACTCGCTTAAACATTAGGGTTTTGGAGAGTGTCAAAGAGTGGTGTGACCACTTGGTACCGTCTTGAAAACCGTTGAACCGAGAGGTTCCCGGGGTTCGAATCCCTGGCCCACCGCCATATAAGAAAAAACGCCCGCTTTGTCGGGCGTTTTTTTATTAGTTGCTGTTACCTCGAACACCATTGCGTGTGGGGGCCCTGCCTTACTATCACTGCAGCGGCCAGCAGCGTGCGTTGGTGTTGAGATCAGACAAGGGCCAGACGGCTCAGTCCGGATTAGCCTCATATACCGTGTTAGCGATATAACTTCTCTTCAGAGAAACAGCCCCAGCAACCTCAGCGCTGTAGGCCTGAAACTCGGGGGTAAGATAAAACTTCTCCAGAAAGTTGAGTGCTTCGACTGGAGAGTCAAAAGCCGTCCAAATCTGGTGGGTAGCCCAGCCCTGATTACCCAGAAGCAGGGTCTGGAGCCCATAGGCCTTGGATGCCCATGGATACGCTTCCAACGCCTTCGAAAGTTTTTGCCATGCGGGCACAAAGGTTGCCGGATCAGTGACCTCAACTGTCCAATTGACCATGCTGCGAGTACCCCGGCCATCCCCCTCGACGATACTGTGGGTGGTGAGGGTTTGCGCTCGATTCTCAACGCCGACACTCGCTCCAGCCTTCATGAATTCCTGAAATGCCGGTGACGTAGCAAAAGTCTGGCCAGCTTCAAGGTAGCGCTCGGCGCTCTTGAAATAGAACGACACCACATGCGTCGATTCATCCCACCCGTTATGCCCCAGCGCATAGAGCGTCACCTCAAAGTTTTTATCCGCAATGTCAGGTGATGCCATCATTTTATCGAAGGCACCGACACAGGCCGCGGGCTGAGGACAACTAAAGTAGTAGTTGGATTGAAACTTGGAGTAATTAGGTTCCGAGTGGTTGTCGGCTGAGGCTACCCCTACAAATGCCCAAGCGAGCGCGGCTATCACGATCTTTCTCATTGTCAGCTCCCGATTCTGTCGTTGTTAAAATCTATGCGAGGTATTGAAAACCTCGCACGCTTAACACTATAAACACAGTCAATTCGACAGGTGGTGTTGCAAAATTCAGGCTTAGTGTCCTGTAGTTGCAACACGGCACTGTCGAACCCGGCATTGCCACATTTTTGCGACGTTTTTATACCTATTCAAAGACTTTGAATCGGTTCAAGACGGCTAAATTCTGATAGGGTCGGCGGCCTCTTTCAGCTTTGCCTCTTATGACCCGCGCCCTATTTTCCAGTTTACCCCTGTCCTCTTTTCAACTCGCCGCGCTAGACGGACTCGGCTATACCGAAATGACACCTGTGCAGGCCCAAAGCTTGCCGGCGATCCTTGCTCGTAAAGACGTCATTATTCAGGCCAAAACTGGCAGCGGCAAAACTGCCGCCTTCGCAATCGGCTTGCTAAACCACCTGAACCCTCGACATTTTGGCGTACAGGCGATGGTGATGTGTCCGACAAGAGAGCTTGCAGATCAGGTGGGCGACGCCATTCGTCAGCTTGCAAGTCGCATGCCCAATATCAAGGTCGTGATGCTATGTGGGGGAAAGCCATTTGGCCCTCAACGCGACTCTCTCGAGCACGGCACACACATTGTGGTCGGCACTCCTGGGCGTATTCAGGACCATCTACAGCGACGCACCTTAGATCTGAACGGGCTCACCACCCTCGTTCTCGATGAGGCTGACCGCATGCTGGACATGGGGTTTGCCGACGTGATGACGAGTATTACGGCTTGCCTACCCAAGGCGCGGCAAACGCTGTTGCTGTCGGCAACGTTTCCTGACGACATCAAAAAAATAAGCCGCTCTATTCAGCGAAACCCGGTATCAATCAAAGCCGAGACGGTGGTCGCGCAAGACGAAATAACGATTACGCAACTCTTCTTTGAAATCCAGAAATATGAGCGCGATACCGCCTTGATTGCGCTATTTGAGCATTATCAACCCCAGAACGCGATGGTCTTCTGCAACACCAAAAAACAGTGCGATGAAGTAGCGAGCCTGCTGCACGCGCAGAATATCGAAGCTGCAGCCATACATGGTGATCTCGAACAGCGTCAACGAGATCAAGTACTGCTCCAGTTTGCGAATGACTCCTGCCCGGTCTTAATTGCCAGTGATGTCGCAGCGCGGGGCCTCGATATTCCCGCGCTCGAAATGGTGGTCAATTTTGAGTTGCCGAGAGACGCTGACACGTATATCCATCGAATTGGTCGCACTGGTCGGGCCGGGCAATCTGGAAAGGCATTCAGCCTCGTCACACCAGCCGAAGCGCCGCGCATGCGGGTGATTGAAGATCATCTCAGTATCATCGGTATATGCGACCAGCTGGCATCACTCAACCGCGATCCAAATTATTACTTGTGGGGCGCCATGACCACAGTGCAAATTGATGCAGGCCGCAGACAAAAGATACGCCCTGGCGACTTGCTCGGCGCTCTCACCGGTGATGCGGGGTTAGATGCGAGTGCGATTGGAAAGATTACTATTGGGGACAATGTTAGCCACGTGGCAATTTCCAGAGCGGCGCTCCGACAGGCAATGAACTATCTCTCTCACGGAAAAGTGAAAGGCCGAGCTATTCGAGTGCGTCAGTTAGGGGCTACCCCGTCCCCTTTGCACTCAAGACAAAGAGACGCCAGGAGAAGGCGATCGTGACCAAAAAAGCAGATTGTGCTTTTAGCGCTGCCCGGCTCTCCCGCCGCCCCCTAAAGGCGAAGGGTGTGGCTGCAAGCAGCGCCTGAAGTAGTCCATTATCCAGCGTTTTGTCGAAGCAGACTTCGCCCTCGTCTGCGAGGGACCCTCGCGCTATTTCGCGTCTTAAGGGTTTGTGCTGATGGGGCTTCTTGTAAAGCGCACTTTTTAGTTGCCAAAGATGCTCGGGCCCTGGCCCAACCTCGAGGTAAAAGCTGCCGGGCCGCAACACCCGACTAATTTCTGCGTCATTGCAAGGAGAAAATACGCACAGCGCCATATCAAACGCCGAAGTCATGACAGGCAGATCCCTTGAGCTTGCTACGGCATACTGGTGGTGCGGATAAGTTTTAGCGGCCAGCTTAATTGCGGGCTTCGACACATCGACACCATAGATTGCCAGATGCGGTAATCGTCTAGAGAGCACTCCCGCGTAGAACCCTTCTCCGCAACCAACGTCCAGCAGCGTCCTGATCTGGGGTCTTGCGAACATCACATCGCAGAGCGTCTCTGCCAGAGGCTGATAAAGCAGCGCGTCGTGAATTGCTCGTCGACCCAGCACCATCTCGAGGCTGTCTCCCGGGTGCTTACTTCGCTTCTTTTGTACGGGGAGCAAATTGACGTAGCCCTCTCTCGAGCGATCAAAACTGTGGTGTGCGGGGCACAACAAGCGGTCATCGCTCGCCTCAAGCGCCTGCCCACAACTCGGGCACCTCCACACCATAACGTCGTCCCCGTCGGGTCAGCAGACCGGACCATCATGCTCTAAGATACCGCATCATGCGGCACTCGACGATCTCCGTCGCAAGTCCACACTGCCGATCTCATAAGGAGCTGGCGAGTATCGAGACCACCATCAACATTACGCGGCGCTGGATCAGCTCTTTTGTCGTAGATCTCAATCTGTGCCCGTTTGCCCGTCGCGAGGTAATGCGCAACAGCATGCGCTTCCGGGTCTTCGCGAAATCGGGACCAACGGACATCCTTCACGTCCTCAGTGAGGAGATTAGCTTGCTCCACAACAGCCAAGATATTGAAACGAGCTTTCTTATCTTGCCTGCCGGCATGCCAGATTTTCGGAACTTTAATGATTTCCTCGACACCGCCCAAAGCCTGCTTGAAGTGACTGGCTGGGAGGGCATTTACCAGCTGGTAGGATTTCACCCACAGTACCAATTTGCCGACACCGAACCTGACGATGCGGAGAACTACACCAACCGCTCACCGTTTCCGATGTTACATATATTAAGGGAATCAAGCGTCAGCGATGCCGTTACAACAACTCACGACGCCGCACTAATCCCACAGAGAAATACCGCCACGCTAGGCCGCATGGGCTCCAGCGCGCTCAAGGCGCGGTGGAGCAGTTGCTTCATAGATCATCAGCCAACCTAAGATCGGCAGCCCAGGGAGGAGCAGTCAAAGCAGGTGTGACACCATCATCCCGTAACCCACCACACCCAAAATCCAGACCAAACTGCGAATGTACTTGATCCCCGCAATGTAGATGGGCACGTACGCAATCCGAGCCCAAAAGGCGATTTGGGCACCTTGCATGACCTCGGCATCCAGCCCGGCAGCGTTAGCAACCAGCGCGAGCGGCAAAAAGAAAACCGCCGCCTCTATAGAGTTTTTCGCGGCTCTCTCGGCTCGCCCACCCATGGGGGACGCCTCTTTAAGATTGTCGCGGTTGCCAAGACCGATCTCCCGACCCTCTTTGGTCCACTCCTGGTTACGGATCGCTGCACCCACCACGACGGTGATCAGGGTCCATAACGTAAAGTAAACTGTGAGTTCTAACAGTGCCGTCATGCTGTCCTCGCTTTGTTTTTGTGAACTTAAGTTCGATGACCTGCCGCCAACAACTATACACTGCACTCTCTGGCATTACCCAATGAAAAAGCCCTCAGCCAGCTAATATCCGGCACTATCTTTTTCAACGTGTTTATCCTAGTTTTAGACAGACATCACCGGATAAACCCACGCGCCAAACCATCAATCAAACGCGTTAATGGGAATGCCAATAAGGTACTAGCGACATGAAATGCAGCACTCTCACCGATCAGGCACGGTACTGGGCCAACACCCAGCCCAACAAAATCTGGATGCGAGACCTCAACGAAACCGGGGCCGACGAGTTCACCTGGGGTGAGACGGTCGCAGAGATAGATCGCGTTGCATCCTGGCTGGAGGCGGAGTTTGGCGAAAAACAACGGATGGCGTTGCTATCCAGAAACCGCGCACACTGGATCATGGCAGACATGGCGATAATTCACTCCGGCAACGTCACCGTGCCGCTGTTCACCACCCACGCCACTAATACAGCGGAATATATCCTCGACTTTACGGAAACCAAGATCCTGTTCCTCGGTCAAACAGAAAACTGGGACGGAGTGAAGTCAGTGCTGCCAGCAGACTGCCTACTCATTACGTTACCCGGGGTGGAATGTGACCTGCAACACACGACCTGGGTTGAGATCGTCTCAGCGGCACCGGCCGATGCACCCACCTATAAACCCAGTAGTGACGACATCGTGTCGTTGGTATTCACCTCAGGTACAACAGGCTTACCAAAAGGCGTTATACAAACACACGCTAGCAATTTAGTTCCCATGCGTCGCTGCCAGACACTGTTTACGCAACAGGAGCAGCCGCGCTTTTTCAGTTACCTGCCGTTAGCCCACATCGCGGAACGACAGATCGTTGAATTCAGCTCAATCAACACCGGGGGCGAGATTTGGTTTAACGAGTCTCTGGAAACTCTCGCCAGAGACCTCCCCCAATGCAAGCCCCACATCTTTTTTGGTCCACCCAGGGTGTGGGAGCAACTGCGCCAGTCCATTACGGCCAAATTTGGCGGGGCCGATGCCTTAAGCACCGCGCTGGAGGCTGATCAAGCCGGCGTGCAGGCCCTAGTCGTCGGCGCACTGGGCTTTGGAGAGGTCGATTACCTTCTTACCGCCGCTGCACCGACACCCCCAGCGCTGATACATTGGTGGGAATCTGTAGGGGTCAATTTGTGCGAAGGCTTTGGGCAAACCGAAGCCATGGGCCTGATTGCAACGGACCCCTCCGACCGGCGCATTGGCTCAATTGGTCGACCTGTAGGTGAAGTAGAGGTCAAAATTGGGGATAACGATGAAATGCTGATCAGGGCGGAGGGCTGCACCCCCGGTTACTACAACCGACCCGAGAAAACCGCGGAATTGTGGCAGGACGGCTGGTTACATACGGGCGACAAGATCAAGATCGATGACGACGGGTTTATTTTTATTACCGGCCGCGTCAAAGACTACTTCAAAACCATTCAAGGCAAGTTTGTCGCACCACCCCCAATAGAATCCTTGTTCGCGGAGAATGCGCACTCTGAACAGCAGTGTCTTCTGGGTCGGGGGTATTCTAAGACTGTGATGGTGACCGTGGTGAATGAACCTGCGCGCGCCTTACCTCGAGAGGAAGTCGAGGCTGCGGCTCTGAGCACAGTGGAGACCATCAACCGCCAGATCGACAAGCACGCGCGCATCGGTGCCGTGATCTTTAGTCAGACACCATGGACGATCGAAAACGAGATCCTGACGCCGACCATGAAAATTCGACGTGAACAGATCGAACAACAATTCGGCCAAGACGCCGAGCGCCTTGCGCGGGAAGGTGCGGAAGCCGGTAGCATCCTGATGCACTGGGCGGATTAGAAAAGTTTAGAGACATCAAGAGGGACGGTAGGCCCGCTTTAAATACTCGCCTTCACCGCGGGCATCTCGGACTCGTACTCCTCGACCATATAGCTGCGAATCAGTCCTCGATCGAACAATCGCTCCTCATCAGCGACGATTTCCTCCTGCGCCGACTCTGATGCAATCAGTGCCATTGCTGCGTCCATGGTGAGCTGATCAGGGAACCAGATCTCCATCAGCACATCGAAAGGCAGCTCATTGGAGGCATGGTTGGGGGTATCAGCGACGGTGAGATAGCGACGTTGATACTTAACGGCGAAGCCGCTGAGATACTTCTCGCCGATTCTTTTGTGGTGGGTCTCGTAGTGCTCGATGAATGCCTCGCGGGACAGTCCAGACTTTCTGGTCAGCAACGTTACAACTTTAATCACGCATCACCCCCACTACGGCCTCTATCGCGAACGCATTACAACCGGCACCAACAGCAGTCGTGCCAGATTGCGCCTATAGAATCGAGGTAGACAACGACACATCCGCGAACTGCCACACCGTCTCAAAGCGCGCAGTCATCTGTTCCGCTGCTGCCTCATTCCCCTGCCGCCTCAGTGCTTCAGCCAGCCCAAACATCGACCAGCCATTCATGGGGTACTGCTCGAGATCCTCTTGGAAAACCGCTTGCGCCTCGGCGACCCTGTCGCTGGCCAATAGAGCTGCACCTAACGACTGCCGCGTCGGGTAGTACCAGAATGGCGGCTCGGTGTAGGGCAGCGCATCCTGGAGCGCAACTGCTTCTTCAAATGCCATCACCGCGCTAGCCGCATTATCTGAGCGATATGCCATCTCGCCCCTTAGTAACGCCTTGGCAATCTCCAGAAGATCTGTGGCCGGGTAAACATTCCCCATGAAAATCTCGTCGACCTCAGGCTCGAGTTGCTCTATCGCTGCTAACTCGACCAGCGCGGCATCTGCATCACCCAGCGCCGCGTGGGCGACACCGCGCCCGTAATGCCATATCGCTCGGGCAAACGCGAAGGACTCGTAAGGCTCAGGCTCAGCGAGGATCTCTTCCCACTTCGCGAATCGCACCAGAGAAAGCATCGGCACTGTGCGAAAGAACTGAATAGTCGGGAACTGTTCCACCTGCTCGACTCGTACATTGGCCACCACGCGGCGAGCGCTGTCGAGAGACAGTGCGCTTTGGCCTTGCATGGTCGCCGACGCCCACAGAAAATGAATGTTGTGCGGGTAATACAACGCAGGGTAAAAGCCCTGCGCGTTGCACTGGGCTATATAGGCCTCATCCACCTCAGCGGCGCGGATATTGGCCAGTGCCGAATCCTGATAACGACCTACTTTGAAGTAAATGTGGCTGGGCATGTGCACCAAGTGGCCAGAGCCCGGGACCAGATTGGCCAGACGATCTGCAGCAGATTCCGCTTTTCCTGCGTTTGAAGAGGCTTCCAGCGCATGAATGTATAGGTGCAGCGCGAGAGGATGATCGGGGTCAGCGTCCATGACGGCCTCAAGGCTGGCAATCACCGCCTGTGTGTCAGGCTTGGCCTCTCCGTCAGGGCCCCAATAATCCCATGGCATGGTGTTCATCAGCGCCTCTGCGTAGACCGATGCCACGGTGGTGTCATCGGGGTAACGCGCGGCCATGTCAGCTAGCGCATCCGCCCATGCCCGATCGAGCGGGTCCCGCGGCGTATCGGTTTGACCGTCGTAACGCTGACCCAGCGCTCTGATCCAGTCTTGCTCCTTGGGTGTCACACCATCAATCAACACCAAGGCTTCATCTATTGCGGCGCGGGCGAGGGCTCGCTCAGCGGGGGTCATAACGGCTTTGCCGTTGCTGGTCACGTTGATATTCGGCCCTGTTGCCAGCGCCTCGCCCCAAAAGCACATGGCGCATCCGGGATCTAGCGTTTGTGCGGCACGAAAACTGCGAATGGATTCGGCATGGTTAAAGCCGAACGCCAACACCATTCCCTGATCAAAGTAACGCTGGGCATTGGAGTCGGCGGTAGTGATAGGCATGTGATAGTCGCCCATACCCTCGAACAATGGTGCTCCGGCTCGCTTCGTTAAACTCTGAGTTTGGCTCTGGTCTGATTGGGAATCGACGTCGCCGCCGCATCCCACCAAGCCCACAGAGCCTAAGATGCCCAGTAGCACTATTCGCTTACACATTCTAAACATGCCATCTCCCCTGAGGAAAAACCTCACCGTAACATGACTGGGACTACTGCCCACCCGCCGTCCGCTCACCGATCGTCACACTTCGGGCGTCCGACACGAGCGCATCAGCGTGGTCTGATGTGAGCGTCTTTAAAAATGCGACTAGCGCTTCTTGGTCGGACTGCGTCAAGTGAATGGACCGCGTTCGGGGATCCTGAGCCGGGTCTCTCCCACCACCCTCAGCGTAGAAAGCGACCACCGCCTCGAGTGAGGCAAGCGACCCGTCGTGCATGTAGGGGCCAGTGAGCGCGACGTTTCGCAGGCTGGGTGTGCGATAGCGCCATTTATCCCCGGCAAGCCCCGTGACTTCATAACGCCCGTCGTCAATGAACGTCTCGGTCTCGGCGTCGACAGTCGGCACCACAAAAATTCCGGGAGCCAGTTGAACTGAAGGGGGCCGGAGTGCGCGACCCGCGCGAAGATATCCTGCTCCCGTGTTGTAGAACTGACCATCTGTGAAGAGCGCCCAGGTACCGTTGATCGTGTGACAGCCGGCACAGCCCTTGTTCTGGAAGACGGCGAAGCCTCGAGCCGCAAGCGCCGGATAATCCTCAAGACCCGATCGATTCTTGGTGGACAGTTCCTCGCCTCCGAAGTACCAGCGATCAAACGGCGAGTCGCCAGACAACAACGCGCGCTGATAGGCCGCCAGGGCCCGCCCCAGTGTGGTCTCGGTAAGGCCCTCCTCGAAGACTTCTGCAAACTGCTCTCTGTAGCGATCGTTCGAGGCCAGCTTCGCCAGCACCATTTGGCGAGAATCGTTTGCCATTTCATTATCTGCAAGCAATGGCGACCAGATCTGCGCCTCCAGTGACTGCTCACGCCCATCGAGGAAAAGGGCTTCGGTAAAAGCCACGTTGTAGAGCGACGGTACATTGCGCCGCACGCCTTTACCAAGATGACCAACGGGCGTGGCCAACTCGTTCTGGGTAAAGCCCTGCTCGGGGATGTGGCACATGGCACAGGACAGCGTCTCGTTTTTTGACAGTCGCCGGTCGAAGAATAGCTGGCGCCCTAAATCGATTTCAGCGGGAACCAACTGAGTTTTCATTGCAGGCAGCCCCAGCGGTGGGTTTACGCTCAATTCATAAAGCGCTTGCCGTTCCCCAGGTGTCTGTATAACCGCCTTCGAGTCAGTGCTGAACGACACCGCCTCATACCCCACCCTAGAATCGGCGAGACCGACCCTGTGGGCCCGATCACTCGCAGGGGTGCCGGCGTCCGCTAGCACAGCGGCCAGTAGCAGCCACAGAAGTGAGGCGCCACCTAAAAACAGCGCCCCCCCCCGTTTTACATAGGTTCGAAAACAATTCGCAGGCTTGGCTGAAGGTGATAGCATCGGACCAATTGTGGCAGAAATACTTGAGGACAATGATGATAACGAGAGGTTTTTTCTCGGCGCTGATCACGCTGGCAGTGCTGGTGCAGCCGACGTGGGCAGACGAAACCTGCATGTCGCCGTATATGGCCAAGATCGTGGGGCAAGAGGACTACGTCTATATCTGGACACTGGGTCTTGAGGGTGTGGGAGACGGTGAAGACAAGTTGGTCACCGTTGATGTTAATCCCGAATCCGCCTCTTATGGCACGGTTGTACACTCCATATCGATGGGCGGCCGCAATGAGGCACACCACTCGGGCCTCACAGATGACCGTCGCTTCCTTTGGGCCTCCGGCCTCGATACCAGCAAGATCTTCATTTTCGATGTCCACTCCGATCCGGCCGCCCCGCGCCTGCACCGCACCATCGAAGACTTTGTTGATAAAACAGGCGGAATCGTGGGCCCCCATACCAACTATGCGTTGCCTGGGCGGATGCTGATTACTGGACTCTCAAATAATCGCGACCACGGTGGCCGAACAGGTATGGCCGAGTACACCAATGGCGGTGATTTCATTACTAGCGTGTGGATGCCGACCGATGACAATCTGCAGGGCGCTGTCAAATCGGGTAACTACGCCGACGGTTATGGGTACGACGCCCGGGCTTTACCCCGCCGCAACGTATTGGTTTCCTCCTCGTTCACCGGCTGGAACAACTACATGATGAACCTCGGCAAAATGATGGGCGACGCCGAGGCTATGAAGCGATTTGGCAATACCGTTGTGATTTGGGATCTTCATGCCAGAACACCCAAGAAGATTCTCGACGTGCCAGGCGCGCCTCTCGAGATTCGCTGCGCCTGGGGCTCTCAGTCGAACTACTGCTTCACCACCACAGCACTGACATCAAAGGTATGGTTGATTTACGAAGATGAAGACGGCGAGTGGCAGGCGAAAGCGGTTGCTGACATCGGTGATGCCAGCAAAATCCCCCTTCCGGTGGACATTTCCATCTCGGCAGACGACAGGCATCTGTGGGTTAACACTTGGAACGATGGGAAGGTGAGGCTATTTGATATTTCAGATCCATTTGCGCCAAAGCAGGTCATGGAAGAGAAGATTGGCGAGCAGGTCAACATGGTGTCGCAAAGCTGGGACGGAGAGCGCGTTTACTTCACGTCATCGCTCCTGGCCAATTGGGATAAAACTACTGTCACAGGGGAAAATGACCTGCAATATTTCAAGCTGTACCAATGGGATGGCGCCACGCTGAAACCCCAATTTAATCTCGATTTTATTGAGCTTGGCCTCGGCGCTCCGCACCAAATGCGCTTTGGCGCACGCGCACTCTATGGAGGCTCGTCGGCACAATCTCCGTCAGGTCTGGGCGCTCCGCCCGCGTACTGAGCCACCCTTGAGACTCTGCCTATTCCTGTTGGCGTGGGCCTGGAGTGCGTTGTCACTTTGCGCCCCCCATGATCACAAAACTTCGATCGTGCTCGCGCCCGGCTACGCTCCGCTTGCTTTTTTGCCGCCCGCGCCGGGCAGCTATGCTTTACCCACAATGGGCGACGCCGGCGACGGCGACGTCATCGATAGTCGAGGAAATGCTGCTCGACTTTTCGAGTTTCTGGGCGAGAAGCCCACTATTTTAAGCTTTATCTTCACCACGTGTGACGATGTGAATGGCTGTCCTTTGGCGACCTATGTGATGCGGGGCGTTCACGATGCCCTGCAGGCAGATCCAAAGACCGCTAACAAAGTTCGATTGATTAGCTTCAGCTTCGATCCGCTGTTCGACACGCCGG
>Ga0255753_1000814_pt1 | contig 39154 bp, 31 predicted proteins | sample 041ome_10_FD_179953 | JGI IMG/M metagenome (GOLD analysis project Ga0255753, IMG submission 179953) | Coastal salt marsh microbial communities from the Groves Creek Marsh, Skidaway Island, Georgia - 041412US metaG (version 2) | ecosystem: Environmental > Aquatic > Marine > Intertidal zone > Salt... | reverse complement strand
CGGTGATGGCCGCTTTGGAAACCTCCGTGCTGATCGATGCTGACGATAAGGTCTTCATCGACTGGGGCACCGCGGGCCAAGTCACCCTCCAACCACCCGTGGGGGGCCGTCTGCCGTTCAAGCTCTGGGTGCACACCCATCCCCGCTTCGCTTCCTACTGGAGCAACACCGACACCAACAGCCTTGCTTTAGGAGCAGGCATCCTCGAGTCCGCCATGGTGTTGGGCCAACCCGGCCCGAAGCACAGCAGCAACCGTACCTTCGTTGAGGTCGAAAACGCCTGCATGATTGGTGAGAGCGGTCCCCTAAACCGGTGGACCGAAGAAGCCCCCGTTCCGTGGTCCGATTGGTACCTGAACAACAACATCGCTCTGGAGGAAAACCAATGACCGCACGAAGCCCAAAAGACGACGAAGAACGCATCAAGGCCATCTTGGCCATTATGAACGGTCACGGACGAAGCATCGCCGACGTGATCGAAGAACTCACCGGCAGTGTCCCGACCGAGGAAACGGTTGAGGCCGTGACGAACCGGCTCCGCATGGCGCAGGAAAGCGGCGAAAACATCGATATCGCTCAACTCGTTGGAGCCATGAACGACCTTGCCGACCGCTGGGCCTGAAGCCCTGCACTCGACGCTGTTCATTGGTTTTGATAGGTTGGCCGACGGTTTTCAATCAGAGCAGAAAGCCCTTCGAGTGCGTCCTTGGTGGCGAAGATGGTGTGCAAACCGTCCAATTCCAATTGAAGGCCTTCCTTGAGGGAGGTCTTGGCCGTAGCATCGATGAGATCGCTCGCCATTCGCAAGCCGATGGGGGCGGCGAAAGAGAGGCTCTTGATCTGCCGAGCAACGCCCTTCTCTTCGGGATTGAAGCCCTCGGGGCATCCGCCCTCCATCAGAACGCTCATGTTGGTGTCGTTGAAGAAGGAGGAAGCAAAGGCAACAACGGGAGAATTTGGATTGGCCGGTTCACCAGGGTATTTGTTCTCGGGTTTACCGGCTTGTGCCAGTTCAGCGATGCAAGCATCCACGGCCGCAACATCAACCAAATGCGTCACCAGTCCCAAATCGGTGGCCGTCTGTGCGTCCATGAAATTCCCGGCGAGGACGGCCCAGCGGGCGGCAGGAATGCCGCAAATACGGGCTGGACGTTGAGAGCCTCCCAAACCGGGGTAGATGCCGATGGAGGTTTCCGGGAATCGGAATTGCGTGCGCCGGGTTCCGATGCGGTAATCGCAAGCCAACGCAAGTTCAAGGCCACCGCCCAAGGCCAGACCGGTGGTGAGGGCCACGGTGGTCTTCGGGGAATGTTCCAACGCCTCGAGCAAGGCGTGTCCCTCAGCGGTAAAATCGTAGATGTCGGGGATGGCGTCTGCACGAATCTTGTCAACAAAGAACTTGACATCCGCACCGGCGACGAAGGCTTTCCCGGCACCGTCCAGCACCACGGTGTGGACCGTATCGTTGGTGTTCGCTGCAGCGACGGCCTCGGTCAATTGGTTCACCACGGTGACGTTGAGGGCGTTCATCGCTTCGGGTCGGTTGATGGTGATGGTGGCGACGCCGTTGCTCACGACCGTATCAACATAGGAAAAATTCCATTCTTTTGAGCCTTGTTGGTTGAAAAAGGCGGGGACGGCCCAGCCCTTCCCGGCGAGGCTTGCATAAGCAGCGGCCATGCGACACGCTTCATCAACGCCGATTCGGTTCATCATCTCAAACGGACCGCGAGCCCAACGCAGGCCCACCTTCGCCCCTCGATCAACGTCTTCCATGCTGCAGATGTCTTCCTCAACAATTTGAGCGGCAACGCCGAAGACAACGCCGAGCAGGCGTTCGGAGACTGTGGTGTACTGCTCATCGGTGTACGCATCGTCTTCGGAGACGTCCCACTGTTCGTTCGCTTCAACCAGAGCACGGAGATTTGCAGCCCCCGTGTAGCGGGGGGTGTTGAGTTGCTCGGCCAAATAATCCGTCGAATGCAAAGCGATGGGAGGGCCGGTGAGGTTCATCAAACCGAAAGGTCCCAACCCAATGCGGAACGCTTTGCACGCAATGGCATCGATTTGGGCCGCATTTGCAGCCCCCTCTTCAAGCAACAAGCAGGCTTCGTTGAGCCAAGGAACGAAGAAGCGGTTCACGACAAAGCCGGGGCGGTCAGCGCAAACGATGACGACTTTGCCCAACATTTTGCAGTATTGCACCACCTTATCGATGGTGGCTTGACTCGAGGCTTGGGCCGGGATGACTTCGACCAAACGGTTCTTGGCAGGGTGGTAGAAGAAATGGAGACCAACAAATCGGTCAGGTCGGCCCGTTGCCTCTGCCAATGCATTCACGGACAGGGAGGAGGTGTTGGAGGCCAAAACGGTCTGCTCGCCGCAAGCTCCGTCAAGCGCCGTGAACACGGCGGTCTTCACGTCAAAGTCCTCGAACACCGCTTCAATCACAAGGTCGGTGTCCGCCGCCGTGTTCTCAACGCCGACGACGCCGGTGATGCGCCCTTGGATCGCCTCAACCTGTGCTGGAGAGAAAATTCGTCGTTCAACGGCCTCTTCGAGGAAGTTGGTGATGATTGATTGACCCCGCTCAACCCATTGGCGTTCGCGGTCGACCATCTGAACATCAAATTCTTCCTGAGCGCTTTTTTGCGCAATGCCGGAGCCCATGTTACCTGCGCCGACGACGGCCACGCGTTGGATTGGTGCTGTCATGTTGGGTCGGACTCAAGAGCCGCTCATGAAGGATTTGGAGCCTCAAGATGAGGAGATTTCATCCCAAGCCTTTGCCATGTCCCGGTAAAACCGGTCGGGAGCCAAAAAGGAAACGTGCTTCATCAACTCAACCGAGGGAATCCTCGCAGCGCCCTCGCGAGCCTTCCAGGCCCGGTGCACCTCGACGATGGCGTTGCGCCACGCCGTCATGTCCTCGGCCGGAAGGCAGGTGTTTTCGGGCATGAGTTCGTTGTGAGCGGGGCGGTCTGACGCCAGCACCGGTTGTCCTGCCGCCATGGACTCCACCGGCGGATAACCAAACCCTTCTGCGGCGGAAGGAAAGAGCAAGGCTTCACAGTTCCAACGGTACGCGTTGAGAACGTCATCGCTGATGTTGGAGCCCACGTGATGCCAGTTCACGCCGTGCTGCGCTGCGAGCGTGGTGGCGGAAGGATGTCCCGCTGGTGAGGCGTCGCCCCCGATGTGATGCACGTTGATGTCGCTGGCCACGGCCTCGTCGAGACCGGCGAGCACCTCCATGAGGAACGCCAGCCTCTTGCGAGGGTCATGGCTTCCAACAACGAGCAGGTGACAAGCAGCGTTTGCAAGCGGTTCCGGTGGCCGAGGAAGCGGTTGGGGAGGGGCGTACGAGGCCATGTCCAATGCGTAGGGGATCCGGTAGAGCGGCGTGTTGGGAAAGTGCTCTCTGCACACGGAGGCGGTCGCCTCGGTGTTGCAAATGAAGGCGTCCGCTCGATGCAAGCCCTTCAGCAATCGGCGAAGGTCTCGCTTTCGCACCAACGTGGGCGATTGTTCACCGACCTCGACGATTTGACCCGAGAGCGTGACCGTGGAGGGGAAAAGATGGAAAAAGTCGTGCACGTAAACCACAACGGGAACTGCGGATGTCTTTGGAACGAGATGAGCTTGTTCTTGGTCACTGACAAGAACCAGATTGAGCGCCTGCTCTCGATGAAGGTTCTCAATCGTGGCTTTCACGCTGCGGGGATGGCTTGACCACCGCGTCCACAGCCTGGAGAAGGCGGACGGGTTCTCTCCCAAATCATACTCTTCTACGCCCGCAGAAGACCACGAACCGAAGCGCCCTTCTTCAAGCGCCGTTCGGAGGTCATGAAACGCCCCGCCAAGTCCCGAAAGCGGGGTGAGAACCCCCCCGCGAACCAGCAGAATACGAGGGGACGACGACCCGGGTGAATCGGTTCCCATGCCCTTCGGAAGGCGAGCCTCTTCTTCAAGCAAGCACCTCTCAAACCGCATGAGGACAGGTTCGCGAGAACGGTCAATTTGGTGTGGAAAAGACATCAAGTAGTCTGAACCGCTCGGCCACTTTGACGCAACATGCCGACACCACCGATGAAACTGCCAAGCGAAGATTTTCAGGCGGTCGAAAACGGAATTGAGCAAACCATTTCTGAAGGGGCCCACATCAGGCAACGCTTGAGCAAGTTCACCAATCAAGGTCCTTACAACGCTGAGTGGGAGGTCGAAGCCGCCGTGGAAGCGCTTCATGTGTTTGGCTCCAGATGGACGATCGAGATTCTTGCGACCCTCTACATCACCGGTCCACGCCGATTCAACGAGATGAAAACCATGCTCACCGGCATCTCAAGCAGAACGCTCTCCGACAAGCTCCGCTTTCTCGCAGAGGAAGGCTTGGTCTTGCGCACGGTAAACGACGGGCCTCCCGTCAAAGTGAGTTACGAATTGAGCCCGCACGGCACGACCTGCGGCCGATTGCTCTCGCCGCTGGTCGCCCACCTGAAAATTTCTGCAGGTTCGGTCCAATCGGCCTGATCATCGCTCGATTCGAGCCTGCTGAACGACCGAACCCGTTTGCAAATCGTACGCCGTGAGCACTTTCGGCCCGTTTTGCCGATGGTAGACGCAGGTGTCCAAACCCAGCGCAGCACTGCGTCCGTCCTCCAACGTGACAGGGCTGCTCCAAACCTTCCCCCAGTCGGCGGGGGAATGCCCCGGAAGGGAAACGGTTGGCGTATGGCCAAACACCACCGTGCGTTGCCCGTCTACAGGAACTTCGGCACGGTGGAACGGGTTGCGTATCCACAGGTACTCGTCGTGGGATTGCTCGTCAAGATTCTGATTTGGATCGTATCCTGCATGCACCAAACGCCAAGCATCGAGCACGATGTGCGTTGGCAGCGATTCAAGCCACTGGAGATGGTCGTCCACCGTGGCGTACATGGCGGCTTCATCCTCCTCCCCATCGGGTTGGCGGTGCGCGCGTTCATAGGAAAACACCGTTGTTGAACCACCGTTTTGCCACCAGAGTCGGACATCCATATCGTTGGTTGCAAGGCGATGGGCATGGAAGTGTTCGAGCATCATCGCCTCGTGGTTGCCGAGCACGGAGGTCATGCGTGGATGCGCTTTGACGGCTGCCACAACACCGTGAGAATCCGGTCCGCGGTCGATCAAATCACCCAAGAACACGACCCAATCTTCAGGGGTTAACGCAAGTTGTTCAACAAGCGCCTCCATGGTCCGGTGGAATCCGTGAACGTCGCCCACCACCCACACGCGATGGCCGTTGTCCAATGCGTCCTGCAAGGTTGCCTCAAGTTCTGAATCTCGGAAATGTCCTTCGTTGTTCATACACGGTGGAACACCTACGACGGTATTTAAGCGCAAAAATAGACCACCACAGGACCTGCTCTAGCGAGCACTTGAGCGATGGTTTCTTTGATGAGAAGACCAACCAGCGTTCATGCCTCTTCTCGCCCAGTGGACGCGACAGCGCCCCTGGCTCGCAGCAGGTTTGGCCGGGGCAGCAAGCAGCGTGGTCGGCGTCGCCGGCGGTCTGGCGTCAATGGCGGGAACGGTCGGTGCGATGGCGCTTGGGGGCATTTCAACCAAAGCCACAGCGGCGACCGAACACCCGCTTCGCCGCCGAATTCTCAAGACGCTTGAGGCCCGCCCGGGTCTTTGCTATCGAGAACTGCAAACCGTCATGAACACCGCAAACGGCACCCTGCGCCATCACCTCGATGTGCTCCAAAGCCGGCAATCCGTAACGGTTCTTCCGGTCAACGGGCGGACCTGCTATTTTGCCGGAGGCCCGAGCCAAGTTGAAGTGCTTCGCAGCACGGTGGTCGGGGAAGGCCGCATGGCGCAACAACTCCCCATCGGCTTGTCGCCCGTTCAACGCATGGTCCTCGAAAACATCGACCGAGAAGGCATTCCACGGTCACAAGCCGAGTTGGCTCGACGCCTCGGACGCACGCGGGCGACCGTTCACAGCGCCGTCAAGGTGCTGCGGCGTCGCGGCATCCTCCGTGAGGACCGGATTGAACTCATGCCGCACATCGATTTGGAGATTTACACGCGTGCCCACCGAGACGTGGATTACGCGTATGTTGATGAGCGACGGTAAAGGGTCGCCACCCGAATAGCGGATACAAAATCTGTCGCTCAGACAGCATTTAATGCGCCAACTTCAAAGCCCTTCGTCACCGGCTTCGTTCCATGTTCTCGTTGCGTTTGATCGAGCAACCCTTGCCTTCGCTTGACCGGGACATCGATGGACTTGTTGCTTGGCTTGTGGACACGCTGTGTTTGGTGCGAAAACGCGGGGAGACGACCGCAGACCACGGCAGAGCAGGGGTGGTTCATCGGCTGCTGCGTGACCACCTGTTTGGCCAACCGGACGTGGCATGGAACGCCCAAATGCTGGCCGATGAACTCGCTCAGATGCCCGCTGCGCTGAACCATCATCTCGGTCGCCTGGTGGAAACGGGTTTGGTGGGCTATACCAACGAAGGCAAAGGCTGGCGGAAATACTACCTGAGGGGAGGTTCGATTTCCAACGCCGTAGCTCATATGCAGCAACATGCTTTGCTGGTATTGGGTCAACGGATGACGTTGCTCGAAACGCATTGGACGCGAGAGGCGAACCCCTTACCGGTGGAATTGCCGCAGGACGACACGGTTGCCTTTGCGTTGGGTTTGGTGGACCATCGGCCGGTGCAAGAAGAGGAGACGGGGACCGCACTTTCGCACTGGATGAACGACTTCGGTCTCTTGGGTGAACGGCCGGGGAAGGAACTTGCAGGCGATTCGCTCACGGTCCAATTGTTTCTGACCTTGTTGGAACGGGACGCCCCACTTTCCCTCGATGAGGCAGCGGAACTGCTCGGAGGACCAAAAGCCCGTGTAGGTCGCATCCTTGACCGGTTTCGAGCCACTGCCATGGTGGAGCGAGTCCCACGAACCGACCGGTTGGGCACGGCGCTGTGGACCGCCATGACCACCCAGCACCAGCGGCGTGGCGAAGATTGGTTGCTGAAGAAGGGAGGGTTTCAACGCCTCCTCAACGATGAACAGCAAGGTCATTTTCTGAAGGCGCTCAAAGCCGGTTCGTTGACCGTTGAACTCGTCACCGAACATCTCGCCTCCATCGAAGCACGGGAACAAATGCTCCTGCTGAATCTCCTCGGAGGCCGACTCCCCATGGGGTACCGGATGGCCGGGGCAAACCCCTCTGCCGTTCAACGCAACGTCCAGGACCGGCTGGACCGCGTGCTTCGCCGCATGGTTCGCGTCGCAGCCTTGCTCGATGAAGCGATGACGGGAAAAGAAGAGTCGTAGGTGAGCGTGTGACGGCATTTATCGGTGCGAAACAAGATGCGTGGGATGGCGGTCAGCGCCCGCTTTTCCTCGCACCGATGTCGGGGGTGACGGACCTTCCGTTTCGCATGGTGGCCCGAGAATGCGGAGCTGACTTCACCATCACCGAATTCACCAATTCAACCGCACTCACCCGAGAGGCTGCAACGTCATGGCGACGAATGGAAACCCATCCGAGCGAATCGCCGTTTATTCCCCAAATCTTCGGTGGTGACCCCGGAGATATGGCCACGGCTGCGGAAATGTTGGCGCCCACAGCCGACATCATCGACCTCAATTTTGGCTGCCCCGCTCCAAAGGTCACCAACATCTGTGCCGGAGCAGCGTTGATGGGCGAGCCCGACCGTTTGGTGAACATGGTCGCCTCGATCGTTGACCGTATCGACCTGCCCGTCACCGCAAAAATGCGCCTTGGGACGGGAAAGGGAGACAACAACGCCACCTCGCTTTGCCAAAGGCTCGAAGAGGTTGGCGCCAAACGTCTCTGCATTCACGGCAGAACCCTTCGTCAGCGCTACTCGGGCGTGGCCGATTGGAGCAGCATCAAGGAAGCTGTAGACGCCGTGAGCGTTCCTGTGGTGGCCAACGGGGATGTGGTTGACGCCCAAAGCGCCGCTGCCTGTCTTGAACAGACGGGGGCATCGGGGCTGATGGTGGGCCGCGGAGCCATCGGCCGACCCAGCGTCTTCGCCGACATCAAAGTCGGCTTGGGTTGGATGGATGAGGACGAGCTGCCTTGGGTGGACGCCACCGAGGAATGGTACGAATTGGATGAAGAGGGGCGGTCCTTTGCTGCTCGCCGGTGGTGTTGGGACCGGTATGTTGAGCACTCCGTAGCAACGGTCGGCCTGCAAGGCAAGTGGATGCAGCGTCACGCCATCGCTTTTACGAAGGGGTTGCCCGGTGCGAAAAAGGTCCGAACGCTGATGCACCAAGCGTCAACAAACGAAGGCATGGCCGAAGCCATCAGCCGATTTCTCGCCGGTGGACGTTGAGCTCAGAAGGTCGATTCCCAATCCGTGATATCGTTGTCTTCCATGGCGGCCCAGGCCTCGTCAGTGGTCTCACCACGGACTTTGAGCACTTCTCGGGCAAGCAGCCAGTAAACGAGGGCAAGTGACTTTCGGCCCTTGTTGTTGGCCGGCAGGGCGATGTCCACATTTCGCAGATGGTTGTTGGCATCGACGAGACCAATGATGGGTAGACCGGTGGCGACGGCTTCCCGAAGGGCTTGCTGATCGTTGGCCGGGTCGGTCACGAACAAGATATCGGGTTCAATGTAGGAGCGAAGAGACGGGTTGGTCAAAGAGCCGGGAATGAAGCGACCGACAGCGGAGTGGGCACCGATGGCTTCTGCGAACTTCCGAGCAGGGCGCTGCCCGTACTGGCGGGCGCTGACGACCATGATGGACGGGGCGTCGTAGGTGTTGAGAAGAGCGGCGATGGAGCGGATGCGAGCATCCGTGGTGGGGATGTCCAAAAGGTAGAGACCGTCTTCACGGACACGCTCAACGAAGCGACCCATGTCGGAACTTTTCTGTTGGGTACCGATGTTTACGGCGTGCTCCTCGTATGTTTCAGCGGACACGAGCAGTTGGGTTTCTTCGGACATGGTGAACCACAGCAAGCCGCCCACAGACCCCCCATATTAAACCGCTTCGTCCGCAGCGTTCGTGGATTTCAACCCGCTTTCAGGTGGTTGCATCGGGAAAAGGTATCAAAAAGCGGACCCGGCTGGGGCTTCCATGTCGGGTGGAGAGACCATTGAATCCACCTCACGAAAACCCACCCACCCACAAGCGAAGGAGGGCGACGATGGCTTTTGGAGAGACGCCGATGGTAGAGCCCTTCCTGTCAGCGCGAGCGACCTTGAGCGGTTCACGTACTGCCCGATGTCATGGCACCTTTCCATGCAAGGCCATTCCGGTCAAAGCGAGGCGATCGAACAGGGAAAAGAAGTGCACCGTGCCATTCACGAATCGATCGAAGCCATGCAAGAACACCGTTTTCGCAGCCGTAGAAACCTGCTCATTTGGCAGTGGTGGTTTGGGGTTATCGTGGTGTTGACCATCGACACCATTGCGTTTCAAAACGCCGACAACATCAATTTCAACACCACCGAGTTCTCCAAACTGTTGGCGATGGCTGCCCTTTCGAGCTTGGTCGTCGGCATCGGCGCCGTGCTCATTCCATGGCGCACCATGCTCGGTGTTGGCCCGAAATACCCTGAAATCCCTCCTGAAGCGGAGGCCCGGGCGTTGGTGGCCCCGGTTTTTGAACCGGTTGGCTTCAAAGGCGGCTGGTTTGAAGGCGGCTGGATTGAAGCAGCGATGTTCATCTCGGCCATTGTGCTGTCTCTTCACGCCATGGCCTTGCGCTTTGTGAGCAATCAAAACCAAGCAGCGTTCGTGCTCGCCGTCACGACCATCGGTTGGATGTTATTGGCATCGGTTCGCCTCCAACGTGCCCTCATCAACAACCATGAAGCCCAAGTGCTCGCAGGCAAAAACGACCTCGGTGTCAACACGCAAGTCACCTATTCCGACGATGACAAATCATCAGAATTGCTGGTTGATGAACGAACGGGTTTGAGAGGGCGTCCGGACCAAATCGTCATCATCGACGGCGAGTTTATCCCCGTTGAACAAAAGACGGGAAAGGTTCCGAAAAAACCCCATAAATCCCACACAGTCCAAATCTTGGCCTACGCAGCATTGGTGGACAGCACCACCGGAAAAACGCCGCCGTATTGCATTCTAAGATACGGCCAGGAGAATCTGCATCAAGTCCTCTGGAACGAGACCAACCAGAACCTCCTTTTCGATGCGGTCAAGGGCGTCCAGCGCCTGATGGCCAACGGAGGCGCTGCTCGGAACCACAACCGCCCAGGAAAATGCCGCCACTGTTCTCGCCGTTACGCCTGTGAGGACAGTTTGATCTAGGCGCTTTCACGCGCAGTCATCCACCAGCGGGTACTGGACGCAGGTGTTGGTGACGGTGACGATCAGTAGGAACTGGTCTCGCAAGGAATCGACGGTGTTCTGCCCACCTCCTCTCGCTCGAACTTCAAGCTCCCACTCACCGAGCGCAAAGGACGGGATGGGCTGAAGACGTTCCTCAAGTGGTGATGCATCCTCACTCACATCTTGCTCCCATTGGATATCTCCTTCGCTGTCCGTCAACGTGGCCCGAACATAATGGGTTTCGTTGTCAAAGAACAGATCAGGGAACAAAGGTGACTCCGACAGTTCAAAGGTCACCTTGAAATAAATGTCAATTTCAGAGGTCTGTTCGGTCACGATAAACGTCGAGCGATTGACATACTCCATGGAGTAATTGGTGAGCGTGGTAAACTCGTGCGCAATCGTGAGTTTCTTGTTGTTCAGGCTGTCATAGGCAGGGTCACGAAGCGACTCTACCGACTCTCGCGCTGCAATGAGCCCCATGCAACCTGAAGTTGAGGTCATCAACACCATCAACAGCAGCGTCGCTGCGAGTTTGGGATGCCCCATGCCCCAACCACAGGGTTAGACCCTATGAAGGCGACGATTCGGCGTGCCGAGCATTGAAAGAGGATATGCTGCATGGGCGGGCTGTCTGAATGAAGCGATGTTGCGGCCGAGCTCCGGCGATGACGAGCCCTATGAACGCTGACAGACGCTCAACCAAAGCGAGCGCCGCACGTACCGCACTCGGTGGCGTCGACAGACAAATCTGCACCGCAAGCCCCACATTCAGCGGTTTCAACGGCGGGCTCAGCAACCGCTTCCCGCTTCGGTGCACGCCGACGAGTCGGCTTTCTTCCTTTTGCCTCTTCCTTGAGTTCAGCATCGCTCTTTGTTGAGGCGGAAAGGGGTGCATCGTCATCAAAGGTGAAATTGGCAGTGGCTTCGCTGACTTCGTTACCCGCCAGTGACGAATCGGTCAAGCTCATGCCCACCTTGACCTTCTCACCTGGAAGAACACCCTCTTCACCCGTGATTTCAAACAGACGTTCACGGATATCAGCATCGGATGCGCTAAGTTCGCCCGTGTCTTCGGCCAAGGATCTGAGTTCGCCTTTTTCAGACAGGAAGGCCTCGATGTCGTGGTCGGTGGATTCGTCTTTCATGGTTCGCAACGTCGTGGTGACCTGCGACTTGTAGGCCTCAAGTTCTTCATCCGTCATGTCCTCAAGGGCGATTTTGTCAGCGTAACGTCGGTCATATGCAGCTTCAACTTCGGCTTCGGCCGCTTCGATGTTGGCGTCCCACTCCTCTTCGAGATGTTCTTCGTCGAACCCAAACTCTTTCACAGCATCTGCGAAGTTTTGGTCACCGGTCACGATCTCGTTCTCGTCGCCTTCCTCCGGGAGAGCAACGGTTTCTTTGACCACCGACCGGCGTTCACGCCGTTCTCGTCGCTCAAAGTACGAGGCGACGTCCTGGAAGGCGCCGCAATACGCACAATTCTCCATGAGGTCGGGAATCGATTCTCCGCACTCGTTGCAATCGTGGAATTGCGAACGAGCTTTCTTGAGGTTGAACACGCAGTGTGGGCATCGGTCTTCATCACCTTCAAGTTCGCCATCGCACGACGGACAGTATTCGTAGATGTCCCGCTCCACCTCGTCTTCTCGTTCTCGGGTGAGGAAAACGGCGACGATGAGCACACCGATGAGCACCAAGGCCCCAAACCCAAACAGCGTCATCGTTCCGAGTCCGGAGCTGACCACGTCGTTCTCGTCGCCAGTTGTGGCTGCGATGGTGGGGAAGGCGCGCTGGAACGCCGAACTGATCGAGGCGTCTTCGGGAATCATCCTGACCGTGGTCGTTGAGGCCGTTGCGATGAAGGTGCACGAGAGCGAGCCCCGGTCTCCCCGGTTTTCGATGTTGACCGCCAACGTCTCGAGAACGGTGTTGGTGCTGTCCCGGCAGGTGTAATTCGCTTGACCGGTTTCTTGGCTCGTCAACCCGATGGTGAGGGTGTAAGCGTCGCCGTCCCGCAGCGGATTGTTCGCTTGATTGCCCTCGGCATCGGTGACTTGCAACGACGCATATTCCCACTGGAGTTTCAGCTTGGATTCCACCACCACCGTACCGCTGGCAAAGGAGTTCTGTTTGTTGGCGTCATAACTGCCCTGTGAAGCCACCCATTGACCCTCAAACTCGGCGGTGTGAGCGCCCAGAGCCGTGGACAACACCACCGTCCACGTCAAGGCCTGGCCTGCGGTGAGCTTGATGAGGGGAGACTGGCCTTCCAAGCCGTCAAACGTGTAGTGGATGCGGCCGGAAACGCCGATGTCACCGGTGTTCTCCATGGTCACCCGCCATTCCACGTCTTCGCCGGACTGCACCGAAGGAACGGTTGGCAGGGCCATGGCGTCAACGTACACATCGGGGAGGGGGAAGACGGTGAGCATGCCAGAGGCCTCATCGTTGTCAGTGAATTCTTGTTCAAACCCAGGTTCGTTGAAGGGGTTGACCTTCGCCACCACCACGTGATCACCCTCGGGGAGCGAGCCCAGAATGTTGGTGTTCAGTTCAACACGAAACGCTTGTTCGCTGTACCCCATGCCGGTGAAGTTCACGAAAAACGGGGGGCTGGTGATCAGGCCACCGGATGGGTTAGCGATTTGCAACCACAAGGGCACGGTGGCTGGCCCGGTGCCGTTGGTTCGCACCAGCACGCCCTCAACGGCCCAAGGGCCTTCGAGGTCGCCCGGTTCGGTGGTGACCGTCAGGTCATCTTTGAAACTCAAATCCATGCGGGTGGAGACGACGAATTCGGTGCTGCCCGTGTTGTCGTTTTCGGATGCTTCTTGGATGATGTTGGTGGCGTCAAGGGTGGCGTTGATGAGGTGAACGCCGCTGCTCGGGGCCACGACGGTGGTGTTGACCCACACCGATTGACCGGATGCCACGGCGGGCACGTTCAACTCGGCATCGGCTGCACCCGGTACATGGATCAACAACGTCGACGCTTCAGCGTCTTCGGGGCCTGAGTTTTGAACATGAACACCCACGGGGACGGTGTCACCCGCAAAGACGGCCGTACCGTCACCGACTTCAAGCGCTGCCACCTTCAAGTTCGCCAAACCTTGGACATCAAACGTCTTTGAGACACGGGCGCCGCTTTGATCCCCCAAAGTGAACCATTCAATCCACACTTTTTGCGTACCGAATTGAAGGCCGTTCCAAGGGGCGGTCACGGTGACAAATCCACCGGAAGGAATCTCGACTTGCTCGAATTTCAAGCGGTTCGTAGACGTGATGTTGTCCCGATAAAATGAGACATCAACCAGAGCCTCGGTCCCACCGGAGTTGGAGAGCAGCAACGAAATGTCCACCGAACCGCCCATTATCGGGCTGGAGGGTGAAAACGACATCTGGGCTGCTGTAGCTTCAACGCCGTTGCTGTTTGCCGCATGGGCGGGAAGAGGCACCAGGCTCACCAGCATCAAGCAAAGGATGAGCGCAGCGTTGGTCCTTCGCTCCATGAACCCCTTAGAGCGTGCAAAGCACTTGAACCCATCTCCAAAGACGGCGGAAAGAGCCCCATGCTGGTGGGGGTTCCTTGCGCACGAAGACGGAGGGTGGATGCCCCTTTGCCCCCCGAAGAAAGGGGAGACTTGAAGGCAGTCCGTGGGCGTGGGGAGCACATGGGCCGAGGGGTGCTGGCGATTTGGCTCTCCGCCGTCATGCTCTGTGCATTGGTCCCGCTTTCGGCCCCTGCGCCGTCTTCCAATCCCGAAGTCCTTACCTCCACCTCCACGGTTTTTTCATCCAGCCCGTCCAACTTGAGCATCGCGTTTTCAAACGGACCAACACTTGATGACGATGTCAAGGGCTCCAAAGCCCTCTCGTTTTCGATCAGCGGCAACGGCACGCTCGATTCCTTACTCATCGAGCTCTCGTCCGACGAATCGACCTGGACCGAGGTCGCCAACTTGTCGTCCTCACCTTGGATCTACCCTTTTGACAGCACCGCCCACACCAACGACACCTACAAGTTGCGAGCCTCGGGCTGGGACAGCGACACCGAGAGTTTCGCCGTCACGACGACGGATTGGTTCAACATCGACAACCAAGTCCCGGTCATCACCACATTCACCGTGCTCAACCCTGACGCTGGGACGGGAAGCAGCCTCGCCGACCGAGCTTGGTTCAACATCGGCACTGGAGAGGCCCTATCCTTCCGGTGGGGCGCGAGCGATGACGACTTGAAAGAGGCCACGCTTGCCAATGTTCCCGGCCCCGGCGCACCGGCCAAAGACGGACCCACCAGCCTTGCTTACGGATGGGATTGGAGCAGCGGAAGCATGAGCGAGGGAACGTGGTCGCCCCGACTCACGGTGTACGACAACTCAGGCCTTTCGGCCACGACCACGATGTTCGTTGGTATCGACCGCACAGGACCGACCGTCGGCACGGTGACGGTTGGAGACGGATCGGCGTGGCAGCAATCCACCACGGTCACGGTCAGCGGCCTCAACGCCGCTGCAACCGACGGTCAAGGCTCCGGGGTGGCGAGCGTGCAATACGCCCTCGGAAACAACGCTTGGTCGTCAACCACCGCCGACAGCGTCACCTTTACCCTCGAAGAGGGCATCCACAACCTGACGCTTCGTGCAATCGACAGGGTGGGCAACATCGGTGCAAACAGCACCGTGCAGTTGCGCGTGGACGAGACCGCGCCGGTTGGTCTGTCGTGGACGGTGGACGAATTGACGACCAGCCGCATCGGGGCTGCAAGCATCGTCTTCCATGCAGAAGACACCGATTCGGGCATCGACAACAGTTCATCCTACCTTCAATATGGGTTTGATTCCAACGGTGTCGGTCAAACCCCCGATCTCTCGGGCCGTTGGTTGAACATGGGCGTGAACGGACTGTCAGGGCAGGTGGGCCTGTCGAGCTGGGCAACCAAATCAAGGCAACACCTGATGCTCCGGGCCGTGCTCGTCGATGAAGCCGGCAACACGTTCACCACGGAACCTTCCTCGTTCCAAATCCTTCCAGGGCTGGACTTGTATTGGAATCTCAGCCAGACCAACGTGGACCGCATCATTGTTCGCCCGGGCGAACAGACCGGGAACGTCACGGTCACGAGCGTCTTGGAATCCAACCAGGACTACGGCGGCAGCGTGATCGTTCGTTTCGAAACCGCCCCAGCCGACCGAACCGCTAATGTGGATTGGACCGTGATGGAAACCCGAAACCTGCCTGCTGGATCCCTGTCCAACAGCTCGGAAACCATCCTCTGGCAATACACGGTTCCCCGTGCAGGTCAATTTGACCTCCGTTTGGTGATCGATGCGGCCAACGTCATTGACGAGTACGATGAAGGGAACAACAACAACTACCTCGTGGTCACGGGGGCTTCTTTGGACGACCCCGGCCTTGTTCCGTCCTTTGCACCGTCCTTGCTGCTCGTCCTGCTCGTGGGCTTCGGTCTCTCCCTGCTCCAACGTAAGACAAGGGATTGAAAAGTGGTGGGCTGCACGACCGACCATGCGCCAGTCCCTCACTCGTGTACCAAAAGACCGCATTGCGGTCATCATCGGTGCAAAAGGGGTGACGAGCAAAGCGATTCGCAACGCAGCGGGGTGCCAGAAATTCATCATCGACTCCACGACCGGGGACATCGAAGTTGAGTGGGGCGAGGTGGGAACGTACGACCCCGTGAAGGCCATGAAACTCCCCGATGTGGTCAAGGCCATTGGTCGGGGCATGGCTCCGGAGGCCGCCATTCGTCTCCTCGATGATGACCACTACTTCGAACTCGTTGACCTTCGAGAGTACGTCGGCAAGCGCTCCAATCAACAGCGCCGTATCAGGGCCCGAATCATTGGACGCCAAGGGAAAATTCGGATGCTGATTGAACAATTAACCCGAACTCAAATCAGCATTTACAACTCAACGGTCGTGATTGTTGGCGAAGAGAGCGGCCTGCTGTCCGCAAGGCAAGCCATCGAAATGCTTGCTGGGGGCTCGGAACACGGCAGCGTCATCGGATTTCTTGAACGTGACCGAAAGCAGGCGCGCTTGGAATCTCGCTCCTTGGAGGTCTACGAAGAACGCGAAGAAGCACGCCCCAACCTTGGCGGTTTCGAAGACCTTGTTCCTGGGCTCAGTGACGTCTCCGAACGGAGGAATCGACGGATGCGAGCGGCGCAAGTTGACCCCGAAGACGAAGAAGCCGTCGCAAACATGATGCAACTCGCTGAAGACGAAACCATCCAGTGGGAAGAAGAATGATCAGGCTTCGTCCTCAAAGCGCTGTTCAACATCGTCAAGATTCATGTTGAGCACGTCGTACATCGCTTCGGCAAGCGTGACCGAGAGCCCTTCTTTTTCACCCCATTCAACCAGCCGAGTGACATCACGAACCAAAAACTCCTGAGCCTTTGGATGGCTTTCCACAACACCTTGGCCAACATCGATGACCCAAGGTTGGTCGTCATGCCACAGAATGTTGTAAGGTGAAAAATCACCGTGGACGAGGTCGGCTTTCTGCCACGCCACGGCGAGAAACCTCAGCAAGCGGTCGTAAACCGGTTGAGCATCGTCCACGTTGACCTCGCGCAGTTTGGGCGAGGGTGAGGTCGCCGAGCCTAAATATTCCATCACCAGGACGTTCTTGTGGACGCCCAAGGCTTTCGGGACATCCAATCCCCAACGAGCCAACCGCTTCATGTTCCGGTATTCCTTACGAACCCAAACCTCAACCAAATCGCGATGTTTTCTGCGTAACCCGCTGAATCGTGGGTCTCCTTCAATGTACTGAATGAGGTTCTTGAACACCGCATTCGACGTGTGAAAAATTTTCACGGCAACAGGTTGACCGTTGATGTCCGTTCCATGGAACACGTGGGCCTCTTTGCCGCGAGCCACTGGAAAATCCAGCGTATCGATCACGCCGGATTTCATCAATTTGTACAGGGCCATCAGCGTCAAGCGATCAAAAACTTGGTCAAAGACACGGCGATCAACCCAATCGTAACCACCCGTACCCATGGCTCCCTGAATCTTGGCTTCGATGTCTCGAAACATGCTCTTGTAACGCTTTTCTTTCATCCATTGAAAGCGCCCTCCAGCTTCGCCGAGGTCGCGAAGAAATGCGTTTTCTTCATCCCGGTGATGCTCAGCATCCATCTCTTCGACGCTTGGTCGCTTGGACGATGACCGATGCCCTTTCTTGCGCTTTTTTGGCCGACCGGACAATTCTTCCCAGTCGTCGTCACGCATGCCGCTACCTCATGCATCAGGCAAACAGAGCGTCAATGTCGTCGTCATCGTCGTCGTCGTCAAAGGCCTCTTCCGCAACATCAGCGGGTGATTCAGCAGCGGCTACAACTTCGTGTTCCATTGATTCTTGCTCAGGTTCCTGCGGTGCTTCATCGGCGGCGTCAGCAAACAGGTCGTCATCGTCGTCGTCGGCAAACAGGTCGTCATCGTCGTCATCGTCAGCAAACAAGTCGTCATCATCATCCTCGGTGTCGACGCCCTCGAGGGTCTCCTCGTTCATTGGCTCGTCTTCATCTGCATCACCGAAAGCGAAAAGGTCGTCGTGTTCGCTGTCTTCATCCATCGATGTTCCCATTCCAAACATGTCAACGTCATCGGGCAAGACGCCTTTTCGAGAGAGGTACATGGCTTGAGTCTTGGTGTAACGATGCTTAACATCGGCTTTCGAGTCTTGGAAATCCCAAGGCCAAACGATGATCAAATCGCCTTCCCGGACCCACTGGCGACGTCGCATCTTCCCTGGAATGCGAGCCATACGGGTCTCGCCGTCCTCGCACAGAACGGTTACACGGCGGCCGCCGAGCAATTGTTGAGCGAGAGCGAACATTTCGTTGACGCGCTTGTTGGGCATTTTGACACGTATCTTACCGTCGCTTGCATCTTCAGGATTCTCAAGACGCGCGAGTTCTTCGGCGTCTACCTTTTCCTCAAATCTGCGACCCAACCAGTCTCACCGGACCTTCCCAGCGGCCAACCCTTCTTGAAGTCATCACCCAGCGAGCGCCGGGAAAGGCCTGCAACGGTCACCATGCGCCAACCAAAGCGTTGGCAGCGGATTCAGCGAGGGCAATCAGTTGCCCTGCACCGACACCGAAGAAAACGGTGGTGACCAAACAGGCAAGAATGGCGAGCCGGACGGGCCCACCAGCAGGCAACGGTCCTTCTCGTCCTTCCTCGGGTTCATGGAAATACATCACCAGCCCGACACGCAGGTAGTAGAACACCGAAATCGCCGAGTTGATGACCATGGCGAGGGCGAGGTACCACACCCAGTGGAGGTCCGCCAACGACAAGTCGCTGTTGACGGTGACATCGAGCAGCGCCACCTTGACGATGCCCATGATCACAAGGAGCTTCGAGACGAAGCCCGAAAGCGGTGGAACGCCTGCAAGGGACATCATGAAGATGAACATGGCCACAGCGAGGAAGGGGTCTCGCTTCGCCAACCCGCCCAAAGATTCGAGGGTGTGGCCGCCCTTTTCGGATTCAAGCAGCGAGAGCACGAGAAACGCACCGAGTTTGAAGCAGACGAGCACGGTCAGATGGAAGATAAGCGCCGTGACGACGACAAGGGCAGCGTCGTTGCTCAAGTCCACGTGGTCAGTTTCCCAGTTGAGGGCCCCGATGGCGGCGATGGCGGCCATCATGTAGCCGGCGTGGGCGACCGAGGAGTAAGCGAGCATGCGCTTTGGATTGGTTGAACCGAGCGCCGCGAGGTTGCCCCAGGTCATGGTGACAACCGAGAGCACGGCAAGAGCGACCAGCCAGACGGCTGCGCCATCCGTTGCCTCGGGGGAAGCAACCACGAGCAGGACACGGAGCAAACCGAGCACACCCATGGCCTTGCTGGCGGTTGCGAGGACACCGGCAACGGGTGCCGTCGCTCCTGCATAAGCGTCGGGAGCGGCGAAGTGGAACGGTGCTGCGCTGACTTTGAAGCCGAAACCGACGAGGAGCATGCCAAGGGCGATGAGCGGGAGCGACTCCATGCCGTTTTCAGCAAACGCCGTTGCGAGCTCGGAAAATTGGAGCGAACCGGACCAAAGGTAGAGCAGGGAAAGACCGTAAAGACCAACACCCGAAGCCACGGAACCAACGATGAAGTATTTCATGCCGGCTTCAGTCCCCTCTTTGCTCTCCTTCATGAAGGCGACAAGCACGTAGGTGGAGAAGGACGCCAATTCCAAACCGATGAACAGCAAGAAGAGGTCCTGAGCCAACGCAACGACGGCCATGCCCAATCCGCTGGTGATCAAGAGGACGTAGAAGTCCACTTGGCGGCGATTGTTGTACAACCCGCTTGCACTCCGGTCGTTGCGAGAAGTGGCAGGAATACGATTCACAGAGGCTGCACTCGCCAAGGCCAAAGCACCGAAGAAGATGAGTTCAAACATTCGGCTGAATTCATCGACTTGCAGCATGACGTTGTCGCCCGAAACAATTTGTATGCGGTTCATCCCGTTGACAAAGGACATCGCCGTGAGGACGAAAGCCAAGGAGAAGAACGTCGTTGCGAAGAGCCCCGGGAGACGGGGGTCGCTGTCGAGTTTCCCTCGCTTACCGCCAAGGAACCAAGGAATGCGAACTTGGGTCATCGGGATTCGGAATTTCGCATCCCCGAGGTTGGGGACGATCATCAGGGTAAACAGGCCGATGACGAGGACGAATTCAGGCGCAAGGGCCAGGACGAAACCTTCGCCAAAGGGTTCAATTTTCTCCATTTCAGGCACCTCCCGTCAAGATGGGAATCAAGAGCGTTTCAAAGAACGCTACCGTCCATCCGTTCATCATGTCAAGCGCAATCCAAGGCATCACACCGAACAGGATGGTAAAGGCCGCCATGATGACCATGGCCCACTTTTCTGCATCGGTGATGTCGGGCACGGGTTGGCCGTTGAGGCTTGCTGGGGGCTGGGTGGCTTCACCACCTTCGAAGATGGTGCGCTGCATGGACCACAGGTAATACGCAGCGGTGATGGCCAGCACGAATGCCGGGCCAACCATCCACAGCACGCTCCAACCCTCGGCAGCGATGAAGTGCCACAGGGCGAGGAACATCATCAACTCAGCAACGAAGCCGGCCAAAAGCGGCAATCCGAGGGACGCCATCCAACCGAACATCATGGACGTGGCGAGCCAAGGCGAATGTTTGGCCATGCCGCGCATGGCCCCGATTTCCATGCTGTGGTAGTGGTGCTTGAACGCACCGCAAACGGCGAAGAGCATAGGGCTGATGATGCCGTGGGCGAACATCATGAAGAGGGCTGCAGCCCAACCGAGCGGTTGCATCGTAGCGATACCGATGAGAATCACGCCCATGTGGGAGACCGAGGAATACGCAACCATTTTCTTGAGGTTGGTTTGACCCAAACAAACGACTGCTCCCCAAACGAGGGAAACCATGCCAAGGGCCAGCAACCAGAATTGGAAGTGCTCGGCAGCATGAGGAAACAAGGCCAGGGGCAAGCGGAACATGCCGTAAGCACCCATCTTCAACATCACACCGGCCAAGAGCATCGAACCGCCGGTGGGGGCCTGAACGTGGGCGTCGGGCAACCAGGTGTGGAACGGGACCGATGGCAGTTTGACGAGGAAACCGATCATCAGCATCACGAAGAGAACCTTCTGCAGACCAACACCGAGGAACCATTCGCCACCGGCGTTGGCGGATTGTGCATGGGCCGTGAGGGTTGGGATGTCGAAAGTGCGTCCCGTCCACGTGCCTGCGTGAGCCAAGTTCTCGGGCTGGAGGAAGTAAACCGTCACCAAACCGAGGAGCATGATAACCGAGGCCGTGAAGGTGTAGATGAAGAACTTCTGAGAGGCGTATTTTCGATCGTAGCCGCCCCACTTGAGAATGAGGAAGAACATCGGAATCAACGTCAGTTCCCAAAACACGTAGAACATGAAGAGGTCAAGAGCGACGAAGACGCCAATGAGCGCCCCGCCCATCATGAGGATCAGCGGGAAGTACACCGCTGCGTTCTTTTCGTGCCAGGTGGCCACAATGGTGATGGGCAGCAAGAAGGTCGTCAACCACACCATCGGGAAGGAGAGGGCATCCATGCCAACCGACCAGTGAATGCCCAAGGATTCGATCCAGTCGTACTGGAATTCGTAGTTGAACTTACCAAAGGACAAACTCGCCCAATCCAGTGTTCCTTCGATGAAGTTGTCGCCAAAGAACATGGCCGTGGTCAAGACCAGCATCAACAAGGAAAGAACGAGCGTGGCCATCCGCACGGTGGGTCCGATCTTCTCACGAGCGGCGGGCGAAACGTAAGCCACGTAGGCCAAGAGCACGATGCTGCTGATGAGCGGCATGCCGACGAGGGGCAACGAAATCCAGTCGACTGTCAAGCGACCACCCCCCAAATCAAGCCAAAGAGCACCAAGGTGCCCAACGCCGCCATGAGAATGTAATCCCGTGCGGACCCGGTGGTCAACGAGCGAATGGACGTCGAGAGTTGTTGCGATGTTCGCTCAACGGTCTTGACGGTGCCGTCGATGACGCTGGAATCGGCTTCGGCCGCCTTATTGGAGAAAGCCGCGACGATTTTGAGCATCGCCATGTCGTAGTAATGGTCGAAATACAGGCGGTTTTCGAGCGCTGTCGCAAAGCCAGATTTCCCAAAGGCCGAGTTGTCCCAATGGTAACGGCCCTTGATGGCGGCGTTCAGAGCGAGAACCGGGCCAAACCACGGTTTGGCTTCTTCCCCATCGTCGAGTTTTCCACCGTACAGCGAAAGGGCCAAACCGGGACCGACAACGGCCCCGATGAAAAGAGCGACGTAGGTGAGGATGAAGAAGAACATCTTCTCGTTAGCGAACACGTGCTCCATTTCGTAGAGGAAACCGCCCCACAAACCACCGTGGTCGGACATCAAACCGTATTCGATGTCAGGCGCCCAGTGCGTAAAGCCCATGCTGGCGAAGATGACGCCCGCAAGGCTAACGAAGGTCAGAATGAACAGCGGTGTCTTGATCCACGTGTTGGTGGGGTGAACATGCGCTGCAACATCGGTTTTCGGTGAGCCCGCGAAGGTCTTGAGCCACATACGGGACATGTAAAAGCCCGTCATTCCGGCTCCGAGGAGCACACAAAGAGCGGGGTAGAAGAAGCGCGGGTCCTCAAGCGCCACTCGCCACGTGTTGGCGATGATGCCTTCCTTCGACCAGAACCCACCGATGAGCGGGAAGCCCATGATGGAGAGGGAGCCAACGAGCATGGCGGTGGCGGTGAGCGGCATCTTGGAAGCCAAACCGCCCATGTTCTCCATGGATTGGGCGTCAAACTCGTGGTGGTGGTCGTGGTGGTCGTCATCGCCTGCGAGGGAGGCGAGGTGGACACGGCCGAGGGTGAGTTCGAGTTCGGGGACGTTGATGCGTCCGTTTCCGTCCATGTCGAGAGCCTTCATCAGTCGCTGCATGTCCCAGGGTGGAAGGTCAGCGATGTCGGCCTTCTTGAGTGCCGTTTGTAACTCATAGGTGTCGATTTCGCCTGATTGGTCAAGGTCGATGGAATTGAAGAAACCGAACACGGACTGCCCGGTATCGGCAAGGTAGTTGGCGAGCATCAGCAGCTCTTCAGGGTCCTCTTCGTGGTGGCCGTGGTCGTCGTCGTGAGGGTGAAGGTGGTGGTGGGCGTGATGGACCTCGTGAATCACCGCACCGCTCGCCATGAAGAGCATGCCCTTGGCCATGGCGTGGTTGAACAAGTGGAAGAGCGCAGCGCCAAAGGCCACGATCACGATGGCGTGGTTGACGTAGTAATCCGGGTTTTTGGTGCCGTCAACGAGGTATTCGTGCCAGTGAAGGGTGTTGGCAAGGTAGAGAGCTGCCCCAAGGCCGGTGAAGATGTAGGCCAACTGGGACATGGTGGAATACGCGAGCACCTTCTTGAGGTCGTGCTGGACGAACGCAATGGCTGCAGCCATGACCGCAGTGGTTCCGCCGATGGCCGCGATGATGAAGGCCAAATCGGCGAGCTCCCCATGCATGGACTCGGCGCCAAAGAAGGGGAACATCCGTGCGACGAGGTACAAACCGGCGTTGACCATGGTGGCTGCGTGGATGAGCGCAGAAACGGGTGTTGGGCCTTCCATGGCGTCGGGCAGCCACACGTGAAGAGGGAACTGCGCTGATTTACCCACCGCACCGATGAACATCAAGCCGAGCGCCCAAGCAAGGGTGCCGGGGTTGGAAGCGGCGACCATGTCGATGTTTTCTTCCTTGAACACGACCGCATAATCGAGGGAACCGAAGAGGTCCCAGAGAACGGCGAGGCCGACCATGAGGAAGACGTCGCCAACACGGGTGGTCAAGAACGCCTTCTTGGCGGCGTAGGCAGCGCTGGGGCGCTCGTAGTAGAACCCAATGAGCAAGTAGGAACACAACCCCATCAACTCCCAGAAAATGAACAACCAGAGGAAGGAATCGGCGAGCACCATGCCGAGCATACCCGAGCAGAAGAGAACGAATTCAGCGTAGAAGCGGTGATTGCGGTTGTCGTTGATGGGGTCGGTGTTCATGTAACCGATGGCGAAGGTGTTGATGAGCAGACACAGGAACGAGGCGATGAACAGCAACATCACCGTGATGTGGTCGATGTGGACGCCGAAACCAAAAGTGATCTCAGTCGTCACCACGCCCGAATTCCACATGCTCGAGGTAAACCAAGTCCAATCGGAGAGTTTCTCAACGCCCCCGTATGCACCGATGAAGTCACTGATGAGCCAGAGGGAGAGCGCCAAACTGGCGCCCATGACGGCCAACGCAATGAGGCCCCCTTCCTTCAGCGTCTCTTTCCACATCTTGTTGCCGTTGTACATTTTCCCGAGGAACAAAATCACCGGGAAGGCCAACATCGGAAGAAGGAGAATGTAGGGCGCATACTGCGCTGCCGTGCTGTGAACGATTTCTGAACTGCCTGTACCTGCCATTCTTTCACCTCAGTTCTTTAGGACGTTCACGTCGTCCAGCGTGATCGATTCGTGTTGGCCGTACATGGCAAGGAAGATGGCCAAACCGATGGCCACTTCGCTCGCAGCGATGGCGATGGCGAAAATCGTGTAAACCCACCCGGTCGTGTCGCCGTGATGGACGGCGGCGGCGGCGAATTGCATATTCGCAGCGTTGAGCATCAATTCAATGCACATGAGGACGATGATGGCGTTCTTGCGTGTGAACGCACCTGCAAGGCCGATGACAAAGAGGAGAGCGGAGAGACCTGAAACCCATGCTGGATCGATCATTCTTCCTCACCTCCGAATTCCCAGAGGAGATTTTCCATTCGTTCGTCACGAACGAGGTAGGCTGCGCCCATCATCGCCATCGACATGAGCAGGCCAAGCACGAGCAGGGCAAAACCCCAGTCGCTGAGCAGGGCATCGGCAAGACCTGAGGTCGTCGGTTGGTCGGTGCTGGGGTTGGACCACACATCGTCAGCGTTCACGGCTGCAACGAGGATGAAGCCCAGGCTGAGAAGGCCGAGGCGGGTGACGAGGGAAATGAATTTCATTCAAAATCCTCCTCCAGAATTTGCCGCCGGGTCAGCATGATTCCGAACAGCACCACCAAGCCAACGCTCGCCAAGTAGACGAGGATTTGAATGGCAGCCAAGAATTCAGCCCCCAAAAGGATGAAAATCCCTGAGACCGCCATGAAACAGAAGATCAACGAGAGCATGGAGTGGGCCACGCGCTGCGCAAAAATGAGCCCAAGCGCGCCGCCCAACGTGATGGCGGCGAACAGGAAAAAAACGCCGGTTTCAGCTGCGCTGGCGATGTCCATCTCAAGCGTCCCCCTTTGCGGTTTCTTTCGCTGCTTTCTTGGCTCGCTTGTCGCGTTCCTTTGAGGCACGCTTGGCGAGTTCGGCATCAACCGCTTCTTGATGCACGCCGGGGAGAACCCGGGTACGGGAAGCGTCAAACCAGAGGTCTTGGCGAGTGAAACCGGACATGCCGTCGTATTCGTTGGTCATGAAAAAGGACGTGAAGCCGCAGGCTTCCATGCACAATCCGCAGAACATGCAGCGGCCGAGGTCAATGCGTCCCGAGACGATTTGGTCATCCGCTGGGAAGAGTTCAGCTGTCGCCAAAACGGCTTCTTCGCCCGAATCGTTCCAGCGCACCGTTGCGGAATCACCGGAGAGGTCGAGCACCTCTGCAAAGCGCCATTCTTCGGGCGTGCTGGTGTGGGCCGTCACGTGGTTGAAACGGTCAAGGGTGGCTTTGACCTCAGGAACCTCGACGGCGGCGAATTTTCCAACTTCGAGTTCGGAACCGAAACCGGCGTTTTCGCCCTCAGCGTTGTCGAGCACGTCAACGCGCAATTCGGTCGTCATGTGAAGGCAGTCGTTCGGGCAAACGTTGACACACATTTTGCACGCCGTGCAGGTTTCCCAGATGACGCCAATTCGTCCGTTGTAGTTCCCAGGAACGAAAAGCCAAGGCTCCATGTCCTCAAGCCGCTCGTAAGGATACTGGACGGTTTGGGGTTTCCAAAGCGTTGGCTTGAGGTCGGACGTCACGCGGTCGGGTGCGAACTCTTGACGAGTCACGTCGTTCATGTCTGCGGTTGCCGCCGCTCGAGCGCGGCTCCCCTCGTCCAAGAATTCAGGGTGAGAGGTGTTGTGGTAGGCGCCGAGCCGTTTACCGAAACGCTTGCCGATCAACGGGAAGGTGCGCAGGGCCGTGATCAAGGTGATTTTGAACGGGTACCAGAACAGGTTTCGGAAGTTGGGCTGTGCGTGTGGATGCATGGGCATGGTGTTCACCTCACTCCTGCCCCGGGACAACCGTTCCCGCGGGCTCTATGGTATGGACGTGGAACATACGCTCCGACATCGCTGATTTGTCCTCATCGTTGAGGTACACCCAGAAGACACCCAACCAGAAGAGCGTGGTGAGGATGGGCACGAGGTACGGGACGCCAAAGGCGTCCCAAGCCATGCCACCCGCCACGTCGTTTTGGTCCGACATGCCTTCGGGGTTGAAGAGGTACAATCGGTAAAGGAGAGCGAGCACGACTTGAAGCACGGCCAGCGGCAAGAGCATGCGCCAGCCGAACTCGAGGATTTGGTCCGTGCGAATACGGGCGAGGGCGAAGCGTGCCCAAACGAAGACCACGAGGAAGACCAACCAAGATTTCAGCAAGGTCATGATGGCTCCGGGAATCAACAAGTACGCTTCACCGACGACGGGAAGGGAGCCGATGGTCCCGTGGAAGGGCAGATGCCATCCGCCGAGGAAGAAGTGCGTGAACAAGAAACAAGCTGCGTAGGTTCGGATGTATTCGGCCATGAACAGCATGCCGAAGCGCATGCCGCCGTATTCGGTCCACCAACCCTCAACCAGTTCGGCTTCGGCTTCGGGCATGTCAAAAGGCACGCGCTCGACTTCAGCGATCATGGTGATGAGGAACAGTGCAGCACCCAACGGCATCACGAAGATGTTCCACGCTCCAGCGGAGTGTTGGAAATGGATGCTCTCAACGATGTTGAAGGTGCCCGAGAGGATGGCCACCGACAAGAGGGTCAACAAGAGGGGGATCTCGTAGGCCGTGAGTTGAGCAGCCGAACGAATACCGCCGATGAGGGTGTATTTGTTGTTGGAGGACCAACCGGCGAAAAAGACCCCAATGGGTGCAATTCCGAAGATGGCGATGGCGTAAAGGATGGACAGGTCCGGGTTGGTTGCATAGATGCCGCTGGAAAGCGGAATCATGCCCAAAATCAGCAGCGTAGAGGAGACGATGAGGAAGGGCGAAACTTCGAAGATGAGGCGGTCGGCTCGTTGAGGAACCATGTGTTCCTTCACGAGGAACTTCATTCCGTCAGCGACGTTTTGGAAGAAACCCGGCACGATGGTTTTGCCCATCCACGAGCGGTTGTTGACGCGGTCAACGGTGGCGAACTTCTCGTCTCGGTTTCCGAAATTCTTGTTCAGCCATTTGTTCACCGCACCGATGGGCTTGCCAAAGCCGAAAGGCAGCATGTTCCACCATTCACCGGCGGTCACTCCGTTTTCCCCGACCCACAAGGAACGGAGAGCGGTCGTGGCCCCGTAGCGGTCTTGCATGCGAGCAACGGCTTTTCGCTCAATCCACAAAATGGCGAATTGGGAGAAAAACAACAACAGGAAGACGATGTTGACCAGGGCAAAGGTGGCGACGCCAAACGAGAGTGCACCTGCACTCGATTCCAAGGGCGTTCCCTCGAGGGCACCGACGATGCCCGAGCGAAGCAGCCCGTCCTTGCTCAAAAAGAAGCCAACCAAATCGTACTTGTCGTCCATGATCTCACCTCAACGGTCGGTCTCTCCAATGCAGGGGTCAAAACTGCCCATAATGGCAGGGATATCAGCGACCTTGTAGCCGATCATCGTCTTAGCAACATACGGGATGGTGATGAACATCGGCGAGCGAATCGAAAGCCTGTACGGGTTCTTTCCGCGACCGTCGCCACCGCCTTGAATGTAGAATTGGGAGGCCCCTCGGGTGCATTCGTAATGCGAGAAGCCGGTTGCGCCCTCGGGGGCCCGGGTGGGGGCCTTGGCGAGAATCATCTCATCACCGTTGGCGTAATTGGTGTTCTTACCGCCGGGAATCTTCTCGATGGCGTCGAGGATCATGCGGCAAGACTGACGCATTTCCTCCATGCGAACTCGGTAGCGGTCGTAACAGTCTGCGCCCTTCACCGAGGTTGGTTTTTCGACCGCAGGCTCCCAGTCAACTTGGTCGTAGACGGAGTAAGGATGGGCCCAGCGAACGTCGTAGTTGACGCCTGCGGCCCGGATGTTGGGGCCGGATACACCGGCGTTGACCATGTCTTCTGCCTTGGCGTAACCGACGCCTTGGAGACGGACCAACCAAATGGTGGACTCGTCAAGAAGCATTTCGTACTCGTCGATGCGATGTTCAAAGAGCTTCACCTTCGCCACCAAACGGTCTGCAAAGCCGACCGGAATGTCGCGCTTGACGCCGCCGACGCGGGGATAATTGTAGTGCATTCGCGAGCCCCCGAGTTCTTGGAGCAGGTCGAGGAACATCTCACGGTCGCGCATGCACCAGGTCATGAGCGTTAGGCTTCCGATGTCAGGGCCGTAAGCACCGAGCCACATCAAGTGGGAGGCCAAGCGCTGGCACTCGGCGGCAATGAGGCGAATGTACTCAGCACGCTCCGGGACTTCAACTTCCAAGAGGTCTTCAGCGGCGTAAATGTAGGAGTTCGCCCAGGTCATGGCGCTCACGTAACACAGCCGGTCGCAGTAGGGGGTGATTTGCGTGAAATCTCGGGACTCAGCAATTTTCTCCACGCCGCGGTGGATGTAGCCAAGTTCGGCTTCGGTGTCAACGACGGTTTCGCCGTCCACTTTGACGCGCAAAGTCCACAGACCGTGCGTCATTGGATGCTGGGGGCCCATAGTAATCCACATTTGTGCCATCGTATCACCTCACTTAACCCGTCCCTCATCGGTTGGTTTTCGACCAAAGCCTTGGGCGTCGTCGTACATTTCGTTGAAATCGTGATAGCGGATTTTGTGCTGCTTTTGGAGCGGATGGAAGCCTTCGGGGCTGTCGTGGGGGTTGAGCACCCGGTGCATGTTTTCATGGCCTTCGAAACGAATACCGACAAGGTCCCATGTTTCTTTCTCGTTCCAATCGGCACCCACCCAGATTCCTTGAACGCTGGGCACGGTGGGTGTTTCGGTTTGAGGGAGCGTGATGATCACCTCATATTCGAGCGGGATGTCGTCGCCACGCAAAGATTCGGCAACGTGCACCGTGTTGGTGTTTGGCGCTTGGTTGGTTACCGGTTGGCGCATCAGGTGGTACGCCACTTCCCACCCTCGGTCGGCGCCGCCTTCGGGGAAATGGGTTCCCGTGACCATGGAGCAGTAGTTCACGGCGGCATCGAATCGCAGGAATTTGGCCACGGCCGTCCAATGCTGGGCGGGGACATGGACGCGGACAAAGGCCATTTTGTAGGCGTTGGCATGATGTTCAACGGTGGCCTTCACGTCAGCGCTCCCGAAGCGGTCGCTGAGTTTCTTGACCGCGTCCTCTGCAGCCATATCGGCCTGTTTGTTAGTCACGCGCATGCCCACGGTCAGTCCTCCCCGACGATGACGGGCTTGTCGCCCTTGCGGCCGCTGCTGGGTGCAGCGCCGATGCGGATGATCTTCTCACGGAGCAGGCCAAAGCCGTCGATGAGGGCCTCTGGCCGAGGAGGGCAACCGGGGATGTAAACGTCAACGGGAATCACGGTGTCGACGCCTTCCAGAATGTTGTACGACTGGAAGTAAGGGCCGCCAGAAATGGCGCATTCGCCCATGGCGATGCAGTACTTTGGCTCGGGCATTTGTTCCCAAAGGCGGACCACCTTGTCTGCGAATTTCTTGGTGATGGGTCCGTTCACCAGCAGCACGTCAGACTGTCGGGGTGAGGAGCGGAACAGCACGCCGAACCGGTCACCGTCAAAACGGGGAGTCGCCGCAGCAGCCATCTCAATTGCACAGCACTTGATGCCCAAGTGAAGCGTGAACAGCGATTTTCGCCCGGCCCAGTTAAAGTACCGGCCTGCAAGAACGCTGAGGAATTGCTTGATCTTCGTTGCTTTGAGCGCTTCGTCGGTGACGTCACCGACCATCTCAACGAGGGCACGGCTGTTGAAGGCTGCATAGTTTTCTTGTTGTCCTGCCACTCACTTCACCTCAAATGTAAATTCGGCCTCGCTTCCGGAAAACATACCACACGCCAAGCGACATCGTGGCAAAGAAGGTCCCGAGGATAACCAGTGCGGATTCAGCATCGGCCACGGTGGTGGTGCCTTGTCCGCTGGTGGCGTCCGCCGTCACCATGCCGCCAAGCACGAGGAACATGAACGCCACGTCAAAAACGAGGAAGATGATGGCGTACCAGTAATACTGGAAGTGGAACTGAATCATGGCTTCCCCAACCGGCTCACTGCCGCACTCAAAGGTGGTCAAACGACGTGGGTAGAGGCTGTGGTCACGTTCGTAGCCTTCGAGAAGGTACGAGCGGGTGATGTGCGGGCGGGCAGGATCCACTTTGGGTCGAACCAGCCACGTGATGATGAAATTCGTCAACGGCATGATGATGCCGACAACCGTCAAGAAACCAATGGAGAGGTAGGCACTTGGCACCGATTCGAGTCCAGACATGAGTCGACCTTCTAAGAACGCATACGCTCTCTGCTTCTTGCGACTTGAGGCCCCTCAATAAGCGTTGTCAAGGAACCTCAAGACAAGGTGTCTTCAAACCCCCTCAATGCAACGGCGCAGGGCCTCGGTTTCATGGCGAAACAAAAGGAACTCTTGTCTCACTTTCGCCTAGCGATGAGGGCAGCCAGAATCAGCAGAACAAACAGGCCTCCAGCGGCTTGGGCGACCGTGGTGGATGACAAACCGAGAACGCCTTCCTCAGGCATGCCTTGGGCGGCAAACTCGATATTTTGGCGGTCGAGAACGCCGGTCTCTGTGGGCTCGGCAGAGACCGTGAACTTGTACAAATCCTCCATTTCAGCTCCGTAAGGCGCTCGGATGGTGACGTTCACGTAGAGGCGCTCACCTTCGTCGAGCATGCAAAGCAAATCGGTGTTCTCGGTGGTGCAATCCAGGTTGTCGCTGTCGAGGACGACGGACCATCCACGGAGGTTTTCGGATGTAAAGATGCGAACTTCCGAGCGCACGTTACCGGTGTTCACGATTGAAATCTCCCGAACGGCGGCTTTCTGACCGTAAACGATCTCGAGCTCTTGGCGGACGCCTTCTTCGATGAAGACGAGGTCGTGGACGATGCTGACTTCGAGGGAAACAGCCACCAAACCGCTGCGGTCGGCAGCGTTGGAAACACTGGTCACCAGGATATCAAGCAAACCGCTTTGCCCTGTTTGAGCCCCGGGATTCACACGGAGCGTCAGTTCGACATAGACCTCGTATGCCTGAGCACGATAGGCGTCAAAATTCAAGCCCATCTCGAGCATTTTCAACTCCGCAGCGTCCTGGGTCGATTCGAGCAACGGTGCACCACTTCCCTCAAGCAAATAGGTGCCGTTGGCGATGTCCCAGATACCGTAGCCTTTGGGCACGGCGAGTTCCCCCGTCACGGGCAAGCCGTAGGCCGTAAGCGAACGGGTGGCGATGCCCTCGAGGCCGGAGAGCGAGAAGACGGCTTTGTCGTCGCCGTCACCGGTGTTCTTCACCCACATCCCAATGACCTGCTCGCCGCTGGGCGGTAGAACCACCGAGGCCGTGGTTGCGGTGTCGGTGTTTTGCAGACGCAGGTCCATCGAGAACTCTCTATCCGAGAGAATGGCAATGAATTCGCCTTGCCGTTGGTTGTCGGGAATGCCGTCGTTGTCGCGGTCCTGACCGTTTGGGTCGTCTTTGTTTCGGGCGCGGACCGTTAAACGTGAGTTCTCAAGTTCTTCTTCACCATCGATGCTCACCACGAGGTAAACACGGGTCGTGGCTTTCGGATTGATATCGATCTCGGTGAACGGCATGCCGTTCTCGTTCTCAAAACTCACACCCCAAGCAGGGCTTGCCGTCTGCGAAACAACGGAGAGGGCGATCGTGTCGCGAACGTTGCCTTCGTTGATGAGGTCAATGGGGAAGCGTACCTCGGTCCCGGATCGGCCGGTTTGGTCGGTCGCCGGTGTGGCGATGTCAAAGGCGTGCACGGCGGCCACCGTGACACGGAGGGTGACGGTGTCGTAGGCCGCGCCTCCGCTGGAGGGCAAGACGCTGAAGGTCAGCTCAATCTCTTCCGTAGCGAGGGCTTGGGTCGGTACGCGAACCGTCACGCCGACCGTGACCGATTTTTCGTTGCCGTGACGGGACCCCACCGAAACCGTGCTCTGCTCGAGTTGAACCGCCCAACCGGTCGGGGCGATGGAGGAGGCGATGCGAAGGTTGTCCTGGCCGTTGCCCTGGTTGGTCACGGTCAGTGTTGTTGATTTGTTGCTGCCCGGTTCGATGTTCGAAAGCAAGGCATTCGCGACCGAGATGCTGGCTGCACGGGATTGGCCCACGATGACACGCAAGGTGGCTTGGCACTCTTCGATAACGGGGGCTGTCGTGCTTTCCTTCCCGATGATGGTGATGACGGTTTCCGAACCGGCGGTCACGGAATCGTCAGGTGCGATGATGAAGTCAAACTCACGCTGTCCGTCACCGTTGTCGTAAGGGAGCGTTCCAGAGGATGCTCCATCAACGCTGACCCACTGCGAAGCCTTGGGCCCCGTTCCCATGGCGTGGACGGTCCAGCCGACGTTGCCCGTGTTGGAATACGTGGCCGTGATGGTTGTGTCATCGCCGGGCTTGACGCTAACGGAGGTCTTGCTCAGAACGACGGTGCACTTTTTCAGTTCAGGAACGGTGAGGTCAAAGTCTTCGATGTCCTTGGCTTCTTGTTGCGGGTCATTGGTCACGGACCCCTCTATTTCCCAACAATATTTGTCCGCTGAAGGGCCGTCGGGAATCTCCACTGTAACGGTGATGGTTTCGCTTTCTTCCTCGTCGATGTTGACGGATTCATCGCTGAGACTGACGGTGAAATCGGAAGCCGGCATGCAGTTGGGACCGTCGCCTTCGGAGACAGACAGAGCGATGGTTTGGTTCGTTCGTCCGGTGTTTTCAATCGTGACCAGCCAACTCAGTTCATCCTCGCCTTCCCAATCTTTGCTGCGCTGGTTCTCCGCAATGGTGAGATCCACGCCGAACAGAGCGCTGCCGGAACCATCGCCGGCGGTGGTGGTGACCGTCACCGATTCCTGGGTGGTCGGTTCGGCAATGTCCGGGGGTGTGACCTGTTCGTTGATCGTCGCTGTGACGGTCGTGTCGCAGGAGCCTTCAGCGTTTTGCATCAGGGTCACGTTTAGCGTGGCTTCCTCGGAGCCGCCGCTGTCGATGGGCCCCGTGATTTGAGAAACCGTTGAAGCGTAAGCGCCGCAATCACCGCCCTCCTGCGTGCTCGAGAGTTGAACGGTGATCGGGTTGTCCCCGTTGTTACGGACGCGGATGGTGTATTCGCCGCCCTCACCAGGGTTCACTTCCAACGATGAAGGAATGGCCGTTAATTGCACGGAGATGGCTCGCCCGCCATCGGCCGTGACGCCCGGAGCCATCAGCGGCAAGAGCGCCGTAACCATCAGAGCAACGAGAAACAACGCTTGGCGCCGAGCACCGTTGTTCGCGGATGCACAAGGCAGCATGCAACGGGGTCGGCGTCCTCCTATCAAAACCCTGTGCTCTCGGTGCATCACGACCGGTCCTTCCTTAGGCCTGAACAAAATGCTCTGCTGATGCTTGGCAGTTCACACAAACCGTGTCCGGAGCACCCTTGCACCCTCCCGCACCGTCATCGTGGTAGCGGGCACCGCAGGATGGGCACCCCAACACGGCACCCTGAACGGGTTGCCGGCAGGTCCAGCAAAGGGGTGGAGGGGTACCGGCGGCGTGTGGGCTTGGTTGGGGCGAAGGCGTGGCCACCGGCGAGGCTTGAGGCTGAGCATAAGCGGTTGCTGGAACAGGGAAGGCGGGAGGGCTTGCTCCCAAAGGCGGCAACAACGTTCCGGTTTTGGAAGATGAAACGTTCTCGCGCCCCCGCATCGCCTGAACACCCAAGGCTGCGAAAGCGACCAAAAGGATGGCCCCAAACAAGGCTAAAGCCACGGTCGTGCTCAAACCTGCGCTTCCGCTTGTACCGATGGGTTCGCCCTCCGCTCGGAGATCGATGGTGTAACTCGCCGTCGAGGAGGGGCTTTGAGACAGCGCAAATCCAAGCTTCGTGCTCCCCGGCGTGTCGGCCCGAACATTGATGCGAACCAAGGCGGATTCACCAAGTGTCAGGTCGATAATATCGTCCCCGTCCACCGATGCGGTCCAGCCGTCAGGGACATTGAGAACGAGTTGGCGCTGAAACGCCGTGTTCCCGGTGTTGGTGATTTTGACCGTGACTTGGCGTTCCTCCCCCGTGGTCAACAGCGGGACATTGCCCACGTCCCACATCATTTGTTCGTTGACGGCCACCAGCAGACCGACGGTCGTTGTCAAATCAACCCCCCCGCCGCTCAAAAGCAAGGTGAAGGAGGGTTCGCTCATCGGCGGCATGTTTGCAGCGATCACCACCGTGCACACCACGGGAACCACCTCGTTCATCCCCACGCTTTCTACAGGACTGCATTCACCAAACAACCCCGAATCAAGTTGAACGCTGGCACTGGGCGACCAGGAGGTTGCACCGGCGTTGCTCAACAGCCACGTGAAGGTCATGGACTCGCCGGACGGATGCGACCCGTCGGCTTGCGTGACGCCAAACGAACGTCCGTTGGCAAATTCCAGCCCGACAAAGGTCAACTCGGGCTCCGGCAAGAGTTCCACCTCGATTTGCCCCTCCCACGTGAACCGGGTTGAGCCGTTGTCGAGGTTGAGGACGATGTCCCCTGAACGGGCATTCTTTCCCGCTTCGAGTGTGTAGAGCAAGTTTTTGCTGGTGGCCCAAGGCAAGTCGATGGGCGTGAGGGGGGTGGTCACCGACCAACCCGAGGGCAGGTCAAACGACGGAACCAATCCCAGGTCAACGTTGCCCTTGTGCTCCAGCGAGTACCGAAGCGTCACGCTGGTTTCCGGTCGTTGTGTCCCGATGGAGGACTCGATGTTCACGTAGAGTTCGCGAACCGTCAGCACTTCAATTGGAATTTCAAACAGCGTCAATTCCTGCTGTTCGGTTTGACTGACGGCGGTCAATTTCACAAGACGTTCAGCACCCGCTGCCGTCATCACCTGTGGCGGCGTGAACATCAATCCGACCGCACGGTAGGCCTCGCTGTCGATGAGCCCTGTTGAACCGGATGTGGCGCCCGCCTCGCTCCCAAGGTTGGTGAAACCCGCTCGCCATCCAGCTGGGGCTTCCAAGAAGAGGTCGTAGCCGATGGGGGCGTTCCCGTTGTTGTAGAACCTCACCGTCATGTTGGTGGGCTCCGAAGGATGGACGGGGACGACCTCGTAGTCGTATTCAATCGCCGCCTCAGGCAAGTCGGGTACGACGAGTTCAAGGTTGAGCGGGTAGTCAACGCCGTTGTCGACATCAAGGCCGAGGAGGTCGATCCGATACGTTCCCGGCTCGGGAGGAGAGGGATGGACCAAGGTCACGATGATGTTTTCAGACGCTTGGCCTTCCATGCTGAAGTTCGAATCGGTGCTCCCAACATACCACGGCATCGTCTGCCCTGAAGCGAGGTGAACCACGCTCCCTGTCTGCATGGAGGCGTTGGTCGGTACGAGGGCGGTGTTGGTGAGCGTCACGTTCCACGATGTGGTCGTGATTCCACTTGATGCGAGCACTTTACTCGGAGATTCGGTCTCAAGTTTCACGCCCGGAGCCGTGACGTTAACGACGATGTCAAGCCGATTGTTGTCTTCACGAATTTCCTCCATCGCATCATCAGGGTCGATGATGAACGAGAGCGTGGTGCTCCCAGAAGCCTGAGGCGTCCACGGCCAAAGCAGCACCTTGCTGGAGCCGGCGCCCAATTCAATGGACTTGCGGTCGACTTCGTTGCCGTTGACCTCAAAGGCGATGTCAAACAGGTCGGCTTTGACATTGCCGAAATTGAAGAACGAGGTCGTCAGGAGAACCGGGTCATCAACTTGGGGAATGCCGACGTTCATGGCGAAATCGTCCGGGACCACCTTGGGGTCCGGCCGCAAGTCGTTCACGCCGTGACCGAGAACCGCGATGGCGTAGGGTTGGGTTTTGGCACCGCTGTGTTGAGCGTCCTTGACCTTGACCGTCCACGTGCCGGACGCAGCAGCGTCAATGAGCACCACCTCGACGTTGTTCACGCTATCAGCCGTTCCGCCCGTGGCGGAGCGACCGTTGGCAAAATCGTTGCCCAAGTACACGGTGCCGTCGGGCGCCGTCACTTCCAAGTCGAGGTTGTTGACGAGTTGAGCGGTAGAAAAGCGTGAACCTCGCTCGTCCGACCAAGTCAAGACGACCTTGAACAAGCCCGAAGCCTGCGTGACGTTAAACGGGTAGGATTTGCTGTTGCCCGTTCCGGACATGACCGAACGGTCATCCACCCAAATGCCTTGGCCGTTTGAGGGGGCGAGCGTGTTGCGGAGGTTCACGCGGCCCCATCCCTCGTCGTCGTTTGGGATGTCCCGAGGACCGAGGTCTTGCGCCCCCAACACCATGAGGGCTTTCACGAGCGCCCCTTGAGGGGATGGCCGCTGTGCAATTTCTTGGAGATACTCACGGATCATCAGGGCAGCGCCCGCAGCGTTCGGTGTCGCCATGGACGTGCCGGTGTATTCGAGATAGTACGTGTTCGACCATGTGGAGCTCCCGGTGTCGGTCGCCTCTTGCGCTCTGCACGACCGCACGTAGCCGCCTGGAGCCACCAAATCGGGCTTGATACGGCCGTCTTCGGTCGGCCCTCTGGACGAGCCGGACATCATGACATCGGGTGAACCGCTGTACCGATTCTTGTGGTTGCCCACCGACACCACGTTCTTCGCCGTCGCCGGTGGGGAGACCGTGCTTGCGCCCGGGCCGTCGTTCCCAGCGGCGAACAGGATGGTGAGCCCCTCTACGCCGTTGTAGTAGCGGTCGTAGTGGTTGGCTCGGTCGTCAACGTCCTCGGTTTCCGAGTTGTACTTTGATTGCTGGCTGGCGGCTGAAGACCCCCACGAGTTGGTGTGGGTGCGGGCCCCGGCATTGTACGCCGTGTTGAGCAGGTTGTTCAGCGAAGGCGATTGGAAATTCCCCGTGTTGTCGTTTTCCATGGCTTGGAAATACAACTCGGCGGCTTGAGCAACCCCGGCGTAACCGCCGCGGAAGCCGTCCCCGAGTACCGTACAGGAAACGTGCGTACCGTGACCTGAGTGCTTGTCTGCGGTTGACCCGTCGCCGATGACATCGTAGGAACCCACCACGCGAGACCCGAAATCACCGTGATCTTCATCCAATCCCGCATCGGCGACCGCAACGATTTGCCCTGAGCCATCGAGGTCGGTCGTGAAGTACGTCGCCATGGTGTTCGTCTGCATGTGCCCGCGGGCTTGGTCGTTGAAGGCGGCGAACGCAGGGTCAGGTCGAATTTGCATGATGGAGGGCTGCATGGCAAGTTCGGCCAAACTCACGGCGCCCAACCTGCCTTCGTACCGCCCAGCGTCCCATGCCCGCTGGTCTTCCAAGGACTGACGGGCCACTTCGCCGAGCGTTTGACGAAGCAGCCCCCCGTTTGCATCCTCGAGGTGAACGGTTTCCACAGGACCGAGATCGTTTCGCCAACCGTCAAGACGAATCAGGGTGTTCTGAAGCGCATCTTCGCCTCCGGAGAGCAAAGCCACATCGAGCAGGTCACCATCGACGAGCATGCCCAGCGGAACAGCGTGGGAAGCCAGCAGCGAGGGATGTCGTTCCGCATGCTCGAGGGCCGTGGGCGTGCCTTGAACGAGAAGACCCGATGGCGCGATGAATTCTCGCACGGCAAGACCCTCCACATCGCTGAGTTCCGCTCGAACCTCGTTGAGGCGTTGTTCGTTTGAAACGAGCAGAAGGAGAAGATCGAACCGGGGTTCAAGCCACGACGAGGGCACCGGTTGAGAGAGGCGCAAGCCGTTGAGGTCAAACGTTCCAAACGGGCCAATGGCGAGGGGTTCTCGTTGCTCGTCGACCAAAGAGGCATCCAAAGTGCCAGCCGCATCAAAGTAGACGTCTTTCTTGACGTCAAACCGTACCCATTCGGGCTGGAGGTCGTGGGTGACGGCTTCGTTTGAATCGGGGTAGAACAGGACGCTGTTTGTGGAAGTCAGAAGTACCAACACGAGCAGGATGGCAGAGCGGGCCCGAAATGCGGTGTCTGCCATGGTTTTCGCTCCCGCACCGGTGTTTTATCGCTTCGCCTTTGGCGTCATGGGGTGTTCAATTGAAGGGCCAAACATGCCGCTCCGCCTTGTCGTTGAAAATTTCCTGTGACCAAACACCGACGGTGTGGGCCCACGAACCTTCCCTGAGCGAACCGGAATAATCGAGATATTCCACGTCCACCCAGACAACATATTCGTCCCAAACGGTGTGTCCGACCACCATCATCTCCAGTTCGTCCCCGGAGATGGAGGTGTGCGCCTTCATTTCGCCAAGCTCAAGCGCCATGCGGCCAAGGACTTCGCCTTCGAGGGTTTGGAATTCAATTTCCAACACCACGTCCGTGATGGCCCGACTTCCGTCGTTGTGCAACTCCGCCATCATGAGGTGCCCGCCGCGTTGCATGTATTGGGTCTCCACCGTAACGGCATCTCGTGGAAGCAGCCAGTACCATCCGCTCAAGGTCATCGTCATGAGCATCAGAAGGACGGCCCCTGCCATGGCCACGCGTGCGGGGGTGAGTTCTTTGGAGAGGGTGCTGAGCAACTTCGCAGCCTCTTGCGCCGCCTCCCACGCCTCAAGGTCTTCACCTTCCAGGGGGCTGCCCCCTTGACGCAATTCGGATTCACTTGGCGTCGTCATGGTCCTCACCCAAACAACATGGCCAACCCACTGGCAACGGCGGAGCTGATGGGGTCAACCACCATGATGTGGCGGGTTTCAACGAATTCGCCCGTGAGCGACCCGATCAGCGACAAGTCAGTCACGATGCCGTTGACACCGACTGAGGAGGCCGTCGGCACAATGCCCGTGAATTGGGCATCGAGCAAAACGCCCCGTCCTTCAAACTTGAAATCGCCAAAGAG
>Ga0255753_1000812_pt1 | contig 39161 bp, 26 predicted proteins | sample 041ome_10_FD_179953 | JGI IMG/M metagenome (GOLD analysis project Ga0255753, IMG submission 179953) | Coastal salt marsh microbial communities from the Groves Creek Marsh, Skidaway Island, Georgia - 041412US metaG (version 2) | ecosystem: Environmental > Aquatic > Marine > Intertidal zone > Salt... | reverse complement strand
CACCCGACACAGCGCCCCGTGCCGGGCGAGACGCCGAACGCGAATCCGACGCCAAGTCCGAGCGCGTTCCCGACACAGAGCCCCGTGCCGAGCGAGACGCCGAACGCGAATCCGACGCCAAGTCCGAGCGCGTTCCCGACACAGAGCCCCGTGCCGAGCGAGACGCCGAACGCGTATCCGACGCCAAGTCCGAGCGCGTTCCCGACACCGAGCCCCGTGCCGGGCGAGACGCCAGCGGTAGGTCCGACATATTCCGAACCGATCGCACAAATCGTGTATGAGACAAAGAGTGTGGTTAGACTTGTTGGCTACCACGCAGGCGCATTTGGCGAAACGCAGAGTCTGCTTTTCAAAGTTGGCATGGCCACATTTTACAAAGTCGCGCCAGAGGACATAAGCATCAGCTCTGTGAAGGATGTCGTCTCGTCGAGTAGTCGACGACTATTGCAAACATCGGCGATCGATGTGAACTACACCGTGACCTCGACGACGATCGAAAGTGTGTTAGAAGTCGCCAATCAAACCAACTCTGCTGTGACCACGACGCAAGGCGAAGTTTATGATGACTTACGCGCCGCCGGTTTGATGATCAGCGATGCCGTGGTATTGTTGGAAGCACAAACTACTGAGAAAGCACCAGCGTTGGCACCTTCGGGGCCATACGACATCAACGTCAACCTTCATCTTGACGTCGACGTCCACGTGGACAATGCGCCAGCGTCGCGTGAGCCTACGAGTTCAACACCTGGGGGAAATCCAGCTGACACGGAAGGCGGAAATCCCTCGACGCCCACGTCATCCTATCCGGCGGCGCCTTCTGACTGTGTTCCAGTGAACACGGAAACAGAAGCGGCGCAATACTATCGAAACGAGTCGTTACAACACGAGGCACTCGAAACGGCGCAGTCCTACGCTCGTCAAAATGATTTACCACTTCCGGACGCGCACACCTTTGTTCGTGCAAAGGTTTGCAACGCACCGCACATGCGATGTTGCTCTGAGTTGAACTGGCGACAAGACAATCGAGTGAGATTTCCATTTGTCTGCGGTGACAGCGCGGGATGCGCAAAGAAGACGTTCGACGTCGCTAGAAAGAATTGTGTCGCCAGAGGTGGTGACTTGTGCCGCGGAAACGCGGTGAGTACGTCGATGCACGATCCATCGTGCGTGGGCACTAAGTCAGATTACGTATGGACGCTCACGCACTGCGATGTCAATGGCGTGCACGGTCGCGTCATTCGTCCGAGCGCCGGCGGCGCGCCCGGAGCACTTTGCGAGACGAATCTGATGGCAAACCATCAGTCGAGATGCTGCTCCAACGTGTGTTGAGCGAATCAAAAGATAAATTCACATGTAATAAACTAAACCAATGCTATATAGACCTCATGTCATCGAGCAGTAATTCGGCGAGGAAACTCGTCGCCGGCCCCACGCGCCCGTCGCCTACCTGCCGTCCATCCCACGAAATGATTCCCTGCACACCCACCGCACTGCCGACGAGCATGGCTTCCTCAGCGCCCAGCACGACGAACGGGGATAACGGCTGTGAATCGTCGAAGCGTTTTATTCCCACCTTTCGGAGCGCTTTGCGATTGCTTTCGGTTTCGATCAACTCTCGCAGTCTTTGTATGGTGATTCCTCCGAGAACATTCGTCGCTGGTGGCGTTCGTAACGTGCCGTCTGGAGTCAGGAACGCTACGTTCGCGCCAGGTCCTTCGCCAATCATTCCGTCTTGCGTCAAAAATACGCCGACATCGACCCCGTTCCCTCGCGCAATCTGAGCTACGTTTACGTTGGGCAAGTAATTCGTCGACTTCAACGTCGCGTAACGAGGCGGTTTGATCGGCACCGGCGACGACGACGCCGTTAACCCGCGCACAACCATCCAAGCGTCTGGATCCTTCTCGTACGCCACGACGTAATACGTCGGCGGCGAATCCGTCGCGCCGCACAGCGAAAAATTCTCCGACTCGCACCCGCTCGTCGCGTACATCCGAACTTGCCCGTGCGTCACGCCGCCCCGCGCCACGACTTCCAGCACCAGCGCCTCCATCGTCGCCAGCGCCTCGTCGTTCATCTCGCCGACGCCCGCCTCCCGCGCGCTTCGCGCGAATCTTCTCAGGTGCGCCGCCAACAGATGGCACCGTCCCTCGTGCACCGTGCACGCGTCGAACACGGCGTGCCCGCGCGTGAATCCACGGTCGTACAGTCGCATCACCGGCGCGCATCGCGCGTCGTTCACTCGCACGATGACGTCCAGCGCGCCGTCGTACACCGCGCCGCGCATGGTCGCCGCCGCGTCGTGCTGCGCCACGAGGCGCCGCGCCACCTCTCTCGCGTACGCATCCGCGTCCACGACGCGCGTCGCGCGCGCCGTCGTTCGACGCGTCGTCGCGCGCGCGCGTCCCGCGACGCGAGGCGCGGCGCGCGCGCGAGCCGTCGTCATGCACTCGCGCGTCGACGCGCGACGAACTCGCGTCGCGACGCGCGTGCCGCGCGATAACCCTAACCCTAACCCTAACCCTAGCCCTAACCCTACTTTAATACTTTATACCGCGACGCGCGATGCGCGACGCGCGCGACGACGACTTTCTCGATTGGATGCGCGCGCGCGGGGTGACGCGCGACGACGCGCGGTGCGCGGTGCGCGGCGACGGCGACCGCGGACGATTCGTCGAGTGCGCGCGCGCGACGCTGGCGGTCGGGACGACGCTGGCGACGATACCGAAGAGCGCGTGCCTGACGACGGCGACGAGCGCGCTGGGCGCCATCGAGGGCGCGCGCGGAAGCGGGGTCGTCGGTCTGTGCGTCGCGGTGGCGCACGAGCGGTCGTTGGGAGCGAAATCGACGTTTGCGGCGTATTTGAAGACGCTGCCGGCGCGAGAGGCGCTGCCGTCGACGTTCGCGGCGGACGACGAGGCGCGGAGAGCGCTGCGGGGGACGACGGTGGAGGGGATGCTCGGGGCGGACGAACGCGCCATCGCGGATGATTATCACGCGTTCGCGCGCGAGATGAAGGAGCGATTCGCACGGCGCAGCGTGAATATGCCGACGCTGGAGGAGTTCAGGGACGCGGCGACGCTCGTCGCGAGTCGCGCGTTCTTCGTGGACGACGCGCTCGGGCAGGGGTTGGTGCCTTTCGCTGATTTGTTTAATCATAAAGGCGGTTCAGACGGCGCTCATTTTAACGTCGTTGGATGCGGTGACGCGGACGCGGATGCGCTGACGCTGGTGACGTGTCGAACGGCGAAGCGGGGCGAAGAATTATTCAACTCGTTCGGCGACGACCACGACAACACCGTGTTGTTGTATAAATATGGGTTTGTCGAACGCGATAATCGCGTTGCTACGAGTTCATTCGGCTTTGGGCTGTTGCGCGACGCCGGCGACATCTCGTTCGAGAGCGTTCATAGTTGGATGACTGAGAGTTACGACGGGGTGGATGAGCTCGAAATCGACGCCAACGGCGCCATGTCGCGCCCACTTTTAGCTTTACTTCGAATCGCGTCGTTCGAATTTCTTAGAGACGTGGACAGCGGTGATGACGAAAGTCATTCGGACGATGTAGACTATGATACATCGATCGGCGTTTTGCTCGAGCGCACGATGACCGGAGACGAGTCCGAGGCTGAGATTCTGGCGAGTGTCGACGACTACGTCGTACTGGCGTTATTTCGTGGAAGATTCAACGCATATCTCGACACAAAAGACGAAGATCGTTGTGATGACGATGTTTCATCTTTGTTACGAGATGTAGCGCGCGAGATCAAACGATGCGCAGACTTGGCGAATGATGCGAGCGGAGTACGTCAACAGTTTGGGTCTGGGATAAGCGGCGTGGCCGCTGCGTATCACGTTCGCGCGGACGAGCTCGGGTTACTCATGAAAGCAATAATTCGCGCGTTTGACTTCGGAGACGACGAAGAAACCAACGAAGACGTTCCAGATACAAAAAAGCCCAAATTAGTAGAAGTGGTGCCAGCGTACGCGCCGACCATTTACATCAAACCGAAAGAGTAGAAATGCTATTTGAAAACTTCTAACGGTACCGGTAGTTTCACGTTGCATCTTTCAGCATTTGCACGAGGTCGTGCTTGATTCTGTTCAACTTGGTGTTCTTTGTGATGAGTTCGTTTTCGACGTCTTGACGAACACTCTCGATTTGGTTCGCGTGACACTCTCGTTCTTCATCCAAAATGCGACGCCAATATTCATCTCTTTCCGCGCTCGCGCGCGCGGCGGCTTCGCGCGTCGCGTCCCCTATTTCTAACCGCATCACTTCCGTCGCGTCGTCGTGCGTCAGGTGCATCATTTTCAAGTTCAACGAGAGTCGCTCGTGTTCAGCTTGAAGCATCGCGAGTTCTTTGCGATGTTCACCTCCGATCGCCTCCAGTCGTCTCGTGAGCTGCGCAACGCGAACTTCAGCGCGATCGAGTCGTTCTTTCAATTCTCGCGACGCCCCTTTGCTACCGAGCGAAACGGTGCTCGGTGATGTTTTTGAACGAGATTCGCTTGCTTCCAAAGCCGCCGCGGCAACAGCTTCACGCTTCTCCGCGCGTTCAGCGCGATGTTGCGTTTCCAACAGCCGCGCGCCGACGTCTTGAAGCTCAGCTCTCGTCGTCGTCAACGCCTCGAGCGCGCACTCGAGCTCTAAAACTAACATTTTATTCCCCGTGCCACCTTCGCCGACGCCGACTGCCGCGTCGTTCGGACGCATTTGCTTTAATGTCTCCGCCGCGTTTTTCCATTCGAGCGCTTCCGCCTTCGCGCTCGTCAAAGCCTCATTCAGCGCCGTCGTTTCTTCCGCCAAGCCATTAGCCTCCGATTTCGACTTCGCGAGCGCCTGGCGCAAGTCACTGATCTCCGCCGTCAACAGCGCGTGCGCCTCGTCGTGATCTCGCAGTCTCCGCGCGCTCGACTCCGTCTCCGCTTGTAAGCGCGCCAACAACGCCTCCCGCATCGTCGCCTCTGACTTGGCCGCCTCTAACACCGCATCCTGCGTTCTAAAGTCCTCCAGCACCGCCTCCGCGTCCGCGAGCGTCATCTTCACCCCTCCCTCGCTCGCCGTCTTCCCCTCCCTCGCCCGCTCGACGAAGCGTTCCAGCGCGCGCCGCTCCCCTCCCCGTTCCGCCGCCGCGTACGCCGAAACCATCCTCGTCCCTCCCATCGCGTCCGCGCTCTCTCCGAAATCATCCCTCGCGCTCGTCTCGATCGTCGCGCACCCCGCCGCGGCTAAGATCAACCCGCGCGTTCGCGCGCGCTCCTCCTCTCGCCGTCTTCGCTCGGCGTCGAGCGCGCTCGTCGCCCGCAGCGCGTTCGTCTCCGCCTCCACCAACCGCGCGCGCGCGCGCGCCAGCTCATCGACGTCCTCCGCGCGAACGCCCGTCTCCCGCGCGTCCCCGCGTCCCGCGCGCGCGTCCACCGTCGCATCCGTCGCGTCGTCGTCGCCGAATGAAATCCACGCCTGTCGCGCGTCCCGCGCCGTCGCGCCCTCGCGCGTCGTCCCCGCGTCGCCCGCGTCGCCGTCGTCGCTCGCGGGCATTATCGCGGACGCGCGCGCGGTCGCACGTCGCGCGCGCGGTCGCGATCTCGCGCGATCGACGCGCGATCGAGTGCGGATTGATGCATTCAAAATCGCGCCGCGTCAGTCGGCGACGCGACGGTTGGCGTCGCGAATCGCGTCGCCCGCGATGCTCGCGAGGGCGCTCGCGCGCGCGCGCGGGCGCGAGCGCGGCGAAAAATTTCGCATCGATCTGCGACCGGTCGATCTGACGTGGCGCGCGATCGACGACGACGACGACGACGCGCGATCGCGATTTCGCGTGCGATGGTCGCGCGGGGCCAAGGTGCAGCGCACGACGACGGCGACGGCGACGGCGGGACGCGCGAACTGGGAGACGACGAGCGACGACGGGGGGTGGACGACGGCGGTGGTGACGCTGCGACGGCGCGCGGCGCGCGACGGAGGGACGACGTTCGAGGCGAAGGCGTTCGACGTGAAGGCGGAGCGGGCGCGCGGCGACGGCGACGGCGAGGACGACGCGTTCGCGACGACGGCGAAGGCGAGCGTGGATTTCGCGAGATTCGCGACCGTGGAGACGGGAGGAGGATTGGGAGGGGAGGAGGCGTGCGTGATGACGCTGACGGTGAAGGATGGCGCGCGAGGCGTGGGAGGGGCGAAAACGATGACGCTGCGGTGCCGAATACGGGCGACGTGGTTGAAGAATTACGCGAACGCGTCGGCGGACGGTGCGACGGAGCTGAGCATGGTGAGCGGCTTGGAGAGCGAGAGCTCCGCAGTGACGGATGCGACGCCTCCGAATCTGTTGCGAGAACAAGATTTAAGCGGATTTCAACAGCTTTTGAGCCCGGTGGCGGAGAGCGTTTCGCCCGTAATCGTGCGGCAGAGCGAGCGTCGCGAAGAACAGGCGCGTGCGGAGCTCGAGGCGCAGCGACGACTCAATGCGGACATGGAGGTGAGACTTGAGGCAGTGAGAAATGAACTCGAGAAGACGAAAGAAGAGCTCGCGACGCAGCGACGCGCGGTCGAGAACGAGTCGGCTCGCGCTCAATCAGAAATAGCGGCGGCGAAGGAGGAGGCGCAGAAAACGCTGCGCGAGAAGGAGCGCGCCATCGACAGAGTTCTTTCTGACATCGCGGCGATTGAAAAGGAACGGAACGCGGCTGTGCGAGCGAGTAAGGATCAAGGTTTTCATATCGAAGCTTTGGAACGTTCTCTTCGAGAAAGAGACTCGGACATCGCGCGGTTGAAGAGTCTAAAAGACACAGACGAAGCTACGGCGACGCTGGAGGCCGAGCGAATCGCACATTCGCGCGAGATTGAGCGATATAAATCGCAGTTGGACGCCGCGGACACACAGATCGAAACATTGAGCAGAAGTCATAAGAACGCGCACGCTGCATTTCAGCGAAAATTAGATTCGCAGCTGAAACTTCGCGCTGAAGCCGAGAAGGTCTTCGAACGCGAGTTGGAGCAAAAGCACGTCGAGTGCGATGACTTGCGTCAGCAGTGCTCAAACATTGTCGCAGAAACTACCGCACTCACCACGGCATTGAAGCGTTCCGCGGATGAGCAGCACCGCGCGTCGACGAACACGGCAAAGGCGGAAGCCGCGCAGGCAAAGTGTGACCTGCGAGCCGTCTCCGAGGAGCTGTGCGACGTGCGTAAGGTTCTCGATGCGCATGTTATCGAGTTAGTCGAGGCAAAGTTGAATTTGGCCGAGTCGCAAGGCTCGCAGCTCGTATTGCGCCGAGAGTTGGCTCGTACCAAAGGCAAGCTTACAGAATATGCAGCGCGCTGCACGCGCATGGAGAGTATGTACGCGACTATTATCGATGAATCTACCGGCACTACAGAAACTTAGCTAAGAATTAGTATTCATTGTGGAAACAATTGTTTTCGACTCTACTGCGTGGTTTCTCTATCGTGCGCCAGAGGACGCACATCCCGTCGTGGAGGCGGTGTAGCCTTCGTTACACGTGCAGGTCGGTACGTTCGCATCGTTAAGCCCGCAAGTTCCGAAACCAGAACACGTCGTTCCCGCCGCGGCGTCGTATCCAGGGCATTTGATGACGCAATAATCTCCAAGTTCGGTGGTGGTAGTGTCGAAAATCCCAGCGCACGTGACGCGCAGCTGCGCCGGATCTTGCTTGCACGCATCGCCCAAACTCGCGTCTGGATCGCCGGTGAGGTACCATTTGCCCTTACACACACTCGGCCGCATGCTTTCGTAAAGCTCATCGAGGTACGCGACAGAGTAATCGTTTTTGTATTGTCTGTAGTAGTTGAACAGCGAGATTTGACGTTGTTCTTCGGCATTCACGTCCACAAACGTCCCGATACCAAACGAATCGAACCGAATGGACTCGCCCACAACTGTGGCCGAAGGATCCACTGCTTCTTGAACGTAATAGTCGGCTCGCACCAAAATTTCTGTGAGCGACGCCAAGCACCAAGCAAGATCGCTAAATGTGGCAGGGTTACCAGTCCGCGATAGACGGTTCGCCACAACTGCCTCGTAAACCTCTGGATAAACATCAAAGTCGAGGCGATCTCGCGCAATCTCTCTACCGCTCGATTGCTGTAGTACTGTACCACCATCACTTCGACCAGTCGTATCTGTGACGATGGGTATGTCTGCAGCTAAGTTAAGCGTCGCCGCCGTCAAACCGGAAAATGGGTCATAAGGATTACCTGAGGTTCGAGTGGTGTAGACCGTTCCGTCCATGTAATGCACAGCGGGATCATTCGACCACTTGAACCCTGAAAGGACTGGCTCCAGGTTTTTCCATCCTGCACTTTCCAAGAGATCAACCTTGAAATTCAAACCGCATCTCGCCGCAGAGCAAGACGTCGGCGGATACCCCTTTTGATCAGAGTCAATTTTATATCCAAGAAAGACTTGCGGTGTGTTGAGGTACTGTTCCACGATTGCTATGGTCTGCGCACGCGAGAGTTGCTGATTCAGCCCGAGCTCTGGGAAATTTGTTCGGCTCCAATTATACACTTGATCGCGAGAACCCCACACTGGCACTTCGCGGTTGTACCGCGGTCGACCGCCCATGAGAATGATATCGTACGCCGATGTTTGATGCGCCTCCACATGCGCGGTCCCCGCGTTTGCCGCAGAATTTGCCGCTGACTCCACCATATACAATGAATACGTTATCGAAGCGCCGTATGCATTTTTACTCAGCAAATCACCCGTGAATTTTTCGGGTGCGCGCAAGTACGCGAGTCCGTTCGTGGAATCGTCCGTCAACTTGTCCGTGAGGTGTAGATATCCGCTTATCCCTTCCCAGAGTAACCCGCTGTCGCCACCTGCGAACGCAAAATTGCACTCTCCGCGCATCAATTGCTCCGAATTGATCGCGAACGGGTCGTAGACATTGCCAGATAAAATTGATTCGGCGAGCTCACCCGAGCACGAATTATTGTACACCGTCCAGCCCTCTGGTCCCTCCGTGAATTCAGATTTGACGATGAATGAAGAAGCCTCGGGCCGAGAGCAGTCGACAAACGACCAACCATCTTGACATGCACACGATCCGTCCATCTGACAGTAGCCATTAACGCAAGGGTTACATTGAACATCGCAAGACAACCCAGTCCAACCGACGTCGCATTTGCACGTACCGTCGGTGAGGCAAGCGCCGTGATCGTAATTGCATGGGAGACATTCCGTAAAATTTCGAATGTCACAAGTCGTGCCCAACCATCCTTTATTGCAAAGGCAAGTGCTGTCTGCTTGGCACGCGCCGTTGTGGCACGGAGCACAGGGTACGAAACAATCTTCGCCAGAATATTGTACCCCTCCATCGTCGGTACCGCACACGCAAGTCCCGTCTCGCTTGCAGAATCCCCATGATCGAATCTGCACTCCGTGTGCGGTCGTTTTGATGACTTCGGAAACACTACCATCTTCATTTGTGGCGTACTCTTTGAAGCAATTGCAGGACTTGTCACACCTTTCTCCGTACCAACCGGTTTCACATTCGCACTTGCCATTCAGTTGACACGTCCCGTGATCTGGATCACACGCGTCGCACGCAATGGAACATGTTGTTCCCGTATAGGCGCCTGTTAATCCGGAATTCACACCGTGGATAAGCGTATTGATGATCCAAATCATTGTACGATCCGCGCCTGTCGTGCGCGTGGTCACATATTCTCCACTAGTCGCATCGTACATACCCGCTAGGAAGACGTTCATCAAACGCTGTCGCTCGTCTTTACTGTTTGTGTACCAGCGCTCCTGATCGGATGACTCTGTCGCTATTTTTAGATCTACTCGAGTGGCTCCGATTGCTTCTTTACGCATCCGTAAGAAATGCGCCTTCAATGCGTCGTCGCAGTCCCAAGGATTGGCAGCTTCCCAGTCGTCGCCGCAGTTTGTGGTCGACGCGAGCGAAGCCATGCATTCGCCCGTCGTTGCGTCATTTTTATAGTCCAATTTCGAACAGATATCGTCCGCGCGCATTGATTCGGGGATGTTGACAATGTCGTTTTGATACTGCAGAAGCTGCGCCTCGAGTGCGGTGCGAGTGGCTGTCCCAACGGCGTCAGCGGCGGTGGTTACACCGTACCGAAAGTACGTTTCATTTGGTCTGAAGGGTAACTTGGAATCAATTGTGCGGCTCGCGCAGTCAGGGCGATCAGCGCATACGGAATCGACGCCCCAGACGTAGTCTTCCACTTGAATCGCACTCATGTAATAAGGAGGAATGTACTCTCCCGAAGCTAGTTCACCGTTGGTTGCGTAATGTGGATCGCGATCAAGACGCAGAGCGAATGAGTGATCTCTAAGCCGTCTCGTTCCGTCGCACAGGCAACTACCGTCGTACTGACACGTGCCGTGAACACACGGCTCGCACGGTGTTAGGCAACGATACCCAGTCCAGCCATCGGCGCAGTCGCATGTACCCGTGGTCGAATTGCAGACGCCATTTCCCGAACACGGTGCGCACGGGATGTCGCAAGTGGACCCGGCCCAACCTTGCCAATATTCATCGTAAACTTTCGATGTTAATGACTGTGAGCTTGGGAATTCACTTCTCCCCACGCTTAAGGCGTCGCACACGCAATATCCGCCAGTGATGGGCATTTGTGGCCCAGTTGTACTATTATCTGGAGCGCACACGGCGCCCGCGATAATCCCCCACTCAGTGTGTGACTTCAAGGCAGTGGGGTCCCGAATTATCGATCCATCCACTCGTTTCTCCACGTAAGGCATCGCGACGAGGTATTCGCCACCTTGACATGTGCCATCAGCTACCAAAGTGCCCGAACATCCGTATCCACCGACTCCGTTTGGATCAACATTCGTCCAAGGCTGTCCCGTGCCCGCGACCATGGAGAAACCCGGAGCACACGTTGCGTTTACATACTCACCATTCATGGAACACGGATGCTTGATTGCACACGTGTGGTATGCCGCATCATAAAATAAGGACGATGTACCGCCAATATCAGCGGATTCGAACACACCATTGGAGCCTCCGGTCCACCACGGGTACGGAGTCACCGCAGCCGTACGGCCGACATCCGCCGTCGAACGCGTCGCAGGTTGCCAAATGTAACCGTAGTCGCAAACACACTCGCCGTCGTCCTGACAAGTCCCGAAGGCGCATGCGTCACATGCTTTGTTACAGTCACGTCCTCTACTGACACTCCCGTCTGCGAGACGATTGACTTGCGGTAAGCCTGTCCAACCCGGTTTGCACACGACTTCCGTCATCCACGGATCTCCAAAGTCCGCATCGTTTGCGTCTTTCATGACGCATACGCCGTTTGTGGCGTTATACGAATAAGGACATTTGTAGTTGCACATCGGGCCCGTGAAGCCCTCGTTACATTCACACGTCACCGTGGTGCCAAGTAAGCCAAGTCCGTCCAATGCGCCGTTCAAGTTTCTCGTTCCTCGACTCAAGTAGATATCATCACCACACTCGATGTTGCAGTCGTTGCCAGAGTACCCTGCGTTACACACGCACGCGCCTGTCGGTCCACACGTCCCATGGACACATGGTACGCAAGTGATCGAGCAGTCTGCACCAGTAAATCCCGGAGAGCACACACAGTTGCCGTGCGTACCGTTGAATACGCAAGTGCCAAATGCGGAGCACGTGGCACATTGAACTTCGCAATAATCTCCGGTCCATCCGTCTTCGCAGTTGCAAAATGCAATTTCTCGTCCATCTGGACTCGTGTACTCGTGTACATCTGTCGTGTTGAATAACCCAGTCGAAGTCGCGTTTGGAAATCGATCGGTCACCGTTGCGACTTCTTCGGACGTCAGGTACCTCACGGCCCCGTTCCCGTTACATGCCTGCGAACAATCTGCGCCTGTGTAACCAGGAAAGCACGAGCATGTTGCATTTTCAGTACACTCACCAAAGCCACAATCGGGACACGGTAAGTTGCACGTCGCTCCCGCCCGCACAAGTTTCCCATCCGCGCCCGCAAGACATTTGCACAACGTCGTGATATTGTTTTCCTGATATGCCAAGGCGGCATCCTCACGCGCAGATTGATCCCCTATAGTCGTATCGGTATAGATTTCCATCAGTTTGTCTTTGATACCTGCAGCAAGCTCTGGTGGGGGGTAGCACTCTCCGTACGTACCACACTCGACAGTACATCCAATAGTGCAGTCGGCGCCGGTGTAGCCAGGATTGCAAATACAAATACCCTCACCTGATGCATCGGCACCGCAGGTACCTTGTTGCGCCAAGGGTTCCGTTGCGCAAGGACACTCTTGTGTGCACGATGAACCGGAATATCCTAAAGAGCACGTACACTGCGGTTCCTTCAAAGTGTACTCCTTAGTCGCGGCGTTCCACGATGCCTCTGACGTCGCGGTGAGAGAGCATGTACCAGTTTCGGCTGAGCATGCGCCACAAACGACGCTGCAGTCTCTCCCAGTAAAGCCAACGTTACACTCACATACATTTGTAGAGGAGTTGTAGGTACCGTGCGCGTTGCACTCGATCCCACAGTTGCTACCTGAAAAACTATCGATGCAGTCGCATGTCTGGGTCGGACGATCGTACGTGCCGCGCTCCGAACACACGTGCGTTTCGCACGCATCACCAGAGTATTCGGACTCTACCGCGGGCGGAATAATAGTGCAATTGCATACAGAGGAGTTCTTTCCGCGCTTACCGTTATTGTTGCAAAACAACGGATCGGTGATGAGTTCGTCGTACAAAGCATCGCCGACGCGAGAAGATTCTTGCACGTCAACGTTCGCAGTTGCCGTGACGGAATTACCGGAAGAATCCGTGAGTGTGAAGTTAAACGCGCGAATTCCTGCTGTGAATTTAAGATTATTGGAGACTTGATCTCCCCCTCCTTCATACTGCGATCCTGTCACTTGTTCCACGCTTCCTTCGTTGTGGTAACGAATGGTGCCGATAACTTTACAGTAGTTTGTCACGCTGTCGTAGTTTGAAAGCAATAATCTCTTTTGCGTGGAGTCCCATGCCGATGCGATGCTCGTTCCCGTGGTGTCTGCGGAAATATATTCGGCCGCACCGTCTGGAAGACTCCCAACATCAACGTTCGCAATGGCGGCGCTTGCGAGGACGACGTCGTCATCGTCACCGCACGCGTATTCCACATCAGTCAGCCTCACCCCAATCATACGCTCTTTCTCCGTTAACACCACTGAGTACGTTTGTCCGTCTCGCGGTCCGTTCAAATCGAGCACAGGCGCCGCGTTTGTCCGACTCATCTTGATCGTCGCCAACGCTGGCGCGCTCATCCGCCCGGACGCATCCGTAACGATCGCCGTCACTCCTCGTGGTGTCATCGCGATGTTCTCTCCGTTGTGCACGTACGTGAGCGTTTTAAGCGTGTTCAATATCGACGTCGTGCTATACGATTCCACCTCATCCGACGCGTAATTTTCGCTCCTCACGCTCAACGTCCAAGTCGTCGCATCGTACGTAACCGTCGTCCTTCCCTCATCCCCAATTGGTACCGTCGCCGCCAGCACCTCCTTCGCGCCGTCCATCGCGTTCACTATTTTTACACTCGCGCTGACGATCGCGCTCGCTGGCGTGCCCTCCGTCACCGTCGTCGAAGACGTCGCCAGCGTGAGCGCCGCGTCGCCCTCCAGATACGTCACCCGCCGCGCGACGGCGCTCTGGAATGTCACCACGGGCGGCGCCACGGTCACCGCACTCGCGCGCATGGATGTCCCACAAAGTGTTACGGCTACCACGCCGAGTGTCAGCGCGAGAGCGCGCGTGAGCGAGCGCTGCGCGCGCGTTTTCGAACCCATCGTGGCCGCGGGCGTTTAAATCACCAGGCGATGGAAACGCGCGCGAGGCGTCGCGCAGAGGAAATTCGAGCGCCCGTACGCGCGGCACTGCGTCGAACGAATATGATTCCGCGAGTGTGCGGGATCAGACGCGCATCGCGCGCTTTCTAGACGCTTGAGACCGTCGCGCGTCGAGCGCTCGGCCGGAGTCGACGAGTGCGGTCTCGGCGAACCAAACGAAAAGTCGAAACGTGCGAAACGGCGAACACTCGTGAATTCCAACGTCGAGTGATTACGTCGAGTGATTAATTTATAACGCTATCTATTCATAACCGCTATCGATATGGCATATCGCTATTTCAAGTACGTCTTCCCCGAGTACCGCCCGTTGTGCGTGTTGTTTTTCGCGTCCAAGCCTCCGTCCGCCTTCAAGTCTCGTATCCACACCTGAATCGGCGCCGATAACTCCTTCCCCAACCCGCTCGCCTCCGTCACCGTTCGTATGAACCGCACCCTGCGTTCGGCCCTGGCTAGCGTTTTCCACGGCTCGCTCCGCGTCCCCAGCCACGCGTCGCTACCGTTGAACTCGTTGACGTAAAACTCGTACGCGTATCCCACGCTCTCTCGCAAATCGTACCGCACCACGTCGTGATACAGCGACATGCACGTCTCCATCTCCACGTCACACGTCGCCAACCGCGCCCTCACCTCATCGTCCGTGCACGATTCGTAACACACCGCCGCCGCGTTTCGCACGCACGTCAAGTTTCCCGTCTCGCACGTCGCGCAAATCCCGCAGTACGCGCACTCGCTCGTCGACGCCGTCACGTCGTCCGCCTCGTACGCCGTGTTCGGGTCCCAAATCTGCGTCGAGTACTCGATGTTCGACGGCTCGCAGAACCACCCGTACGGCCCGACCTCGCACGTCGTCGCGTCGTTCGGGCTGTACGTCGTTCGGTAGAAGCTCGCCTCCTCCGCCGCCGTCGTCGCGCGCGTCGTCGTCGCTTCGAGCGCGAGCGCCGCGAGCGCCGCGACGAGCGCGCGCGTCGCCGTTCGCGTCGCCGTCGCGCGCCGTCGCGCCATCGCGTCGCGCGCCGCGCGTCGCGGTCCGTCGCGCGCCCGCGGCTCGGTCTCACGACCGGGACAGGTACCACACGGATCATTCGTCCAACAAAAATCGCGCGCGCGCGGCGCGATCGTCGGCAGTGCGCGCGCGCGACGACGCGCGGCGCGACGACGCGCGCGCGAACGGCGACGCGTCGAAACGCGCTCGCGTCGACGCGCGCGATCGCGGCGACGCGGACGCGGACGCGCGCGGAGACACGCGAAAAGAAGGACGAACGCGGTGGACGATCGGCACCGCGCGCGACATCTTGCGACGGCGACGGCGATAGACGCGAGCGCGAGGCGAGCGCGAGGCGCGATGGAGTCGCTGGCGCGCGCGGTGATGACGTCGATACCGCCGAACGCGATCGATCGACAGCGCGTGTGCGAGGTGATCGGAAGGGCGGAGGGGGCGCGAGCGAGCGGACGACACCGAGACGCGGCGAAGATGTTGATCGACGTCGGAGGGGCGCTGACACGGTTGCAACACGAGACGGCGGTGGCGGTGGCGGAGCAGGCGTTTCAGTGCGCGGTGCAACAGGCGAGGTTGAACGATGAGGACGTGCCGGAGTACATGAAGAACGCGACGGAAGGGTCGAACGCGGAGCTGGGGGAGGCGTACGCGAGCCTCGGGAACTGCGAGCGCGCGTTGGGCAAGTTGGCGGACGCGGAGGGGCATTATAAGGCGGCGGTGAAAGCGGTTGAGGATGATGGATTGGAGCCGTTTTCTAATAAGTTCGTCCTTCGAGTGATGGTGACGAGAGTTCGAAAGGATTTCCAGAAACATGAACAATTGTGCGACGCGTGGGAGGAGACGATTCGCAAGGCGGCGCGCGAGGGCACGGAGAGTCAAACCGCGCTCTTGGCGGCGACTGGAATCTGTTTGCAAGAGCGCGCCGGTGGGATGGCGGAACAAAAGAAGTTTAACGAAGCGGCAGAGCTGCGAGGCGGGAAGTTTTTGGAGACTGTGCTTCGCTTACAGGCGCACGGCTTGCGCACCAAGCCCGACGTGTTGCTGCCAAACGTGTACGATTCCATCGCGGCTTTGTATCTCCAAGCGAAAGACATTAAGAAGGCGCTCGGATTTTTGCACAGAGCTGTGGCGTCAACGGCGTGTACGGAGTGCTACGGCGATAAATTTATACCCGAGGGCGAAACGCGGGGGATCAAAGCCGAGGGCAAGTGGGACGATGTGTGCTGGCACCCGTCCCTTTTAGCGTCAAAAAAGGGTGTGGAACAAGACGAGGTGGATGTCGTCCCGCGCGCACCGTGGGAGGTGAGCCCGGAGGAGAAGAAAATCATCGACCAAATTTTAGGCGTCGGCGATAAGTGGACGATGAAGAAGGGTAAGGAAGGTCCGGAGCCGGCGCGAGGGGCCAACGCGCTCGGGCACATCCTGTACACGCTCGGCAACCATCTCATGCAGGCAGCAAAGTGGGAAGAAGCCGGTCGTCCCTTGAAGACCGCAGCTGCGATGTTACAGAACGATTTGGATATGCAAGGGAACTGTTTTCACTTGCTCGGCGTCGTTCACTTTCAGATCGCCAAGCTTCCCATGAATAGAGCGCGGGTGAAGGAGATTTTGCCGCGCGCGGCGAGCTCGTTTGCCTTGGCCGCAGATTGTAGAATCGTCGATGGCAAGTGTACAAAGAAAGGTGCAGCCGAATCGATTAACTCTCTATTGTTCTTAGGTCGATGCATGTTCGAACTCGGCGAGTTTGAGCAAACAGAACAAGTCACCGCTCAAGCCATCAGCCTCGGCCGACAAGTGCTCGGCGACAACGCTAAGGAAACCAACGAGGCCATCAAGGCGATGATGGAGTTTAAACGCCAGATGTCGATGATGGGTCGATGATGGGACGATGAACGTAGCTTAGTAGTTAAATGTCGGATTTCAACAATCAATAATATGTCCATCTAGAAAAAATCGAGTCTACTGTAAAAATCTGCGTCAAAACAATTCTCCAGTTGTGTAAGGCCGTCACACGGTTTGGAAATCTTTCTTGGCGACGGGGTCGTCGTCTCCGTCTCTGTTCCCCGTCAACGCAGAAAGCGGCATGTATTGCTTGGACGTTCTACGCAATGCATTGAAGGCGAAAAAATGAATCCCAATTTGAAGCAAGTATTGCGCCATGATTTGTATTCCGACTTTCACGTCTTCGAACGCGTACAGCTCGAGCACGGCGGCGCCAGTCTCCAAACATCTCGTAGTGCTAGACTCGCACGAGAAAGCAATAGGATCGCCACCGAATTCGTTCGACACGAGAGCGGAGTACGCATAGAATATTGGGTCCATGAAGCGAATCCAACGCGCCCCAGCTGGGATGGAATCGATGTTCAAGTAAATGCCTCCGAAGAGCGTGAAAATTGTAATGCACGCTGGACCCAAGGCTAAAGCGGCGCCGATCGGCATCGCACTCGCCATGAGCAATCCGAGCGCGGTGAGCGACATAGCCTCGGCGATGATGATGGCGACAAAAATCCAAAAGTTGTACTGCGTCTTACGCAGTCCGACGATCCAATACACGAGCGCGCAAAAGATCAATCTGGGAATCAATCTTGGGAGCTCCGTAACGTACTTGGACATGTAATAGGACGACCATTTGTACGCACCTGACGCGCGCTCTCTGACGACGATCCCTTTTTCTCCCGCAAACACGTTGATCGCTGGAAGTGCACTGGTGTAAGCGACGTTTAAGACGACGAAAAACAAGCAACCAATTCTATCTTGGACACCCTTTTGGTCGTGGCCGACGCCTCTGAAGAGCGCAGAAACGATGAGCGCGTACATCATCTCCAAAGCTAACGTCACGCGAACGCCGATAAAGTCGCGTCTTTGATTTATCAATCCTCTTCGAACGAGCAAGACAAACTGCTGTATCCACGACGCGTGCGTGGGATCGTACTCCGTGGGGGCGGCGCTTCGAGCGCGATGCTGTTCGAGCGCAGACGCCACTGCCTTTTCGCCGAGACGCCTCGTCATCGCTTCAGTCGCGAAAAATTCTATTCTTTCTCTGCTCGACTTTTCTCGCTCGGGATTTCGCGCGTCCAAGGAGGTGATGTCCATGAAGTAATCCGCGGGGTTGGTGAGATTCGGGCACTCAAAGCGCAGCGACGCAAAGTAACCGACCGCGTCCTTGGCCTCGCCGATATACAGCAGCCGCCCTTCACTAATCAGCAACAACTGATCGAACATTCCATAAATCGACGAGCGCGGCTGATGAATCGTACACACGACCGTTCGTCCGACCGCCGCGAGCTGCCTGAGGGCGTAGACCACGCGCTGCGCCTGAAACGAATCCAACCCACTCGTCGGCTCGTCCAAAAACAACGCCTCGGGATCGCCCACCATCTCGACGCCGATATTAACGCGTTTTCTCTCCCCCCCGCTCACTCCTCGAGGTAATCCGCCCGGCCGCCCCACCGGACTCGCTCTGACCTTCGCCAAGCCGAGCTCCGCCACGATTTCCTCCACGCTCGCCGCCACCTCCGCCTCCGACAACCGCGCCCTCCGCAATCGACAGTGCAGCGTCAGCGTCTCCTCCACGCTCAAGAATGGAAACAGCAGTTCCTCCTGCATCACGTACGCCACCTTCTCCCGCATGAACGTCTCGTCTCGCCCCGCGTCGTCCACCGCGATCGTCCCTCGCAGCGTCCCCCCCAGCGGCGTCCGTCCCGCCAGCGCGTTCAACAGCGACGTCTTCCCGCTCCCCGTCGGTCCCATGAGCGCCAGCACTTCTCCCGGTCTCGCGCTCCCCGTGACGTCGCGCAGGATCGTCTTCGTCGTCGTCGCCCTTTCGCCGTCTCGCGTCGTCTCGACCTCGTACCGCAGCCGCTCGAACGCGAACGTCGCCCCCGCGCGCGCGTGTATAGCGCCCAGCGTCGTCGACGCGCGGTGCAGCGCCTCGCGCGCGTACGCCTCGCGCACGTCCTCCGCGCTCGGGCGTCCCATCGCGTCGGCGCGTCGACGTGTGGCGACCGACCGCCCTTTCTCACTGTTTGCGCATACGACTGGCGGACGACGCGCGCGATGATGTCCCGGCGCGATCGCCGCAGTCGCGCGCGCCCCGATGCGCGCGTCGCCGCTCGCGACGCGGGCGTCGATCGACGCGCGCGCGATCGGCGCGCGACGCGACGCGAAGGCGCGGGCGCGACGCGCGCGAGACGCGCGCGCGGGCGCGACGCGGGACGACGACGAATCGTGGGCGTTCGATCCGTTGGCGCTCGACGCGCGCGCGACGCGGGGCGCGACGCGCGACGCGACGCGCGTCGCGAGCGGCGCGTGCGCGCTGGTGGCGGTGATCGCGTGCGGCGCGTCGGAGGACGCGCGCGCGGGCGGCGCGGCGATCGACCCGTTTTACGCGTTTTCGCCCGTGTGCCCGGCGAGCGACGGCGTGTTTCGAGTCGGACAGCGCGCGGCGATATCGCTCGCGGGAGACGAGAACATTGAAAATTATCGACCGTTGATAAATGATGTGCTGATACGGGTGCGGACGGAGTTGTGCGTGTTGGAATCGTTCGTGCGAGAGACGGCGGTGCCGTTCGTGCGAGAGAAGGGCTTGGGATGGGTGCTGCCGAGGAGAGAGACGAGCGAGACGTATCTCGCGGGCGTGGTGTTCATGCTCGGCGCGAATTTCATTTTGCTCGGTTCGACCAAGGTTGTGGCCATCATGGCCATCTATCACGATCTGAGTCTTGGGTTGGCGACGCGCTTGTTTGGCTCGGCGCTCGGCGCGCTCGGGCCGACGAATGAGCGAGAAAAGCGCGAGAAGGAGTTGAACAAGGTGATGGATGAACAGATGAACGAGCTGAAGGGGGTGATGTCGAACTGGACGATCGGTAAAGACGATCGCGCGAGGAAGACGCAGGAAATTAACGACAAGTACGCGACGAAACTGGAAGCTTTGCGCGGTTCGCAAGAGGAGCGAAGCGATCGCGACGACGCCGTCGGGTTGAGTAAATTCAGACAAGTCGCCGGCATAGTCGCAGTTCCGCTCAAGGTGTACGGCACCGTCAGTTCGAAAGGCCGCCAAGTCTTAGAGGTCTTCGACACGTTTTGTTCGCGATATTTTGTCGCCTTCACGGTGACGTACATAATCATCAAAACCGCGCATTACACGGTGTTGAAAGATTTCCCGTGATTCGAGACGGTTAGTAATACATTGTAATCTACACATCCACGCGCACCGTGCGGTGCCGATTTCACGTTTTCGGACGTCGAACGTAACGCGCCAATCGAGTGGCGTGCGCCCCCGTCGACGCGGCCAGCGCGCTCTCGCACGCGTCCTTCAGCGCCTTGAGCGTTTGATAATCCGTCTCCGCGAGCGTCGTCTTCTTCGTCCCGCCGCCGTCGCCGCGCGCCAATCCCAGTTTCAACAAATACTTCGCCTCGCTCTCCACCAGCGACGCTCGACTCGAGACGTTCGCATCTAATCGCCACTCCAACCCATCGTACGCGTCGCTTCTGTTCGTCGCCGTCCCTCGTCGCGTCGCCGCGCCTCGTTCGCCCCGCAGCGCCTCCTCCGCGTACCGCCTCGTCAGCGTCTCCGCCTTGGCGTCGTCGAACCCGAATCCCCGCATGCGCTTCCCGAACGCATCGCTCGTCACGCATCCTCGCGCGCACTCCGCGAACGCCCACGCGAGCGCCCTCGCGTCGCTCGCCGCGCGCTCGACCGCGCGCTCGCCCGACGCCAGCGCCATGGCGTCCTCGCACGCCGCGTCGACGACGTCGAGCGATCGCGCGGCGAGCGCGCGCAGGTCGCGCTCGATCGCTTTCGTCCACACCACGGGTTCCATGGCGCCGCGCGCGAGGCGACGCGCGACGCGACCGCGCGAACGTCTGCCGTCGATGGACGACGCCCAACACCCTCCGTTTGAGGACCGCAGTGCGCGACGGTCGGACCGCGCGCGACGACGCGCGAGGCGGCGACGACGCGCGAACCGAAAGAAAGAACGAACGAACGCGCGCGCGCGACGACGCGCGGGTCGAACGCGCGCGAACGAAGCGACGACGCGCGCGCGAAAGAAGCGACGAGGGCGAACACCATGAGCGACGTCGGCGGGAAGAGCGCGAAAGAGCTGTCGATGTCGGCGTATCTCACGGCGATGACGTATGGGGTGGCGTACATCACCGCCGCGACGACGATCATCATGCTGAATAAGTACATGCTGAGCGTGACGGCGTTTCATTATCCCATCGTGTTGTCGTCGCTGGGCGTCGTCTGCGGGTGGACGCTGAGCCTGATCGGCGTGCACGTGACGAAGACGGTGGATATCTCCACGCACGGTGATATTACGTTTACGACGTGGGTGAAGAACGTGTTGCCGATCGGGTTTTTTCAAGGAACGACGCTGATGCTCGGGAACATGGCGTACTTTCATCTCACGCTGTCGTTTTTGCAAATGGTCAAGGCGCTGTCGCCGGCGGTGTTGTTCTTCATCTTGTATCTCACTGGGTTGGATAAGTGGCACGCCAAAGTCGCCATGGCGGTGGCTGTTATTATTGGCGGTACGTTGATCGCGTCGCTCGGCGAGACGAGCTTCACGTGGGTCGGATTCGCTTTGATTTTTGGCGCAGAATTGACAGAGGCGTTTAAGAACGCGTTGATGCAATTCTTGCTCGCGAATAAAAAGTTCAGCATGTGGGAAGGGATGTACTTCATCTCCCCCGCCTCGCTTATCTTTCTTCTTCTCGCCGCGACGGCGTTCGAATTCAAGCACATGCGTGAGAACGACGCTTGGGGCATGATGGTGGACAAGCCTTACTTGTTCGTCGCCGCCGGCTTTTTGGGCTTCGTCGTCAACTTTTGTTCCCTCGGCGTCATCAAGCACATCGGTTCTCTCACCCTCAAAGTCCTCGCTCAGCTCCGATCGATTCTCATCATCGTCTTCGGCGTCGTCTTCTACCACGACGTCGTCACCCCGATGCAAATGTTCGGTTACGGCGTCGCCCTCGTCGGTTTCACCGCATACAACGTCGCCAAGGTGCAGGCCAAGGAGCAAGAGATTTTAGAAGAACAGCGCGAGGCGGGACTGAGCAAGCCGCTCTTACCCTGAGCGCCGAACGATCGCATCTGATGTGTGTAGCTTTTCGTAGTCATGTATTCACTGATCTAGCTCTTCTTCCAATCGTTTCATCCGTCCCGCGCCGCCGCCTCGCGCGCGCGGTTTGAATGTCACCACGCATTCAAACCGCACTCGCGGTCGCGTCGGCTCGCCATGGCGAGCACGAGCTTCGGCAAGAAGGCGTGCGAACTCGTGCGAGAGATCGCGGAGAGCGAGGCCGGGACGCTACCGCCGTACAATCAGGATTTAATGCGCACGATCGCCGATCAGTGCGCGGACCACGTCGAGGCTGTGCAGACGCTGGCGCAAGAGCATAACGAAGTGAACGAAGCCGAGGACGACGGCGCCGAGGACGCGGACGCGAGAGAAGATAAGATAAGGTCGTTGCGCACGGGGATGTTCGCGCATCATCAGGTGAGCGCGAGAGATGCGGGAATCGAGGCGGCGAATCGAAGACGCGCGAGACGCGAGCGAAACGAATCAAACGAACGAACGAACGAACGAACGACGAACGAGCGACTGACTGCGTTTGCGTCGCGAATAGGCGATATTGCGGAATAAACGCGCGATGTTGGTGTACCTGAACGAGCGCATGAACAGGATAAAAGATCTTCGATGGCAAATCGGCACCGGTTTGCCGGACAACGTGTCCTCCAACCTGAGTCACGGCGAACGCGCCTTCTTCACCAAGTACTCGGAAAATCTGAACGAATACATGCGAGAGGTGGATTTGAACTTGACGTTAGATTTAGAACCGCCGAAGCATCACAAGATACAGGTGCGATGCTTGGAAGATCGCGGGGAGTTGTTCACCAGGGACGGCTCGGTGGATCTCAGGCGCAACACGGTGCACTTGATGTGGAGAGAGGAAGCGCAGCCGCTCATCCGCGAGGGCGTCCTCGAGCAGCTCGACGACGATGGGTGTTAGCGGCGTGTAGAATCAATTGAATTATAGGGAAGTAATATGCTATCCGTTCGTCGTTCGCGCTCGACGCGTCGTAATCCATTCCGTTTTCCGTCGGCTCGCTCCGCGACTCGCTCAAATCGCGAGCGGCGAGAGCACTCTCGGCAGCGCCTCGACGTTGGCCAAAAACGCGAAGAGCGAAAACAGCACCCCGAGCGTCGGCATCAATCGCGGTCCCGGCCACTCGAGCGGATTTCTCGGCGTCTCGTCGAATCTCTTCGCGTACTGATATCCCAACGCGAGCGTCGCGACCGCCCCCAGCGCCAGTCCCGCGGGCGACGCCAGTTCGTTATCGCTCTGGATCAGCGCGAACGCCCCGCACAGCGCACCGCTCGCCGGGCCGACGAACGCGAGATTCGGTCGTCCCGGCGTGCCCTCCGCGACGTTTTCCCGCGTGTTCAGCGCTTCGCCCATCACGCACAGCGCGAACGCGACGTCTTGCTGCGCCACGGCGTAGGCGACGTTCGCGTCCACCGCGCGCGCGGCGGTGCGTTCACCGCGCGCGAGCGACGCGCGCCTCGAGACGCGCGCGACGCGCGCTCGCGCGAGCGTCGTCGTCGTCGTCGACGTCGTCATCGCCATCGCCATCGGCGCCGCAGAATGAGGCGCACCGCCGCGCGCGCGGCGCGCGCGTCTCGAAGCGCGCGCGAGTACCTGCCGAAGGCGTTTCCGTCGCTCGACGCCGACGACGTCGCGCGCGAGCTCTTCGACGACGCGCGCGCGGTGGCGACGTTCGGCGCGAGCGACGAGGCGACGGCGCGAAAACAGCTGGGACACGCGTGCGCGCAGGCGATCGGAGGCGAAGCGCGCCGGTGCAGGCACGGATACAGTCGCGCGCTGCTGTACGCGCCGGCGTCGACGACGACGACGGACGCGAGGGCGGCGCTCAAGGCGGAGCACGCGCTGTCGAGACTGAGCTGTCCCGAACTCATCGAAGCCGTCGACGCGTGGGAGCGCGAGGGAGGGATACACGCCGTCGCGGCGGCGTGCGACGCGGACGAAAGTTTATTCCAAAGCCTGGAGCGGGCGCATCGAGACGCGCCGAGGGTGCGAAACTGGTTGGTGGGCGAGGAGACGAGCGCGCGGGTGCGCGAAGGCGAGACGAAAACGGATTTCATCGTCAACAGAACGGGGTTAGTTGGGGTGAGTTTAGAGGCGCTGACGAGCCAGAAGACGTGGAAGAAGGTGAAATGTCTTCACGCGCACATAGCGGACACTTTGGTGCGGGGGAGAGGGAAGAATGCGGTCGGCGCGTTTGCGCTCGACGTTCTTCGCACGAGAAGAGGCGTCGACGTCGACGGAACGCCCGAGTGCTGGCGCAGATGCGCGCCAGGGGTAGCGGAGAGTAGAAAGTAGAATGCGCTAGGGTAGAGTATTAATAGAAAATAGCATAGCTGCGAGGGAACGAGCGGGGCGAGCGCTATCGACAAAACGACGAACTCAACGCTTTGGAGACGGAAATTCTCTGCGACCTGTTCGCCACGAGACCGCACACTAATTTCCAACCCGCCCCGTCGTTTTCATCGAGAATCGCGAAATCGCTTTGCCTGCGCTCGGGCAGGCTCGCTCGCCAGGCTTCGCAGTCGTACGCCCAAGTTTTCAATTCTCCTCGAACGCCCTTCATGCCATTCTTTTTCCGAAACGCCGGAACGCTCACTTGCAAGATCACCATGCCCACCGAGAACGCGTCGAATAAATCGGGTTTATTCTTGTTCCACTCCCCAGCCCCTCCACCGCCGCCAAACTTCCCCGTGAGATATCGCTCGGGCGGCCCGTAGACGGGATCGAAAACCGTCTCCGCCTCGTCGTAGTTTTGCCCCGTCTTCAAATCTGCCGCCCCACCGAGATCGATCAGCCGCAATCCTTTCTTCGTGAGCAACACGTTGTTCGGTTTCACGTCCCTGTGAATGATCTTTTTGTCGTGAAGCCCCTTGACGCACTTGAGGAGTTCGCGACTCACCTTCTTGCACGCCTGCGCCTCCGTGGCGCACCCCAGCGCCTCCGCGAACGCCGCGCCGTCTCGTCCGCCTCCGAACACTCCCCCGAGTCCACCACCGCCGAGCGCGCCCTCGAGCGTGTCGCGTCCCTCGTCTTCGAACACCAGGTACGCGTTCGCGCCCGCGACGCCCAGAAACGTCGCGCCGCCGCGCCACCCCCTCGCGCGCCGCCAGATTCGCCCCTCCGCCTCGACGAACCGCGCGCCGCCTCGAAACGCGCTGCCCTCTTTCAGCACCACCGCCGTGCGCCCGCGGAGCGTGCCCGCGAAGACGTCGCCGAACGAGCCCGCGCCGATCTTCTCGCCGCGTCGCACGTCCGCGAGCGCGATGTCCCCGGCAAAGTCGCGCCCGCCGTCGTCGGACTCCGCGAACGCGCGCGGCGGCGGCGGCGACGCGCGGCGCGTCGAGCGGCGCGGCGCGCGCGCGCGCGGGGTCGTCAGAACGCGCGAGGTCGAGGCGACGCGCATGGGTGTGACGCCGCAGAGCGCGACGGCGAGCGCGCGCGCGCGGCATGGCGAGCGAACGCGCGCGCGACGGCGACGACGGCGACGATGCGATGCGCGCGATGGGGACGCAGCGCGCGCGCGCGGTGACGCTCGTCGCGTGCGCGCGCGCGGAAGATGCCGCGGACGTCGAGCGCGAATCCGAAGACTTTGACGACGCGCGGCGACGCGCGCGGCGCGAGGCGAGCGGTGCGGAGGGCGAGAAGAGCGCGCGCGAGGGCGCGATGACGCCCGCGGGGTACAGAGCGACGCTGCGCGACGAGGACGGGGAAGATTACGCGTCGATGCGACACGCCCTCGACGCGCTTCGGAACATCGATAAAGTCGACGCGTCGGGAGGTGCGGACGCGCGCGGTGCGTCGAACGCGGCGCGCGAGGGATGGGCGAGCGCGCGGGCGAGCGCGATCGCGGGCGACGCGGACCGCGGGACGTACGAGGTGGTCGAGACGCTGCGCGCGGGCGGAGCGGCGTCGAGCGCGAGTTTTAGTAAAGTCGGCGAGAGGAGTCTGGCGATCGGTGATCGCGCTGGATCGATCCTCGTGAGGCGATGCGCGACGGATGATATGGCGTGCGCGTCGACGAGCGAGGTCGGGGCGCACGATGGGGAGATTGTTGGCATGGATTGGAGTTTGAACGGCGGACGCCTGGTAACTGTAGGCAAGGTGGGGGAAGTGAAAACGTGGAACGTGACGCACACGTCCAAGACGACGATACAAATGACGAAGCAGAGCGCTTTTAAGGTGCATACTGAGTTGACGTGTGTTCTGTTTCACGCGGCGAAAGACGATCTCGTTTTTGTGGGCACGAAGATGCGAGAGGTGCTCGTCGTCGACGTCCAGGTCGGAGTCCTCTTGGACAAGTTCACGATGAACGCGGTACCGCTTTGCATGGAATCCAACACATCAGGGTGTGTTCTGTTCGTCGGTGACGCTGAGGGCAATATCAGCGTGTTGACGTGCGACGCTCGAATGAAGAAGACGCTGTCACTCAAGTCTGAAGGCGACGCTGCGGTTGAAAATCCACTTCAGCGCGTCATCAATGAAAGATCGGCGAGTCAATCAGAGAGGATGAGCGTGGTCGGGCATCAACAGCTGCCTGATGAAGATGGAAGTGACCCGTCGACGGTAGGATCGAAACTCCGCTCGACACTCGCATCGATGCTTTCAAAGGCAAAAACCGCGGTGCCCGTGCCGCGGGTGGCTCAAGTGAAGACTGGGTATCGCTTGCGAGCGGCAAAAACGATTTCTGCAGAAAAATCGCCGATTCGCGCGATACGCTATTGTCCGTTCGTTACAATCACGGGTAGAGCTGCGTTGTTGAGCTTCCATGAGTGCGGTATCGTGCGTATGTATCACGCAAACGATTTGCCGTACTCGTCTTTTAACTCTTTCACCCACGGACAAATACACGATTGGACCACTCCGGCCCGCGGTAGTGGCGCCGTTTCTTTCGCACACGGACACTCCATCGATCTGCCCCTCTTATCCGCCTCTAGAGCCAATCGAACGGCACTATACGTCATGCCCACTATTCCCGAAGCACCGATCCAGGCCTTGCAGTTCACCGACGATGTAGAAGAGAATAGCGAACAAGCTGTGGATATTGCAACCGTATCGGAATGGTCGCACGATTCCACCGAGCTTGTTATCGGTTATGCGTCGGGTAAATTGGTCGTCTGGCGCAAGATGTGATGTTTTCTGTATTCAAATTATCCTGTTGTTGCAATTTTAAATTTGAGCTCGCTGCGCGATGTTTTCTTTTCCTCTTCCAATCCTCTTCCAATCCTCTTCCAATCCTCTTCCAATCCTCTTCCAATCCTCTTCCAAATCCCATATCTCTCCTTCAACCATCTCCCTACTTCCTAAACAATTCCTAAAAGTCCTTACCCTGACCTTTTCCAATCTGGCTGCGTCCTCATGCAACCGCTTCCTCTTCCTCTTCCTCTTCCTCTTCCTCTTCCTCTTCCTCTTCCTCTTCCTCTTCCTCTTCCTCTTCCTCTTCCTCTTCCTCTTCCTCTTCCTCTTCCTCTTCCTCTTCCTCTTCCTCTTCCTCCACTTAAACGCCGTACTGCTCAGCTAATTTTCTCATCACACCAGGTTCGAGATCCCGTACAACCATCGCCCACTGGTCGGTCCCAACGTGATCCTTGAAGCCGCGCACAAGTTGACCCATGGTCGCGACGAGTTCATTGTTGCGGCACTGTCTCCACGACGCAACGGCCTCGACAAATGCGCTCAAACCACTCGTCGCGCCCGACGGATTCATCTGAATCAACTTGCAAAGCCCCATGAAGCCGTGTTCTTTTTCAACGCCATCGCGAAGTCGTCTCAGAGCAGAGCACCAAGACGTGATGAAATGCGCGAGACCACCTTGTAATTCTTCAGGACACGTCATCGAAAGTCGACCAAGACTTATGGCGGCATTTTCGCCAAGGGCTCTGTTCACCATTCGCATGTCGAGAATTTGAACCAAACATTGCGCCAGTGGCGCTACAAATGGACGCAATACGTCGCTTGACGTTCGAATGGCGATCTCGCCGGCGGCCCAGCTTGCGTTATTGCATACAGACATGTTCATGGATATGACCATCGCTGGCTGCAACTGCGCAACAATGAGCTCCATCAACTGTTGCAAAGACGGAGTCAAGTGCGCAGTACTCGAACGTGTGAGATCGCCCACGAGTGCGAATGCGCTACGTCTGACTCCTGGGGACTCATCCATGCACGAAGCGATGAGAATATCTCGAATAGGCGACTGCGCGACGAGCGGCTCGATGGCTTGTCCCATGCCTTCGCATAAACCAGAAAGCAAGTCCAAGGTACAAATGACGATGTCGATTGCGTACTCTTCGGCTGGCATCTCGCCGCGTTGCACTGCAGTGCGCTGCTGAAGCTGGTATGTCAAAGCGGAAATGCATTTTGCGAAAATCCCAGACGAGAACTCGGCCGATGCCTGCCCGAGGCCGACGATGATCGCCGTGAGGCACTCGAGCAAATGATACAGCTCAGGGTCCACCTTGTTCGCATTCTCCCACTTTTGAAGCATTCCTGGTAAGATCGCACCGGCGTACCGCGCATCCTCAATCGACGGACCGATATTCTCCGCGAGCATGGTCAGTGCGTCGTACAAGTTGCGCATATTCTTCCGCTGGTATGTAGCCAGCGCCTGGGTGAGCGTCTGCACGATAGTTTCGGTCCAAGGCGCCAGCGTGTCTTGACCTTCGGCGAGAAGGGTCGCGATCGCGCCGCAAGCTGCGGCTTGAACGTGTTTGTTGTGATCCAAGCACCTCTTGCAAAGCGCTGTCGTCAGCGTGTTGAGCTGCTCCATACCTTGCTGCTGGGGCATCGCGTTTGGATCGTTCGACGGCCTCGCGCACTGCAACGTCCATCGAGAGAATCGACTGAGCGTCCAGCAAGTCGTTGAGCGCACCAACGGACGGGCGTCATCCAGCATCGGTAAGAGGAAATTGATTAGCATCGGGAGGTATTGCAGCAAGCCGCCTGAACAGCCCTCAGCGACGGCGCCAAGGGCCAAAATAGCGCTCTCACGGATCTCCCACCTCGACTCGCGTAGTCTCTGCTCGACGACGGGTAGCAGAAGAGGCAGAAGCTCGTCGCCAAAGACGTTCGACAGGATGTCCAAACCATTTGCAGAACTCTTTCGGAGGTTCCACACGAAGTCATCGCTGTCGTCTTGGCCGTCATCCTCTCCTTCTCCTTGTGAGCCTTTATCCTTGGTATCACGAAACGTGGGTTTGATGTCTTGATCTCTGTCTTCCCTTCCCACGTTCACTTCGTCGTCCTCGGCCGAAATCACTTCCTCGTCGTCCTCCGTGTACGCCATGTTTGTCAACAACACTGGGATGAGTCTCGGCGTAAACTCGCGCAAAATTTGCACATAATCATCACCCAGTTCGGCCTCACAGAACGCCCCCCAGAACTCGCACGACTCCATGGCGACGTCTTTATCCTCGTCGTCCTGCCTTTCGAGCATGTACACGATGATTTCCCGCAAATTCGGCGCCAACTTTTCTGGACAAATGTGAATCAACATGACCAAGCCCGAGCACACCAGCCTTCGAACGTCGTTGTCCGGATCGTTCGCGAGCGAAAACAATCCTTGCAAGTAACTATCCAACAGCGCGTAGTGGTTTTCCGGCCAGCACGGCGCGATCATGTTCACCACGCCGACCGCTTGCTGGCGCACCTTGGCCGCCGGCGAGGAGAACAACGCGAACAGTCGCGGAATCACCATCCCCGCGGGCGAATCCGGCAACCCGGGCACTTTGACGTCCAATCTCCCGTTCACCTCCTCGCACGCCTTGTACAGCGCGCCCAGGGCACCGTCTCGAGAATTCTCGTCCCCCGCCTCGACCGCTCTCACGAGCGTCGGCCACAGGTCGCCCCAATTTTCAACCCCCCCGCACCGCACGATCACCGCCACGCACGTCCCGCACGTCCCCCTGATCAATCTCGACGGGTGTCCCAGCGCTCTCAGCAGCGTTTCTCGCACGTACGTCCTGTACTCTTCGCTCATCGTCGTCGTCCACGACGTCTTCAGATTATTCTTCAACAGCAGTCCCGCGCTCTGTCGCACGTCCTCCCTCCGTCCCGCGTCCTCGTCGCTCGTCAGCACGTGCGCGAGGTAGTTATTAAAGTCCGGAAACCCCGCGCATTGCTCCAGCCTGCCCAGCATCTCTCGCTGATTCGCGCGCGGGTCCAAGTATTCGGCGATCATCTGAATGATTCGCGCCGCCCCGTCCCCGTTCGGGGTCCACGCCGTCGCCATCGCGCGCGGGAGCGCGCGTCGCGCGTCGCGTCGCGTCGCTCGACGCGCTCGCGTCGCGGTCGCGCTCGCGTCGCGCTGTGCGGGACGACGGATCGATCGCCGCGCGCGTCGGCGTCGGATAACCTCACGGCGCGACGCGCGACGCGCGCTCCGCGAGCGCGCGTCGAGCGACGACGACGACGCGCGCGATGACGACGATGATGACGCGCGCGACGGCGACGACGCGCGCGACGGCGGGCGGACGCGCGAGCGGGAGCGCGGACGCGCGGACGACGCGACGCGTCGCGATGCCGAGCCGGGACGCGGCGACGACGGCGCGCGCGCGACGCGACGCGCGAGCGCGAGCGATGAAGCGGGTGTTCATCGATGGCGAGGCCGGAACCACGGGGCTTCAGGTGCGCGAACGGTTGGAGGCGCGAGGGGACGTCGAGCTGATTCAACTGGATGAGGGCTCGAGAAAGAATCTCGAGGCGAGACGCGCGGCGTTGAACGAGTGCGACGCGGCGATTCTGTGCCTTCCCGATCAGGCGGCGGAGGAGGCGGTGAAATTGGTGGAGAATGAGACGACGGTGGTGATCGATGCGTCGACGGCTTTTCGCGTCGCCGATGGTTGGACGTACGGATTCCCGGAGCTGGCGCCAGGGCATCGAGAGTTGGTCAAGGCGTCGAAGAGAATCTCAAATCCGGGGTGCTATCCCACCGGGTTCATCGCACTCACTAGACCATTGGTTGACGCGGGCATCCTGTCTCCAGGCGCGGCGTTGACGGTGAACGCGGTGAGCGGGTACACGGGCGGCGGTAAGGCGCTCATCAAGGTGTACGAGGAGGAAGAACACGAGCCGTGGGGCGCTTACGGATTTAATCTCGAACACAAGCACTTGCCAGAGATGGCGAAATGGAGCATGATCGGTCGTGAACCAATTTTCATGCCATCTGTCGGTTCCTTCGCGCAAGGTATGGTGGTGAGCGTACCGTTGCATTACGATCAACTTGCCGCCGACGCTCGCAGCGCCAAGCGTCTGCATGAGTGCTTACGCGCGCGGTACGCGCAGAGTACGTACGTTTCGGTGCGAGATTTGAACAAGATGGACGACCTCGAGCGTGGAGCTTTCATGAGACCAGACTCTTTGGCGAACACGAACAAGCTCGAGTTAAGTGTTTACGCCAACGACTCAAAGCGAACCGCCGTTCTCGTGGCAAGGTTAGATAATTTGGGCAAAGGTGCTTCGGGTGCGGCGGTGCAAAACATGAACTTGGCGCTTGGACTGGATGAAACAATGGGATTGTAGGCATTACGAGACAGTATGTTAACATGTTATGCTAAGATATACCACGTGCACATTCCGGTTTGCCATTTTTTTTTTGTACAACTCACACGAAACAATGTAATCAACTCCGTTTCAACAACTTTGGTAAATTTTTCGCTCAAGTTGAACCATGAAAATATTGTAGTACCACTAGAATCGTAGTGGCAGAGAATCAGAGCGACGCGCGGTCGCACAAGCTATCTCACTTATCAAATAGTGATGGGCGAATCGCGCCGCCAAGATTCGACGGGAACAACTTCCTCACAAAGCAACCCACTTTCGAACGGTGCTTGTAAATTTTCGTCCGGATTCTGTTGAATGCCTCCGGTGAGCGGACAGAATCGAATGTTCCAGTGCGTAAGAACATTCCTTCTAGCGCGCGCGCGTACTTTTCTAGAGTGTCAAGATCTTCCAGCAAATCCTTCATAGCGTAATCCATCCTGAGAAACGCCGAGCGCGCACGGTGCGAATAATAATTCACATCGCACATCTCCATATCATCGATGCTGTATTCAAACTGCGCCAACGTATGCTATCGTGTCACGCACGCATATTGTTACTTTAGTCAGTCATCAATCTCTCCGTGCGTCGTCGAAATCACGACTCGCGTGTAGTCGTATCGCTCGCATCGCTCACTTTAGTCAGTCATCAATCTCTCCGTGCGTCGTCGAAATCACGACTCGCGTGTAGTCGTATCGCTCGCATCGCTCGTCCCGTCGCACCTGCATGAGCTCCGCAATGTATTCGTGGCAACCCACCACCGCTCGCGCGTGACGATGCGGCCATCGCGTTACGCCCGCTTTTCTACACCTACACTCACCGCGAACCAGACGCGCATCGTCAGTCACGCGGTCCGTGCGAGCGACAAAGACTCTCAAAAAAGTCAAAAAAAATCGCGCGCTGGGCTCAAAAACACAATAAAGCGACGAAAGACACGTGCGCTTTGACGTACTGCAGCCTGAATGATCCAGAGGGCATCCCAAACGCCTTCGCGACTTTGTCCGCGGGCATCATCAGGAACGCGTACAGCTCGTGCAAGTCGAACGGCTCGTCCAACTCCTCGTCGATCGCCAACGCCTCGCGTTCGGCAAACTGTTTCGCGACGAGCGCCGCTCGCCTCGCCCGTTTATCATCATCGATTATTCCCAATCGATGATCTAAGATCGCGCGCGCCGCGCGCGCCTCCGTCGCCGCGAGCGCGTCGCGTTCGTTCGCAATCGTTCTCATCGCGCGTGCGCGCGCGTCGCAGCCACGCGCGCCGCGCCGGGCGAGCGCACCACGGCCTCGCGCCTCGGAATAAAAGATAAAAGACCCTCCCGGCACCCTCGCGCGCGCCTTCCCGCGTCGCGCGCTTTCACTCGGCGCGTTCATCGCACCGTCGATACCCTTTCGATTCGCGCTTGTACGGCGTCTTCGCCGCGCGCGGTGGCGATAAACGTTCGCGCGCTTTTTCGCCACTTTTTCGGTCTTTTCGGTCTTTTCGGACGGCGACCGGTCGACGGTCGGAGATTTAACTTGTCGTATGCGTAAACAGTCAGAATAAAGGACGTATGCGTAAACAGTTCGAGACCCGCGCGCGCGCGCGCCGGGCGCGCCGGCGTCCCGGACCGCACTCGCGGCGGCGGCGGCGGCGGCGGCGGCGGCGGCGCGCGCCATGCGCCGCGCGCTGGACGACGACGATGATCTCGGAGGCGCGCGTCGACGACGCGACGGCGCGCGAGCGCGCGCGGGGGCGCGAACGAGCGCGGCGAAGGCGGATGGGGACGGTTGCGCCGCGCGCGGTGCGTCGGCGGCGGCGCGCGAGGAGAACGGCGGCGCGGCGGCGCCGGGCGAGGGCGAGGGCGCGGGAGGGGCGATGCGCGTCGCGCGCGAGTGGGTCGGGGGTGATGGCGCGAAGGCGCGCGCGAGGGGCGTGGGGAGGGGGGGCGCGGCGAGGCGGGCGGCGCGCGGGCTAAACATAGCGACGACGACCGCGGTCGGGATGTACGTGTATTGGATACTCATGGGGACGGTGGCTTGGATCTCGCACTTGGGCGAACGCGCGCCGTGGTTGAGGTTCGCGCTACCGGCGAAAGGATATCCGGGAAACGCGCCGTCGAGCGCGGGGGCGCTCGGATTCGTCGCGAGAAACGTGCCGCTGAGTCTCATCTTTGTCGTGCCGCATTCAGTGTTTTTGCCGAGTCGATTGCGGAAGATTTTCGGAAAACATGGGCGTTTGATGTATAATTTCGTGTCTGCGGCGACGTTGCACTTCTTCTTGTTGAATTTTACGCCGTTGAAGACGCCGGTGGTGATGACGATTCCATTCAACACGAATTTTCACAACGCGCTCTCGATTGGATGTCTCGCTTACGCGTCGTATGCGTTCCTCAGCTCACCCGCAACGTTAGGTTTGTTAGGTGTGAGCTCGGCGCTCGAGCTTCGCGACAGTAAATACTCCAATCCAGCGGCTGGCATGGACGCCATCACGTGGATGGGCGTGACGACGTGGCGGCTCGGCGGCGCCTCCGCCTTTGTATTGTTCACCGGTCTATCCATCATCCCGCGCGAGCTCACGTTGGGTGACTGCATCACGAGATGTGTTGCTGCGGTGTATTTACGTCAGCGCTCGCGATCGTTCCGCGAGTGGGTGGAAAAGATCGAGGGCGTCCACCTCTTGACGTGGATTTTACGAGGCACGCTCTTGTCCTTCGCGTGTCACGGCGCCTTGCAAGGCGGTGGAAACGTTCGCACAGTGGGATGGATTTTATTCGGCGCCGCGAGTTTAGCGGGAATTCTGCGTCTCGCCGAGTCAGAGAGTCCGAACGCTAAGAAGAAACCCATTTCTCGCGCCGCGTCCTTTGACGTCGCCGAAGCCGCGCCCGCGGCGCTCGACGACGTCGCCCGAGTCAATCGCCCGGAGCGCTGGCACGCGTGGAACCCGCACGCTCGCATGACATGACGCGACAAAGCGTTCGTTCTATTGTCAACTTTAGTTTACCGCTCACTCGCGTTCGCGCGAATCGTTTCGCCTTCGACGCCGCGCTTCGCGCTCGCGTCCCGCGCGCCCGAGCGCAGCCGCCACTCGCCGACGCGTCGTTCGCGCTTTCGCTTTCGCGCGACGGGTCATGGCCGCGCCCGCGCCGTGGGAGCCCGCGGTGGCTAAAGCCGAGGGTCCACCGTTCGAAGATCTCGTCCCCGCCCTGCGCGCGTCCTCGCTCGCCGTCCTCGAGCGCGCCGGTTTCGCGCGCTCGACGCCGGTCCAGGCCGCCACCGTCCCGCTGCTCTGCTCGCACAAGGACGTCTCCGTCGAGGCGTGCACGGGGTCGGGGAAGACGCTGGCGTTCGTGCTGCCGATGATTGAGATTCTGGCGCGAGCGAAGCGCGAGCTGAAGCGATACCAGGTCGGGGCGGTGATCGTGAGCCCGACGCGAGAGCTGGCAAAGCAAATTCACGAAGTCGCGGCGCCGTTCGTGCGGACGCTGGGGAAAGAACGGAGCGAGACGAATGAGGGTGAAGGAGATTTAGCGATGTTGCTCGTGGGAGGAACGGATGTGGCGAAGGATGTGGCGACGTTCGCGGCGACGTCGCCGCTGGTGCTCATCGCGACGCCGGGGCGCTTGTGGGACGTGATGCAGCGAAGCAAAGAGCTGGACGGGAAGAAGTGTGAATTGCTCATATTGGACGAAGCCGATCGATTGCTCGGGATGGGATTCATGGCGACTTTGAATAATATTATATCGCGACTACCCAAGCAGCGAAGGACTGGGTTGTTCAGTGCGACACAGACGGAAGAGGTGGCGGAACTCGCGAGAGCGGGCTTGCGGAACCCGGTGCGAGTGACGGTGCGAGACGCGTTGAACTCGGCTGCAAAGGCGGCGGGTGAGAAGGCTGGGAAGCTTCCGACGCAGCTGCAGCTGCTTTATCGTATATGTTCCGTAGATTCCAAGCTGTGGCATTTCGTGAACTTCATCAAGGAGCATCGCGAGTGTAAAGTCATCGTCTACTTTTTGACATGCGCGTGCGTGGACTTTTACGAATCGGCGCTCAAAGAACTTTTGCCAGAGTCCACCGCCATCGCGCTGCACGGAAAAATGAAACAAAGCGCCCGGGAAAGCGCTTTGGGTAAATTCACCGAACAAAAGTCGGGTATTCTGATGTGTACTGACATCGCGGCTCGCGGTTTAGACATTCCAGGCGTCGATTGGATTGTGCAATTTGATCCACCGCAAGACCCGGCGGCGTTTGTGCATCGTGTCGGAAGAACTGCGCGCATGGGTCGAGATGGAAGTGCAGTAGTGTTTTTATCGCCGAATTCGGAGGCCAGCTATGTGGACTTTTTGCGAATTCGCGGTGTAGAGATCAAGCCGGCTCCGGGAACGCGCGAAGGTTACGCCGAGGAGGCAGCCGCGGCAAAGGATGGCGGCGACGACAACGGCGAAATTGAACTAGCATCAGAGATCGTCGACGCTTTGGAGAAAGATGCGAGCGATGAGAGAAAAGGTGCGGCGCACGTGCATGCGGTGTTGCGAAAAGCGAGCGAAAAAAAACGGGAAATTATGGAGAAGGGCGTGCGAGCGTACGTCTCATTCATTCGCGGGTACAAGGAGCATCACTGTCGATTCATTTTCCGATTTAAAGAGCTCGAATACGGCGCGCTCGCCATGTCCATGGGTCTGCTTCGTCTTCCGAAGATGAAGGAAATTCGCAAGGCACCGAAAAAGTTTATGGAATGCTTCGTCGAATCATCCGTCCACGCCGATTCGGTGGCTTTCGAGGACAAGGCTCGCGAAAAGCAACGTCAAAGAACCCTCAAGGAGCAAGAAGAAGCGGCCGAGGCGCAGCGTTTATTGGATGCGGATAAACCCAAACCTAAGAAGGAAAAGGTCAAGGAGGAAAAGCGCCAGACAGCCTTCAAACGTCGCAAGGAAGAGTCCAGAGCCGACATCGAAGAGATGGAGGACGATTACCGCGCCCTCAAAAAGTTGAAAAAGGGCAAGATGACGGAGGAAGAGTTCGATCTCGAGATCGGTTTTGACGAAGTCGAGAAGTCAAACAACAAGAAACCTAGCAAGCGCGCGGGGCGATAGAGCCTCAGTGGAGAGATTCATCTTTAGTAGAACAAGTTTAGATAGTACAACACGCGTCAATCTCTCGAAAGCTGTTTGCGAATCACGCCGCCCCACTTTGCCAACAACGCGTCCACGTCGCCATTCATTCGCGTTCCCACGCCACCCCACACCAATAAATCCGGTATATCGCGCAATCCGTTCTCGCCCACCACGCGCACGGTTTCAAACCCCAATCGACCGTAATACCTCACCAATTTCTCCGCGTACCCGTTCCCGTCGTCGATCGCGAGCAACTCGCACTTTTTACACCCCGCCTCCGCCCCCTCGAGCAGAGACATCGTCCCGAGCAAAATCGCGATCCCAAACGTGCTTCGCATCTTCCCGCGCTCGCGCTCGCTCACTTTAGAGTTATACACGCGCATGCTATCCATGTGCAATATCCCAAACGGCGGCGGCGCCACGAACCCGTCGTGCGTCGCCACGACGTCCGCCTCTCCCTCCCCCCCCCGCCCCGTCCTCATCCGTCGCGCCTCCATCTTGAACACCGGTCCGTAAAACTTCGTCTCCAGCGTCAATCCTCGCGCGTTCGCCGCGCGTTCGATCTCTTCCCGCGTCACGCGCGTCCCGTCGCCGCGTCCTCGTCCCTCGTCCTCGTCCTCGTCCTCGTCCTCGTCGTCGCGCCTTCCCGTCGCGCGCGCGACGCGCGCCGCGCGCGCGCGCCTCGCCCGCGTCGCCCGCGTCGTCCGCGTCGCGCATCGCGTCGACTCGGCGCGCGTCGACGGCCGTCGCGCGCGCATCGCGCGTCGACGGACGTCGCGCAGTCGCGCGTAACAACCTCGGCGTCGTCGTCGTCGTCGTCGCACAGCGCGACGCGACGCGATGCGCGCGAGCGGCGCGCGGGGCGCGCTCGAGCGCGGCGTCGTCGTCGATGGACGACGCGCGCTGATGCGCGACGCGCGCGCGACGGCGACGGCGAGGACGCGCGGCGGCGGAGGCGCGATCGCGCGCGCGACGACGACGACGACGACGACGACGACGCGACGGACGAGGACGAGGACGCGCGCGACGGCGACGCGCGTCGATGAGGACGACGTCGATGAGGACGACGAGGAGGACGACGCGTACTACACGTGGCGCGTGGGGGGGGCGAACGATTTGAAGATCACGCACCTGCGGGACGTGTATCGCGGCGACGCGCCGCCGCGAGCGAGGCCGAGCCCGTTCTGCACGAAGAGCTCGTGCCCGCTGAACGTCGGACCGAGAACGTCGCTGACGTTTAATAGTAACTTTGTGAGCAATAGTGATCGGATATTGCTGAACTCGGTGGCGTACGGGAGCGCGGCGGATCCGACGCAGACGTGCTCGTTGTCGAGCGACGTGTACGACCCGAGCGGGTGCGATTACGTGCCGGAGTGGGTCGTCCGGGCGGGACCGAGGGCGGAGGTTTATTTCGATCCAGAGGAAGTGCACGCGGCGGTGGTGACGTGCGGAGGATTGTGCCCGGGAATTAATGACGTCATTCGATCGCTCGTGAACACCCTGGAGGTTGGCTACGGGGTGAAGAAGATTAGCGGCGTGCGATACGGATTTAAAGGGTTCTTCTCCGGCGACGAATTCATGCCGTTGAACAGGAAGGTGGTGAGAAACATTCACAACATCGGTGGGTCTGCGCTTGGATCCGGCAGAGGCGGTGGAGACGTGGAGAAAATCGTGGAATCTATCGTAAATAACGGAATCAACATGGTTTTCGTCATCGGCGGCAACGGCACGCACGCCGGGGCAAACGCGATAAGTAATGAATGCGCCAAGCGAGGGGTCAAGGTCTCCGTAGTGGGCGTCCCGAAGACGATAGATAACGATATCCTTCTTCTGGATAAGACTTTTGGGTTCGACACCGCGGTCGAAGAGGCACAGAAAGCGATTCAAGCCGCGGCCATTGAGGCGCAGAGCGCCTATCGCGGCGTCGGCGTGGTGAAGCTCATGGGACGTCAGAGCGGATTTATAGCCATGTTCGCGACGCTGGCGAACGGACAAGTCGATTGCTGTTTGATTCCCGAGATTAGCTGGGCGGCACACGGCCCGAATGGCGTGGTCGAGTACGTTCGAAACATGTTGGACGCTCAAGGTCACGCCGTCGTCGTCCTCGCCGAGGGCGCCGGCCAAGAGTTCGTCTCCGCCGGCGGCACCGACGCCGGCGGTAACCCCAAGCTCGGTGACATCGGTCAATGGTTTTGCAAGCAACTCAAAGCCGAGATCAAGTGCGACGTCAAGTACATCGATCCCACGTACATGGTTCGCGGTTGCGTCGCCAACGCCCACGATTCCATCATGTGCACCGTCCTCGGCCAAAACGCCGTCCACGGCGCCTTCGCCGGTTTCACCGGCATCTCCGTCGGCTCCGTCAGCGCGCACACCGCGTTTTTACCAATCCCTCGCATGATCGAGCGCGAGCGTTTGGTCGATCCCGACGGTCGCATGTGGCACCGCACCCTGGCCAGCACCGGGCAGCCAGACTTCTTCTGACTTTGTCTGTTTGTAACGCCACACACCCGCGACGCGGATTCAAACCCTGTGTTTTCTGACCGCGTCGACGCG
>Ga0255753_1000806_pt1 | contig 39298 bp, 22 predicted proteins | sample 041ome_10_FD_179953 | JGI IMG/M metagenome (GOLD analysis project Ga0255753, IMG submission 179953) | Coastal salt marsh microbial communities from the Groves Creek Marsh, Skidaway Island, Georgia - 041412US metaG (version 2) | ecosystem: Environmental > Aquatic > Marine > Intertidal zone > Salt... | reverse complement strand
CAAGTGCATGTTTAAGTTTAATTACTTCACGGAATGCCGAACGCCAAGCCATAAACTCATCATCAGCATAGTTAGCCACACCTGATAGTATTGGAACTACTTCATGTAGTTGGTCTAAGGTAAAGTCTAAACCTGGTGCTTGATTGCTTAATACTAGTTTTCTATTGTAAGCAATCATGGCCATGTGTCCATACTCTAATCCATTGATAGGATTACGGGCATGGAATATATAATGTTTTGGTTGCTGTAAGCAGTCTGGTTGCCAAGACCAATCAAACGATTCGTCTACTTTAAGCTTCGCAAACACAGCAAAAAACCACGGGGTACTACTGACCTTAGCCGCGGCCTGATAAGCGGCTACACGGCCCTTTACGTTCGTTACACGCTTCAATTTGTTAGGTTTTTGCATGAGGCAACTCTCTAGATGTAAGAAGTTTTCTTCAGCATTTACTTCACCGTTTTCTATAAACACAACATCTAATGGATCAGACTTCCTCTGTGTTTGGTAACTGCGATCAACATATTCGTAGTCCCATAACTGTGTTTTAATATCACCTAGAGCATCACGTGGAACTATAACACTGCACCCTCTAGTGTCAAGAGGAGTTATTGTTCTTGTTTTCTTACGCCATAATGGTATATTAGGTACAGGAGTAAACCATAAGTTTTCGTTAGTGTATACTACCAATGGCTCTTGTTGACTTTCTGGTAGTGCATCAACGTGGCTGTCTTCTAAGTGTTTGACCAACGGTAGTTTATGTCTTGGCACTATTTGGTCTTGAGTAAAGTTATTGTTGTACCAGTCTAACAGTTCACACTTGTCTGCGTTTGCTTTAAATGTAGGAACGTGCATATAGAATGTATCACCAAACTTTTGATCGCCACTAGGGAATACATGTAGCATTTCGCTCTGCCAAGGATCTGGATGCCAGGTAAAGTCAAAGTCTGTGTAGTCGCAGACACTGCTACATATCCATAAGTGTTCAGAATCTGTAGTACGTGCAATTCTTAACAGCGTATCTAAATAATTATCTACAAATTTTGTATATTTTACAATATTTGCTTTAGATTCTATACTAGAAGTTGTAAGATTTACATTATTATCCATATGATCTATAACTACAACGTCTGCTGATGCTGAATTACGTTCTACTTTAATGTCTGTTCTATAGTTTACGTCTGTGTGATCTTGTTTAGGTATTAGGTATGTTTCTGAATCACGTTGCCATTGACTAGGAAACGCATGACGTTGGTTAGACTCCCAAGGAACAGGTTCCCAAAGAAAGTCCCAGGTTGAATAATCAGTATAAGTATTGATGAGCCAACAATAGCGAGTACGACTTAGTTCTTGTGCTTGTTGAATAGATGAAACTTCGCGTTCATGAGGAACGATATTTGGTTTGTTACCAATATAAAAAACATCAAACATGATTAGAATAGACGAAATTTATCAAACTGTGTTTTTTCCATACTTTGCTTCTAATAGTAAAAATAGAAATTTTGAACTAGCAGTTCATGATCCGTTTGGGTCTAGTGATCCTGATAGTATCGTAGTATATATTAACGGAAACGAGAACCGTGGAAATTATTTGTATCTATTTGATCAAGAACCTATCCAGCCCAACTTACACAAATCAACATTTAGTAAAATAAAAGAATATTGTGGAACAAAAAAGTTTGCTATGGTTACCAGTGAGCGTGATAGTGAAAATGCTAATTGGGCTCAAGAATATCTCGGTGGGGAGCAATTTTATTATTTTTTTCACGGGTGGGCCGCATTAGATTGGTTTCGAGGATTTAATAGGACATTTAATATTACACCCCCTGCTGATCGTACTATAAAGAAAACATTTATATCACCTAATCGCATTATTGGCGGTAAACGCAAACATCGTGTGGCTATGTTATATCACATGCTTAAGAATGATCTATGGCATAATCACATATCAGCACCACAAGTATGTCCTGTAGAAGGCGAAGATATATTAGATATTGCCGGATCAATGTCAAAAAACTATCCAGACATTGTACATGTATTAAAAGAAGCTGACTTGCCAAGAACATTTCGTAACGAAGAAACACAGGAGATGTCAAGTTATAAGTTAACACAGATAAAAGAATCTTGCGAAAGTTTATTTTATCACGTAACTGAAACTGTGGCTACAGGGAAACGACATCATATTACTGAAAAAACATTTAAACCTATTGCACTACAAATGCCTTTTATACTAACAGCACCTGCTTATAGTTTAGCATATTTGAAACAATACGGCTTTATGACTTTTGGCAGTATATGGGACGAAAGTTATGACTTTATAGAAGATGACTTTGAGCGGTATACTGCCATTGGTAAACTAATGAAACAGTTAGACAGTTATACCTCGGCCGAAAAACATAAGTTATGGCTAGACTGTTTACCTATTATAAAATACAACTATGAGCATTTTTACAAAGGTAACTTTGAAAAACTGTTGTGGCAAGAGCTTGAAAATATGTTAGGACAAATCAATGATTACTTTAGCAATTGATAACTTTGAAGAAGGCACTGGCAGGCCAATACCAAATGGCATCACCAGAGAACACTATCGTGAAGGCGGCTGGGATACATCCTCTCCTTACTTAGACTATCCTAGAATTTTTTATTATGCTAAAGAAAGTTCTATAGACATAGACATTTATCACACACCTAATGCACCCAACGGTGCTTGGTATCCTATGAACATTGGTTGGTTTGATTTTACTTTTGATTATTTTAAATTGATCAATCCTAAAGCATTTAAAAAAGGATTCAAAATAGTTTTCTTTTATCACGAAGCAGACAATCCAAAAATGATAAGTCGTAGAATCACCGAACTGTGTAAGCAATATGACTATCACAATGTGGCAGTTGTTAGTGGTAACAGTGCGGCCACAGACTACAAATATACACATTATTGGCCAGAGTTAGAGTATATGTATAGACGTTCTGTAGACTTTACAACGGTGCCTAAGACGCATTTTAAGCGTCGTAGTAAGCATTTTACTGCTCTTGTGCGTATTGACAAGCTCTGGCGTAAAGTTTTTATGAGTAATCTATGGGCAAAAGGGCTACATAAAAACGGTTATTTTAGTTATTGTCAAGAACAACTAGGCGAACAGGACGACTATGATGGTTTACCATTATACAATGAGTGGTTAGCAGAACAACAGCCTAGAGTTAACGACTTTATTCAAGCAGGACCATTCTTTGTTGACGAACTTAGCAGTGATGAAAGAAACAACTATGCAGTAACACCTATAGAACTTTATGAGGACAGTTACTTTAATATTGTGCTAGAAACATTTATTGATGTTGACTCTAGTGAAGGTCAGTTTATTACTGAAAAAACTCTTAAACCTATCCTACACTGTCAGCCATTTATCTGTGTAGCAGAACATCAACATTTAAAACATCTACGTGAACTAGGTTATGCTACGTTTGGTCATATCTGGGACGAAAGTTATGATGAGATTGAAGATACTAACGAACGCTTTCAGGCTGTTATGAAGTTGAGTGAGGAACTTGCTCGTATGCCTTTAGATAAATTACACGATATGTATCTTGAGGCTGAACCAACTTTATTACACAATAGATCTGTATTAGAAAGCGACCTCAGTCACAGACTTGGTACGTTAATTGACACTATCCGTAACTAACTACAGACCTTAACTCCGTAGAGTTTTTCAAACCGATCAGCATCACTACGATCATTAACCATCGGCTCACCTCTGATATTCAAACTTGTATTAAGTAACATAGGACAACCTGTTAAGGTAAACCATTTTTCTAACAGTTGTCTTACACCTGAGTTACTATCTTTAGGAACTGTTTGTACACGACTGGTTCCATCTTTGTGTATAATAGCAGGAAACTCTCCTGGCTTTTTACAACGAGCCACTGTCTGCATATAAGGACTTGTTGGAAATCCTGTAGGCATTTCAAAATACTCATCAACAAACTCTTCTAAGATGATAGGTGCAAAAGGTCTAAACTTTTGTCTACGTTTAATTTCATTTACTTGATCTTTTATTTCTGGACCTCTTGGGTCTGCTAGTAATGATCTGTTGCCTAGAGCTCTTGGGCCAAACTCTGCACGACCACTTGCTACTCCTACTATCTTACGATTAAACAATTCGTCTAATACAGCATTAACAGGATACTTGCCCTTGATGTTTGTGCCTAGGTAAGGATGCACCCAATTAACCTTACGACCATAAGCCAAAGCCGCGGCTCCTAGACTAGATCCACAGTCGCCAGGGTTAGGCATAATCCAAATATTTTTAAAGTATGCTCCTATGTGTTCATTGGCTAGACAGTTAAGAGCAACACCGCCCATATAAACTAAATTGTTACTACGTCCTATTTTTCTAGCACGTGCCATAACTTCATGTAGTAAAGTTTCTAGTACGCTTTGTGCTGAAGCGGCAACTTGATAGTCAGACATTTTAGGATCATAGTCATCACAACCTAGGTGCAGGTTCTCTTTGAATTTAATTTCAGCACGGTCTTCTACAAAGTCATTGATCATATCAAACTTAGGTAAACTATAAGCGGCCATACCCATTAAAATATATTCTTCATCTAAAGGTCTAAGTCCTGCACGTTTAGTCATCGCTGAATAAAACAAGCCCATTGAATGAGGATACTTCTGTGTCCATAACTTTTTGTATTTGGCATAACCTTTACTATCATATTCTGCTGACCATATACTAATAGTATCAAACTCGCCTATAGCATCAATAACTACAACAGTAGCATCGTTATAAGGGCTAGTTTGAAAACCAGCGGCCGCATGTGATAAATGATGATTGTTTGTTTGCACAGGAACTGATTTTATTTTATTAAAAATGTTTTTAGGAATTTGCTGTTCGAGTATTTGTCGTACAGTGAGTTTATCCCACTCTATACCTTGTCCTGTTCTTATTTGACGTAGTTGTTTTAACCAAGGACGTTCATAGTAACTAATCTTTTTTAGTTGTCCGTAGTCAAATTCACGGAATTGCTCTCCACTTAACAAGTGATCATTTTTCTTTTTTGAATAACGTTCACTGTGACTTGCTAATACAATATCGCCGTTATCATCAATAACAGTTATACCAGCATCATGAAAGCCTGAACTAATCCCCAAATAACTCATCTGATCTCTTTTCTAATTCTTCTAATAATGCAAGTTTTTCTTCCTCTGTATAATCCCACCACTTTTCTATTTCTTCTGGTGTACGTTGGCAACCAAAGCACTGTTTAGTTACTGGATTTTGACTGCAAACACCTATACATGGACTTTTGATTTCTTCACTCATTTGTAGATGAAAGGATCCTTCTTCCTTAGCTCTTTCAGTTTTTTACGATAACGTAATTCTAACTTAATCTTGTTTATTAAATTTTTAATCCACTTCATAACCTAATCTCTTCATTTGTTGTTGTTTAAAATCTTCGTCACTCCAACAATAGTCATATGTTGCTGTGTATCCGTTAACTTCAATTTTATATATGTCTAGATAATTACTTAGCCTGTTCCAAATAGCCTGTTGATCTTGTGTACCGAAACTACGTTCTAAATCAATCTGTCCTAGATGCAAATACCCTAAACTTAATTTTGTATCTCGAGGGTCAAAGCTGTTTTTTAATAACCAGTTTTCAAATAGTAATTGTTCTTCATCATGCCAAGGACAATTATTATTTCTTACAACATCCTTTGCCCACTCTACGTCAAACTCTCCCGAATAATATTGTAGGTGTGTTATTGCTTCACAGGTTGCTTCATCTAGATCTGGCGCACCTTCATCACGAAATACTTCAAACAGTGTTTTACCTATTTGCGTCCAGTGCATGTAGACATGCCCAAACTTACGATCATAACCATTTGTTAAAAAGCCTTGTCTGTGTTCGTCTGTTAAATGCTTTCTATTTACGTTAAAGAATGTTGTAATTTGACTAGGTCTAACCCACTCAGGTTCTAGATAATCCTGTCTCTGACTTAATATTAAACTTTCTATCTCGTGACATAAATTGTTTAACTGTCTTATTGCATACTTTGTTTCGTCGTTAGCTAAATCATAATACGGACTTGGGTGTTCTACTGTGCCTTGAAGTACTTCAAAGTGGTTATGTAACTCATTCATTACTTCATCTTTAATAAAGAGGCCGACCCTTGTGTTTACTCTTGATTCCTCGTATACGTATCCGTTCTTAACACCGTACTCTGCAGGCCATCTTACCTGATCTGGAGTGTAATGTGTGAAAATTATGTAAGGTTCTAGCCCCTTACTTTGCCAAAGACCTGAGTAGTTAAACATGTTAATTGTCATAACATGTTTATTAAGTTCATCACACAACAAATCAAGTGTTCTTTGTGTTTTTGGAAATCCTAGAAAGCAATAATTTTTTTCTAAATGTAGATTGTCTTTGACTATTTCTTCTAGACTAGATACCCAGTCCTGTGCTAACTGTGTATCATTAGGAACTATGTAATAGTCTAAGGTATCTTGCTTGTTTAACGGATTGCGTAGAGTAACTTTAACTTCCAATTGAATCCCACCATTCTAATACTGCTTGTCTATTTGATAGTATATCACGCAGTGTAAGTTTATCGTTTCTAATTTGTTCTAGTTGTAATATTCTTTGTTTGCCTTTACGTAGACCTTGTTCATATTGATCTGGCCATTGTTCAGCAAACGTAGGTCTATTTTTAAGTTGTAACATTACATCTTTCATAGCACCATTGGGTAGAGTATTTACAATTTCGTCTACCCATGGATGTAATAATTCTTTAGGAAGTGCTAGTGGACTTAGAATAATGTCCGGCGTAAAACTAAAAATTACTTTTGCGAGGACTTCCGTCCCGCGGCTTTCTGCGAAGTCTTGGATTCGTTTGACTTCGAAGAGTCCTGGTAATGTCGCAGTAAAATCGACACGAACTTGGCGGCTCGTATTTGCTGTCGCAACTGCTTGATCATAATTTTCAACCCATTGATTATATTTGAGACCTGTTCTAATGTACTCTCCAATCTCTTCTGTTCCATCAATTGACGCACAGATTTGCCAATCACGTAGATTAGGTAAAATATCATTGAAGAGGCTAATGCCACGATGAGCCACACGACTGAGGTTTGTATTGTACCTTGCATATACATTTGCTCCATCACCGAGTTGGATAATTCGATTCATATACGTCCAGTGTTGTTCGTACATTAAAGGTTCCCCACCTACCCAGTAGACTTCTTCAACTCTATGTTCTTCTACTGCTTGAGCAAACTCTTGCTCAATTTGCGTGTCTTGAAACTTTTCGATATCCTTTTTGATTTCTGGCTTCATCCAATTGTTTTTAGGATTATGCCAGTTAATCATATTATGTTGTCTTTGTTCTGATTCCCAAGCACTGGACAACATATCTCCACAAGTACGGCACTTGAAGTTACAAAGGTTACTAAAACGGTAGTCCCACGACACAGGTTGCATTGTTGTAAACCCATCCTCGTCTGTGGTTTCCCATATCTTTGCATAGTATTTACTGGAAAACAAGTGGTCAAAATAACTACGGTAAACGTCTGTGTTTAATAACTTACTATTACACACGTCACACTCTGGCAAGGTTTCGCCTGCCATCATACGCTTACGCACTGACTTCATATGGTCTGAATTCCAGTGTTCTTCTAAGGTAATAGGAATGTACTTGCCTGTTCCGGCTTTGGTATCTATGTATTGTTCAAAGTTTTGTGCTTCTTCACGACTAGCACAGCACATACGTCTTTCTGTTTGTGGACTTAGATATGTATGTGTCCAAGGAGCCATACACAAGGTAGCAGGTCTGTTCTTAGGTTCGTTCATAGCCTATTGCGTCTGCTAGTTCAGGATGATGATCCCAAAGGTTTTCATTTCTTATTTCATCTTTTTGCTTAATTTTTTTCAACAATGTTTCTCCATTGCTACTAGCACCTTGCTCCATAAAATTAATAGCATTTTCAAACTCTTTCTTATGTTGACTGCTTACCTTTGCTAATGATAGCTTTGCAATAGCACGTATTTTAGCCAATGGGTGTAGACTTCGTATACTAACCGACTCTTCTTCGTGTAACATATTCCAGTATACATTATCAAACTTTTGCTCGTCAATCCAGTTTGCTAGTCCTTCAAGATACATTACATTAAACACATTAATAGTTGAACATACCTGTAAATGAATATTACCTAATTCCTTTTTTAATTGTTTAAACTTATTAACATTTTCCGTAACCTCGTCCCACTTGGCATTCTTACGTTGGTACTCAAAACGTTCTTTAACATCATCAATACTAAATGCTATTTCAACTAACTTAAAATGTTTCCATATATTAATAGCGTTCTCTGGGTATTGTGTGCCGTTAGTGTTGTAATGTATTTCAACATTGCCTGCAATACCCAGGTCAACTAACTTTTCTAAAAACTCAAAGTGTTCTTTAATTAAAAAAGGTTCACCACCTGTAAATTCTAGATAACGTATTTCATGACTATGTTCGATTAACTTCTCCCAGAAGTGGAGTTGTTCTCTTGGCCATCTTCCTAATTCTATTGTTTTGTAAGCATAACTAGATTTTTTATTTTCTTTTGGTAACTCTTCTGTTGCAATTTGACTGGATGAATAACTGCCACATATACGACATTTTAAGTTACAGATGTTACCTACTTTAAGATCATACATTAATAATTCTTTACGATCTTCCGTCCAGGTTTGGTTCGCAATACCTAAGTGTTTTAATCTGTCTAGTGTGTTTAATCGTTTACTGACTCCGCCACTGTCCTCTACTCTCCAACATTTAGCACAGGTCTTTGGTTTTTTATTTGCTAAAAAGTCACGTCTAAGTTGCTTCATTGAATGAGCATCTAACACATCATCTAAAGAGTTTTTTGTTACTGTTAAAATATCACCCTTTTCATCTTTGATTGTTTCTTCTGCTAGACAACAAACAGCATGTTCACCACTTGGTTGTATTTCTAATGCTACCCAAGGTAGCACACAAAAGTTTTCATTGGGTAAATTTAAACTCTTAATTCTAGATTCTAATGTTGAGTGATCTGTTTCCTGCTGTGCTTGATTAATTATCTTATATTGATCTCCGTTAACTAACACTGCTGTAAAAGGAATAGGGTCGTAGCTAAACTCACGTGTAACACGTTCAATTTCATTAACAACATTTTTGTCTTCTGTAACAATCATAACAAAGAAATTTGATATATCTAAACTATTAATAATGTTCTGTAGATCATTTAAAGTTGAAATGTCAGGCATACTAATAACGATACGTTCATTATCTTCGTATTTTTCTTTTTGTATTGTGCGTAATTGTTTGACTAAATCTTTTGTTCCGTCAACTGAGTGCACCGTATACTGTATAGACAACAGTTTAATTATTGATTCGTATTTCATCTAACTCCGGTATTACTTCTGATATGTTTTCGTTTCTAATCTTGTCTAACTCTGTCATTCGTTCCCAAAACTTAGGCAGTAACTTAGTGTTGTCTGTTTCTAAAAAGTTTAGTGCAGATTCAAATCCCACTGTTGCTCTATTTAACTTGTCTAAAGGTCGTAGCCATTCTAAGTGTTGTTCATACTTAGCACGTATCTTTTCTTTATATTGTTCAGGTGCAATATCAATACGTAACCACGCAGGGTCTTGCAAGATATTAACATTTAAGTCCTGAGGTTTAATAAATCCACGTTCTACCCACTCTCTATGAAAGTCAGGCAAATGTAGTGCATTTTGTATACTCAATGTAGGACTAATATAAAAGTCAACATTAGGACATTGTTCTAACATCAACTGTCTATTCTTTTCTACCTCTGCCCAGTCTGTGCCTGCTCTAATATATTCAGCACGTGGTCCCATAGCATCTAAACTAGCACCTACTGCTACTGAATCAAACTTACGCCAATAGTCAAACACATAACGATCTTTTAGTTTTGTTTTAGTAAAGTTTGTATTGTAGATTAATCTTACATCAAAGCGTTTACGCTTTTCTAATTCTTCTAAAATAACATAGTGTTCATCCATCATCAATGGTTCACCACCTGCAAAATATATTTGCTCTACATAGTCTAGGTGTTCCATTAACTGTTCGATCATATCTGTTTCATGCCTGCCTGCCCAAAACAAAGGCTTATTTGATTTGCCCCACCCTTCGCCAGCAAGTTTAACTTGATCTTGATACCAGGAACTACTAAAGATATGTCCGCAACTACGACATGATAAGTTACATAAGTTACTAAAACGTATATCCCAATATGTCATTTCAAACGGAGGATCTAAGTCAACACCTTTTTTAATATGATGGCCATGATGTTTGTTTGCTGACTTACGTCCCGAAAAGAAACCTGACTTCTCCTGTTCATAACATCTAGTACACGCAGGATTTTCTCTTTCATTCAGCATGTCATCACGTAACTTAATAGTCTTATCATTAGACCATATTTCTTTCATTGACTGCTGTTGACAGTTACCTAGTTTCTCAGGCATTTCGGCATGACAGCAAGGATAAGCATCACCTGTTGGATAACTATGTAAGTGTATCCAAGGATACATACAAAACGTTTTAGATTCTGTTAACAAAAACTTTTCACGGTCAGTTAATTGATCTAAACTTATTTTTACTGGTTCTGATGAATTGTAGTTATAAGCCATTGTACCATTCCTCTAGTTCAGGAAACGTTTCTGTAAAGTTTTTGTTTCTGCGTTCATCGTATTGTTCGTAAAAGTTTTTAAAATCGCTTAATAGTTTCTGTTCTTCAAACGCATCTGAATGTGGTTTATCTACTAATTGTAAATAGTCAATTAATCTATCTATATGATTATGTTCAAACTCATGTAGCCATTCGCCATAGTTTGTTTTAAATATTCCTAGTCTGTTGGCCTGAGCTATCCTAAACTCTTTGTCTAATACTAAAGGTGATTGGAAACTAGGAAAGCGTAGAATGTTTAGAGTGAAGTTAACAGCATCTTGTCCGTACTGTTTTTTCCATTTAACTATTTGTTTTAACAAGTAAGGTAGTGAGATCAAACATAAACTGTTGACTGTACACATCACATGTAGTCCGCGTAACTTTTTACTTTCTAATAGATATTCAACATTCTGTAGCCATTGCTGATAATCTAAACCATCTCTAATATATTCAGCATGATCGTATGTTGCTTCACAACTTGTATATAAGTCTAATTCAACGTCACCAGCGGCTTCTAGTAAACGATCTATTTTATCTTGTTCCATAGCAAGATTACTATTAATAGCAAGACGTGTTTGACTTTTACCTTTGTTCTCTTTAAACCAATCTAATAATTTCCAAGTGTATCCTGACATCAATGGCTCACCACCTGTTATTCTAAGTTCTCTAAGTGTTTTGTGTAGGTCTGATTCCCACCACTTGAAGAAGGCTTCAACATAAGGATTATGCTGATGAATAGTATAAAGTTGACTGCTATCGTGAGTATGAGTAAAGTGGTTGCGACCGTCACTAACCAAGTTGGTATAACTACCGTGTTGCTTAATATCGCGAACCCAAGCACTGCTAAAAGCGGGATTGCAATAACTACAAGCCAGCTGGCAAGTCCTATCAAAAGCAATTTCCAAAGTTCTAAGGTCAATATCTTGTGTCCAAGGGGCATTGTATGCTTCATCCAATTCTTCATCTGTGTATATCCTTGTTTTATCTACACGGTCTGATATCTTATCAGTACCCATGTCTTCAATTTTCCAACAGTATTCACAACCTGCTGGTCTTTCGCCATCTTTCATCATTTGGCGTTCTTGTTTTTTTCTATAGGTATTGTGTAATGCTTTGGGATTTGCTTTAACTTCTTCTACTGTTACCTGGTGTGGTAAAGGATGGTGACAACTAGTAGTTTGTCCTGAACCTAGCCATATGGTAGCATTGTACCATTTAGCACCACAGAATGATTCAGACTTGATATCTATTACTCTGCGTTTATATTCTAGATCTGTTTCGTTATGAATTTTCGGCATGCCACTTACACTCTTGCCAGAACTCTTTCATCTGAGGGAAGGTTGCTAGAAAGTCTGTTTTACGTCTTTTATCATACTCATTAAAGAATCTATAAAAATCAGCTCGTTGCTCATACAAATATTTTTTACTTAACTTTTTACCTTTCTTCATCCATTCGAAATCTCTTCGTAGTCTTTGTATCTCATAATCTTTAAATCCGTCAAACTTATCACTACCTTCTTCTAATTTGTTTAACTCCATCCATTTAATTACGTTCTCTAAGATACGACTATAACTTGCTGGTAGTATTTGTAAACTCTGCCAACTTGGTGTTCTTAACACAGGAGTATCAAACCAGACACGTTGGTATGTTGAACTATACATTCTACGCAATTCTAAAATTTCTTCTAATTGCCGTTGTAGACCTAACAAACTTAAATTATTCATTGTAATAATAAATGTTAAACTATTCCTTTCTGGAACTTCTACCAGGTACCGATGTAGGTAACTATGAAATCGTTGAGGCATAAGACCATGTCTTATATATTGAGCATGGTCTGGATTACCAGTGTCTATACTCACATACTGCATAAAGTGTTCAATACGTTCACCCTTACAAAGTTGTTTTACTTTGCCTAGATAGTCTTCAAATAATTTAGGTTCTACAGAAAAGTTTGATGTTACGTCTACATGTAAATCACTTTTAGGACTTGCTAAAATATAATCAAATACCCTATGTGTATTCTTATCCATTAATGGCTCACCGCCAGTCATTCTAAAATGTTTAAGTGATCCGTATAGTTCAGGCCACCATTTCCAAAATGCTTCTACATAGGGATTTTCTTCTCTGACTGGAATTGGCTTGCGTCTTCCTTTAAAATGTTCAGGATCGTTGTGTGGTGTTGAAGTAGGATAAGCACCCCAACGTTCTATGTCTTTGCCCCATTCAGTTGAGAACTGTGGTGAACAATAACTACATGCTAGGTTACAAGCATGACTAAAATTAACTTCTACATAACTAGGTGTTACATCTTGATCCCATGGATTATTAACAATGTTATCAAAATGCTCAGCGGCCCAGGGCTCACCAGAACGATAATGTCTGTCTGACATTTCTCCTAAATCTTCCATGTGCCAGCAGTAGTTACACTCTTTAGGACGAGCACCTTCTAACATTTTTTTACGTTGTTGTTTTTTATGTTCTGTATTGTGTAAACGACTAGGATGGAACTCTAAAGGCTTAGCATCTATTTCGTGTAAAGGAGGATGATAACAAGAGTTATTTAATCCTGTTGGTAAATGTAAACTTACCTGTTGCCATTTAGCTAAACATAAACTAGGGCTAACAGAATCTAATTTTTCTTTAATTCTTTCAGCGTCAGAAAGAAATGTACTCTTAGTCATTGATTTTTCCATATTTATCGATATTTCTATTAGTATTTAAGCCTATATATAGCCTTAGATATATTATTCTCTGTCCATAATACCAGTATTGGTAAATTGACTTTTGTAATGGTGCTTAAAAAATTTACTTTGTTCTGCTGTTAGTTCTACTACTGCTAGATCCAACCTACTAAGTTCTTTACCATTGTCACGTGCTATTGTTTCTACATCGTCAGATTGTAACTCACTCCATAGATTTGCTAAGTTATCAAACCATTGTACTTCTCGATGATCCCAGTTACTTAGCATAGTCATTACTGTGCCTTGTCTAGCACCAGCCATGGCCCATATACCATTCTCAACATCACGGCCTACGTTATGCCAAATCGTTAAATGATCTAAATTACGTCCGTGTGCTTTTTCTTTAAACTCTTCTACTGTAGGTTTAGTACCACGATCCAGACACATCTTAACACCTTCTCTAAATCCTGCTCGCCATGCTTGGAAAGGAGTTTGGTTGGGATATGTTGTTGAATAGCAATCATTCATTGGCCAATATAAAGGATCAAAACAAAACTCTACATTAGTTTCATCGTCGCCATCACTGTTCTCATGCGTCTTCATATTAAATATGAATTCTTTGGTCCAAGAACTAAGTCCACCATTGCCATACATTAAACCGTTAATATGATTCCGAGCCCTCCAACGGAACACACTGTCTTTATTGTCATTATCTAACTCTAACTGTAGATTAAAAAAGTTTGGATCAGGTAAATTGTCGCCATCTATTAGAATAAATCTATCTGTAGTACTGGCATCAGCCGCGGCTTTATGTGCGGCATCTGATCCTTTAACTCCGTCTACACGAACAGCCCAAGGTACCATGTTTTGAATCTTAATCCAAAACTCTTCTTTTTGTGGTTCATCATAACTAAGATAAACACAATCTAAATCTGCGATATCAATTATTTCTGACATAGTTTTCTTTAATATGTTTTGTTATATCTAATGCTTCTTGTACTGTCATAAATTTCAATGGCTTAGTATGAAACTTAATACTATGGTGTTGTTTCCAATCAACATTATAAAAGTCTTCCCAACTATCGATTGGAGGTTGACTTTGCCATTTAGTACAAAACCAGTTGTTGTCTAAATGTGTTTTATATATACCCAATAGTTCGTACTCACTAAACCATTGATCCTCATGAAAGGTTTTTAAATTAGCAATAGCACTCAAAAAATCTGTTTGATGCTTATCTTCTATGTGCTGTTTAAGTTCGACCCAATCACTTTTAAAATAAGGCATAAGTTCATTGACTAAACTAACATTTTCTTTTCTATTCATGCCAATTATTTTTTCTACCCATTGAGCATAAATTTCCTGAAATGGGTTCCATACATCTTCTGCTTTAAAGTTAAGTTTATCGTTTTTAATGTATTCAAATGGTTCAAGCAAAACAATATCTGAATCTTGTATTAAAAATACATCACTATCAAAATGATCTAACGCACATAACTTAAATGCCTGTTGCTTAAACCAATTTTTATCTCTCCAGAATGTTAAATTATAATACTGTTCAAAATATTGATCATCTAAAATTGTAAACTTACTAGAGTCTATACTAAATTGCTCAAATAGATTATCAAATGTTTCTTGTGAATAAGGACTAAAAATATATGTCTTGTCTATATGTGGGATTAGGTTACTGTCAAAACTTAAAGTAACCATAGTTTCATTGATCCTACTAGGACCAACACACATTATTCTAGATATGTTTTTCAATTCCATAGTAATCCACATCTGGATATTCTTCATTGTCATCAATGACTATTCCAGCATGATTCTTTACTATTTTAACATCTTTTATACCTTGAGTCAAACTAAAATAATGTTTATTTGTTGGTAACTTTTCAACTAATTTACCGTCAATGACCCACGAGAAATTAAATTTCTGAGCAACATAAAACTCTCTGGTTATGTTAATCCAGTTGTCTCCTTCAGGAAATGTATTAGCGGCTAGGAACTGTACTTTGCCCTGTTCATTGTAGTAAGCACGATATTCTTCAACCACATTGATTGGTTTAACCATTTCCCAGGCTTTACATAAGGATATGTCTGTTTCAGATAAAGGTTTTGTCATAATAGTGTACTGGTTGATATTGATTTAAATTATTGATACGTATCATATTATTATCATGTTCTACTAATACATGATCCCGCCACGGTTGATCCTCATTCCATCCTTGTATTTGTGGTTTCATATGAACAAAATTGAAAAAATCTAAAGTTGGTATTATACAATTTTCTTCTCCAATAATTTTAGCAGTTATAGCATATACTACATCAGTGGTTGGTCGTTTATCGTAATTTTTTAGTTGTTGTTTAACTTGATCCCAGTTTTGGTAAATGTCTCGGGCAGTCTTAAAAAAGTCTGTAGCAGTTTGACTAAATCTAAAATACATCATTCCATTATACACATCTGGTAAATCATTAATCTTAAATAAATTTCTATAAGCACTATCTTCAACTATGTTGTTGTGATGATCACGGCAATGGTAACTTAGGCAGATTTCTTTTAATCTTAAAGCAGGTAACCAATGACTGATATCACCAGTAAACAATAGATCACTTTCTAGTTTAATTGTTTCTTTAAATGGTGTAAGCCAAAATGCTTGCCATTCATTACTTAATTTCCAATCTTCATTATTAGCATAATCAATAGTTAATTCTATAACATGATCAAATACTTGCCTATGTTCTTCTGTAACTAACTTTGCTGTAGATGAGTCTACTACGACAGCATACTCATTTGACTTCTGTGTTTGTTTAATATTTTTTGCCTGTTCGTAGGCTAAATTTAGATAATCAACATCTGTAGTATTCTGAGCAAAGGTTAAAAACCCAAATTGACTTTTAAATTCACGCATTAGTGGCTTCCTTGATTAATTGCTCACACTGGTCGCTCAATAAAAACTCTTTACTGATTATATGTAGATTTTGTTTTGGAATTACATAGCCTTGATCTTTTGTTTTAATTATCAATTGATTATCTCGTAGAACTATATTATTAACCTGTTGGTTAACAGTTTTAATAGCCCAAGGAATATAGTTACTGCTGTCTTGTATATATCCATTTAACATATTGTCAGCAATAGTGAAAGCATAATCATTTCTATAGTTACCGCGAGGAAAGTTATATAGTTTAGAATAGTATGCATAATATTTTTCTATACGCTTAACGAGATCAAATAACATTTTGCTCTTTGGTGTTTTATTAAAAACAATAACAGTTGCCCATAAACTTTCTAAACTGTATTTTCCAATACTGTTAGACGTTGGCTGATTGATATAGTCATTACTGCCAGCAATTTTATAATCATCTGTAACTTCAAGTATTTTTAATAAATTATCATCCATTACTAGATAGTCTGAATCTAACAATATTGTTTGATCATATGGTGATAACTCATATGCTTGATATCTACCACTGTTGTTCCATTGTTCAAATTTGTTAGAATCAATATTGTATCTAACATTAGTAGTAGATTCTACAGTAGGTTCCACTATAGTTACTGGTAAATTTAGGTAATGATTAATTAATTGTTCAGCACGACGGGCAATAGCAACGTAATCTATTGTTTCTGTGTTTTTAGCAAATATTAATACGCCTTTAGATTTTTCTGACACGTTTGAGTTTTTCATGTTCGATATGCCACTCATTCATAACTGCTTGATAGCACTCTTTGGCTTTGGTTAATAGCTCTTCTCTTTTAACTTTAATAGGATTGTTATAAACATCTTCTAAGAATAGTTCTTCATTAGTCCATGTTGCTAGAAAACTAATTAAATCTGTGGTTATTAAAAATAAGCCACCATTATAGGTCACATGAAGATCCGTTAAGATTTTTTCTTTAAGTTGTTTTTTATTCTTTTGGTAGTCTGTGGCTACCTTAATTTGATCTACTATTTGTTCTGGAGTCGACATATATGTAATTATCTCTTTTTGTTGAGGTCAAAATAAAAGCACCATTTTAGGTGCTTTTATTCTACTATACTTTCAATAGTTTGTCAAGTAACTACTTAAACATCTGCTACTACTGGAGTACCCCAGGAATTTGCTAAGTATGTTTCTTCTGGATTAACTATGTCAATTCTGTTACGCATTGTCATGCTAATTGTATCATTTGCTGTACCGCCAACGTTGTATGAACTGTCAGCCGCACCGTCATTGTAATCAACTGTGAAAGTAATTACTGTACCTAGGCCGCCATTACTGCCAGCATCACCTGTGACTTTGGCTTTGATATCAACATAGTTAGCAGTATAAGCCGCTACTGTGTCTGTTAATCTTAAGATTGTTTGGTTAGTACCAGTTAAGTCCCAGAAACCAATTGCCAGACCGTTTGTGGTTACTGTGTAACCAGTGCCTGATCTTGAACTAGACTTACCATCTAAACTAAGTGTACCAACACCGTTGTTTAACAAGTTAGTCCATGCTGTTTCTTTAGCAGTATCAGTACCACTCGCTGTAGATAGGTCTAAGTTAAGTCTGCCACCTGCGTTAAAGAAGTAACGAGCATGATCAGCACTAGCAAAAGTCACTGTGTGTGTTTTTTGATGTGTAGTAGGAGTACCTGAGCTCCAAGTATTATCTAGGTTACTACCAGTTGTTGTAGAACCACGTGTGCTGTTAAAACTATCTTTGTTTGTGTTAATTGTTGTTACTGCTGTTACTACGTTAGCAAATGCTTCAATAGTAGCACCTGAAGTAATACCAATGTTACTACCTGTTGCTAGTTGAGCACCTGTGCCGCTTTGGTGTGCTAGTGCTTTGTTTACTGTTGAAACTAAGCCTGCCCATTGTGTAGCTGTTACGTCATCACCTGCTGTGACAGCATTAATTTGTGATACTGTTTGACCATAACCCGAGTCACCATTGCCAACTCCCCATACATACGCAACATTATTTGGGGTGCTAGTGTATGTACCTGAAGTGTTTCCGGCCCAAGCTAAGAGGTTATAATCTAACGATTGTATCAAACCACCTGATGTGTATGCCATTTTTTTATTTCCTAAAAATTATTTGTGTATCTAAGAGCTACTTAAAGTAGTCTACTTAAAGTAGAAAGAAGTTAAATTCTATATTAATTATTTATCTTAACTATAGATTCTACTACGCCTAACCCGTCATTTTCCTTAGATTCTAAAGCACGACCAATGACATTAAACGCTGTTATTTCGTCATTTGTTGCCGCTCTTGCCAGGCCGTTACCAGCTGACACTAATCTATCGCCTTTATTTACTCTTCCTGTTACTTTAACTGGTACTCGTCCTGACATAGCGATTGGAGGATGAGTTTCATTTGTTCCGGCGTCACCATTCATTAAGAATCCTGCCGCTGTTGATATCACGCCAAACACAGCATCACTTAATGCTTGTTTAACCGATGTTACTTCTTTGTCGCCGCCTAGTTCAACAACTGTGCCTGGCTCGTACACGCCGTCTGCTTCAAAACGTTCAGCCAAGTCAGCGTAGGACGCTGTGATTGCTTGTCCACGGAATGTTGTTGCCCATACATTAGCAAAGTTATAACTACTAGATCCAATTTCAATAGTGTTATCAGAAACAGGAAGTACCTGTGCTGATATCGTTGTTATTCCGTTTAGTGCTGTAGTGTCTGAGTGTGTCACAGCACCAGTAAGTGTACTTGCGCCTGTAACTGTTAAATCATTTGATGTTGTAAGTTTAGCAGTAGCACCATCAATCTCAAGTGCTTTAGTACTTACACCACCTTTGTTAACATATAGATTAATATCTTTGTCGGACGTTCCATTGGTAATATTAATATCACCTGAACTAGAAGCAATAGTTAAGTCTGAAGCAACCTGTAAACTACCAACACCTAGTTGATATGCTGTAGTATCTGCTTGATCACTTCTTAGGAAATCACTTGCTGGAACACCTTGAAGTGTTGACGCAGTAGTAACTGTACCTGTAAACAACGCACCAGCAATACTTGTTGACAAGTTAAAGCCCGGAACGATTGTACTAAATCCTGAAATACCTGTACCTGGAGTAAATGTTGAATCCTTACTTAGAATAGCAACTACGGTGTTACTAATATAAAATTTAACAACAACATGACTGGCCGCACCAGTATCAAGAATTGTTTCAACGACTGTTCCTGATGTACCTGATGATGTTGTATAACTAGGACCTACTGTGATCCAAGTTGATCCACTCCATACTTTTAATTGTGCGTTTGCTGAGTCATACCATAAGTCACCTGTAATTGGCGCACTTGGTTGTGAACTACCACTTGCTGAACTTGAAATTGGTTTCCACTGTGAACCATTGTAAACTTTTAATAAACTATTTGTACTATCATACCAAAGTTGACCTGCTAATGGTGACACTGGTGCTGATGAGTTGTAAAAGTTTTCAAGCAGTTTGACATAATTTTCGTTTAGAAAAATACCATAACCAGCATAGTTTTTACCTATCATGGTTAAACTGGTTGAGGTGGTATTTACGGTACCGTCTGCTACCGATGCTATCGTTGATCCTGCTGTAGTAGTAATTGTATATGACATTTTTATTACCTAATTATATATGTTATTTATCTTATGATTCGCGTTGGAACCAAAAATCACCATCGTTAGAACCTATATCATTCACACCTGGATCTGGTTCAGCTGTACTTACAAATTTAGCACTTCCGTCCCACCAAGTTGTTGCTGTTTTAACAAATTGTGTAGTTGCTATTGCGGCATTACCTGTGCCATTATATGTATCTGGCTGTGTATCTGATGTTGCGCCACTTTCTAAATGAACTCCACCTGCTGTAGCAGACATTACAGCAGTACCATCAAGTACTAGGTTTGCTGTTGCTGTACCGCTATCATTAATCCATAAATGGCTATTAGAACCATCGTAGATTTTATATTTGTAGAATCCTGAGTTATTAATTACAAATTCTGTAGTTGCTACTGTCGTATCTGCTGTACCAACTGATTGTGTTGGAGCATATAAGTTACCTGTGATTGTGCCAGTACCAGCAACATTTAAGTTTTCGTTTATACCAACACCGCCACTAACTATTAACGCACCTGTTGACGCCGATGTTGACGTTGTTGTATCACTTAGTGTTAAGGATTTAGCAATAAGTTTACCAGTAGACCCATCTACACCCAATGTTAATGTATTTGTTCCGCTAACATTACTGTAAAAATTTATATCACCATTTGAATTTTTATTTTTAACTTCAATATCTGTACCATTAACAACTAAAGTTAAATCACTGTCAACACCTACCGCAAGACCTGTATCATTTAAAATACTAAGTGTACCAGAGGTTGTGTCGTTGGTATCTGATCTTAAATAACTTGCGGGTGGTTGACCACCTAAATATGAACTGTTATTTGCTAATCCCCAGAAACTTCCTGAACCAACACTAGTATTAGCATTAGTACCTGGTTTGATTGAACTAAATCCAACAATGGCATTTGCTGGAGTAAACTCACTGTCTGTACTGTAAATTGCCTGACGTACACCATTTAATTTAACACTAACAACATCATGTAAAAGTGTACCATCTGAAATCTGTTCCCAAACTGCTCCACTGTTATTTCTTTGTGGACCAACTAGAATCCAACCACTAGCACTGTATGGACTAGTACCATTATAGATATATAATTGATTATAAGCAGTGTCCCACCATAAATCACCAGCGATAGTTGTTGATGGTGCTGTTGTCTGTGCTGTACAACTAGAAACTACTTTAAATTCTGTGCCAGTATAAACACGTAATCTTTTGTCTGATGTGTTCCACCATAACTGTCCTGATAATGGATTACTTGGACTTGTGCTATAAGCGAAGTTTTCAACCAGAGCAACTAAATCGTTAGCAATTAATTCTCCATAGTTCGCATAGTTACGACCAATCAATGTTAGACTAGTAAAACTGGTGTTTATGGTACCGTCTGTTATAGTTCCTAACGTTGTTCCGTCTGTTTTAGTTATAGTGTACGCCATTCTCTTTTCCTAGCATTATGTTAAGTTAGTTAGTGTTTGTATTCTAACTGTATAATCAATTTGTATTAATCTATTTAATGATTTTTGTACAGGACTAAAAATCACATGTGTTAATAATTTTCCTGTGCCAACTCCACTAGAACTATATCCTTTAAGTCCTAATTCATCAAATACAAAATTACCATTTAAATTTTGACTGTTGTCAAACACTGCTTGGCCACTTGGTTCACCATAATCTAATAGACAACTTACAACAATATCTGTATAAATTTGTCCAGGCGTATGTGTTACAACAATTTTATTTCTGGTTGAATCTGTATTTGCTGTGTTTGTATTATCAACAATTTTATAATATTGTGGACTATATAAATCAGCATTCTGTACATTGGTATTTGTTGGTAAGTATGTGATAACACCTGTTGGGTCAACAGTTGTTCCGCCATTGCCAAAGTGCATTTCTGTAATGAAATTAGTGCTTTTGTTTGCTACACTAAGTGCCAATGCTTCACTCATATTTTCATAGTGAATAGCGTTTCTTTTATCAACAAAAATTTCTTTTGTTTCAGGATCGAAGATCTTAATGTGACCTTGTAGGTGTACACCACCCACTTCATTAGGCACTTTTTGAGTTTGATTTTCTAGCATTTTATTGTCCATACTCTTATTTATTTCATTATTAACCATGTAGTTTACCACGCTGTCCTAGCACACCTAATCCATGTGTCTGTATCTACACAAATGTAAACATAGTTTGCGTCATATTGTATATCACCTTTTGTACCCGTGTCACTAGCAGAACTAGGAGTAGCGTTAGTGAAAGAGGCTGTGTAGGCTGTTGACTGTGCTGTACTATCAGGGAATGTCATGTTACCATCATTGGCAAATAACCACGACACTGAATTTTCACTGCCATTGTAAACAGTAATGTTTGCTTCTTGTCCAATCTCAATTGAGTTTGTTAAACTAACATTTCCAGAGTTGGCCGCTGATATTGATGATCTACCATTGGTAGGTGCTTTTAAACTAAGTTGTGGATACAGTCCTAAGTTACCTTCAAACACTTCGGCTAAGTCAGGGAATCTAATCCCTGGGAAAGCACTATCACTAGGGTTAATTATTAATGATAATGGTTGAGGTTCTGTTCCTTGTATCGTTAGGTTGCCTGTAATTTGAGTTGTTTCTGTGTGTGTAGCAACTACGTTAGCAAATAAACCGTAGTCAGCTGATACATTACCAGTGGTAGTTACTGCTGAAGATTCTATAGGCAGTGATGTTGTTATTGTTGAACCATCTGAACTAATTTCAGCACCACCTAAATAAATTGTTGATCCACTTAGATATAAATCATTCCATTGTGCTGTCAATGATCCTAAATTATAAGTTACATTAGCACTTGGTACTAAGTTACCAAATGTTGCTGTACCATCAGTAATATCACTTATGTCACTTACTATACTATCAATTTGTGCTGATTGTATTGTGTTTGCTAGTGTTGTTGATGTTGTTAAATCAGCAACGTTGGCATTTGTTAAACTAATATCAATAGCATCTATTTGTGCTTCCAATGACGCAATATAAGACTGTTGTGAAATGGCATTAGCATTTAAAGAATTAATTTTTGTTTCTTGTGCTACTGCATTCGCTGTCCATGCTGTGGTTACCGCATCAACATAACCAACCATACCAACATTAGCAACTGCTATGTTTGCTTCTGTGTCGGCTACAATAAATGTTTTTAAGTCGTCAACAGTGCCTTTCACTGTAGAAAGTGTACCAGTTGCGTTACTTACCAATGGTAATAAAACATTACCTTGTATTACGCTGACGTTACTTAATTGGCTAATTCTTATAGTCATTGTTTCTTATTCCCTGATTATTGGATCATCATCTTCTGTTGTTATTACACTATTTACCGCTTCTGTGACCAGTTCGTTTGGTAATGATTCTATGACAGACGTTTCGGTTGCTGGGTAAAGTTTTAAGAAGTTAACCTGTGCTGTTGTTGCTCCTTCAAAGCCCGTTCCATCTGTTGCTACGTTAGCGCCAGCATTGTACCATACTTCTGTTTCTTCCAATTCAGTACCAACTGTAATAGTTTTAGTATAAACATTACCTACATTAACTGTTAAGTTTGATGTTAATGTATCAGTGGTGTGTACTGTGTTTGGTACCACTTGACTTGGTCCAGCATTGTGTACTAGTTCACCAACTTGATGAATATTCTGTGCCGCAGTACCTTGTGTTCCTCGTCTAATTTGTCCAACTGAATTAGTAGCAGTATCTACAGTCCAATATGTAATTCTTTCACTGCCGATGAATATCACACCTGGTGAGTTTTCATCTAAATTAGGAACATCTAAAAGTGTTACATCCTGAACATAAATCTGTGTATCTGTGATTAGTAAATCTTGTACTAACGGAGTTGTATAGTAGTCAGATATACGTAAGTAAGTATTGTCTCTTACCATATTATTAAATATTCTATAACCTAACACATCAACATTACCATTGATCTTGGTATAAACTTTTAGATCTAATGTGTCAAACGTAATGCCTGGTACTAGTTCTTCTGGAGCATGACTTGAATATGTATCTACATACTCGCCGCCGTCCACATTAATGTCTTCTGCTCTGGTTCCTAGTGATGAGTCAGTGTATGTACTTCTAATCACTGTGTCAAGAGCATTTTGACTTACTAGTGGAATACCATCTTCTGTATACTCAACTGTGTCAAAACCTAATGAATCAAATGGTTTTGCTGTTGTGCTAATAAAGTCAACTGTTGTTGGATATGTTGATTGCCAAACGTTGTTAATTAAAATATTTCCGTTTCTAATACTTGTATTAGAAGTTATAAAGTCTGCTGTTGTTGTGTAAGTACCTTGTATCTTAGTATTTGAATATACACGAGTAACTGTTATTGTCGGATCAGTAACTGGATATTCTACTTCAACATGATTACCAATGGTAACTTCTAATGGTTTAATTTCTACGTTAGCCCAAGTTTCAGTATCTGTGTCAAAAACATATGAGCTTTGGTTTACACCATCAATGTCAATTATTCCAATATTGTCAAATTCAAAGTCGTTGTTTTTAGTTAGGTACGCTACAACACCACTGACATTTCCTTGTTGTCCTGACGCAATAGTATTTCCATATATCGTAGCATTAGCACCACTTGATGTTTGTGTGACAAATTGACCAATGTTTGCTGTAATTGGTGTATTAAATGTTAGCATGATATCTGATTCAGGTTGTGATATAACGTCGCCAACACTGACTGTTATGTCTGAATCAAATGTAACATTAGCCCAAAGTATTCCATCAAAGCCTGGTTGTTGAGTAAAGTCTAATCCTTGAATTTGTACACCTGGGTACTCTATGCCATAAATCAATTGATTTAAATCTTTTGCTGGCATAGTGTTAGTTGGATTATAGTATGCCATGATTCTATCATTTGCGTTTGTAAAATTACTTGAACTATAAATTTCATAATCACTGGTAACAAACGTATCATTGGTTGTAATGTTTGAAAGGACTTTGTATCCAATACCATTGTAACTTACAATAGTGTTTGCTGTAAACGTTGTATTTTCTGTCCATTCAACTACGTCGCTGGTGTAGTTAATTCTATCAAACTTAATAGTTGTATCAAACAATCTTAACTGATTATTATTAATTGTTGCGTATGCTTTGGCTTCTACAGTAGCACTACCATTGATTATAATTGTTGGAGTTTCGTAATAACCTTTACCCGGAGTAACTATATTAATTGCTGTTATAGCACCTGTGTCGCCATCTATAGTAGCTGTAGCAGTTGCTTGAACTGTAGCGCCGCCGCCTTGGAAAGTAATTGCTGGCGGTGTTGAATACCCACTACCTGCTTCAACTATAATCACTTCTTCAATATGGAAGTTTCTGTGGTTATACCAATTTGTATAATCACTGTTAATCAATTGATTATTTGTTGTTAAATAACCAGTTGCCCATAACTGTGTATCTTTATTAACTATCTCTCCACTTGGTGAGCGGAATACTTTTGTGTCTGGATCATAATATGGTGCTAGATCAAAGTCTGTAACACTTCCTTCAAAGGTGTCATTACTTGAATAACTGGTTAAGTATTCACGTATTTTTGTTCTGTATGGTTTAACTTCATTGATATAGTTTTCATAGTAAGTTAAATTATCTTTAATATAATTTGCTGGTTGATTCAGTTCACGTAGGAAATGTGAAACACTAACAAAACTAGTTCTAAAGATCCAATCAACATAGTTTTGTTCAGTGAACATATAATTCATCATTACAAAGAATAAGTTATTAAACTCTCCTTGTAACTCATTGATGAATATGTCATCTTTAAGAGCATTTAGAATATATCTGATTTCAATATTAGGTGATTGATCAAATCTGTTAGTATCATATCCCTGATTACCTAGTCCAATGTTGTTATCAGCGAAATTACCTAAAGAATTGCTGAGTTTAATGGTACCGTTTTGTATACCAACAACTTGATATTCCCCTGTATCTGTTACTGTTAATAAATTCCAAACGCCACCCTCGGCTGAAGTAACTTTAACTAAAATTTCATCACCTGGACTTGCTGATAGTTTTAATGCGTCTGGTAGAGTCTCAACAGAATACTCAATTACTTCTTCTGGACTATATCCATCGGCGTACCAATCAACATACTCCCAAAATAAACTTGTTTTGAAACTTTGTACTTTAACTAAGTTCCATGTTTTATCTTCTTGTAATTCATGTAATGTCCAAAGATTGCTTTGTTCAGTATTTTGATTTACTAAAACTTTATACCCTGCTGATAAAGAAACCGTTTCGATATAAAGTAGATTTTCTTCAGTGTCTACTGCTAGGTCGTATTCACCTAATTTAAAGTTAGGTTTTTCTTCTTCAGAGTTTAGTTGAGTTAGATCATATTGTTTTGCTATTGGTTTTTTAATTAAAATATTATTAACATAAGTAACCAAATCTTTCATAGCTCGTAATCTATCAACAAACATACTCTGTCTTGGTCGACGAGCAATACCATACCTATCAGCAACACTTAGTGTTGGATCTGGAACCAGTTGACCTATTTTATCAATACCTGATAAACTGTCAATGAACTTATCTAAAATTCGTTGAGGAATTTGGTCTGTAGCATTTCCTTCTTGTATTAGTTCATATTCACTGTGGATTAAATTATCATTTTTTTGATTTTCATAATCAATGTGTAATTTAGTATCTTGTCCTGACAGATATTGAGCAACATTATATAATGCTATAGCATCATCACTGATAATAGCCGCATAAGAAATACCCTGTGACTTAGGATTTTCAATATAATCAGCAACCGTTTTAATTGGCAATTTTCTTGTTGGATCTGTTGGATCTACTGATGTTTTATCCTTAACCCAGAAATAGTACTTATTAGCAATAATATTTGTTACTGGGTCTACACGAGGTATTTCAACATAGTTAGTATTACCATCATATTTTGGAACTCCGTCGTACCCAGCATCAACATATTGACTTGGTAGTACATCACTTTCAACCCATTCGCAAACTTCAATAACACTATTAGGGAATAGTTTACCCCAGTTAATTGTTCTATATGTTGAGGATCCTTGTTCGTAATTTACAAACCTAACCAATGACAAGTTCCACCAAACTTTACCAACCTGATTTTGATTCCAATAATAGCTGGTATTTGCCTTTGCGCCTTTATTATATACAGCAGGATCATATTCAGTTTTATATGTAATTTCCTGATCTGCTTGACCTAATATCTTTCCTTTAGCAGGATCAATAAATTCTAAATTATTTAGAATAATATTTGATCTACTGTCATATAAGTACATTCTGTTAACTGAGTTTATGTCTACCCTGTCATCCTGATATCTGATTAGATTCCAGCCTCTGGTCATGTTTTCATTTTTAAATATGTAAACACTGCCTGCGTCAGTTAATGTTGCGTCATCTCCGGGGGCAGATACTATAATTGAATCACCAATGATATCAATGGCCGCTCCAAATCGGTCACCTGAATTTAATCGATCATTAATAGTTGACACATTTCCGTCGATATCAGGAAGATTAAGTTGTTGAGCAAACGCATAACGTCCTGGGTGTTCGACTTCATCTCTTGGATCATCATATAACTCATAAATGTAAACACTGCCACTTCCGGTGATAGTGTCAAAGAATGCTGTACTGTTGTCATCAAGTGTTGTTGTATTTTCATCAAATGTTGCATAAGATCTTGTTGACCCTCTTTCACTCGAAATTACCAACATGTAGGCATTCTGTGCTAGAACAACTTTATTACCAAAGTATTCACCTGGTGCTCCATACGGATTAACAATAATCTGCATATAAGCAAATATCTTCATATCAGCATCAGCAATAATACCTTCGCTACCTGATACCGTGTTTCCTGATCTGATACGTAGTAAGTTTTTAGCAACAGTTCTGTCTGAGTCTAATCTTAATACTCCATTCTCGTTTGTTGCCGTAACGCCAAGAATATTAGCATCATTGATATCATCTACTAAACTATCTAAATCTGTTCCTGTTGCTGTAACTTCAAAATTGTCTAATCTAATCGAATCACCAATACTAAATGTTGGATTTATAGCATACGCAGTATTGGTTCCGTATAGTCTACCTCTGTTATGGAACTTCCAAACAGCACCACTACTATATTGTGTACCATTATCATAATATGGAGCACCTACATAAATCGCACAGTTATTAGAACAAATTGTTAAATCTGTACCAAACGCTGTGCCTTCTTGAATTGCTGTCAGGCTTCCGTCTAAACTATCAACTCCAATTAGCTTTTCTAATAGGTTAAATTTGTTTGTTTCAATTTCAACTATCTGTCCACTCTGTGGAGGATTAATAAATCTAATAGTATTAGATCCAACCCCACTTGGTAGGAAATAATCATGAACTTCTTCATTGTTAATTGTTACTCGGTGTACAGTATTAATATTACCAGTAGTTGTATAATCTAACAAGCCTGTTGTTTTAAACGCTTCGATAACTCTGTCATACACATACACACTGCCTGCGCCATCATATTCGGTATATGAAGTTCTAGGTAAAACATTTCCATTAACTGATACATTAGCAGTATCAACACCTACTTCAATTGATTTTGTAACTGATGTTGTGCCGTCACTGAATACAGCAACGTTTACAGTGTCATTAGGAGCACCAATACCTAACTGAGCTCCATCTAAACTTGAATCTAAACTAGCACCAAAATTACTTCCTGTAGGTCCTTGAATCGTTTCTACTAAAGTGTAGTAAGGTTGCTGAGCAATCACGTAAACCTCTTGTTCAAGATTATCTGAGAATGTAATAGTGTTTCCACTGACTGTGTAATCTAGATCAGGTATGAATACTCGTTTTGAGTTACTAACATGTAAACTTTCAGCAACGCCATTTATCTCTGGTGTAAATGATGTTGTAATAATATTGATGTTTGATTCACTGGTTGATCCCACTACTGTTAATCCTGAGTCAACAGCATTAATAAAAATATTACCTCCTGTTGTTGTAATATTTTGTAATGATCCAATAATTACATTAGCACCAGAACTAGTATCTGCTACAACAGTGGTACTACTAGTGTTAGGCTGTGTAATAATATCACCTACGTTAGCCGACACTGTTCCACTTAATTCTAAGGTTACTCTATCATTAATAGACAGAACCTCAGATTCAGGTGTAATATTATTGTTTAAGCCAAAAACATATACTTTATCATTTCCTGGAGCACCTACAAATGCCCATCTACCATGCTCATCTAAACTAATACTTGATCCAAATCTATCACCAGTAGCATTAACATTTCCCGACCATAATGGTTGTGCTCTAAGGAATGATGTAGTTCCTTGTGGTCTATTATAAACAAACGCAAAACCTATATTACCATAACTTCCTGGAGCGCCTACAGCAACTTTACCAATTGCCTGATCAACACAATGTCCATATTCTCTTACAGTTACAGATACATTACCTACGTCTGATTGTAACGTTGCGCCTGTAACAAACGAACCGGTAAATCCTTTATCGAACGTATTAACTTGTCCAGTTTCTTCTTCTACACCAATACCATAATATGGAGCAGTGTTAGCTCTAGGACTACCTACCACTGCTAATAAACCATCATAACTTAATTTAACACTCTTGCCAAATTCATCATTACTTGTGTAGTCTCCACTAGATTTTAATAGTGTATGATCATAATCCCATGGCATAGTTTTTTCATAAACTTTCCAAGTATCTTTTGGTACTGAATACGATTGTCCGTTAGCTGTAGTTGTTGCGGCATCAACATCAATCCAAATAGTGTCACCTGCTCGCCATCTGTGTAAAGGTTTTTCTAATCCAAATACTCTAGCATCTTCCATGTAATAGAATCGCATACTGTCTAGACCAAAAAACATACCTTTTCCAGTCTGATCATTTACACTAGCAAGATTTGCTATATTACCTTGATATCTAACGTTGACTCTGTTGAGATCTAAAACTTTAGATACTTGATAGAACCCATCAAATTGATTATCAAAGCCTTTAACTAGGAAAATATCATTTTCACCTAGCTGATGTTGTTTATCAAAAGTCCAAGTAATAAATCCATCTAATGCGTTTGATAATTTAATAGCATGATTATCTGTTTCACTGATTCTATACACATTCCAGTTACCATTGAAATCACGAGCTGTCCAGATAGTGTATCCTGTTCCAATATCATCAATCTTTTCATTTAAACTATTATAGTTTGTAGTGATATCATATACAGTAGCATCAACGTCATCAATATTAACATATCCTGCTGTTAAAATGTCATTATCATAGTCACTATGTTCATCTCTGTTTAACGCAATCTTACCAGTGAATCCAGTGGTTGATCTATATAATTGTGATTTATTAAATATTGTTTTACCATTTGCTAGATTGTTTTCACTATCATTAACGAATCTAATAGTTGCCGGATTAACTGAAATTGATTTTTCATCTAAAGGTATTTCTAAATACGGATTATTATCTAATGATCCATATTCACCAGTACGAACAGCCCACTCTTCAAAGAAACTCAATTGACTCAATTGGTTATTAAATGATGCGTTCGTTAACGCATCTACAGCATTTTTTGTACCTTTTTGTTTAATGTAACCTTTATAGAATTCAATCTGTGAGGTGAGGCTTAATCCTAAATCATCTAGATATTGTCTTGGTTTAAACCCAATCAATCCATGGCTGTATTCGAGTTGATTATTATCTTTTAATTTACCATAACTGTCATAAAAACTTTGTGAGCCAACTGCTATTGTTGAGAAGTTTTTAAGTAGTCCGGAATTTATTTCACCTGGTTGTAATTGTTTCCAATTATTAAATTCAAAATTAATTGACGCAGGAGTATTTTTTAATGCTACATATCTTAAATCTTTGTATTCTACCAGATCGCCTTTAAGATAATCTTTTCCTGAGTTCCACTGATCAATAACATCACTGTTGTAGATAAAACCTGGAGCATGTAAACTACCATCCCACTCAGCAGTTTTTTGTCCAATAAGTTTAAGCCTATATTGTCTGTTACCTAGTTCAGGGCGATATATAACGTCATTGAACACTGTTGAATTATCAAATATTAACACATGCTCATACTGCACTAAATTAAGTTCAGCAAACGCTAACATACTATCTGACAATAGTGTTATTCTAAATCCTTCTGCTGTTCTGAATGATTTATATCCTGTCCTTTTGATCAGATTAAAGTTTTGATCAACAACTTTACTTCCAAATTGACTGTCTGTAACTTCGTCAACTATATTACCTTTAGTGGTAACTTTTAATGAATTTGTTATTGGACTTAGTACGATGATACTACCTTGTTTCCATCCTTGCTGTATCCAATGTAAAAACTCTCTGACTGATAATAGCCAATTTCTTGTTTCACCTAAATCACCATCTCTATCATTAAAAGTAAATCCTTGAGCTACTAAGTATCTTTGGTAACTAACTAAAAAGTCTACTACCTGTTGTTTAGATTTAAATTCATATCCGTATGGGACTGTTATTTTAGATTTTTGGAAATCTCTATATATTGTACCAGTCTGATTTAACACTGTGATTTTTGAAGCACGATTGTTAACCACACTTGGAATAATTGTAAAGTACGGTGAACTTAAATCATACCCTCTAACACTAAAGCCATTTGATGTTTTTTCAACGATAACAGCACTATATGTCAATCTGGATATAGGTGTTGATTTTAACAGATCAACATTATAGTTTTCATCAGGTATTAAAACACTATCATTGGTACTAGTCGGTGAACTTTGTTCTGCTAAGACTTTAAGATATTTTTTATCACTAAAGCCTCCCATTTTATATGCTAATCGAACTTCATAATTATCAAGTAAATTATTAATCTTAGTTGAAGGATTGATTCCTAACATTCTAAGATACTCAGCAATCCAATTTAAATACCCAGCACTTCTAATAACATTATTATTAACATCTCTATCGCCGTTGAACAATATATCATTTTGTTGTATATGCTGTTTATTTTGATTTAATAATTGTCTTAACTGCGTATTATACTGTAATCTGTATGTATCAATATATTGAGCAAAGTAGTTAGCTGGTTTAGCCAACGCCATTGCTAGGTTCATAGCATACGGAAATTCACTACTAGTTCTCCAGGCCCATTCTGCTGGACCCATTTCTCCTGCCGCCCAGGAACTTGCCGCACTTTTTGGACTTACAGCCTTAGCAATAATTTTCTCTGGACTGAGTAGGTATCCATTAGCGTCAACTGGGATAACTTCTGTCAGCCTTGGTCTGATATAAATTGGATCAATGCCTACACCATATCCTTGATCAACTGTTGCTCTTGGGCCACCTTTGATTCTACCTGCCTCCAGATCTTCCCACAATAAAGTATTTCCGCCAGTGTATGGTCCTGGGCCATATTCATTTTCCCACCATTCAGGTTTTCTACTATACCCTAACATTTCCCAAGGGCGTGTATGTGGATATATTGTATCATAGAAATACTGATAAATGCTTCTCCAACTTCCTGGCAAATATTCACCATCTAATCTATCAACAAACTTGTTGTAATTCCAGGTGAATGGAGCATTACTTTGAAACGTTGAATTTTCACTAAAATTAATTTTATGTGTTCCAACCCAATTTAAGAATCCCTTAGATATAATATTCCATAATTCTTTATATGTGTAACCGTTGGATCTAAATTTACCAGGTCTGACTGTTAGAATGTCTCTACATGTAGACGGTTCACCAACTTTGATATTATTGTAGATACGTTTTTCTAATTCAAGTAAAAAGTCATCTCGATAATCATTAAATGCCGGAGTAATACTACCATCATGGCCGCGAATAGCATTTATTGGTGTTTGGTACGTGTCGTCTTCATAAATTTCAGGAATAAATTTTGGATATGTTCCTAATTTTGTTGGAGTTTCTGGAATGTAACTTCCGTCGGTATTTGCGTATTCGATTATAGTAATAACATCATCTACAGCAAGTGTAATATTTTCAGAGTTAATAGTTACGACCGGTCTATCACTTTCAAAATCGTAATCCCATCCAATTATTAACTGTTCGTCATTGAGATAAACCAGAATAGCCTGATTACTTAATGTTGTTGATGAAAATACATTTGTAATCTCATAATTAGTAACTAATGGATCAAATACTGTATATGTGATAGTATTTTTTACAGAACCATATGGTACCATATCACTATAAAAGAATGGCTGACTTGATGTTTTATTAATATTAAGTTGAGTTAAGATTAAATCAACGCTAGATATTGGATCTGTTGGATCAATATCGTCTAGACTTACAGATAACTCTAAAAATTTATTTTTAAATTTAGTATATTCTCTTTGAGCAAATCTCATTGCATCAACAAAGTTTGCTTCTTCGTCGACTAAAAATAACTGACCGTATGGTATTGATCCGCTATGTTGAAGAATACTGCCGCCCTGTGATTTTATGTTAATATCACGCAGATTACAAGCACCAAGTATGTTTCCTTCAACATTTGTACTATTTCTGCTTAAAGAAACAACGTGATTTCTTATTTGTCCTAGTGTTAACGAATCAACATTAACGTTCTGAGCATTAAGGTCTAGATTAGTTGGTATTTTATAGTGGCCTTGTTTACTGTTCTGATTACTGTAAACTTCGATATCAATATTGTCGCCATCAACAAGGGTATCAGTTATAGTAACAATATTATTCAAATCAATTGACCATTTATCTTGACTTAGATATTCATTATTTTTAAAAACATTAATATATGGTATTGTGTTTGATGTACCATGAATGTCTTGTGCATGTGGAGTAATATCTAACTTAAATGTGTTAGTTCCTGAATAATTAAAATCAAATGTTTGATATTGTTTGCTATGTTCAATAATTCGAAGCCAGGTATTTTTCTGAGTCAATGTTGTTCTATCTACTATGGATTGTAAAAATCCTAGAGTATTAATATTTTTTGTTAATACTGTTTGGCCAGTTACATAATCAAATTTATCTGTGTTGAAATAATTAGTAAATCTGATATCACCTTGACTTTGGAAACTTCTATACGATAGTGGGAATCCTAACACTGAATCATCAGTTCCGGATGTATTTTCAGTATAGCCAAATAATTTAGTACCAGCAAAGGTAGTTCTTGGATAGTACTGAGTATTACTCAATGAAACGCCATTCTCGTCTAATACATCAAATAATGGTGCTTGTTGTAATAAAGTTTTTTGCTGAGATTCTGCCCATTCAGAACCATTGAACCAATATTGTTTACCTTTGTTTATTCCTTTGCGAACAACTAAAGAATCATATTGTTCTACATCACCATCATCTGCTTTAACAAGTTTAATGTGTGTGTCACCTGTTGGTAATTCTGTTACAGGATCAACTTCAAACTGGACCAAGTTAATTTGATAAACTTTATTTCTTACTAATGGGTCAGTGTCAGACGCAAACACTACTCGCATTCCATCAAACAATGTTTCTCCAAATGCTGTGTCTAATACCTTACCTTCAAATTCATTGAAAGCATCTGTAAATGTAGTATCTAAGATATCAATATGGTTTTTGCCAATTCGACCATAGTTAAACAACAGTAGATCTTCATCAAATTGAATGATTGGTCTTTTAGCACGTAACTCTTGATCTAAAATTAAAGGCTCGTCATTATATGCCGACGTTGCTTTAATAACATCAACGTGGAACCATCTGTTGTTTCTAGACCAGGCATTACAATCTTTAGCACTTCTTTTAATAGTGATATATTCTGGAAACACTGTGTCAGCAAATACATCATAAACTGTTGTGCCACTAGCAATACCTGTACCCGAAACAGTTTCACCTCTATTAATATCATTGATACTGTCAAACGTTGTAATTTTAATAGAACCACTTGCTATTTCTGTATAGACTTCAATGGTACTACTACCAACTGTAATTATTTCACCTGCTGAAATCGCAGTTGTGGTTGCTTTATCAAGAACTAATTGTTTTAATGGATAGTTTGTTGCTATTTCATCATTGTAAGATTCTGGTGTTACCATTATGTCTTCATCAACTAGTCTGATGCCAGTTCCTACATCAGCAACGTAATATGTTTTTTCTTGATATGATGCTGGAGTAACATCAGTATCAAATTGAATTTTTAATCCGTTAGTAAACACTATACCATTTGGTGAAGTGTATTCTTCTTTGCCTAGAATATCATTTTCAACGTCAATTTGAAAATTATTATAGTCAACAATTTTAATTGTGGTGTAGATGTCTCCTCTTGAACCATCTTGTATATATAATGTATCTCGAGGGGCTGTTATCAGTGGTGTCTGATGGAAGAAGCCATCATATTCTTTATAATATTCTTTATTAGCATTACCAAGACCATACTTAACATAAACCTTTTCTTCTTGTGCTACTTCAAGTCCAGGGTAGATATTGATTAATTGTTCATCACCAACAGGTATTAATTGAATATTCCAAACATTGTATCTAACATCCTGTGGCACAAGAGTACCTTTGTCATAGGTAATACTGATGCTGTCTGTTTCACCAGCAACTAACCAAACTTCATCTTCCTGAAAGTTAGTTAATTGATCTTGGTCTACAAAGATAACTGTTTTTCCATCTAGTGCTCCAGCAATACCAACGTACTCAGGAAAATCATTTAAGAAGTCTGAAAGAAATCTATTTTGTGCTTGAGCATAAGCAAACGGTACTGCGTAGTCTACCTCTGCTACTTTAGGCATTTTTAAGAATCTATCTTGTGCTGTTGATTGTGGTACATTAAATGTTACTGTGCCTGATGTAGCACCATTATTAGTAACACCTAATATGTCTCGAGAACTAATAGTCGGTGTGGCATTTAAACGGCCATCGATTCCTAATTCACGTTGTATCCAAAACTCTGAACTTTGATCAACTTCAAATGTGTATGTTCCGCCTCTGGCTAAAACTATTGTATTATTTTTAACTCCAGCATCTAGATAATCATATTGATTAGTGTTGTCATTTTTTGAAACAACATAATTTTTTTCTAACTCAACTCCAGTTGTATTAACCTGTACAGTACTAGGTCCATTTGGTAACCAATAGTATTGTCCAAAGTTAACAAAAGCATCTAAAGATATTTTAGGATCAAAACTATAATATTCACTGTTAAACAGTCTACTATGTTTGTCACTATAGCCACCATAGTATTTGATTTTATCTAGGAAATCTAAATAGCTAGAAAAGAAAACACTGTCGCCATCGTCATTAGTGACTATGGTACTTGGTTCTAATTGATAGTTTTGTCTACGAGCAGAATCTTCAGTAACATAACTGTCACCTTTTTTAAATGTAGGAGCAAATGTACGACCAATATATCCGTAAAGATCTTTTAGTTTAGGTTCGCTAACTAATTGATCTACTGTGGCATTTAAAAACTTTTCATTCGCACTAGTTCTAAATACGTTAGGTAATAGATTTTTACTCTTTCTTGCGGCCATATTGTTCTCTTTATTTGATCATTAAGCAGAAACTACTTGATTAAGTTGAGCCGCTGTAATTGCTGGAATAATCTCAACATTGTCAACAGTTGCGGCACTAATAATAATTTCATTGTACTCTGCGTTTATCTGTAATAAACTACCAAACTCTTCTGATGGGCTTGATGGTACTATTGTTACACTAGCAATATTAGGTGCTAGTACACTGTGTAGGTAAGCACTTAATTCACTAAAGTAAAATGTTTCACCAAAATCCCAATTAGCTACATTAAAATATTTGTTTATTGCGGCCACTACAGAAGTTTTAACATCATTGTCACTAACAACAACTCCGGCATTCTTAACTACCTTAAAAGTTGCTCTTAATTTTGCTTCTGCTTTATCACCAAAGATTGGTTTAAACTTAGCAGGATTATAAATGATGGTGTCTGACACTGTTTTATAATTTTCTAAGGCACTGTAGTCTGTACCTAATACTTCTGGGGTTGGTGCTACAGGTTCACTAATATTTCCTGTAACATCTTTAATCCATGCTAGATAATCATCAGCATAAGTCTTAGTTAATATATAGATATCTACAATATTATTTGGGCTTGGATCAATACGTCTGTTATTTGGTGAACTATGTCTATATTGAAAATATAAACCTTGTCTACCAATTTTACTTGTGTATCCTGTAACCTGATTAACTGTGTACGTTGAACCTGTTACTGTTAGTTTATAAAACTTATCTTCAGGAATTACATAAAATAATTGCCCGTTTTGATACAATGTTGCTTCAGTTCTAATTTCATTAGCAGTGCTGTATCCTGCTTCAACTAAACTGTTGTCAACCGGTGTTTGAATTACAAAGTTATCATAACCATATGTATTTTCAAAATAGACATATTTGTTTTCAACATTATTATCTGGATCAACTAGTAATTCAAACAATTCAGGATTGTCTGGAATGCCATCATCATTGGCATCAGGAAATGTTATTAAAATTTTATTTGGGTTTGAGTAACCATCTACTTCAACAACATTGTCATATATGTGCCAAATGTAATCTAGATCTAAAGAATTATTATCATCTGGATTTGTGTTTGTTTTTAATACTTTAATTTGATCTTTAACTGTAAACCCAGTCTTAGGATCATATATTTTTACTTTGTTGTCAAAGTAAAAGTTTGTTTCTTGTATACTTTCAAATAGATACTGTAATCCTCTATAATAAACTGAATATGTTTTGCCTACTACCTGGAATCTAACTATCCAACTAGCATCAAGTCCTTGGTTGGTAGAATTTCCTGCGTAATCTAAGTCAAACTCACCAGTATTTAAATCTTCAGGTTGAATAATTGTCCATTTACTAGTTGTTAGATCATATCTTAGACCAAAGTCTTTAAACGCTTGTGTATAAGATACCATCGTATTAATAACTGATTGTTCTAAGTTATTATTAAATACTGGAAATATCTGTATTGCTTCAGCACCTGTTGGTACTGTTTGGTTAAATGTTATCGGGCCGCTACCATTGGATAAGTTGCCTTGTCCACCATTGGTGCCGTCTGCTAATACTTCAATTACCTGAGCATAGATATAATATTTGTCACCTTTATTTTTTGGTGTTCCTGTTTTTATAATGTTTCTAGCATCAAAGTAATTTCCAGAACCTGCTGAGAACTTAACAATACTTCCTTGCTTGATGTATTGTTTATTGTCAGCAACATAATTGCCAATCTGTAAAATCTTTCCGGTACTATCATAAAAGTATCCGGTAATACCTTGGTCATCTAACGATTTTTTCCACTGCGTATTGGATAATGCCAATGTATCATAATTAGCATAAAAGAATTGTAAAGATTCTTTCATACTTAACAGTGGTTTTACTTGATTATTAATTACTTTATAAATGTCATTTAATGTTGTAAACACAAAGTTAAATGAATCAAGAGATTCACTTCTATACAACATACCATCTTGAGCAAAAATATTCGTACTTGAATATTTTCCTGTTGTGTCAATAACATCTAAGTATCTTGAAATCCCAGAACTTGTTCTATTAACTGCTTTAACTTTTAACACTGAATTGAACAGAGTGTACGGAAGAATATTATAGTCTTCACCTGTGACCATTCTGTTTTGTGTGTAATATTGTTGTGGTGCTTTTTGTCTTACGTCATCAACTGTTTCTCTGGTTGTAGCATTTGTTACTGTATAACGTAAACTAGCACGAATGTTAATTGTTTCTGTCCTTCCTGAACGACTAACATAATTAATTGGAATAATGATACCTTTTAATTCATCAGGTGATATTTTGTAATTTAGTCCATTACTTGTTCTATAATAAAGTCTAAATCTTCCCTGTGGAACATTAGCAAAAGATCCGTCACCAAATATAAGATCAACTTGATCGCCTGCTCTGGTGCTTACTTGATATATGTTTTTATTAATTGTTTGGTTATAGATAATATTTGTAGCACCAACACTTGGTACCGGTGACCATAGCTGATCAAAGTTTCCGTTTTTATCTAAACTATATAACCATACATCACTATTGTTGATGTTGTTAACATTAACATTATACACTCTGTTAGGAATACTTTCTTGGAAATTAATATCAACGCTTTGTAAACTTCCCTGCTTAAAGTGTAAGAAGAATCCTGTGTTGTTACTACCATTTCCTAGATTATCATTTCTATACAACATATTAAAGTTGCTGTTAGGTTTAGGATTAACTTCATAAATGTATTGTTGTCCGGCACTTGAAGCACTAACAATTTCAAATGCTGTTTGTGACCCTTCAACTGCTGAGTTAAACGCATAAGTGGCTGTGAGATTAG